>Ga0070668_100001697_pt1 | contig 15982 bp, 14 predicted proteins | sample KBSS43metaG_FD_64661 | JGI IMG/M metagenome (GOLD analysis project Ga0070668, IMG submission 64661) | Switchgrass rhizosphere microbial communities from Kellogg Biological Station, Michigan, USA - KBS S4-3 metaG | ecosystem: Host-associated > Plants > Roots > Rhizosphere > Soil ... | reverse complement strand
GCTTGTTTTAATGGTGCCGGTGGAAGGAGTCGAACCCTCGACCTTCGCATTACGAATGCGCTGCTCTACCAACTGAGCTACACCGGCGGACCTGCCGTACTCAAGTACGTTGACGACGAAAAGCGCGCCAGGCACCGGCGCCGCGAAATTATCCTCTGACCGACGCGCTCGCGCAACGTTATTCCTTGGTTTCAGAACGTATTGCCCCACGCGAAGAGCTGTTCCAACGCGATGTCGCTCGCGGGAATCAACGCATTGCCGAAGCCGGCAACGAGCCGAGCAGTATCTTGGCGCCCGACCAGAAGATTTGCACACCGACGCACAGCATGATGAAGGCCGATAATCGAATCAGTACCGTGGTGCCTGTTTCGCCCACGACTCGCAGCATCCGGTCGGCATATCGGTAGCACAGGAACACAGTGCCGGCGATGAACGCTGCGCCCAGTACATCGGCGGTTCCGTCCAGGAGCAGAAACCGCACGCTTTGCGGATGATGAGCACCGATCGTGATCGCGATCGAGATCGTTCCGGGCCCCACGGTCAAAGGCAGCGTGAGCGGATAGAACGCGCGGCTTGCAATCTGCGCAGCGGCGGGGGCGGGCACAGGTACCGACGGTGGGGCGCTGCCGGCGCGCAGCAATTCCCACGCGGCCGCGCAGACGACGATGCCGCCCGCGACCTGGACGATAGGAACCGACAGGCCGAAGATTTCGAGGACGTAGGTGCCGATGAAGAGCGACGCGACGAGAAGGATGAACGCATTGATCGCGATCTTCTTCGCGAGCTCCTGGCGGAGGGCGGAGTCGACGTCCGACGTCATCGCGAGGAACATCGGCGCTCCGCCGAATGGATTCACGATAGGCAACAGCGCTGCAATCACGAGCAGCAGGCCTTCGACGACGTGGCGCAGGTCCGGGGGCACGGTCGTTCTCCGGATCGTCGGCACAGGACGCTGCGCTACACTCGTGCCCTGTTCCGTGCATCGATCTTGCGGAACAATGACACTAGCACGGTCCTGCAACGTGCGACGCATCGTCTAGGGAGCCCCCGACTTGGCCGCCACGCGTTCCCTGTTCGGTTTCCATGCGATCAACGCGCGCCTCAGGCAGCGGCCCGACTCGGTGGAAGCGATTTATCTCTCGTCGACGAGGCGCGATGCGCGCGCACGCGATCTCGCCGCGCGCGCCGAGACGGTGCGCTGTCCCGTGCACTTCGTCGACGACGACCGGCTGCGCGAGATCGCCCGCTCGACCGATCACCAGGGCGCGGTCGCGATCGTCGATACCGCCGTGCCATTCGTCACTCTCGACGACGTGCTCGAGACGCTGTCCGAGCCCGCGCTGCTGCTCGTGCTCGACGGAGTGACCGATCCACACAATCTCGGCGCCTGCTTGCGCAATGCGGACGCTTTCGGTGCGCACGCGGTCGTCGTGCCGAAAGACCGCGCCGTCGGCGTCAACGCAACGGTTGCGAAGGCAGCGAGCGGTGCGGCCGACACAGTTCCCGTGATAACCGTTACGAATCTCGCGCGCACGCTGCGCGAGATCAAGCAGCGGAATATCTGGATCCTCGGCGCGGATGCGGGCGGCGAGAGCCTGTTCGAGGCCGACGTCTCGGGGCCGATTGCATGGGTGTTGGGAGCGGAAGGGGCCGGCCTCAGGCGACTGACGCGCGAGCACTGTGATCGCATCGTCGGCATTCCTCTCGCGGGAAGTGTCGAGAGCCTCAACGTGTCTGTCGCGACCGGCGTGTGCCTCTATGCCACGCGCGCAGCTCGGCAGCGGCGGTGAGACGGGACCTCGAGCGGTGTCGTCGCCGGTCACCCTGGATCACCTTCGCGGATATGCGATTGCGCGAACGCTTTTCGCTCCCACCACGCTCGCTCGCGCGGTCGACGCGCTCGGCTTCGTGCAGGCCGATCCGATCCGCGCCCCGGCGCGGGCGCAGGATCTGACGCTCAGGCACCGGGTTCGCAATTACCGCGCCGGCGATCTCGAGCGCCGGTATCCGCGGCTGTCCCTCGAGGAAGACTTCTTCGTCAATTACGGATTCCTTCCGCGCGGCGTGCAGGCGCTGATGCATCCGCGGCGCGTGCCGTCCACCTGGACGCCAGCCATGCGCAAGCAGGCACGAGCCGTCCTCGATTTCGTGCGCGAGCACGGCGCCGTGCATCCGCGACAAGTCGAAGCGACGTTTGCGCGCGGAGTGGTGAACAACTACTGGGGCGGCTCCTCGAACGCCACGACCCAGCTGCTCGACGGTCTGCATTACCGCGGGCAGCTCCGAGTGGTGCGCCGGGACGCCGGCATTCGGATCTACGCCGCCCACGAGTTGCCGCCGGTGGCCGCCGACGCCGCGGAACGCCGCCGGAATCTCGACGCGCTCGTCGACGTCATCGTGCAAAAGTACGCTCCATTGCCGACCGCCACGCTTCGCAATCTGGTCATGCGGCTGCGCTACGGCGCGCCGCAGTCGGCCAGCGACGTCGATCGAGCGATGGCGCATGCGATCCGGCGGTCGGCCCGCGCGCGGACCGACGGCATCGACTGGCATTGGCCGCACGGTGAAGATCCGCACCGGTTGAGCGGCGAAGTCGACGATGGAGTCCGCCTGCTCGCGCCGTTCGACCCGGTCGTCTGGGACCGGCGGCGCTTCGAGCTGTTCTGGGGATGGCGCTACCGTTTGGAGGCGTACCATCCGCCGCCCAAGCGAAAATTCGGCTATTACGCCTTGCCGATCCTGTGGCGCGATCGTGTGATCGGCTGGGCCAACGTCACGGTCGTGAGCGGCGCACTCGTCCCCGAGTTCGGTTATGCGGCCGGCGCTCCGCGCGACCCAGCGTACCGGCGTGAGCTCGCGCTGGAGCTGGATCGCCTTCGCACGTTCCTGCGGCTCGAATGACAGAAACCCCGTGAGTCTTGCGGCCCACGGGGTGCGGTGCAGTTCGCCCTCGCAGGCGGAGGCAGCCCGAGCTACTCCTTGATGTCGACGCCGTAGAACGTATGGCGGCCGAACGGCGACAGCTTGAAGTCGATCACTTCCTTGCGCACCGGCTTCAACTGCACCGCGTGCGCGATGGTGAACCAGGGCGCCTGTTCCTTGAAGATCACCTGCGCCTGCTCGTAGAGCGGCTGGCGCGCCTTCTGGCCTGAAGTCGTCTTGGCTTTCTGGATGAGATCTTCGAACGGCTGGTAGCACCACTTCGACACGTTGCTGCCGTTGGTCTTCGCGGCTTCGCAGCCCAGCAGCACGGCGAGAAAGTTGTCGGGATCGCCGTTGTCGCCGGTCCAGCCCAGCATCCCCATCTGATGCTCGCCCGCCTGCATCCGCTTGCGGTACTCGCCCCACTCGAAGCTCTTGATCTCGGCGGTGATGCCCACCTTGGCCAGATCGGCCTGCATCAGCTCCGCAATTCGCCGCGCGTTCGGATTGTACGGCCGCTGCACCGGCATCGCCCACAGATCGGTGGTGAAGCCGTTCGTGTAGCCCGCCTCCGTGAGCAGCTTCTTGGCGGCGGCCGGATCGTAGGGATCGTCCTTGATCGCCTTGTTGTACGACCACATCGTCGGCGGAAGGGGGTTCGTCGCCGGCACGCCGGCCGTGAGGAACACGGCATCGATGATCGCCTTCTTGTTGATCGCCATGTTGACGGCCTTGCGCACCTTCACGTCGTCGAATGGCTTCTTGGTGACGTTGTAGGCGAGGTAGCCGACGTTGAGGCCGGGCTGCTCCATGATGACCACGTTCGGATCTTTCCGCATGGTGTCGAGGTCGGCTGGATTGGGGTACGGCATCACATGGCACTCGCCCTTCTGCAGCTTCGCCCAGCGGACCGACGCGTCGGGCGTGATCGCGAAGATGAGATCGTCGATCTTCGCCTTGCCGCCCCAGAATTGCGGAAACGCCTTGTAGCGGATGATCGCGTCCTTGACGTAACGGTCGAGGTAGAACGGACCGGTGCCGATCGGCTCCTGGTCGATCTTCTCCGGCGTGCCGGCTTTCATCATCGCGTCCGCGTACTCCTTCGACTGCACGCCCGCATACTCCATGGCGAGATCGGACAGGAAGGGAGCCTCGGGCTTCTCGAGCGTGATCCTCACTGTGTAGTCGTCGACCTTTTCCACCGACTTGAGCAGCTTGGGCATGCCCATATCGTTGAAGTACGAGTGGTTCGAGCTCGTCACCTTGAAGTACGGGTTCGATTCCTTCCACTGCCGCTCGATGGCGAAGATCATGTCGTCGGCGTTGAAGTCGCGAGTGGGCTTCCACGCGCGATGGTTGTGCCACTTCACGCCCTTGCGCAGGTGGAACGTGTAGATCTTGCCGTCCGGCGAGATGTCCCAGCTCTGGGCGAGGCCGGGCACGACCGCTGTGCCGCCGCGCTCGAAATCGACGATGCGACTGTAGATCTGGCTGTTCGCGTCGAATGACGTGCCCGTCGTATTGACGGCGGGATAGAAGTTCTCCGGGCTGCCTTCGGAGCAGAACACGAGGGTCTTGGCCGACACGGAAATGGAATAACCGGCCGCCGCAAGCAAGGCCGGCAGCGCCATCGCTGCCAACAGTGCGCGCCTTGCGCCCGGGGTGAATCGGGACTTCGTCATGGGGTTGCCTCCTGGTAGTGAAGCTGCGCATCGCGCAGCCGGGAACCTAAGTTACGTGGCGATTATGGGGCCACATTATGACCCGTTCGAGCAGCCGTTGGGCCAGCGGGCTCGAGGAACTGTTCAGCCAAGTGGCAGGCCACCATTCGGCCGTCCACGGGCCGGGGTGCCGGGCGCTCTGCGCGGCATCGGTCGATCACGTACCGGCAGCGCGTCGAGAACACGCATCCGAACGGCGGGTCGAGCGGCGACGGACGCTCGCCCTTGAGCACGATGCGCTCGCCGCGCGGGACACCGGCCATGCCCGGCGTCGACGCGAGCAGCGCCTGGGTGTACGGATGCAGCGGGCGGGAAAAGATTTGCTCCTTCGGACCCTGCTCCATGGCGAGCCCCAGGTACATCACGAGCACGTCGTGCGAGATGTGACGAACGACGCCGAGGTCGTGCGAGATGAAGAGATAGGCGAGCTTCAATTCCGCCTGCAGGTCGGCCAGCAGGTTCAGCACCTGGGCCTGCACCGACACGTCGAGCGCGGACACCGGTTCGTCGGCGACGACGAGCGCCGGATTCAGCATCAGCGCGCGCGCAATCGCGATCCGCTGCCGCTGGCCGCCGGAGAACATGTGGGGATATCGCGCGTAATGTTCGGGCCGCAACCCGACCCGGGCGAGCATCGCGCGGGCGCGATCCGACTGCTCCTTCGCGGTCAGTTCGGTGCTGATCGCAAGCGGCGCTTCGAGGATCGCGCCGATCTTCTTGCGCGGATTGAGCGACGCATACGGATTCTGGAAGACCATCTGCACGGATTTGCGCAGCCGCGTGCGCTCCGACGGCGAAGCACCGACCGCATCGACGCCTTGAAGTCTCAACGTGCCGCCGGTGGGACGCTCGATCAGCGCGACGATCCGGGCGAGCGTCGACTTGCCGCATCCCGATTCGCCGACCACAGCGAGCGTGCGCGCGGGCTCGATCGTGAACGACACCCCGCCGACGGCATGCAGGCGTCGAGCCTCGCGCATGAAACCGCGCGGGATCGCATACACCTGGCGAAGATCGTGCGCCTCCGCGACTTGGTGAGCCGCCACGCTTGCGACCGCCGGTGCTGGCGCGGCGCTCATGCGTTGGCCTCACGCCGGGCCGCCCCAAGGGAGGCCATGCTCCCCCTCGGGGGGGAGCGAAGCCGAACAACAGTGAGGCGAGCGTGGGGGCCCATCAGTTGCTCACGCGGCGGTCCGCGCGACCGCGCGGTCGCGGGCCATCTCGGCTTCGCGATCGGGGTCACCCAAGGGAAAGTGGCAGCGGACGACACCGCCTGCCCAGGGCCGCAGCTCCGGGCGCTGGCGGCACAGATGTCCCGTGTCGTAGCGGCACCGCGGGTGGAAGAGACAACCGCGCGGCCTGTCGAAGAGGCCCGGCACCATGCCCGGAATCGTTGCGAGGCGCTCTTCGCCCGTGCTGCGCTCAGGCATCGCCGCGAGCAGCGCGGCGGTGTACGGGTGCTGCGGCTGCGCGAAAAGATCGTCGGCGGTACGCTCTTCGACTACCTGGCCCGCATACATCACGGCGACGCGGTGCGCCATCTCGGACACCACGCCCATGTTGTGGGTGACGAGCACGAGCGCCATTCCGCGCTCGCGCTGCAGGTCGCGCAGGAGATCGAGGATCTGCGCCTGGATCGTCACGTCGAGCGCCGTAGTGGGCTCGTCGGCGATCAGGAGCCGCGGATTACAGGCGATGGCCATCGCGATCATCACCCGCTGGTTCATCCCGCCCGACATCTGGTGCGGAAAGTCCTTGAGGCGGCTGGACGCGGCGGGGATTCCCACTTGCTCAAGGAGCTCCGCCGCCCGGCCGAGCGCCGCCTTGCGCTCGAGGCCGAGATGGAGCCGCAGCGTTTCCGTGAGCTGGAAGCCGACGGTGAAGCAAGGGTTCAGGCTCGTGGTCGGGTCCTGGAAGATCATCGCGACGTCCTTGCCGACGACGTGCCGCCGCTGCTGGTCGGAAAGGCTTGGCAAGTCCCGCCCCGCGAAGGAGAGCCGCTTCGCCTCGACGCGACCGGGGTAGGCGACCAGTCCCAGGACCGCGAGCATTGTCACACTCTTGCCCGAACCTGATTCGCCGACGATGCCAAGCACCTCGCCCTCGTTGACGGTGAGACTGACGCCGTCGACCGCATGCAGCTCGCCCGATTGCGTCGGAAAGTCGACGTGGAGGTCTTCGATCTCGAGGAGCGCCATGGTTCGGTTTGCCGTTCGCCTGCTCAGCGCTTGAGCTTCGGGTCGAGCGCGTCGCGCAGGCCGTCGCCCAACAGATTGAACGCTAGCACCGTGACGAGGATCATGAGGCCGGGGAACGTCACGACCCACCACGCCCGCAGCACGAACTCGCGGGCGTCGGCCAGCATCGTTCCCCATTCGGGGGCCGGGGGCTGCGCGCCCAGGCCCAGGAAGCCGAGCGCCGCCGCGTCGAGGATCGCCGTCGACACGCCGAGCGACGCCTGCACGATCAGCGGCGCCGCGCAGTTGGGCAGCACTTCGCCGAACATGAGGCGCAGCGTGCCGGCGCCGTTCGCGCGGGCGGCCGTGACGTAGTCTTTGGACGTCTCGGTGATGACCGCGGCGCGCGTGAGCCGGACATAGTGCGGAAGAATCACCACGGCGACAGCGAGCATCGCGTTCATCAGCCCCGGACCCAGGATCGCGACGATGACAATGGCGAGCAAAAGGCTCGGCAGCGTCAGCACGATGTCCATGAGTCGCATGATCGCGATCTCGGTGAACCCGCGCGCGAAGCCGGCGACGAGGCCGAGCGCGATGCCGACAACGATGGACAGCGCAACGACGGCGATGCCGATCAGGAGCGACAGCCGCGCGCCGTAGATCAAGCGCGACAGGATGTCGCGGCCGATCGCGTCGGTGCCGAGGGGATAAGCCCACGAGCCGCCCGTCTGCCACGCCGGCGGCTGCAGGAAAGCCGCGTTGTTGGTGAGATCGGGCGGATAGGGCGCGAGCACCGGCGCGAGCGCTGCCATCAGCAAGACCACGACGACGACGACGAGCCCCCCGACGGCGCCATGGTTGGCGCGAAAGTAGCCCCAGAATTCCCGGAACGGTCCGGGCGGCGCTGCTGCCGCCGTCGGAAGCGTGGCGAGCGTCTCCGCTGTCATCGCGACGACGCGTGCCGGATGCGCGGATTGATGACGCCGTACATGACGTCGACGAGCAGGTTGACCAGCATCACGACGATGCCGAGCATCAGCAGGCCTCCCTGCAGCACCGGGTAGTCGCGGCGGTTGATCGCCTCGATCAGCCACTTGCCGACACCCGGCCACGAAAAGATCGTCTCCGTAAGGATGGCGCCGGTGAACAGCACGCCGACCTGCAGGCCGATCACCGTGATCACCGGGATGAGCGCGTTGCGAAACGCGTGCAGCGCGACGACGCGCACCTTCGACAGCCCCTTGGCGCGCGCCGTGCGGATGTAGTCCTCCCCTAGCACTTCGAGCATCGCCGAGCGCGTCATCCGCGCGATGATCGCAAGCGGGTTCGTGCCCAGCACGATCGTCGGCAGGATGAGGTGCATCACGGCTGACTTGAACGCGCCCTTTTCGCCCGACAGAAGCGAATCGATCGTGAGGAATCCGGTCACCGGTGGGACGTCGTACAGGACCGCGATTCGGCCCGACACGGGCGTCCACCCGAGTTGGACCGAGAACAGCAGGATCAAGAGGAGCCCCCACCAGAAGATGGGCATCGAATACCCGGTGAGCGACACCCCCATTACGCCGTGATCGAACACGGAATTGCGGCGGACCGCGGCGATCATCCCCGCGGGGATACCGAGGGCGAGCGCAAAGAGGATCGCGCAGGCGGCGAGCTCGATCGTGGCCGGAAACAGCGTCCCGAACTCGCGCAGCACCGGCTCCTGCGTGATCATGGACTTGCCGAGGTCGCCGTGAAGCACGCGCGCGATGTAAATGCCGTACTGGACCAGCACCGGCCGGTCGAGCCCGTACTCCTTGAGAAGCGCCGCGTGCCGGGCGGCATCGATCCCGCGCTCTCCGGCCATCGTCTCGATCGGGTCCCCGGGAACGATCCGGATCAGGAAGAACGCGAGCAGCGTCATGCCGATGAAGGTGGGTATGACGAGGCTGATCCGGCGAAGGAGGAATCGCAGCATCGTGAGGTTGAGTGGGTTGGGCGCTCTTGCGCCGCCGCGGTTTGTTTTTTCCGCCCCGGCCCGCTTTGCCGGCGCGGGGTGCAGGCAGTGTAGGATGCCTTGTAAGCTATTGCGCGATACCTTTCAAGGCTCCCTGGCCACCGTGCTCGCCTTCATCCTTCGTCGCGTTCTGCAATCGCTCGCGGTAATGGCTGTCGTGGCGTTGGTAGCGTTCGGCCTTTTCAACTTCACCGGCGACCCGGTCGCGTTCATGGTGGGCCAGGATGCGACGGTCGAGGAGAAGGCGCGCCTGCGCACCGAGCTCGGCCTCGACCAGCCGTCGATCGTGCAGTTCGCGCGGTTCGTCGGCAACGCGGCGCAGGGGGAATTCGGCCGTTCGCTGCGCCAGGGGCGCTCGGTCGCGACGCTGCTCAAGGAGCGGCTGCCCGCGACGATCGAGCTTTCCGCGGCGGCCGCGATCCTCGCGCTTTGCGTGGGGATTCCGCTCGGCGTCTACACGGCGTTGCGCCGCGACACCTGGCTCGCGCAGTTCTTGCTGGCCGCCTCGCTCGTCGGCGTGAGCCTGCCGACGTTCGTGATCGGCATCCTGCTGATCCTCGTGTTCGCGGTGCTTCTCGGGTGGCTGCCGTCGTTCGGCCGCGGGGAGACCGTGGCCTTCGGCTGGTGGACGACCGGGCTCCTCACGAAAAGCGGGCTCAAAGCGCTGATTCTTCCGGCGATCACGCTGTCCCTGTTCCAGATGACGCTCATCCTGCGGCTCGTGCGGGCGGAGATGCTCGAGGTGCTGCGCACCGACTACATCAAGTTTGCGCGGGCGCGCGGCCTCACCGATCGCGCGATTCATTTCGGCCACGCGCTCAAGAACACGCTGGTTCCGGTCATCACGATCACCGGCCTCCAGCTCGGCGGCATCATCGCGTTTGCCATCGTCACCGAGACGGTTTTTCAGTGGCCGGGGATGGGGCTTTTGTTCATCCAGGCGATCAATTTCGCTGACATCCCGGTGATGGCGGCGTATCTTTGCTTCATCGCGCTCGTGTTCGTCTTCATCAATCTCATCGTCGATCTCATGTACTACGCGGTCGATCCGCGGTTGCGCATCGAGCGCGAAGCAGCGCGCTGACCCTCACGCTCATGACCAATCCCGTTGCGCACATCTCCGCCTGGCACGGCGAATTCGCGGCGCTGCGCCGTGACCTGCACATGCATCCGGAGCTGGGCTTCGAAGAGCACCGGACCGCGAAGATCGTCTGCGACCGGCTGTCTGCGCTCGGGATCGAGTTTCACCCCGGCATCGGGCAGACGGGGATAGTTGCCGTGATTCGCGGGCGAATGGACGGGAGCGGCCGCGCGATCGGCCTTCGCGCCGACATGGACGCGCTGCCGATGCAGGAGGAGAACGAGTTCGCGCACAAGTCGCGCTACGACGGCCGGATGCACGGATGCGGACACGATGGGCATACCACGATGCTGCTCGCCGCGGCCCGCTATCTGCATGAAACGCGCAACTTCGACGGCACCGCCTATCTCATCTTCCAGCCGGGAGAGGAGGGCTATGCCGGCGCCAAGGCGATGATCGAAGATGGCCTCTTCGAGCGCTTTCCCGCCGAGCAGGTCTACGCGCTGCACAACTGGCCGGGCTTGGCGCCGGGGCGCATCGGCATCACGCCGGGTCCCGCGATGGCGGCCGCGGATCGTATCGAGATCACGATCGACGGCAAGGGGGGGCACGGTGCGCACCCCCACGCCGCAGTCGATCCTGTTCTGGTCGCCGGCCACATCATCACCGCGACGCAGTCCATCGTGTCGCGCAACGTGAGCCCCATCGACACGGCCGTCGTCAGCCTGTGCGCGATGCAGGCCGGAAATCCCGGCGCGATGAGCGTCATCCCTTCCCACGCAAAGCTCGTCGGCACCGTGCGCACCTTCCGCCCCGCCACGCAGGACCTCATCGAACGGCGGTTGGGCGAGCTCGTGCCGGCGATTGCGGCCGCGCTCGGCGCGAGGGCAACGCTCAAGTACGAGCGCATCTATCCCGCCACGATCAATCATCCGCGCGAAGCGCATCTCGCGATGGACGTTGCGGAAGCGCTGGTCGGGCGCGACAACGTCGTGCGCAACCTCGACCCGTCGATGGGCTCCGAGGATTTCTCGTTCATGCTGCAGGCGAAGCCGGGTGCGATGGCGCGCCTCGGCCAGGGGGGCGCCGACTTGGGCTGCTTCCTGCACAACAGCACGTACGACTTCAATGACGAAGTCATTCCCCTCGGCGCCGGCTTTCTCGCCGCCATAGCCGAGCGCGCGATGCCGCTCGCCCGGCAGGCGTGACGCGAGCGCAAGCTCTTCGCCGATGACTGCGGTTTCCCACTTCGCCCGAAGCTACTCGGAGGCCCGAGCGAAATTCCTCGCGCGCGCGGCCGCGCTCGGCCTCCCGGTGATATCCGAGGTGCTGCCGGACCTGCGAGGGGTCGAAGGCGAAGAGCTCGCGATGGACGTGGCGGAACTCGGCCCGGCCGACGCCGACAGCGTGTTCGTGCTCACGTCGGCCACGCACGGCATCGAAGGCTATTGCGGCTCGGGCGCGCAGGTCGCTCTCCTGCACGACGACGCGTTCCTTCGCGCCGCGCGCAACGCCGGCATCGCCGTGCTGCTCATCCACGCGGTCAATCCGCACGGGTTTTCGTATGGTCGGCGCGTCAACGAGGACAACGTCGATCTCAATCGCAATTTTCGCGACTTCGCGGAGCCGCTCCCCGACAATCCCGCGTACGCGGAGATCCATCCGATCCTGCTGCCCGCCACGTGGCCGCCGCCCAAAGAGAGCGACGAAGCGATCGGCGCTTACGTCGCGAAGCACGGCGACCGCGCGTTCCAGGCGGCGCTGACCGGCGGACAGCACCGGTATCCCGATGGGCTCTTCTACGGCGGTGCGCGTCCGGCGTGGAGCAACCGGACGCTGCGCGCGGTGCTGCGGCGGCACGCCGCCCGCCGGAGGCGCGTCGTCTGGATCGACTTCCACACGGCCCTCGGACCGCGTGGCCACGGCGAGAAAATCTATGCGGGCCGCAACGTTCCCGCCGATCTGGCGCGGGCGCGCTCGTTCTGGGGCGACGAGGTGACCTCGTTCTACGACGGCTCGTCGACGTCCGCCAGCGTGACCGGTTTCGTCACGAGCGCCGGGTACGAGGAATGTCCCGACGCCGAGTTCACGGCGATGGCGCTCGAGTACGGGACGGTGCCGCTCCCGCATGTGCTCCAGGCGTTGCGCGCCGATCACTGGTTGCACAATCATCCGGAAGCGCACGCGATGCGGCCGGCAATTCGAAAAGCCATGCGCGACGCCTTCTATGTCGAGGAAGACGATTGGAAGGACACGGTCTACGCCCAGGCGCACCGCGCGGCGCTCGCCACCATCCTGCGGCTCTCCTGATGGCGCGCGACTCGGGCTGCGCGGCGAAATGATCCGCTCCCGCATCCTGTTCGCGAGCCCATGAACCCGCAGACCGCCGTCACCGGCGCCGAAACGCTGCCGACGTTGCAGTTGCGTCTTGCTGCCGCCTGGAACAGCGACATCGGCTACAGCTTCCGCCACTCGCCGGTCGCGATCATCTCGGCAATCGTGCTGTTCGTGTGCCTTGCGGCCGCGCTGTTCGCGCCGTGGATTGCCCCGCACAACCCGTTCGACCTGAAGACCCTCGAGCTGGGCGACGCGCTCACGCCGCCGGTCGGCATGAGCGGCAGCCGACCGGAATTCCTGCTCGGCACCGACGATCAGGGCCGCGACGTGCTTTCCGCGATCATGTTCGGCGCGCGGATCTCGCTTCTCGTCGGGCTGGCCGCCGTCGGGCTGGCGATCGTTGTGGGCGTGGCGCTCGGTTTGATTGCCGGATACGCGGGCGGCAAGCTCGACGCGTTCATCATGCGCGTCGCCGACGTGCAGCTGTCGTTTCCAGCGATCCTGATCGCGCTTCTGATCGACGGCGTTGCCCGCGCTGTGCTGCCGCGGGACTCGCACGCGAACGTCGCGCTCCTCGTGCTGATCCTCGCGATCGGCGCGGCGAACTGGGTGCAATACGCGCGCACCGTGCGGGGCTCGACGATGGTGGAGAAGAGCAAGGAATACGTCCAGGCCGCGCGCGTGATCGGCATCTCGCCGCTCGGCATCATGCGACGCCATCTGCTGCCCAACGTGCTGGGCCCCGTCCTCGTGCTGGCGACGATCAACATCGCGACCGCGATCATTACCGAGGCGACGCTGTCATTCCTGGGTGTGGGGGTCCCGCCAACGCAGCCGTCGCTCGGCACGCTGATCCGGGTGGGCAACGATTTCCTGTTTTCGGGCGAGTGGTGGATCGCCGTTTTTCCCGGCGCCGCGCTCGTGATCATGGTGCTCGCGATCAACCTTCTGGGCGACTGGATGCGCGATGCGCTCAACCCGAAATTGAGGTAACCGAACGCGCGATTGGAGACGAGGAGAATGGCCATGCGCAAACTGTTGCTGTTGTCACTGCCCATCGGTTGCAAGGTATAAGGGCGGCGGGCGAAACCAAGGCCCGAAGGGCGCGCCGCCGCCCCTGTGCCGGCGCCCGACACGCAGCGTTTCGTCTGTGAAGCCGTGCAAGGAGGGCGCATAGAGGCCGCCGCCGCGCAGGCTGGGTCGACCGGCGCCGGGCCGCTGCTTGAGGTCTCCGGCTTGTGCGTCGAGTTCCCGACCCGCCACGGCACACTACGGGCGGTGCGCGACGTCTCGTTCGACATCGGCGAAGGCGAGATCCTCGGTGTCGTCGGCGAGTCCGGTGCGGGAAAGTCGCTGACGGGCGCGGCGGTCATCGGCCTCATCGACGCGCCGGGTCGCATTGCGTCCGGCGCGATCCGTCTCGCGGGTCGCCGCATCGACAATCTCCCGTATGAAGCGATGCGCGCCATCCGGGGCCGCGAGATCGGCGCGATCTTCCAGGATCCGCTCACTTCGCTCAATCCCCTCTACACGATCGGCGCGCAGCTCGTCGAGACGATTGCGACGCATCTGCCGCTGTCGCCGGCGCAGGCGAAGGCCCGCGCGATCGAGCTCCTGGACGAGGTCGGTATTTCCGCGGCCGCGCGCCGCTTCGATCACTATCCGCACCAGTTCTCCGGCGGGATGCGACAACGCGTGGTCATTGCGCTGGCGCTCGCGGCGCGGCCGCGACTCGTGATCGCCGACGAGCCGACCACCGCGCTCGACGTGTCGATCCAGGCGCAGATCATCGAGCTCCTGAAGCGCCTCTGTCGCGAGCACGGCGCGGCAGTGATGCTCATCACGCACGACATGGGGGTCATCGCCGAGACCGCGCATCGCGTCGCCGTGATGTACGCGGGAAGGATCGTCGAGATCGGTCCCGTCGCCGACGTGATCCACCGTCCATCGCACCCATACACGCTCGGGCTGATGGGATCGATTCCTTCCATCGCAGCCGACCGCGACCGGCTCGCCCAGATCGACGGCGTGATGCCGCGGCTCGATGCCATCCCCGATGGGTGCGCTTTCCATCCCCGATGCAACCGCGCCATCGACCGCTGCACCCGCGACCGGCCCGAGCTCGAGGCGGTCGGCGGCACCCGGGCCGCGTGCTGGCTCGCGCAAGGATGACGTGGGCCCGCTGCTGACGCTCACCGACGTCGCGCGCTCGTTCGACGTCTCGCCGCCGTGGCTCGACCGAGTCCTGGAGCGCAAGCCGCGCGCCGTGCTGAAAGCGGTCGACGGGGTGAGTCTTGCGATCGCCGCCGGCGAGACGCTGGGGCTCGTTGGCGAGTCCGGCTGCGGCAAGTCGACGGTCGCGCGGCTCATCGTCGGCCTCTACACCCCGACGCGCGGCACGATCGAGTTCGACGGCGCGGTTCTCGCCGGCGACGAGGCCGTCGACAGCGCGAAGCAGCGTTTAGCGCGGCGCGGCATGCAGATGATTTTCCAGGATCCGTATGCGAGCCTGAATCCGCGCTGGCGCGTCGCGGACGTGATCGCCGAGCCGATTGCCGCCCACGCGCCGGAGACGTCGAAGCGGGAGCTCGCGTCGCGGGCTGCGGCCCTTCTCGCGCAGGTGGGACTCGCGCGCGTAGACGGGTCCAAGTATCCGCATCAGTTCTCGGGCGGCCAGCGGCAGCGGATCTCGATCGCGCGGGCGCTGTCGACGTCGCCGCGATTCCTCGTCTGCGACGAGCCCACGTCCGCGCTCGACGTGTCCGTGCAGGCGCAGGTGCTGAACCTGATGCGCGAGCTGCAGCATCGGCTGGGCCTCACGTACCTCTTCATCTCGCACAACCTCGCGGTGATTCACCACATCGCCGACCGCGTGGGAGTGATGTATCTCGGCCGCATCGTCGAGCTCGCGCCAACGAAGCGCCTCTACGCGAGCCCGCGTCATCCCTACACGAAGATGCTGCTCGCCGCGGTGCCCGACCTCGCGATGACCGGCCACCAGCGCACCGCGGTGGCGGGCGAGGTGCCGAATCCGCTCGACCCGCCTCCGGGCTGCGCGTTTCATCCCCGTTGTCCCTACGCGAACGAGCGCTGCCGACGCGAAGCGCCCGCGCTCGAGGCGCTGGTGGACGGCGCCGCCGTCGCGTGTCACGCCGTGGAAGAGGATCGGATATAATTCGGCCCTCTGTATCGTCCGCGAGCTTGGGTGACCACTCGGCAGCGGGCGATGATCTCCCTGGCACCGGGCTTTCCCCCGCCCGCACTTCGGCCGCAGGCTCCTTTTCGCAGGTTCGTTTTGCGTCTCACGCACATCAAGCTCGCAGGGTTCAAGTCGTTTGTCGACCCGACGGCGATCGCGACGTCAGGCCAGCTCGTGGGCATCGTCGGGCCGAACGGCTGCGGCAAGTCGAACGTCATCGACGCCGTGCGCTGGGTTTTGGGCGAATCCAAAGCTTCCGCGCTTCGGGGCGAATCGATGCAGGACGTGATCTTCAACGGCGCCGGCGAGCGCAAGGCTGTCGGGCGCGCGTCGGTCGAGCTCTACTTCGACAACTCGTCGGGTCGGATCGGCGGCCAGTGGGGCCGGTATTCCGAGCTGTCGATCAAGCGCGTGCTGACGCGCGACGAGGACTCGTCCTACTACATCAACAACATTCCGGTGCGTCGCCGGGACATCTACGACCTGTTCCTCGGCACGGGACTCGGTCCGCGCGCCTACGCAATCATCGAGCAGGGGATGATC
>Ga0070668_100001694_pt1 | contig 15984 bp, 18 predicted proteins | sample KBSS43metaG_FD_64661 | JGI IMG/M metagenome (GOLD analysis project Ga0070668, IMG submission 64661) | Switchgrass rhizosphere microbial communities from Kellogg Biological Station, Michigan, USA - KBS S4-3 metaG | ecosystem: Host-associated > Plants > Roots > Rhizosphere > Soil ... | reverse complement strand
CCGAGCGACTGCATCGCGATGGCCACGCAGCAAAAGGCGCCCATTTATGTGAGTCAGGAAGTCTGGGACGAAGTGGACGATATGAGCGATGTCTTGCGCAAGATGGAGGAAGAAGGGCTAAAGCCCGATCCGGAAACGGAATCGGAAGACTAAATCTGTAGCGGCGGTCTGTGACCGCTGGACGAATTAATATCCGACGCTCATACAGCGCCTCTACAACATCATCATCCCAGTAAATCGCCGTAGCGCTTGTCCGCTAATTCCAGACAGCGCGCCAGAATCTCTGACGCGGTATCGAGGTTGAGCGCCACTTCGACCAATTCCCGGCATTCGGGAATGGCGAGACTTTGGACTGCGCGCTTGACTTGCGGCACGAGCGTTGCACTCGCACTCAACTCGTCGACGCCGAGACCCAGCAAAAGCGGGATGAGCGCGACATCCCCGGCCATCTCTCCGCAAACGCCGACCCAGATATTGTTCGCATGCGCCGCATCGGCGATCATTTTGAGCAAACGGAGGACGGCCGGATGGGTCGGTTCATAAAGATGCGCGATCTTCTCGTTCACGCGATCCACCGCCAGCGTGTACTGAATCAGATCGTTCGTGCCGACGCTGAAAAAATCGGCCTCGCGCGCAAGCACATTGGCGGATATCGCGGCACTCGGGATTTCGATCATCGCGCCCACCTCTATTTCTTCGCCGATGTCGATCTTTTTCTCATGCAACTCTTCTTTGCACTCAGCGAGCACTTTTATGGCGCCGCGCAATTCATCCAGGCCGGAGATCATCGGAAACATGATTTTTACGTTACCGACAGCACTGGCGCGCAGAATGGCGCGCAACTGTGTTTTGAAGATGTCGATGTTCTCGAGGCAAAAACGAATCGCGCGCCAGCCAAGGAATGGGTTTAGCTCATCGGTGATATCGACAGTGTCGGGAGCCAGCTTGTCACCCCCAAGATCAAATGTTCGAATAATAAGCGGATCAGGCCGCACCCGTTCCGCGACTTTTCGATAAATTTCATATTGTTCCTCCTCGGTCGGCAGAGTGTTACGATTCAAATAAAGAAACTCCGTGCGATAAAGTCCGATTCCTTCAGCGCCGTTGGCTGCGACTGCATCGACATCCTCCGGAAGCCCGATATTTGCAGAGAGGACAATGTGACGGCCATCGCGCGTCGTCGAACTTGTCTCGCGCAACTCTCTCAGTTTCGCTACGACTCTGGCCCTTTTTGATTCGATGTCTGCGTAATGCGCAAGCGTCTCCCGCGTCGGATCGACAATGAGCAAGCCATCAGTCCCGTCGAGGAGCAGCTCCTGACCAGTCTCGAGTTTTGCAGTGATATCATGCAAACCGACTATCGCCGGGATATTGAGCGAACGGGCCATGATAGCCGTATGCGACGTGCGGCTGCCAAGATCCGTCGCAATGCCAAGGACGTGCTCCCGCTTCATGCTGGCAGTGTCGGAAGGAGTGAGATTGTGGGCGATGAGAATGTGTGGCTCACTTAAGCCAAGAAATTTCTTGGGAGCTTTTCCCTGGAGGTTGCGGATTACTCGCTTGGTCACGTCCTGGATATCGAGCGCGCGCTCCCGTAGATAAGGATCATCTATTTTACTCAACGTTTCGGCGTAACGCGTGGCGACTTCCTGAAAAGCCCACTCGACATTGCAAAGGTCGGTTTCCAATTTGCGCAACACTTCGTCGATCAGAGTGCGATCCTCTACTACGAGCAGATGGGCGTCGAAAATGGCGGCGTCTTTTGCTCCGATCGATTCCGCGATACGCTGCTGCATCTCGAGAATCTGCATCCGCGTTTGGATAAGGGCTGCTTCGAAGCGCCCGATTTCGTCCCCGATCTGGGAAGGCGCGATGCGATAACGCGGCACGTCATCCATGTCGTCTCGAACGACATGGATCTTGCCATGAGCAGTTCCCGGTGAAACACCTGCTCCTTCAAACCGAATTTCCTGCCGCGCCTTGTCGCTCATTCCAATTGTCAGAGTAATGGCGATGTCAACTCGGGAAAGTTTTTCCCAACGCAATCCCGCATAAGTCCTATAAGTCTTATGGGCGTACGTGACGAATCAATCTTCGTTGAAACGCGCCTTGATTAGCTCCTCGAGCTCCTCCATGGCCTTCTGCGCATCCGGGCCCTCACAGCGAATGCGCAGTTTTGATCCCTGTCCCGCGGCCAGCATCATCAAGCCCATGATGCTTTTGCCATTTACCTCTTCCCCTTCTTTCGACACCCAAATCTCCGAACGATAACGGCTCGCAATGCGCACAAACATCGCCGCCGGCCGCGCGTGGAGACCCAGTCGATTCACGATTGAAATGTCTTTCTCGACTTTCTGGTCGGACTCCGCGCGATTCGCTCTTCGATACAACAAGCCCATTACGTCTCCTTCGGCTCCATCAAATTGAGCAGCTTTGTGTTGAAATCGAGCGCGCTGTTCTGACCCAAATCCTTTAATTTCTGGTCCATCGCAGCGACTTCAATCAGACGCGCCATGTCGCGACCCGGTCTCACCGGAATGGTCACGTGTGGCACCTGAAGCCCAAGAATTTCGTAGAATTCCCGATCAAGGCCGATCCGATCGACCGCCTCCATTTCCTTCCAATCCTTCAGCGTGGCAACCAGATCGAGGCGCTTTTCGACTCGGATGCTACCAATGCCGAAAACAGACGCCACGTTAATGATGCCGATACCGCGAACCTCCATGTGATTGCGGGTCAGTTCCGGCGCCGTCGCCATTAGCTCACGCCCCTCAAGCGAAGTCATCCGCGTCACGTCATCAGCTACGAGGCTATAGCCACGCTCGATCAGCCCGAGAACACATTCGCTCTTGCCGATGCCGCTTGCGCCGCGAATCAAAACGCCGATGCCCAAGATATCCACCATGCTACCGAACTCGGTCACAGTTGGTGAGAAATCGACTTCCAGCGCGATCGTAGCCGCATTAATGAATTTCATGGTGATCATCGGCGTCCGAAACACCGCGATCTCGGCTTCAGCCGTCACGGCGAGCAACTCCGGCGCAAGATGAAATCCGCGCGACATCACCAGGCACGGGATCTTGCTCTCACATAATCTCCGAAATCGCCGTACGCGCGTTTTTGGAGTCAAACTTTTCAGATAGGAATATTCAGCCGCGCCCAGCACCTGCACCCGTTTCTCCGCGAAATACGTGTAGAAGCCAGAAAGCGCCAGACCCGGACGATTGATGGTGGGCTCACGAATTTTCCGATGGAACCCCACGCGCGGTCCCTCCAGTTTCATCAGAAGCTTTTCGGCGTGAGAACTGTAAAAGCTCTCGACCGTGACAACCGGGATGCTTTTCTGTTGGTCGCTTGTCGAAGTAATCGTCTGGGTCCCGCGTTGTTCCAGCATCAGATTAACTTCTAACTGAATAAGGCACAATTTCCAATCGACGAATTCTCGTGGAGATTGCAGGGCAGGCGCTCCGCCTGCGGCATATTGTCATTCCGACCGTAGTGGAGGAATCTCTTGCTCGGTTCTATGCTCCTCCGTTCGTTCGACATCACAAAGTAGGCGGAGCGCTCCCCCCACAATGCCTGTTATCATTTGAACACGAAGAATTTCACACTCATCCCGCACGTCCCCGCGCACCTTCTCGCGCTCGCAGAAAGCATCGATGCCTACGAAAAAATTCCGGCATACGCGCCGCCAACGGTGTGATAGATTTTTTGCTGAGCGCTTCGCCCGAGTTCATGGCTAGACTCCGAGTCGCGACCGAACCAGATCCGTGGCAATTCGGCTTCGCTGTCATCCATAAGATCGACAACGTCCTAATCGGCATGGCCGGTTTTCCCGGTCCGCCATCCGATGGCGTCGCCGAAATCGCTTACGCATCGCGCCGAGTTATCAGGGGAAAGGTTTCGCCACCGAAGTCGCCAAAGCGCTCTTCAAATTCGCTTCGCGCGACTCCCGGGTCCGAACCATTTGCGCGCACACCCTTCCGGAAATGAATGCTTCCACGCGCGTCCTTGAGAAATGCGGATTTAGAAAAGCCGGGGAGATGCTCGATTCGGAAAATGCCCTTGTCTGGCGTTGGGAAAAAAAACCTGCCAAGATCGACATCAAACAATTGACGAAATAACCCTCTCGGGCTTCGTCATTCGTCGTTCAAGTCACATCTTGAAGCGTTCGCCAAGGTAAAGTTGCCGGCTGATGGGATCGTTGATTAGAAAATCTTTCGTGCCCTCGCTTTCGACCCGGCCTTCGTAAATCAAATACGCGCGATCCACGATCGACAACGTCTCGCGCACATTGTGGTCGGTGATTATAATGGCGAGCCCCAATTTGCGCAGGTTTACGATGATTTGTTGCACATCGTAGACGGCAATGGGATCGACGCCGCTGAATGGTTCATCGAGCATCAACAATTTCGGCTGTGTCACCAGGGAACGCGCAATGGTGAGACGCCGTTTCTCACCCCCGCTCAGGGTAAGCGCGACATTATGTGCGATTCGCTCGATCCCGAACTGGTGCAGTAACTGATCGCAACGATTCCGGCGCTCTGTTTTGCTCATGGGAAGCGTTTCCAAAATCGCCATGATGTTCTGTTCCACCGTCATCTTCCGGAAGATCGATTCCTCCTGCGGCAAATACCCCATGCCAAGTCGCGCGCGTTTGTACATCGGATAGTTGGTAACATCGGTATCCGAAAAAATAACGCGCCCGCTGTTGGGTCTGACGAGGCCTACAATCATGTAAAAACTGGTTGTCTTACCTGCGCCGTTTGGGCCGAGCAGTCCGACGATCTCGCCGGCCCGAACATGTAGGTTGATCCCATCCACCACGGCCCGGCCACCGTAAATTTTCACCAGTTGTTCGGTGGTGAGGACAGTCTCTCTCTTTGCCGCAGGCGGCACGCCGACTTTCGGAACGGAAACGGGCGCAGTTTGGCTAATCATGGTTTCGGCGAAGCTGTCGGGGTCAGCGAGGCAGAAGGAGTCGTTTCGCCCTTGGTTTCTTCCTTAGGCTGCTGGCGAATCTCGGTGCGACTCGGGCCGTGCGTCGTCAGTTGATTGTTCTGGTTAATGATCATCACGGTATCAGGGCTGGTCGCCACGTGCATGTTCATTCCTTCCTGCACGCGCGGTGTTCCTGTCAATTCGACATCTCCAGTGGCAGCCGTATAGACCGCTTTATCTGCCCGGCCAACAGCGCGCGTCGGCGCTCCACCATTCGGATCCGGACGGTCGCGCACCAGCCCAACCTCTCCTTCTGCGACGGCTTTCTCCAGACCCTGATTCTCCCCCTTCGTAATAAACACTGTCAGTTTCTTAGATTGAAGATTAAAGCGCGGGTCAGTTACCTTTACGCGACCCCTAAAGATGCCCATATTCTTTGTTGAATCAAAAAAAGCCTCATCCGCATAGATTTCCGTTGTGGTCGGTTCATTGGACTGCAGCAGGGTGGCTGGCGGCGCAGGTGATTTGTTCGCAGCCGATTTGTTCTCTTTTTCGGCTGCTGCTTTCTCTCGCTTCTTTGGCGCCTTGGGGGAGTCCGCTGGCGCGGCCGCAACCTGTCCGTACAATTGCGCGGTCACGACGCTCGTTATAAAAATGATCGACACCGCCACTCTTTTCATTCGTTTGTTTTTCCTGTCAGATGCGATCGGTCGGTGATCACCATCTTTACATTTCCAATCAATCGTCCGGTTCGCGTGTTGGTATCGAACTGCACTGAGTCACCGGCGATGTGGAAATCTGCGCGCTGAATTGTTGTCCGCTCCTGCGAGCTCAAGACCCGGGTCTTTAAATCAAGCACCGACGTCTGCATGTCGATTTGCAGATCTGGCTGGCTCTCCGGCGTATAAGTTGTGATTTTAAGATGTTGAAAGCCGACGTGCTGCTCGTCAACCCGTCGCGCCGTGCCCGCTTCAAATCTTCCCCGGAGATGACCTTCGCCGTCGAAATCCGGCAGGGTGAGACCCTTGGCTTCATGGCCGATCGGCAACGGAATATTGGTCAGACTTTGCTCGGCCGGAGAACCTTTCGGGCTTGCCCTGGCGCGAGCTTGCTTTTTCTTACTGCCTTTGGCCTCGGCAAACATATGACTCGCCGGCATCGCAATCGACAACAGCAATGGCACGAGCCAGCTCCAGTGTCGGGAGCGGCCGCTACGAAACAGCAGCATGAATAGCCATTAACATGCGCAAATGCTTCGGCAAATCCTTTACCGGAATTTGATTCGGCCCATCCGACAACGCACGGGCCGGATTTTCGTGCACCTCCATAAAGATGCCATCGCAGCCCATGGCCATCGCGGCCCGCGCCAGAGCCGGTGCCAGGACCCCATCGCCGGAGGTAAAGTCCCCCGCCGCACCAGGCCGTTGAACTGAATGGGTCGCGTCAAAGATGACGCGATATCCCGCTTCGCGCATCCAATAAAGCGATCGCATATCGGCCACGAGATTGTTGTAGCCAAACGTTGTGCCGCGCTCCGTAAAACAAAATTTCCGATTGCCGAATGTGCTTAACTTTTCGGCGATGTTCTTCAAGTCCCATGGCGCGAGGAACTGGCCTTTCTTCACATTGATGGCGCGGCCCGTTTCCGCGGCGGCGCGCAACAGATCCGTTTGCCGGCAGAGGAATGCCGGAATTTGTAACATGTCGATTTTTTCGCCAGCGATCTCGGCTTCAGCCGGTGAATGAACGTCCGTTGTGACCGGAATTTTCATGTCGCGGCCGATTGCGGAAAGAATCTCGCAGCCTTCGCGTACGCCAATTCCACGAAACGAGCGGACCGAAGTCCGGTTGGCTTTGTCGTAGGAAGCTTTAAAAATGAAATCGATGTCTTGCGCGGCGCAAATTTTCGCGATCCTCTTTGCCATCCGCCAGGCGAACTTCTCCGACTCAATCACGCATGGGCCGAGAATCAACGCCGGGCGTTCTCCCCCAATCGAGACTTTGCCGACACGCAATGGCTTAGGCTTTCCCACAAGATAATTGTAGGGCGGCTGGGTCAGCCGCCAATCATTTTTGAAGGCATTTCACGGAAACGCGCTACAACCTTTTGCATCGTACGAGGTCCACGATCGCAAATGGCGCATAGAGCACCAGAAAGAAAAGCAACGCCACTCCGTGCATCTCTAAAAGATAAAGCGGCCACGAATCGGAGAGAAAACTCAAGATGGAAAACGCTTCCGGTTTGTGCAGCAAAAAGCCGTAGTTAACGCCGGTCAATTCGTCCGCGATAAGCGTAATCACAAAATAAAACTCGGACCACAGCCACACCCGCACGATTGACATTGGGTATGGGCGGTATTGTCGCGTCAACATCAGGAAGACTACGCCGACGATGATACCGCAATGCGAGGTGAAAAAACTAATGAACCGCCAATCCGGAAAACCAAACCGCAAGTTTGGCGTGAGCACGGCTTGAAGTGTGCCGCCAATCCCCCAGAAATACGCCACCTCGAACCAGCGCTGACTTCCAGTCCACATCGCCACGATTACAACCACCATGCCCCAGTCGCACATTTGCATCGGCAACATTTGCCGCCAGTCCATAATGCCGCTGCTCCGGACAAAAATTATGTAGGCGGCATAGTTCAGGAGGAGAACTGCCGAGATGAAGGCAATAATCGCCCGTTCGACGCCCTGGGATTTTGTCCGCCGCACAATCGCACCAAGCACAAAGGGCAAGGTGATTGTGAGAAAAATCACCGTGAGGTGCGGCAGACCATACGGTTGAAACGGGTGTTCGGGGTTCATCGCAAAATCGACAGTTCGTGTGCCCGCCGCGGCGAGCGATTTTATGTAGCAGCAAGTTCCAAACTTGCTCCACAATCAGCGAATTACCCAGAGATTACAGGGAATCACATCGCTGATCCAGGCAATGTTACTTGGCAACTGCTGGATCGCATCGTCATTTTTTGGCATCGGCACTACGAGCAAATCTGCTTTCACAGATTGAACAAAGTCCGAAGCAGCCAACCCGGTGTTGCCGCGAATGCAGCGCGCCTCAATCGGAACCACGGTGGCGCCAGCTGACAAAACGAACCTTTCCAGCGCGTCTTCCTCCTCGTCCCTTGTCTCGGATTTTTCGCGGTCCCCGGCCTCGGCGCGGATCGATGCGCGCGCCTTGTCGAACGCAGTAATAATGCGAATCACATAAAGCCGCTCGCACGATTCTGCGGAGGCGAGCTCCAGCGTCCTTTTTAACGCATGCAAGGCATGCTCGGAGTGATCGGCAACGAAAACGATCTGCCGCAGTGGTTTGGGTTTCAGGTCCGGGTGGGTGAAAAGCATGACCGCGCAGGCAGCTTCTCGCACAAGGCGGCGCGCGACGTTGCCAAGAAATGGGTGTAACACGACCTCCTTTTCGAGCGCGCCGGCTACAACCATGTCGATGTTTTCGCGAGCAACCGCGCGTAGAATAGCATCCGCTGGATCGCCGTTTTCATAATGAACTGGGGAATCGGCCGGGAGCTGCAGTTGCGCCAGCACATCGTTAAACTTCTTCGAGATCTCTTCATTACGATCGCCCACATGAATTAAATGAAGCTTGGCTGAGAATCTGTCACGGATTCGCTTCGCTTCAGCGAGTACGTGCTTGAATCGCGGCGAAAAAGTGCTGGCGACGGCAATGGTCTTGTATGGCGGTGGATCGTGCATCGGCGTGAATGTTAATTTCGTGTCTCACGAGCGTTAGGCAACCAGGGCAGAAAAAATGAAGAATATTCAAATGCCGAACTGTCATGATCGCGCTTCTTCGTCATTCGGACTTTGGGCTTCCTTCGTCCTTCGTCATTTCATGATCCTGCCGCGCCGCAGGCTGGCGAATCGGGGTCGTTTGTCGTTTGGCCTTGGTCGTTCACTTTTCATTTTCGATTTTCTGCGCGACTTTGCGGCGCATGAGACGTGCAATTTACCCCGGCAGTTTCGACCCGGTGACCAATGGTCATGTCGATATCGTTGAGCGCGCGAGAAAACTGTTCGATGAAGTCATTGTCGCCGTGGCGGCTAACGACGAGAAACAACCGCTTTTCTCGCTAAGGGAACGTCTCGATTTGCTGCGAAGAACAGTCGGGAGGATCGACAATGTGCGGATTGCGCAGTTCAAGGGATTGCTCGTCGAGTTCGCGAAAGCAGAAAAAGCCGGGGCAGTGATCCGCGGTTTGCGAGCCGTGTCCGATTTTGAATTCGAATTTCAAATGGCGCTGATGAATCGGAAACTTGATGCGGTGGTGGAAACGATTTTCCTCATGCCGAAGGAGGAATACACTTATCTTAGCTCTCGCATTGTGAAAGAAATCGCGCGCCTTGGGGGCGATGTCTCCAGTTTTGTTCCGGCTTTTGTGGTCAAGGCATTGAACAGGAAATTTGATCGATGAACTCAGAAAGGTTTCGCGAGTGAAAGTTCATCTGAAACAAATTCCACCTGAAGGTCTGCATCTCGAGGGGGATGAGGAATGCCCAATTCTGGAACTGGAGGCGGAGGGAATTCGATGTATTGGCCCGCTCCATTACAGTATCGACCTGGGCGTTACAAGCGGCGCGCTCTGGGCGAGTGGATCGCTTTCGCAGGCGGTGGAGCTGCGGTGCGTGGCTTGCCTGGAAAAATTTGTGCACGAGATTCAGGTGCCGGCATTTGCAGTGCACACCGAGTTGAGCGGGCCGGAGATGGTCGATCTAACGCCATTCATGCGCGAGGACCTTTTGCTGAATCTACCGGCCCACCCGCATTGCGACCGGGATGCCGGCCGGACCTGCAAGCCGAAGCAAATCGAAGCTTCCGATCAAGGGGCAAAGCGCAAATCGGATTGGAGCGCGCTGGATAAGCTAAAGTTAAAAAGTTGAAAGGTTACAAGTTACAACGGATTCCCTTTTAACATTGTAACTCTTTAACGGATCGCTTGTGCGCGACTTGTTTTTCAAAAAAGGGGTGCTTTGGTAACGCGCACCCATGGGAGTTCCAAAACGCAAAACGTCGAAGATGCGCTTGCGCACCCGCAAGGCGGCGAACCGCTGGCATGCGCCGCACTTGAATAAATGCCCGCAATGTGGCAGCGCGGTGGCGTCCCACACTGCCTGTCCGTCGTGTGGTTACTATCGCGGGCGACAGGTATTGACGCTTGAGGCAAAGTGATCGCCTGGTTAAACCGTTAGACGGTTGGAGGGTCGAAACGGCCAACGCCCATTCTGTCATGTTGAGCGAAGCGAAACATCTTCGATCACCATGGCAGCGCTTCCGGAGTAAAATGATCAGAGGTTCTTCGCTTGCTCAGAATGACAAAGTTGCTTGCCCCTTCAACCCTTTAGCGCTTTAACCCTTCAAGGCTCTGCATTTTTCGCTTTGCAATCACCCGGTTTAGCTCGCAAAATTTCCCACCGATGAAGATCGCCCTCGACGCCATGGGCGGTGACTTTGGCCCGCCTAATCTCGTGGCTGGCGCTGTGATGGCGCTACGCGAGTATCGAGTCATCAATAAACTCTACCTCGTCGGCGACTCGGCCAAGATCGAAGCAGAACTCACGAAACACGGCTGCAACGACAGCCGGCTTGAGATCGTACACGCGACCCAAGTGGTCGATATGAGCGACCGCGCATGGTCGGCGGTCAGGCGCAAGAAGGATTCATCAGTAAGCCGTGCGGTCGATCTCGTGAAGCGCGGCCAAGCAGATGCAATCGTAACCGCAGGTCACACTGGCGCGGCTGTCGCCGCGAGTACGATTAAGCTTCGCACGTTGCCAGGAATCGACCGACCGGGCATCGCCGCCGTGCTTCCGACCGAAACGAATGTCTTCGTTTTGATCGATGCAGGCGCGAATATCGATGCGCGCCCCGAACATCTTCTTCAATACGCTTTCATGGGCTCGGTCTACTCGCGTCATGTCCTCCATTACAAGAATCCGACCGTTGGTTTGGTCTCGCTCGGCGATGAGGATGTTAAGGGGAACGAGTTAACCAAGGAAGTCTTCAAGATGCTCAAAAAGAGCTCGCTCAATTTTAGCGGGAACATCGAGGGCCGTCATCTCTTTGAAGATCCGGTTGAAGTTGTCGTGTGCGACGGATTTGTCGGCAACGTGATCTTGAAAACGTGCGAATCGATCGCGGTAGCAATGTTCCAATGGCTCAAGCACGAGCTCATGCGCACAACGATGCGAAGAGCCGGCGCATTCCTCGCGAAGAATGCCATTGGAACAATTAAGGCCAAGACGAATTACGAAGAGTACGGCGGCAGTCCCCTTCTCGGCGTCAACGGCATCTGTATTATTGCGCATGGCGCAAGCACGCCGCTAGCCATCAAGAACGCACTACGGGTGGCCGCGGAGTCGATTGAACAGCAGGTCAACCCGCATATCGTCGAGGAGATTCGCCGTTACAATGAAACGACAGCCTCACTCGAGCCCGCGCTCCGCTAAGCCGCTGCGCACGGTCTCAATCATCGGCACTGGTAGTTATGTGCCGGAAAAAATCCTGACCAACGCAGACCTCTCGCGCATTGTCAATACGAGCGACGATTGGATTACCACGCGCACAGGCATTAAGGAGCGCCGTATCGCCGCAAAGGATGAGACCACCAGCGATATGGCTACCAAGGCGGCGCTAAAGGCAATCGCGCAGGCAAAGATTTCGCCAAAAGAAATCAACCTTATTCTCGTGGCAACCGCTACGCCCGATATGCTCTTTCCCGCAACCGCCTGCTTCGTTCAGAAAAAGATCGGAGCAACCAATGCTGCTTGTCTCGATATCTCCGCAGCATGTGCCGGATTCCTTTTCGGCCTGGAGATCGCGCAGCAATTTATCACCTCACATACACACGATACTGTCCTTGTGATCGGGGCTGAGAAACTGACATCGATCACTAATTGGACCGATCGCAATACCTGCATACTTTTCGGAGACGGCGCTGGGGCCGCCATCTTACGCCACCGGGGCAGCGCGCACGGTGTGATTAGCACTCACATTGGCAGTGACGGCCAGTACACCGATATTTTATTCATGCCCGGCGGCGGTTCGCGCTGCCCGATCACGCGCGAAAATGTCGATCTGAACCTGCAAACCATTCACATGACGGGGAAGGAAGTTTACAAGCAGGCAGTCACCGCGATGCTAAACGCGGCCAAGAAGGCGCTCGACCAGGCCGGCCTGTCAATCGAAGACATCGCTTGTGTTATTCCGCACCAGGCGAATGTGCGTATTATTGAAGCGATCGCCGATCGACTCGGCATTTCACGCGATAAAATGTTTGTGAATCTGGATCGCTATGGCAACACTTCGGCCGCGGCGGTGGCAATCGCGCTGGATGAAGCCAATCGCAGTGGGCGAATTAAGCCGGGCGATTACATTCTCATGGTCGTGTTCGGCGGAGGGCTTACCTGGGCGAGCACGATACTCGAATGGTAAAACTATAGGGCGTCTGTACCAGAGAGCTGAACCAGGAGTTGGCGTTTCACAGAAACGCCCTACAATCAACCAATGCTCGTCGAAACTCACGCACACCTCGATTACCCGGATTTTGCGGCCGATTTCGATGATGTGCTCGGTCGGGCGAACGAAGCCGGGGTAACGCGCATCATCACCATCGGCACCTCAATTGAGAGCAGCCGGCGCGCGGTCGACCTTGCCGAGAAGTATCCGAGCATCTACGCCGCAATCGGCGTTCATCCGACCCATGCCGAGCAAGCCTGGGAAGACGTGATTACGCCCTTGCGGGAACTGGCGAGAAATCCGCGCGTTGTGGCGATCGGCGAGACCGGCCTTGATTATCATCATTTGCCGAGCGTCGAAGCAGCGAAACAGAAAAATGTCCAGGTGTTCAATGCCCTGCAAAGCGGGACTGAAGAACAACTGGAAGCCAGCATTGAAGATGGCGCCTACAAATCGAAACAGGCCGATCTTTTTGAGGAACAACTCGATTTGGCGGTCGAGCTTCGGCTCAATGTGGTCATCCACCAACGCGATGCTTGGGATGACACGCTCGAAATCATGAGGCCGTATTCAGGAAAGTTACGCGGCGTGTTCCATTGCTTCGGTGGCACGCTCGAACAGGCAAATGAAGTTCTCGACCTCGATCATCTGGTTTCTTTCACCGGCATCGTGACTTTCAAAAATGGAGCAAGCGTCCGCGAGGTTGCCGCTAAAGTTCCCCTCTGGAAATTTATGGTCGAAACGGATTGCCCGTATCTGGCGCCGGTTCCGTTTCGCGGGAAACGATGCGAGCCAGCGCATACTCGACTGGTCGCGGAATCCATTGCGAATACGCGCGGCGTTTCGTTTGAGGAGATCGCCGAAGCCACAACCGAAACCGCGGAAAAGTTCTTCCGGTTCAATCGCGTATGAAAGAAAAAGGTGGAGCGACCCGTCCGTGGGCGATGTTAAATCAGGCGCCGAAGGTGCATTATTTTTGGCATCGAGCAGGGGACTGCTCGATCCACCTTGCGTGTTTATTGGTCACAGTCTTCCTAGGCTCATGTGCAGCGCCTGACACACGGCATCAAATCGTTATCAGCGCACGCGAGCAAAAGTTAGCCCTTCTCGATCGCGGTAACTTGATGGCCATCTATCCGGTTTCCACCTCCAAGTTCGGCCTCGGCGACCGGCCCGGCAGTTATTGGACTCCTTTGGGCAGATTCGAAATCGCAAAGAAAATCGGCGATAATGCACCGCCTGGCGCGGTATTTAAAGATCGACGTCGCACTGGTGAAATCGTTGCGCCCGATTCGCCTGGCCGCGACCCGATCGTCACGCGCATTCTCTGGCTGAGTGGACGCGAAGCGCAAAACGCAAACGCATTTACCCGGAACATTTATATCCACGGCACGCCGGAGGAGCGGAATATTGGTTTGCCCGTCAGTTACGGATGCATTCGGATGCGCTCCAGCGACATTATTAGCCTCTACCAAATTGTCGGCTGGGGCGCAGAAGTGACGATTATCGATGCCCCGCTAGCGTGGGCGATTCCAACACTGGTTCCCCGGGCACAACTGGCCACAACGAACCAGGCCAGGGCAAGCGCGATCCGCTAGGCTACTTCACGGCAATTTGCCGAGATGTCGTCTTAGGGTTTCATGTGACAGCAATTCCATGTCCGCATCGACCATAATGCGGACGAGCGCGGGGAATCGCACTTTTGGTTCCCAATTGAGAATTCTTTTCGCTTTGGAAGCGTCGCCCATCAGGAGATCTACTTCCGCCGGGCGCTCATAACGCGGGTCGTGCCTGACGAATTCCTTCCAATCAAGATCGACATGTGAAAAGGCCGCTTCCGCAAGCTCACGCACCGTGTGGGTTTCCCCAGTCGCCAGCACAAAGTCGTCTCCTTCATCCCGCTGGAGAATTCGCCACATTCCTTCGACGTACTCAGGCGCATATCCCCAATCCCGTTTCGCGTCCAGGTTTCCGAGGAACAATTCCTTTTGCAGGCCGTGCTTGATCGCAGCGACGGCGCGCGAGATTTTGCGCGTGACGAAAGTTTCGCCACGCCGCGGGCTTTCGTGGTTGAACAAGATACCATTGCTTGCACAGAGACCGTAGCTCTCGCGGTAGTTGACCGTCGCCCAATATGAAAAAACCTTTGCGACGCCATAAGGGCTGCGCGGCCAGAATGGGGTCGTCTCCGTTTGCGGCACTTGTTGCGCCTTGCCAAACATTTCACTGCTCGATGCTTGATAAAAACGCGAGCGCACACCCGTTTCGCGGATGGCTTCCAAAATGCGGATCGTGCCGACGGCAGTAATGTCGGACGTGTATTCAGGAATATCGAAGCTCACGCGCACATGGCTTTGCGCGCCGAGGTGATAAATCTCATCTGGCTTCAATTCATAGAGAAGTTTCACCAGATTCACAGAGTCACTCAGGTCGCCGTAATGCAGAAACATTCGGACGCCGTTGATGTGGGGATCGGCGTAAAGATGGTCGATGCGTGAGGTGTTAAATGTGCTGGCACGTCGAATGATCCCGTGCAGCTCATAGCCTTTCTCCAGAAGGAGATCGGCCAGATAGCTCCCATCTTGTCCGGTGATTCCGGTGATTAGCGCCTTCTTCATTGTGCCATTAAGCGCAAGAGCAGGAGTAAGAGCAAGAGCCAGATTTGGTGAGGCAGGCAATCTTGCCTGCGTCGAAAAAGCCTACTAAACTCACAGGCAGAATTGCCTGCCTCACGTTTCCGGAGGCGAGATCATGATTCGCGCCAGAACAGCACGCTGCGCAGCGACAAGTTCTGCGATGCCTTTGCGGCCGAGCGCGAGCATTTCGTCCAGTTGCGGCTGCGCAAAGGTTGCTTCCTCACCGGAGCCTTGCACCTCCACGAATTCGCCGTCCTCGGTAGCCACTAGACTAAAATCGACTGCGACAAGCTTGTCCTCTTCATAGTTAAGATCGACGATGGCGCGCCCGTCGAGAACGCCGGCGCTGACAGCGGCCACCAATTTTCGTACCGGCGGCAGATCGATCTTTTTTTCCTTCCCAAGTTTCCGGCAGGCCATCGCGACGGCTAAACTGGCCCCGGTGATCGCTGCGGTGCGCGTCCCGCCATCGGCTTGCAAGACGTCGCAATCCACCCAGATCGTGCGCGGCCCCAGCTTTTCAAGATCGACCACCGCTCGCAGCGATCGCCCAATCAAACGTTGGATCTCCGTGCTGCGGCCATCGAGTCGGCCTTTTGTAATGTCGCGAGGTTTTCGTGGCTGCGTCGAGTATGGGAGCATGGAGTATTCGGCGGTAAGCCAGCCGCCCGTTACGCCTTGCTCTTTCATCCATCTCGGCACGTGTTCCTCGATGGTCACCCCGCAAATCACACGCGTATTACCCATCGTGACCAGCACTGAGCCACCGGCGTAAGGCGCGATGCCCAAATCGAACGCAACCGGACGCAATTCATCAGCGCCTCGTCCATCGATTCGATTCATGCCGGCAAAGGTAGATCGTGCGCAGCCGCTCGTCATCGAGGAGTTTTTCGTCTCCCGAGCCGGAATACGCTCATCGCGGTTAAGCCGTCGAAT
>Ga0070668_100001683_pt1 | contig 16038 bp, 11 predicted proteins | sample KBSS43metaG_FD_64661 | JGI IMG/M metagenome (GOLD analysis project Ga0070668, IMG submission 64661) | Switchgrass rhizosphere microbial communities from Kellogg Biological Station, Michigan, USA - KBS S4-3 metaG | ecosystem: Host-associated > Plants > Roots > Rhizosphere > Soil ... | reverse complement strand
GCGGGCAGCATCCGGTACCGGGGCCGCGAGATCGCCCACCTGAGTCGCCGGCAACGCCGCGGCCTGTCCGGCGAAATCCAGGTCGTGTTCCAGGATCCGTACAACTCGCTCAACCCGTCGATGCAGATCGCCGACATCTTGTGTGAACCCTTACGTGCGCACGGCGCAAGCCGCATCGACGCGCGACGTAGGGTCGCCGAGCTCCTCGACCGTGTGAACCTGCCCCGCGACGCCGGCCGCCGGCTGCCGCGCGAGTTCTCTGGCGGGCAACGTCAACGCATCGCGATCGCACGTGCGCTGGCGCTGCAACCCGCGCTGATCGTGTGCGACGAACCGGTGTCTGCTCTGGACTTATCGACTCAGGCGCGCATCTTGGATCTGTTCATCGAAATCCAGCAAGCCACCAAGGTGGCCTATCTGTTCGTTTCCCACGACCTGGAGGTCGTGCGCTACATCAGCCACCGGGTGGCGGTGATGTTGCACGGCGAGATCGTCGAGTACGGCGACGGAGAAACCATCACCAGCAATCCAAAGCACCCGTACACCAAAAAGCTGCTCATGAGCGCACCGATCCCGGACCCAGGCGGACAAGCAAAACGTCGACATGAGCGAGCACTTTTGCTGGGGGCCGCATCATAGGCGTCACGGATTTCCTGTAGCGTTAATCCATCTTTCCGCATAGTGGATTTGGTGGGCGATGATGGCGATCAGTGGTGATCACGGTGCCGTGCAGTCGGTTACGCGGACGTTTGCGCTGCTGGAGCGAATGGCCGACGCCGGCGGCGAGGCGGGCGTCAGCGATTTGGCCAACCAATTGGGGTTGGCATTGCCGACTATTCATCGGCTGATGCGCACCCTCACATCGTTGGGTTATGTGCGCCAGTTGCCGTCGCGCCGCTATGCGTTGGGGCCGGCGCTGGCGAGGTTGGGCCAGCAAGCGTCGCAACTGCTGGGGGAGTGGGCGCGGCCGTCGCTGATGCGGTTGGAAGCTGCAGTGGGTGAGACAGCCAACCTGGCGATGCTCGACGGCGACATGGTCGCCTACATCGGTCAGGTGCCCTCCCGCCACCAGATGCGCATGTTCACCGAAGTCGGCCGACGTGTCCACGCCCACTCGACCGGCGTCGGCAAAGCGATCCTGTCGGTTCTCGACGATGAGCAGGTACGCCAACTCATCGAGCACACCGGAATGCCCAAGTACACCGATCGAACGATCGTGGAGCTACCCAAATTGGAGCGCGAACTCGGCGTGATTCGCGCCCGCGGCTATGCGATTGACGAGGGTGAACAGGAACTGGGAGTGCGGTGTCTGGCCATGCCGGTGCCGGGCGCGGTCACCCCCACCGCGGTCTCAGTTTCAGGTCCGAGCGGCCGCATCACTGCTGAATCCGAGGAGCGTATTGCCGAGGCCTTACGGGCGGCCGCCGAGGGGTTGTCGTCCATCCTCGGCGGCGGACTGAAAAGGGTTCCCGGGCACGACACAATGCACTAGACTTTCACCTAGCAGAGGACATCTTCCGCAATGTGAAACATATGAGGATGCGTAACGTTCATGGATATCGAGGATGTTGAGGCGGCCAAGCGCGATTGGCTGCGTGAGCACGGCCCCCTAACGATTGCCCACGTACTCGATGACCCGCCGCCCTTTCACACCAAAGTCACCGACTGGGGCGAACGACCCTACTGGTATCCCGATGGCCGAAAGATCGCGTTCATCGGGAGCAATTACGGTGACGCCTACGAATACGACCTTGACACGGAGGCGATAACCAACCTCACCGAGCACGGTGAGCACCACGCGTTTCTGCGGGTGTTGGTGATGTTCAACGGGGACTATCTCCTCGTCGGTCCAAAGGAATTCAAGGACCGCATCACCAGCCGTATCCGCGAGTCCCAAATCTGGTGGATGCCCGCCGATCGCAGCGCGCCACCGACACCGCTTGATGACACTTACATTCAAGAGGGACTGGCAGTGTCGTGGATCGCGCCTAGAATCGCCTACCTGCAGGGCTATCACCAGCGTCCGGAACTGCCCAAGTTCACTTACCAAATACATGTGCGCGACCTCGAGTACGGTGCTGACGGTCGCCCGCATTTGGGTCCAGACCGCGTCGCCTACACCGGCGGGCAATACCGCTGGTGTGAACCGCAGGACTTCCGGTTCGACGACACCGAAATAATCTTCGCCGAGTATCAGGGACCTGAGCGCGGCGACCGCAAGGAATACAACTCGGTCACACGCGGGGTGAACGTTCTGACCGGGCGGGTGCGCACCTACATCGATGAGACCAACCGGCACAACGAGCCCGAGGGCATCTTCCCCGACCACGAGCACATCTGCTTGGAGTCATCGTGTGATGTCGACAAGCCTTTCCCGCCAAAGGATCTGTGGAAACTCAAACTCGACGGAACGATGCGCCGGGTGCGTATGACCCGCATGCCCGACGATCATTCGTGGCGAGCGGTCAACTCCAACATCAGTCCGGACGGTAAGACGATGGCGTTCATGGTCGGCTTGCAAAGCGACGAGCCCGGCTACGGGCGCGGCATCGGGTTGTTCGACCTGCAGGCGTGGGAGAAGACACCCGAGGCCGACGAGTGGGAGACTCCGCTATCACGGGTGCAGCGCAACCCGCGTCCGCTGCCGCGCGGCGCCGCCTTCTGATCGAATGCGAACACTCCGTTGTGCCGTCAATCGACCACCGCGCCATGGCATTTCGAGACCGCCAGCGCCTGGCCTGGCCGTTAACGCCTTGGAGTCTGATGTGGCAGGCCACGAACCCGGCCCAGCGCCCGTCGTAGCGGGCCCTTCGCACCAAGGAGCACCACCAATGCCCACGAACGCCTCCAAGGATAATCGCTTGCCTTATGGGGCAGTGTATTTCCGAAAGTCCAATCCGCCGCGGACCGACTGGGACCGCGACTACGCCACCGCCGCACAAGACGGTATGACAACGTTTCGGCACTGGTTCATGTGGTCAGCAATTCAACCTGGGCCCGACCGGTGGGACTGGGAGGATTTCGACCGCCAGTTCGACCTCGCCGAACGCCACGGCATGGATACGATCATCGCTGAGCTGACCAAGACCGCCCCGGAGTGGGTCTTTCGGCGACTACCCCACACCCGCTATCAACGCCGCAACGCAACGTCGGTGGAATCAGGCATGTTCGATTCCAGCGCCGTCGGCGGCAACCCGGGGGTGTGCCTGGACAACGAGGACGCCAGAACGCTGGCAGGGGAGTTCCTCACGCGGTTGGTCACGCGATATCGCGACCGGCCGTCACTGATCGGCTACGACGTCTGGAACGAATGCAACTACGAGGCCGACGTCTGCTACTGCGAGGCCACCGCGCAGCGCTTCCGGTACTGGCTGGCCGAAAAGTACGGTCAGCCAGAAGCATTGGGCGCGGCGTGGGGACGCTACACCGACTCTTTCGACGACATTGTGCCGCCGCGCGGCGGCTACGCCTACGGTGATGTGCTGGACTGGCTAGCTTTCCGCCGCGACAACGCCTATCGCTTGATGCGATGGCGCATCGACCTGATCCGCGGGCTCGATAGCGATCACGCGGTGATCGCCCACGGTGTGGCGGCCACGCTAGGGCATGCCGCTGCACGGGGCGCCGATGACTGGGCCGCGGCCGCCGACGTCGATGTCTATGGCATGACGTTTGTGCCGGCCCGCCACGGCGACGAGCCGTGGCGCCAAGCGATGGCGCTGGATTTGACTCGTTCGGCGTCGCGGGGAAAGCCGTTCTGGCATGCCGAGTTACAGGGTGGCCCGCTGTGGCTGCAGCCCCAAGTGCTAGGCCGACCACGTGAAGACGGCCGCATCGCCTCACCCGCCGACATCCGATACTGGAATCTGGCCAGCTTCGGCCACGGCGCCTCGGGGCTTTTCTATTTGCGGTGGCGTCCGTTGCTCAACGGTCCGCTATTCGGCGCGTTCGGCCCGTACGGCATGGACGGGCAGCGCACCGACCGTTCAGCAGCGGCAGCGGACATGGCGGCCTGGCTGACCGCAGCCGAACGAAAAGTGCTGTGGGACTATCATCCTCGACGCGGCGACATCGGCATCGTGGTGGTGCCGGAGTCACAGGACCTAGCCTACGCTCAACATTTGAACACCAACACCGGCGCCGGAGCGCCAAACCACTGGGTCAGTGCGTCGGATTACCATGATGCGGCCGCTGGGGCGTGGCGAGCATTTTTCGACAACGGTATCCGCGCGGACTTCGTCCACATCGACGACGTCGCCGACACCGCCCACCAAGTGCTGTACCTGCCCTATCCGCTGATGCTGACCGCCGCGACGCGCAAGGTGCTGTGTGAATGGACCCGCGCCGGCGGTCGGCTGATCTCGGAGGCCTGCCCCGGCTACTTCGCCGACAGCGGCTGGGCCGCTCCCCGTCAGCCGCGTGAGGATCTTGCGCAACTATTTGGTGCACGCGAGGTCGATGTCGAGTTCGCGCCGGATCTGCTTGACGCCGCGATGCTGCACACCAACGTCGGCGAGTTGCGCGGCGGCGGTAACCGCCAGTGGTATGAACCGAGCACGGGCGCCGTGCTTGGCGCCCACGACGACGGTCGGCCGGCCCTCATCGACAACATTGCGGGTCAAGGGCGCGCCCTGCTCATCGGCTCCCATCCCGGCATCGGGTACGCACGCCATGCCGACGCATCCTCACGGGAAGTGTTCGCTTGGATGCTGCAGTGGGCCGGCGTGTCACCCCAAGCCCGTGTCAGTGACCACGACATCATCGTGCGTCTCCACGACGGCCCCGCCGGGGTGGCGGTATGGACGCTCAACCCCACGCGCAGCCCGCGACAGGTCACCGTGGCGCTGCGCGACGGGGTGAGCGCGCAGGCGCGGCTGCTGGTGCACCGAGGCTGCCCGGATGCGATCACCCGACGTGACGATGGGACGCTGGCGGTACAGGTGCCGGCCCGCGACAGCGTCGTGGTAGTGATCGACGGGCAGGACCGCCCATGATCACGGAAGTGTCGTCCTCGCCCGACAGCATCCCCGATCGCCTTGCCGCGCCGGGTTGGTGGCGAGGGCCATTTCGGATGGTGCAGACCAATCTCCGGCTCGTCGACGCCGACCTCGACGTGGCGGCGGTGGCCGACTTCATCGTCGATCACGGCGCCGATGCGTGGCTTCTCAACACCGGCGGCATCTACTCCAGCTATCCCAGCGCGCTGAACTCTCAAACACCTAACCCGCACCTGGCGCTGCGCGCCTCCGGTGACATCGTCGGTGACGCGGTGGCCGCCGCCCACGCTCGCGGACTCAAACTGCTCGCGCGGATGGACTTTTCGAAGGTGTTGCCCCATATCGCCGACGCGCATCCGGATTGGCTCTACGTCAGCGCGACCGGGCAGCATCAGGTGTTCAACGACCTGGTCACCACATGCCCCAGCGCCGGATATTTTCAGCACGAGCTGTTCACGATCCTCGACGAAGTGCTCGACCGCTTCGACGTCGACGGGTTCTTCATCAACTGGTTCATGTACAGCGAGATGAACTACGCCCACCAATACCTTGGCCCCTGCCACTGCGACACCTGTAAAGCGTTATGGCGAAGCGATAACGGTGGTGAGCTACCGACAGGCCGCGACGGCCCCCTCTATTCGAGCTGGACGGCGTGGTCGCGGCGCAACGTACTCGACCTCGGCGCACGCATCCGCGCCCATATCGCCGCACACAAGTCCGACGCTCCGCTGATCTTGCACGACACCGCCGACATACGCTACATCGAAGCCAACAATGCAGTCGGCCGCGAATTTTGGCCACACCAGACCGCCGAGTCGGTCAGCGCCGCGTTCAGCCGCGCGCCCGACACCCCGGTTCTCGTCAACAGCGTGGCCTTCCTCGATTTCCCGTATCGGATGGCCGCCGAGCATCCAGAGCGGTTCGCCCAGTACCTCATTCAGGCAATGTCACGTGGGGCGTCGATCTCGACCTACATCATGGGTCCACCGGGTGCGATCGATTATCCGCTGCTGGGACTGGCCCGCGAGATCACGCGCTTCCACCGCCGCTCGGACGCTCTATATGCGAATCTGGTACCGAACGCCCGCGTCGCGGTTGTCGCCCCGCCCCAGCTGTGCGACCGCGGGCCGGTGCCGGCGCCGGTGGCCGAGTTCCGCGGCTGGTATCAAGCCCTGCAGGAGCTGCACATCCCGTTCGACGTCGTGGAAGCCGGTCACCTCGAAGCGATCCTCGGCCCCCTTGGCGCAGAGCGGTATAGCACGATTGTGATTCCCGGCGTCTCGGCCCTCGACGCCGCCGCGGCAGGAGCGCTCGATGACTGGGTGCACGCCGGCGGCTCGGCCATCACGTCACTGTCGCAGCATCGCGACTCGTCGGATCTGCCGCGTTGCCTTGGAATTGAGGCCGTCGTGGCTGCCCAGGATGGCGACCAACTGCTGTCGGCCTACGCCCAGGACGTCACGGGGGCCGTCATCCCCTTGCACGGGCGCGCGCACACAGTGCAGGCTGCTGCGGGCTCGCAGGTGTTGGCCTGGTTGGTTCCGCCTGCTCGGTTCGGCCCGCCCGAATACTGCTACGGCCACAACGCCAGCGCTGACCCGGCGCTACTTGAGCACCGCTGGGGCCATGGCCGTGCGGTTACCCACACATGGTCGGCTGGTCGCGCGTACCGCGACCTGGCGTTGGCCGACCTTCGCGCCGCCATCGCGGCGTCGCTGGGGGACCAGTTCGGCGAACTCGCGGTGGACACCACGTTGCCGGACAGCGTGGAGCTCATTGCCGGCCGTTCAGGCGGCCGCGGCGTGTATCACCTCAATAATCTTTCTGGCGTACGCCGCAACGGATTCACCGAGCCCACGGCGGTGGCTGGCGGGCACACCGTGCGTATACCTGGCGCGGCGGCATGCCGGGCCTATGCCCTGATCGCCGACCAAGCCCTCGACATCCGACCCGACCGTGGCGACGCCATCGTCGCGTTGCCCGAGATCGGTCGCTTCGAGGTCTTGGTCTGGGAGGACACTGAGGCGCTATGATCGCGGCGCTCCGCCTCTTCGCGACGCCGAGGTGCCTGCGGTGACAGGATCGGTCCTGATTGTCGGCCCGTTCAGCGAGCAGCACCGTGTTCGCGCCGAGGCGGCTGCCCCGGGCTGGCAGTTGATGTTCGCCGACCGTGTAGCCGAGGTCGGCGATGCGCTGGCCGGCGTCGACGTCCTAGCCGGACCCATCGATGCCGAGGACTTCGCGCGCGCACCGCGACTGCGCTGGCTGCACAGCTGGCTAGCAGGTCCCAATGCCGTGCTATTTCCTGAGTTGGTGGCGAGCCAGGTGGTGCTCACTTCATCGGCGGGTAACGGCGCGGTCCCGCTGGCAGAGCACGCCATGCTGCTCATGCTCATGCTCGACCGGCAGGTGCGGCGTTGGCTCGACGCTCAGCGCGCCCATGTATGGGACCGGTTTCGCCATGGTGAACTGGCTGGCGCCACTGTCGGGTTGTTCGGGTTGGGCAACGTCGGCGTCGACTTGGCCCGCAAGGCCCACGCCTTCCATATGCGAGTGATCGGCCTGCGCCAGCGCAAAGACCTTGCGGTGGAGGGCGTCGAACACATCTACGGCCCGGAGCAGCTGCCCGCCTTTGTCGCTGAGTGCGATTTCGTCGTCGTTACCGCACCCTTGACTAGTGACACGGCCGGGGTGTTCGATGCCTCTGCATTCGCGGCGATGAAACCAAGCTGCTGTTTCATATGCGTTTCGCGCGGCGGCATTGTCGTGGACGCGGACTTACTAGCCGCATTGCGCAGCGGACGGATCCGCGGTGCAGGCCTAGACGCGCACGGTACGGAGCCGCTGCCGGCCGACAGTCCGTTCTGGGATTTGCCGAATGTCATCATTACCCCCCACAACGGTGCCACGACGGCAGCGACCCTGGATCGCCAGGCGGACATCTTCGTCGATAATCTCGCCCGGTTCGTCGATGGGCGCCCGCTGCTCAACGTTGTCGATAAGCGCGCGGGTTACTGACCAAATTCGCAGGTATGGAAGGGAGTTCAGGGTGGACCATACTGCGGTGGCGCAGCGACTTCGCGTGGTGGCTGCCCTTGGCGCTTCCTGTATCGATATCAGCCGCTCCGCACGAGAGCTGCCAGACGTGGTGCGCATCATGCATCCCGCGACGATCTCGTCACGGCCGCGCGTGGTGTCGACGGCACGGTCGTGAGCCTGCCCTCCACCGCGGCCACTGAAGGGCTTGTCGAAGCCCTGCGTGAGTAACGTTCGGATTTGCTACGCTCGATTTCTTCGACCGTGGGCCGCTCCCGGCTGATAGTCCGCAGTTGGCACATCCCAACGTGTTGATTACTCCCCACACAACGGCTCTTAGTGCCGCCGAAGGTGGTCTGATCGCCGACTTGTTTGCCGACAACGCGACCCGGTTTCTTGATGGTCTTGAGTTGCGTAATCGGGTGGACACCGTCGAGTTTTACTGACTGTCAACGGGTGTGGAGGTCATCAAAACGAAAACTAATGCATCCGGGAGTGGTTCATGCCGCGCTGTTTGCACTGGTCGAGGCTGGGTCGTCGAATTCGACGATGTTGTCGATCTCGGTGCCCATCGCGATGTTCGTGATGTGTTCCAGGAAGATTTCGACTACGACCGGTACTTTGTGTTCACGCGCCATGCGTTTCGCCTGGCGCAGCGCAGGTGCGATGGCGTCGGGTTTCGTCACTTGTATCGCCTTGCAGCCCAAGCCTTCAGCGACGCGTAGGTGATCGACACCATAGCCCTTCGGGCCGGTCGGGGAGGACGCTTCCTGGGTGTTGATGTTGTCAAAGCCCAGGGATACGCAGTAGTTCATGTCGAAGGTTCGTTGCGCCTGCCGGATTAGCCCGAGGTAGGAGTTGTTGACCACGATGTGCACGTATGGAATGTTGAATTGCGCTCCAACGGCGAGTTCTTCGATGAGGAACTGGAAGTCGTAATCTCCGGATATCCCGACGATGGTGGCGTCGGGGTCGGCGGCGGCGACGCCGAGGGCCGCGGGCAGGGTCCACCCGAGTGGGCCGGCTTGCCCGCAGTTGATCCACTGGCGGGGTTTAGAGATGCGCAGGAATTGGCCGGCGGCGATTTGGGAGAGCCCGATGGCGCTGACGTAGCGCACATCTGGGCCGAACACCTTATTCATCTCTTCGTAGACCCGCTGCGGCTTAATAGGCACGTCGTCGAAGGATGTCTTGCGGAGCATGGTGCTCTTGCGCTGTGCGCATTCGGTTGCCCAGCTGCTCCAGTCCGGTAGTGCGCCCCGGGTGCGACGTTGCCGAGTCAGGGCAATCAGGTGCTGTAGGGCCGCCCCGGCGTCGGAGACGATGCCGAAATCCGGTGCGAACACTCGGCCGATTTGGGTGGGTTCGATGTCGATGTGGATGAAACGTCGCCCGCGGCAGTAGGTGTCCAGGCCGCCGGTGTGGCGGTTGGCCCAGCGGTTTCCGATGCCCAGGACAAAATCGGCGGCGAGCATGGTGGCGTTGCCGTAGCGGTGGGAGGTCTGCAGTCCGACCATCCCTGCGTTTAATCGATGATCGTCGGGGATCGATCCCCAGCCCATGAGGGTGGGCACGACGGGCGCGCCGATGAGTTCAGCGAATTCGATGAGCTGCGCGCAGGCGTCGGCGTTGATGACGCCGCCGCCGGCGACGATGAGGGGACGCTGGGCATCGGCGAGCATGTCGAGGGCCCTTGCGCATTGCTGGCGGGTGGCAGTTGGCCGATAGACCGGTAGCGGGCTATAGGTGTCAGGGTCGAAGTCTATTTCGGCCAACTGCACGTCGACGGGAAGGTCGAGTAGCACCGGCCCGGGACGCCCGGAGCGCATCAGGTGAAAGGCATGGGCGAAGGCGCCGGGCACCTGGCCCGGCTCGAGCACCGTCATCGCCATCTTCGTGACGGGGGCGGCGATGGCGGCGATGTCGACGGCTTGAAAGTCCTCTTTGTGTAGCCTATCGACCGGTGCTTGCCCGGTGATGGCCAGGATCGGAATGGAGTCTGCCGATGCTGAGTACAGCCCGGTAATCATGTCGGTGCCTGCCGGTCCGGAGGTGCCGATGCACACTCCGATGTTGCCAGCGGCGGCGCGAGTGTATCCCTCGGCCATGTGGCTGGCTGCTTCGACATGTCGGGCCAGAATATGGCGGATCCCTCCGTGGTCTCGCATGGCGGAGTAGAAGGGGTTGATGGCTGCGCCGGGTAGGCCGAATGCCTGGGTGGCGCCTTCGATTTCAAGGATTCGGACCGCGGCGTCGACGGTGCGCATGCGTGCCATATTGCTAGCTCACTTCTCCGATCCGTTGTCGCCGACGCGTTCGGTGTCGTCGCGTCCGGACAGGCGTTCGATGCCCAGCAGCAGTGCCGAGTGGTCCAGCGGGCCTTCGCCGTTTGCCACCGCGGAGGCCAACAGCTGGGCTGCCGCCGTGCCTAGCGGCGTCACGACCCCGGCTGCTCGGGCAGCGGCGGTTAGGATGCCGAGGTCTTTGTGGTGAAGTTCGATGCGGAAGCCGGGATCGAAGTTGTGCTGCAGCATCTTCGGCGCTTTTTGATTGAGCACAGCCGATCCGGCAAGGCCTCCGCCGAGTACCTTTACGGCCGCGTCGACGTCGACTCCGTAGGCCAGCAGGAACGTCAATGCTTCGGCGAGCAGGGCGATGTTGCCGGCGACGATGAGCTGGTTGGCCGCCTTCACGGTCTGGCCGGAACCGTTGGTCCCCACGTGCACGATGGTCTTGCCGACAGCCTCGAAAATGGGTCGGGCTGTGGCGAAGTCCTCGGCCGTGCCGCCGACCATGATCGACAGGGTGGCGTTCTGGGCGCCGGGCTCGCCGCCGGACACCGGCGCGTCGAGTACCCGCAGACCACGGTCGGCGCCCTGTCGTGCCAACTCGGCTGTGGTGTCGGGTCGGATGCTGGAGAAGTCGATCACCAGCGTGCCCGGCTGGGCGTGGGCAAATACCCCGTGCTCGCCGAGCAGCACCGCTTGCACGTCGGGGGTATCGGGAACCATCACGGCCACTACGTCGGCGGTTTTGACCGCGTCCTCGATGGAGTCGGCAGCAGTTCCGCCCGCGGCCACGAGGTCAGCAGTGCGGTCGGAGGAGCGGTTGTATCCGATGACGGTGTGGCCGGCACGGGCAAGGTGGCAGGCCATGGGGCTGCCCATGATGCCCAGGCCGATGAATGCGACGGTGCTCACGAGTTCCTCGATTCTGAGGACGACCTTGCCGCGGGAATCGTGGCGCCACGTCGCTCGGGCGCTAGCCAGGCGAACGGATCGGGTTGAGTGGCTTTGTATTCCAAGCCGATGTAACCGTCGTATCCCGTGGCCCACAGCTGTCGGAGGTGGTCGTCGATGGAGATGTGCCCGGTGCCGGGTTCTGCGCGCCCGGGCGCGTCAGCGATCTGTACGTGACCCACGCGATGGCCGAAGGTCGCGATCGCGGCACTGATGTCGTCGCCGTTGACGCAGAGGTGATAGAGGTCAGCCAGCAGCCGGATATTGGTAGCGCCGCTGTCGTGATGTACCCGGTCCATCACTGCGACGGCGTCAGCGGCCGTCTTGAGCGGGTACAGCGGGGCCCCGCTGACTGGTTCGATGAGCACGGTGCCACCGATGCGGGCCGCGGCGTGCGCCGCGAATGCCAAGTTCTCCTCAGCCACCGCATCTTGCGCGGCCGCGGACTGGGTTTCGTCGCGGTTGCCGTATAGGGCATTGAACGCGCGGGTCCCCAGCGCCTCGGCGATTCCCACGGCGACGTCGACATTGTCACGAAACGCGGTGATCGCCGAGGGATCCGAAAGCAGGCCTCGATCGCCGGCGCCCATGTCGCCCGCGGCGAAGTTCAGCCCGCTCAACTGCACCCCGGCGTCCTCGACTGCTTGGATGAACGCGCTGACCTCGGCATCGGGAGGCGTCGGCGAATCGAACGGCCACCAGAACTCGACGGCGGTGAAGCCTGCCTCTCGGGCCGCGCGCGGCCGGTCAAGTAGTGCCAACTCAGTTAGCAGAATTGAGCAGTTCACCGTGTATCTGGCGTTTTCCACGCTGGCTAGTCCTTTCCCATTGCGAGGGCCGCGTGCACAAGCCCCGCGACGAGTAGGCAGGCGACCACTTCCATAAAATGGAATTCGCCCATGATCTGGCGGAAATAGTGAACCGCACGCATCGGCTGGCTGTCAACCGCTGGGAAATGGCCACGGCTTCGAATCCACTGGTGAGCGGCCCGACGTGGCCGTGCGCTGCCATTGACGTCCACAGCCCCTTCTGTCACACTGGGCGAGCTCGATGAAAAACATATTCCACTATACGGAATCAAGCCACAGGCGTGCGCTGGCCCGCCCACGCCTGTCTCCCTTGGAAAGAACGTCGCGATGACCCCCCTCAAGGATCGCTTAGACACGCTGTGCTCTTGTTTGCCGAACGGGTTGGTATTGACCGACCCCGATGTCACCGAACGTTACCGGCGCGATTGGGCGCGAGACCCGAACGCAGGACGCCCGCTTGCGGTTGTACGGGCCAGCTCTACAGAAGACGTTCAAGCGGTGATGAGATGGGCTGCGCAGCATCGCGTTCCGGTTGTGCCGCGTGGAGCCGGTTCCGGACTATCGGGCGGTGCGACGGCGGTCGACAACGGCGTAGTGCTGACCACCGAGTTGATGAAACACATCAGCGTCGATGCGGCTACCCGCACCGCTGTCGTGCAACCCGGGATGACGAATGCGGAGGTAAAACGAGCTGTCGGCGAGTGCGGGTTGTGGTACCCGCCCGACCCCTCGTCGTTTGAGATGTGCACGATCGGAGGCAATGCCGCCACCAATGCCGGCGGATTGTGCTGCGTCAAGTACGGCGTGACCACTGACTACATCCTGGGTCTGCAGGTGGTGTTGGCTGATGGTACCGCTGTGCGCCTGGGCGGGCCGCGACTGAAGGACTCAGCTGGCCTGTCGCTGACGAAGCTGTTTGTCGGAAGCGAGGGCACGTTGGGCATCATCACCGAGTTGACGTTGCGACTGCTGCCGGCGCAGCGTCCAGCAAGCACCGTGGTGGCGTCATTTTCCTCGATACGCGCGGCGACCGACGCCGTTATTGAGATCACCCGCGCCATGCGCCCAGCGATGATGGAGTTCATGGACCGCACCACCATCGGGGCGGTTGAAAGTCATTCAAAGATGGGTCTGGACCTCGACGCCCGTGCAATGCTCATTGCGCAATCGGACGCGCCCGGCCTCGAGAGGGAGCGTGAGATCGCTTTCATGGCAGACATTTTCATACGTCACGCTGCTGCGACCGACGTATTCTCCACCGACGACCCCGCAGAAGGGGAGGCGTTCACCGCCGCTCGCCGGTTCGCGATCCCCGCAGTCGAGCGTCTCGGAGACCTGTTGCTCGAAGACGTCGGCGTTCCGCTTCCATCGCTGCCCATGCTTTTCGAGGGGATAGAGAAGATCGCAGGCCACCACGACATTGTCTGCGCGGTCATCGCTCACGCCGGCGACGGCAACACCCATCCGCTAATCGTTCACGACCACACCGACGCCGATCAGACACGCCGGGCCCACGCAGCCTTCGGCGAAATCATGCATCTCGCTATCGGATTGGGCGGCACAATCACCGGCGAACATGGTGTCGGCCGTCTCAAGAAGGCGTGGTTGCGCTCTCAGGTCGGCGACGACGCGATGGCACTTACCCACCGCATCAAGGACGCGCTGGATCCCCATCGCATCCTAAACCCTGGAGCAGTGCTATAGACGGCGCACTCAGGACTGGCACAGACCGTCACAGGGCGCAAAGCGTTGCGCTGCAACAGCATCACCCTTGCCGAACTCACCGCGAAGGAGGCCGAGATGAGAGTCCTTGTCGCGCCTGACAAGTTCAAAGGCAGCATGTCAGCCGGCGAAGTCGCCGACCGCCTTGCCGAGGGCTTGACCGGCGCCGGCGTGGATGCCGTGCCTGTGCCGCTGGCCGACGGCGGTGAGGGCAGCGTGGATGCCGCGTTGCGCGCCGGTTACAGCGTCGAGATGTGCCCGGTGATCGGCGCCGCGGGGCAGCGACACCGTGCCAAGATCGCGGTGCGGGGTCACGCCGCAGTCGTGGAGAGCGCCAACACCTGCGGACTGCCGACTCTTCCCGCGGGCATGCTGGCACCGATGACCGCCTCAAGCTACGGACTCGGTGAAGCGATACTGCACGCCGCTAGGCGCGGCGCACGCACGATCGTGGTCGCCCTCGGCGGCAGCGCCAGCACCGACGGCGGAATCGGCATGCTCGCCGCGCTGGGATACCGCTTCCACGATGCCCATGGTGAGACGCTGCTACCAAGCAGCTACCACCTGCACCGGGTCCAGCACGTCGTCACGGATCGTGCAGTTTCGCTCGGGCACGTCGAGTTGCTGATCGCCAGCGACGTCACCAACCCGCTCACCGGCCCATCCGGAACCGCAGCAGTCTTTGCGCGGCAAAAGGGGGCCACCCTCACTGAAATCGACCACCTCGAAGACGGCCTCGCCAACCTGGTAACAGCGGCCAGTCGTAGCGGTTGGCCCGCCGCGCCTGCATTGGCCGCCGCCGCGGGCGCGGGGGCGGCCGGTGGATGCGGTTTCGCTGCGATGCTCCTCGGCGGCACCGTGGTATCGGGCGCAGAGTATTTCCTCGAGCTCCTCGATTTTGATACCCACCTGCACGGCGCCGACCTCGTCGTCACCGGCGAAGGCCAGCTGGACACCCAAACTCTGAGCGGCAAGCTGCCCGCCGTCGTCGCGCAGCGCGCCAGCCCGATACCGGTGATAGCTGTCGTCGGACGCAACACCTTGACTTCTGGCGCCGACATATTCGCAGAGGTCTTCAGCGTTGCGGATTTCTGCGACGAAAAGGCCGCGCATAACCGAGGCCTCACCGCGCAGATCCTCGGCCACATAGGTGCACATATCGGACAGCAAATGATCGCCAGCGGCGCGGCGCGGAACGCGGCAGACATTGGCCAGCGCGCTGCTTCGGCGCGGCACATTTCCAGTTGAGGGTGGCATCGGTTCGCCCAGACGCGGGCCGTACCGCAGAGTTGGTGGCCAATGCTGGGGCGATCGCCGATCCTGACCTGTCGACGTGTTGGGGCGATCTTGTGCGGACCGCGGTCGACCGTCTGAGCGGCAGGCTCGCAAACCAAAAGCCCGTCATGGAGGTCGCTCATTCCGCCGCCGTGCCGACGGCGTAACAGCGGCAGGGCAAATGCACATCTACGCGCGTAAATGATGGGCAACCGCTCGTTGGCTTCGCGTGATTTCGCTAGGACCATTAGCAGTGACAAACAACACACCCCGGGCTCACTCACACCGCGAACCCGGACCCGCATCACCGAACCGGTGATCTCAAGCCAGGGGAAACATGTTCTCTGCCAACCAAACCTTGTCCGGCAAAACCGTGTTCATCACCGGCGCGGCCGGCGGGATCGGCGCAGCCACCGCCCGTGTCCTGCATCGTCGCGGCGCCAACGTCGTGCTCACCGACCTGCAACAGCGCGCCGTCGATGCGGTCGCCGACGAGCTAGGTCGGCACCGCACGCTGCCCCTTGCCGTCGATGTCACCGATGCCGAATCGCTGCAGGCCGCCGTAGCTGGCGCCGTTGACGAGTTCGGCGCAATCGACGTCGTGTTCGCCAATGCCGGGATCGCCGCCGATCCCCCGACCACCGTCTTGAACATCGACCCGGCGCAGTTCGAGAAGGTCGTCGAAGTCGACTTGCTCGGTGTGTGGCGCACGGTGCGCGCAGCGCTACCCCAGATCATCGCCAACCGCGGCTATGTCCTCATCACGTCGTCGATTTATGCGTATGCAAATGGCACCATCAATGCTCCGTACGCGATGTCGAAGGCCGGTGTCGAACAACTCGGTCGCACGCTGCGCGTCGAGCTCGCCGGAGCCGGTGCCTCGGCCGGGGTCCTCTACCCGGGCTGGGTCAACACCAACATCGCCCGCACCGCGTTCGGCGGAAATGACACCGTCACCCG
>Ga0070668_100001680_pt1 | contig 16041 bp, 13 predicted proteins | sample KBSS43metaG_FD_64661 | JGI IMG/M metagenome (GOLD analysis project Ga0070668, IMG submission 64661) | Switchgrass rhizosphere microbial communities from Kellogg Biological Station, Michigan, USA - KBS S4-3 metaG | ecosystem: Host-associated > Plants > Roots > Rhizosphere > Soil ... | reverse complement strand
GGGTCGCGGCCGTTCAGCCGGGCCAACCAGCTGCTCGCCGAGCAGGGCGCCCAGCCGGTCGACTGGAAACTTCCCTGAGGCTCGTGTCCGGATCGCCGTGACGGCTCCGACCGGGGAGTGAACCTTTGGAGGAGACGTGAACGTCACATCGGCGGACGGCACCACCATCGCTTTCGACCAGCGCGGCTCGGGCGCGCCGGTGATCCTGGTCGGCGGCGCGTTCAACGACCGCACGACCGTCGCCGGCCTGGCGGAAGTCTTGGCCGGCGGCTTCACGACGATCGCCTACGACCGCCGCGGCCGGGGCTCGAGCGGTGACGCGCCTTCGTACGCCGTGGAGCGGGAGATCGAGGACCTCGCGGCGCTGATCGCGCACGCGGGTGGCTCGGCGTCGGTGTTCGGGCACTCCTCGGGCGCGATCCTGGCCCTGGAAGCGGCCGCTGCCGGTCTCGCGATCGAGAAGGTGGTGGCGTACGAGCCGCCGTACACGGTGGCGGACCGCGCGCCCGCGGCCGACGACCTGGCCGACCGGGTCCGGGCCGCGATCGAGGCGGGTGACCGCGACGAGGCGGTCCGGCTGTTCCTGGTCGAGGGCGCGGACACCCCGGCCGGGATGATCGGCGGGATGCGGGCGGACCCGGTCTGGAGCTGGTTCACGGGTCTGGCGCACACACTGCCGTACGACCTGGCGATCGTCGGCCCGGGCGGCCGCCTCCCGGCGGGCAGGCTGGCGCGGATCACGGCGCCGGCCTTGGTCGTCGACGGCGGCGAAAGCCCGTCCTGGTTCGGTGCGACGGCTCAGGCCGTGGCCGGCGTGATCCCGGGCGCCCGCCACGAGACCCTGGCCGGCCAGGACCACGGCGTCCTGCAGAACCCGGAATCGCTGCGCGACCTGCTGACGGACTTCCTCAAGTAGCCGCTCATGCGCCCCAATGTGGCGTTCGGTGCGTTGGACGCACCGAACGCCACATTGGGTGCGTTGGACGCACCCAACGCCACATTGGGGCGCTTGGGCCGGGCGCAAAAAAATGGCGGGTGCTCTCGCGAGCACCCGCCATCCGAAACTTCTCGCCTCAGCCGCGAACGACCTTGCCCGCCTTGATGCACGAGGTGCACACGTTCAGGCGCTTGCGCTGGGACACACCCACCTTGGCGTGGACGGTCTGGATGTTCGGGTTCCACCGGCGGTTGGTACGGCGGTGGGAGTGCGAGACCGACTTGCCGAAGCCGGGTCCCTTGCCACAGACGTCGCACACGGCAGCCACGTCGAACTCCTTTGGATCTGGGTCATAGAGATGAGCCCAGATTCACTGGGCAACTCGACCATAGTAACTACTGCGTTCCCGGCCCCCGGCATCGGGTCGATACGCTGCCCGGAACCGGGTAGGAGGTTACGGGTGCGGGTGCTGGACGCGGCGGCGGTGTCGGCCTGGGCGGCGGGCTGTGTGCACAGTCTCGCGCGCCTGCGGCCGGCGATCGACGAGATCAACGTCTACCCCGTCGCCGACTCCGACACCGGCTCCAACATGCTCTTCACCATGACCGGCGCGGCCGGGGAACTGGCCGCCGCGCAGCCGGAGAGCGCCGCCGAGGCGCTGAAGATCCTCGCGCGGGGGGCCGTCGCGTCGGCCAAGGGCAACTCCGGCGTGATCCTCTCCCAGGTCGTGCGCGGGCTGGCCGACTCGGCCGAAGGCGAGCTGGACGGCCCCTGGCTGGCCAGGGCGCTGGGGCACGCCGACGAGGTCGCCACCGGCGCCGTGAGCCGCCCGGTCGCCGGGACCATCCTGACCGTGCTGCACGCCGTCGCCACCTTGGTGCGCGGCGACACGAGCCCGCTCGGCGAAGTCGCCCGGAAAGCCGCCGAAGAAGCCGCGTGCGCCCTCGAAAAGACGCCGGAGCAGCTGCCCGCGCTCGCCAGGGCCGGGGTCGTCGACGCGGGCGCGCGCGGCCTCGTCGCGGTGCTCGACGCCCTGGTCGGCGTGCTCACCGGCACCGCGCTCGAGCCGGAGCACCCCCTCGAAGTCCACGCGGCCGCGGACGCGCAGGCCTACGCCTGGGAGGTCATGTACCTCCTGGACGGCGTCGACGAGGCGAGCCTGCCGACCCTGCGCAAGGAGCTGAGCGGCCTCGGCGACAGCGTCACGGTGGCCGGCGACGGCTCGGGCAGCCACGCCGTGCACGTCCACTGCGCCGACATCGGCGGCGCCATCGAGGCCGGGCTCGCGCTGGGCCGCCCGCGCCGGATCCGCGTCGAGCCGCTGCTCACGCCGACCCCGATCGAACCCGGTGGCGGGCTCGACCGCACGGTCGTCGCCGTGGTGCACGGCGGCGCGCTCGCCGAGCTGCTGCGCGCCGAGAGCATTCCGGTGCTGGCCGTGCCCGAGGGCGAGACGCCGAGCGTCGAGGACATGATCGGCCTGCTCAACGAGGCCGCCGGGCGGCACGTCACGGTGCTGCCGGGCAGCGTCGACCTCACCGCGGCGGCCGACGCCGCGGCCGGGCACGCGATGGCGGCCGACCGGGACGTCGTGGTCATCCCGTGCGTGTCGCCGGTGCAGGTGCTGGCCGCCCTCGCGGTGCACGACGCCGGCCGTCGCACCAACGACGACGTCGTCGCGATGGCCGAAGCGGCGGCCGCGACCAGGCGTGGCGAACTGCGGATCGCGCAGGAGGAGTCGCTAACCTGGGTGGGCCGGGCCCAGTCCGGCGACGTGGTCGGCCTGGTCGACGACGAGGTGGTGCTGATCGAGCCGGCGCCCGCGTCCGAGACGAACCTGGTCGCGGCCGCGATGAAGGTGCTGAACCGGATGCTGGCGCTCGGCGGGGAGCTGGTGACCGTGCTGAGCGGGGCCGCCGCGCCGCCCGGGGTCGCCGAGGAGCTCGCGGAGCAGCTGCGGGTCGAGCACCCGGAGGTGGAGCTGACCGGCTACGCCAGTGGCCAGGCCGACGCCGTGCTGCTGATGGGAGTCGAATAGCCGATGGCCGGACTGCGCGACAAGCTGCCGCTGCTGCTGGGTGCCAAGACGGCGAAGGCGCTCGCCACGGCGTTGGACATCGAGACGGTCAGCGACCTCCTTCGCCATTATCCGCGCCGCTACGCCGAGCGCGGTGAGCTCACCGACATCGCCGGCCTCGAGCTCGGCGAGCACGCCACCGTGCTGGCGCGCGTGGAAAAGGTGAGCAAGCGGCGGATGAAGGCCCGCAACGGGACCATCCTCGACATGGTGATCACCGACGGGAAGCGCCGGCTCAGCTGCGCCTTCTTCAACCAGGCCTGGCGCGAGAAGGACCTCGTCCCCGGCAAGACCGGCCTGTTCGCCGGCAAGGTCTCCGCCTTCCGCGACACCCTGCAGCTGACCAACCCCGAGTACGAGCTGTTCGAGGCCGACCGCGAGGCCGAGGCGATGGACGACTTCCTCGCCGCGATCATCCCGGTCTACCCGGCGGCGCAGGGCATGCCGACGTGGTCGATCGCCAAGTGCGTGCGCCAGGTGCTCGACGTCCTCGAGGTCGACGACGACCCGATGCCGGCGGAGCTGCGGCGGCTGCACCGGCTGTCCGATCTCGACACCGCGCTGCACGGCATCCACCGCCCGGACAACTGGGCGCACCTGGAGGCGTCGAAGAAGCGGCTGAAGTGGGACGAGGCCATGGCCGTCCAGCTGATCTTCGCGCAGCGGCGCCACTCGGCCATCTCCCGGCCGGCGAAGGCGAACCCGCACGTCGGCGGCGGCCTGCTGGACGCGTTCGACAAGCGGCTGCCCTTCGACCTGACCGCGGGCCAGCGGGGGATCGGCGACGAGATCGCCGAGGACCTGGCCTCGGACCACCCGATGAACCGGCTGCTGCAGGGCGAGGTCGGCTCCGGCAAGACGGTCGTCGCACTGCGGGCGATGCTGCAGGTCGTCGACAACGGACGGCAGACCGCGATGCTGGCGCCGACCGAGGTCCTCGCCGCGCAGCACGCGCGGTCGCTGCGGGAGATGCTCGGCGATCTCGGCCAGGCGGGCGAGCTGGGCGCCGCGGAGAACGCCACCCGCATCACGCTGCTCACCGGGTCGATGGGCGCGAAGGAGCGCAAGAAGGCGCTGCTGGAGATCGTCAGCGGGGAAGCGGGCATCGTCGTCGGCACGCACGCGCTGATCCAGGACCACGTCGAGTTCGCCGACCTCGGCCTCGCCGTCGTCGACGAGCAGCACCGGTTCGGCGTCGAGCAGCGGGACGCGCTGCGCACCCGCGGGGCCGGGGACACCAGCCCGCACGTGCTCGTGATGACCGCGACGCCGATCCCGCGGACCGTCGCGATGACCGTGTACGGCGACCTCGAGGTGTCCGCGCTGCGCGAGATGCCGGTCGGGCGGTCGCCGATCAAGACGACCGTGGTGCCGGTCGCGGAGAAGCCGGCCTGGTTCGAGCGGATCTGGCAGCGGGTCAGGGAAGAGGTCGGCAAGGGCCACCAGGCGTACGTCGTGTGCCCGCGGATCGGCGACGAGCCGCCGTCGGACAAGAGCGACAAGCGGCCGCCGCTCGCGGTCCTGGAAGTCGCGCCCGAACTGGAGCACGGCCCGCTCCAGGGCCTGAAGATCGGCGTGCTGCACGGCCGGATGCCCCCGGACGACAAGGACGCCGTCATGCGCGCCTTCTCCGGGGCGAAGCTCGACGTCCTCGTGGCCACCACGGTGATCGAGGTCGGCGTCAACGTCCCGAACGCGACCGCGATGGTGATCATGGACGCCGACCGGTTCGGCGTCAGCCAGCTGCACCAGCTGCGCGGCCGCGTCGGCCGGGGCAGCGTGCCGGGGCTGTGCCTGCTGGTCACCGAAACCCTCGACGGCACGGCGACGCGCGAACGGCTGGCGGCGGTCGAGTCGACCACCGACGGCTTCGAGCTGTCCCGCCTCGACCTGGAACTGCGCCGCGAGGGCGACATCCTCGGCGCCGCCCAGTCCGGGAAGAAGTCCACGCTCAAGCTGCTGTCGCTGCTGCGGGACGAGGACGTGATCGCCGAGTCCCGGGCCCGCGCCCAGGAGATCGTCACCGAGGATCCCGATCTGAAGAAGTACCGAGGCCTGGCGCAGATGGTCTCCGACGTCGTCGACGTCGACCGCGCGGAGTACCTGGAGAAGAGCTGACCGGCCGGGTCCGCGCGGCCACCGTCGCCGACGCCCCGGCGATCGGCGAGGTCCACGTGGCGTCGTGGCAGGCGGCCTACGCGGGCCTGCTGCCGGAGGACTTCCTCGCCCGCCTCTCGGCCGAGGCGCGCGCGGCGTCGTGGGCCCGGCGCATCGGCGACCCGGCCATCCCCGGCCAGGTCCTGGTCGTCGAAGACCCCGGAGCCGCCGGTGCCGTCGCCGGATTCGCCGCCTACGGGCCCGGGCAGCTCTACGCGCTTTACCTGCTGCCGCGGCACTGGGGACGCGGGCTCGGCAGGCTGCTCCACGACCGGGTCGTCGAAGATCTGGCCGGCGCGGGCCACCGCAGCGCCGTGCTGTGGGTGCTCGAGACGAACGAGCGGGCGAAGGCCTTCTACGTCCGGCAGGGCTGGTCGCCCGACGGCGCGACCCAGACCGAGACGATCGACGACGGGAAGGTCACCTTGGCGGAGATGCGGTTCCGTCGTCCGCTGCCGTGACGAACACGCCCGCTTTCGCCGCGGCGGCGGCCGCGGCCGCGGCGACACCGGCGTCCTTCGGCGTCACGCCCTCACGGGAGACGAACAACCGGTAGAAGACCGGCCCGCACGCCACGCGGACGACCTCGACCGGGTCGGTGCCCGGCGGGACTTCGCCGCGCTCGACCGCCCGGTGCACGACGGCCGCCGAGCGGGCGTGGCGGTCCACGTAGAACTCCTTCAGGGCGTCCGCCGCCCGGGTGGAGAGGAACGCCGCCGAGATCGACGCCGTCGGCAGTTCGCGCTCGCCGGGCGAGGTGAAGTAGTGCACGAGCTCCAGGTTGATCTCGCGCAGGTCGCCTTCGAGCGAACCGGTGTCCGGCGCGGTCCACTCGCGCTCGGTGCCCATCAGCAGTGCCGCCGCGACCAGGCCTTCGGCGGACTCCCACCGGCGGTACAGCGTCGTCTTGTGCACGCCGGAGCGGTCGGCGACCGCCTCGACGGTCAGTTCCGCGTAGCCGCGTTCCCCGAGCAGTTCGAGCGTGGCGCTCAGGGCGGCGAGGCGGGTGCGCTCGGTGCGTCCGCCCGGCCGTCGGGTGCCGGAGATCTCGGTTGCCAACTGCTACTCCTGTTGCGTTAGTGTGATCAGTATGTCAGACGCTCCCTCCGTCACCGAGATCGCCGACCTGATCGGCGACGCCGAAGTCGTCGCGATCGGCGAGAACAACCATCACATCCGCGAGTTCGGCGCGCTGCGCGACCGCCTCCTGCGCCACCTCGTCTCCGAACGCGGGTTCACGGTGCTCGGGTTCGAAGGGGGCTTCCCGGAGGGGCACCTGGTCGACGCCTGGCTTCGGGGCGGCCCCGGCGACGTCGCCGATGTCGCCCGGGACGGCTTCACCTTCGGCCTCGGCGACTCGGCCGAGGTGCACGAGATGCTGACCTGGCTGCGCGGCCGCGGCGTCCGGTTCGCCGGCCTCGACGTGCCGAGTTCGGCGGGCTCGCCGGTGCCTTCGCTGGAGGCGGTGCGCGAGTACGTCTCGCGCGTCGACCCGTCCAACGTGTCCCTTGTGGACAGGGCGTTGGCGGCGTGCGAGCCGTACGCGTCGGTCAGCAGCGCGGTCGCTCCGGCACGTTACAAGGAAATGAGTGTCGAAGCGCGGGACGCGGCGACCGCGGCGTTGACCGTCCTCAAAGGACATGTGGAGGCGCTCGCGCCGGTATACGGCGAAGTCGCCGCGCACCACGCGGAGGGTGCGCTGCGGGTCGACCTGTACCTGCGGGAGCTGGACGCGCTGATGGCCGGCCGCGCGCCCGAGCCGCAGAGTTCTTCGCGGGACACGTACATGGCGGCCACCGTGCGGCTGCTGCGGCGGCTCCACCCGGGCGAGAAGATCGTCCTGATGCTCCACAACGGACACCTCCAGCGCGTGCCGTTCTCGCCGATGCCCGGCATGACGGCGCCGACGGCGGGTACCCAGCTGGCCGCCGAGCTGGGTGAGAAGTACTTCGCGCTCGCGCTGACCGCCGTCTCGGGGACGACGACCGGCCTGGTACCCGACGCGGCCGCGCCGCTCGGCTTCCGGATGTTCGAGCAGGCCCTCGAGGAGCCCGCGGAAGGCAGCGTCGAGGCGGCACTGGCCGGCGACGCGCCGTGCCTGGTCGCGCGCCCCACGGCGTCGGGCATCCGGCACGCGCACATGACGCCGCAGGTCGACGTGGCTGCCGCCTTCGACGCCGTGGTCTGCCTGAAGGGGCAGGAGACGATTTTCCAGGACGCCGCCGGATAGGTCTGCCCGTTCGGCCGCTTGTCGTAACGGGTCCGATGGGCGTTTCCTACCGGTATGGCCGGGCGGAGGCGGGCGCTGATCGTCGCCAACGGCGAGTACGACAACGCGGGGCTGCAGCGGCTGGGCTCGCCCGCGGCGGACGCCGACGCCCTCGCCGGGGTGCTCTCGGACCGCGCGATCAGCGACTTCGAGGTGAAGGTGGTCCGCAACGAGACCGCGCACGTCGTGCAGGCGGAGATCGAGGACCTCTGCGTGGAGGGCAGGCCGGACGACGTCCTGCTGATGCACTTCTCCTGCCACGGCCTGAAGGACGACTCGGGCGGGCTGTACTTCGCCGCGCGCAACACCCGGCCCGACCGGCTCCGGTCCACGGCCGTGCCCGCGCAGTTCGTGCAGCAGTGCCTCCGGCAGAGCCGCTCCCGCAGCGTCGTCCTGCTGCTGGACTGCTGCTACGGCGGAGCGTTCGGGCAGGGCGTGGCGGTACGGGCGTCGGGCGACGCGAACGTGCTCGACAGCTTCCGCGGCGGCCGCGGCCGGGCGGTCATCACGGCGTCGAACTCCATCGAGTACGCGTTCGAGGGCGCGCGGCTGGCCGAGGGGCAGCCCGCGCAGCCGTCGGTGTTCACGGCGGCGCTGGTGGAGGGCCTGCGCACGGGCGAGGCCGACCGCGACGAGGACGGCTGGATCGCGCTCGGCGAGCTGTACGAGTACCTGTTCGACCGCGTCCGCGAGCGCAACCCGAAGCAGACCCCGAGCCGCGACATCGAGATGCAGGGCGAGCTGTACCTGGCGAAGAGCAGGCGGCGGCGGATCAAGCCGTCCCCGGTCCCGGCGGACCTTTCGGCGGCGATCGGGGCGGAGAACCCGTTCACGCGGCTGGGCGCGGTGGCGGAGCTGCGCCGCCGCCTGGCGAGCGACAACCTGCCGGTGGCGATGGGCGCGTTCGAAGCGCTGAAGGTGATGGCCTCCACGGACATCGAGCACGTCGCGGCGGCGGCGTCGGACGCGCTGGACTTCGCGGTGGTGGACGTTTCCGCCGTGCGCCTGTCGGCACCGCCGGGCGAGGTGGCTTCGGCGGCGCTGAGGCTCGCGGGTCCGCCGGTGGCGCGGGAGGTCCGGTTCGACGCGTCGCACGCGTGGATCCGGGTGGCCGAGGTTCCCGGCGGCGCGGAGCTGTCGGCGACGGCCGGGGAATCGGGGACGCGGCGCGGGAACGTGGTGGTGACCGGGCCGACGGGTGACGTGGTCGTCGCGGTGGAGATCGAGACGGTGCCGGTCCCCGAACCGGAGCAGGCCAATCGCCCCAATGTGGCGTTGGGTGCGTTGGACGCACCGAACGCCACATTGGGTGCGTTGGACGCACCGAACGCCACATTGGGGCGCGCGCCCGAACCCGCGGTGGAGCCGAACGCGGAGGTGACCGAGGCCGAATCCGAACCGGCGCAGGCTGCCGAAGCGGCGCCCGAGCCGTTCGCGGCCGCCGAAGAGCCCGAGCCGGCCGGCGAAACCGCACCTGTCCCACCGGCCGGTGCCGGGGAGCCTGTCGTCGCTGCCGGGCCGGAGCCCGACGGTGCGGTGCCCGGACCCGAACCGGCCAGTGCGGAACCGCGGCCGGCCGGTGCACCAGCCGCCGCGGATCCCGTGGCCGGGACCGCCGGGATCCTCGCGATCGCCGCCGCCGTCTTCGCGGTGATCGGGCTCGGCCTGGATTACTACTACAGCGACTCCCTCGCCAAATACCGGCCGGGCATGCCCGGCTACGTCGTGATCGTGGCGTTGGGCGCGATGGCCGCCGGGTTCCTGACCCTCCTACCGCGAACGAGGCAGCGGACCGGTCCGTCCCTGCTGGTCGGTGTCGGGTTCGCGGCGCTGTTCGGTCTGCTGCGCTTCGCCGGTGAAGGCGTCGTGATCTCGTCGGATCACTCCGATCCCACGCTGGGCGCCGGGTTCACCTTCGAGCTGCTAGCGCACGGCGCGGTGGTCCTCGCGGCCGTGTGCGCGGCGGTGGCGTTGCGCCGGAACCCCGCAGGCGGCGGGCTGGGCGCCGGCATGGTGCGCGGCTGGGGAGCGTGGCTGGCGATCGGGCTCGGCGCGGCCGCCGCGGCCGGGTGGATCATCCAGCTCACCGTGCTGTTCGAGGAAGACGCGAGCGTGGCTGAGCGGTCCGCGGCCTACTTCGTCCTCGGCGCGGTGCTCGCCGCCGCGCTGCCCGTCGTCGCGGCGATCCTGCGCCCGCCCGCCGTCGGCTGTGCCGTGCTGGGCGCCGGGACCATCGGGCCGGCCGGAGTGCTGGCGCTCACGATCAGCACCCTCGAGCCGTATTTCTACCTGAACCTCGCGGGGGAGGTGATCGCGGGGACAGCACTCGTCGGGCTGGTGGTCCACGCCGTCGTCATGGCCGTCCGGCTCCGGCGGAATCAGCCGATCGGGCGACAGTCCTGAGTTGTCACCCGGGCACCGCCGGGGTACCACGACGATCATGAAGATGCTTCTCGCGGCCGTGGCCGTCGCGCTCGCCGGGCAAACTCCAGCGGCCGACGGGGTGCAGCCCGATCCGCCGAGCTGGGGGCTGGACCGGATCGACCAGCGCGGCGGGCTCGACCACGCCTACCACTACGCGAGCGACGCCGCGGGCGTCACGATCTACGTCATCGACAGCGGCGTCGACGCGCAGCACCCCGACTTCCAGGGCCGGGTCGCGCCCGGGCGGGACTTCCTCGGCGGCGGCGCCGACACGTCCGACGCCAACGGCCACGGAACCCGCCTCGCCGGGATCGCCGCCGGCCAGGACTACGGCGTCGCGAAGGGCGCGCAGATCGTGCCGGTGCGCGTGCTCGACAAGGACGGCGGGGGCGCCACCGACCAGATCATCGCCGGGATCGACTGGGTCGCGCAGAACGCGCAGCAGCCCGCGGTGGCCGTCCTCGGCATCGGCGGGGTGCCGAACGACCAGCTCGACGCGGCGGTGAAGCGGCTGGCCGCGGTGCTGCCGGTCGCCGTGCCCGCCGGCAGCGAGACGGCCGACGCGAGCGGGTTCTCGCCGGGCCGGGTGGCCGAGGCGCTGACGGTCGGGGCGAGCGACGTCCAGGACCGGCCGGACAAGGCGTCCAACTTCGGCCAGGACATCGACCTGTACGCCCCGGGCGTCGACGTCCCGGGCCCGGTCGCCGGCGGCACCGGGGCGGGCCCGGAGTCCGGCACGTCGATGGCCGCGGCGTTCGCGGCCGGGGTGGCGGCGCGCTACCTGGCCCAGCACCCGGGGGCGACCCCGGCCCAGGTGAACGAAGCCCTGGTCCAGGCGGCCACGCCGGACGCCCTCAAGGGTGTCCCGGAGGGCACCGCGAACCGGCTGCTTTACGCGCCGCCGGCAGCCTGAGACGCTGCTCGGGCGGAGGTGTGCGATGCCTGACCGGCTGAAGCGGCGCGAGCCGTCCTTCGATCTCGAGGAGCTGCCCGGCACGAAGGTGGCCGCCGCTCGTGAACGCTGCGAGCGCGACGGCTTCGACGTGCAGGTCATCGACCTGGAGAAGACCTCGGCCCGCACGCTGGAATTCCGGCCGAACCGGATCCGGCTGCTCGCGCGGCGAGGGGTCGTCGAGCGGTGCCACCAAGGCTGAACCCTGCCGGTAAGGGTGGGGGCCGTTCCCCCACCGGCCGACACCCCGCACTTGCCGGCCCGACGACATGAATGACTCATTCATGTCGTCCGACGTGGTAAAAGAGTCATTCACCACGTTCGAACGCAGGCTCCCGGCGAAGTGACCACCGGAACGAGACCGAACCTCGTCGACTTTGCCAGGCCCTGCCGGCGAGAGCGCTCGGGACTCACGGACCATTGCCCACCCGAGACCCCGGCGAACCGTCGCGGCTCCCATGATGTCCATCACCCGGGACTGAACTCCCGCAGAGCGGGAAGAACCGGGTAACGTGCGTTGACTTACCGATCCAAATGGGAGGACCGGGCATGTTCCGCAAGGTGCTGGTGGCCAACCGCGGGGAGATCGCGATCCGAGCGTTCCGCGCCGGCTACGAACTGGGCGCGGGGACGGTTGCCGTGTTTCCGCACGAGGACCGCAACTCGCTGCACCGGCTGAAGGCCGACGAGGCGTACGAGATCGGCGAACCCGGTCATCCCGTGCGTGCCTACCTCTCGGTCGACGAGATCGTCGCCGCGGCGAAGAAGGCCGGGGCCGACGCCGTCTATCCCGGTTACGGCTTCCTCTCCGAGAACCCCGACCTCGCGCGCGCGTGCGAGGAAGCGGGCATCACCTTCGTCGGGCCGAGCGCCGACATCCTCGAACTCACCGGCAACAAGGCCCGCGCGGTCAAGGCCGCGCGCGAGGCCGGCGTGCCGGTGCTCGGGTCGTCCGAGCCGTCCAGTGACGTCGACGCGCTGGTCGCGGCCGCCGGGGACCTGGGCTTCCCGGTGTTCGTCAAGGCCGTCGCCGGCGGTGGCGGGCGCGGGATGCGCCGCGTCGAGGACCCCGCTGCGCTGCGCGAGTCCATCGAGGCCGCCGCGCGTGAGGCCGAGTCCGCCTTCGGTGACCCGACCGTCTTCCTCGAGAAGGCCGTCGTCGAGCCGCGGCACATCGAGGTGCAGATCCTCGCCGACGGCGCCGGCAACGTCATCCACCTCTACGAGCGCGACTGCTCGGTGCAGCGGCGCCACCAGAAGGTCGTCGAGCTGGCCCCGGCGCCGAACCTCGACCCGGAGCTGCGCGACCGGATCTGCGCGGACGCCGTCAAGTTCGCCCGGAAGATCGGCTACCGCAACGCCGGCACCGTCGAGTTCCTCCTCGACAAGCAGGGCAAGCACGTCTTCATCGAGATGAACCCGCGCATCCAGGTCGAGCACACGGTCACCGAAGAGGTCACCGACGTCGACCTCGTGCAGTCGCAGCTGCGGATCGCGTCCGGCGAGACGCTCGACGACCTCGGCCTGTCCCAGGACAAGATCTACCTCCGCGGCGCCGCGCTGCAGTGCCGCATCACCACCGAGGACCCGGCCAACGGCTTCCGCCCGGACACCGGGATGATCTCCGCCTACCGTTCGCCGGGCGGCTCGGGCATCCGGCTCGACGGCGGCACCGCCTTCTCCGGCACCGAGATCAGCGCGCACTTCGACTCGCTGCTGGTGAAGCTCACCTGCCGCGGCCGCGACTTCAAGACCGCCGTCGGCCGCGCGCGCCGTGCCGTCGCCGAGTTCCGGATCCGCGGTGTCGCCACGAACATCCCGTTCCTGCAGGCCGTGCTCGACGACCCGGACTTCCGTGCCGGGCGCGTCACGACGTCGTTCATCGAGGAGCGCCCGCACCTGCTCACCGCGCGGCACTCCGCCGACCGCGGCACGCGGCTGCTGACCTACCTCGCCGACCAGACGGTCAACAAGCCGCACGGCGAGCGCCCGAAGACGCCGGACGCCACCCTCAAGCTGCCGAAGCTCCCGAAGGACGCGCAGCCGGCGCCGGGCTCGAAGCAGAAGCTCGTCGAGCTGGGCCCGGCCGGGTTCGCGCGGTGGCTGCGCGAGTCGCCGCACATCGGCGTCACCGACACGACGTTCCGCGACGCGCACCAGTCGCTGCTCGCCACGCGCGTCCGGTCGAAGGACCTGCTCGCCGCGGCGCCGGTCGTCGCGAACACCCTGCCGCAGCTGCTGTCCCTGGAGTGCTGGGGCGGCGCGACCTACGACGTCGCGCTGCGGTTCCTCGCCGAAGACCCGTGGGAGCGGCTCGCCGCGCTGCGCCAGGCCGTGCCGAACCTCTGCCTCCAGATGCTGCTGCGCGGGCGCAACACCGTCGGGTACACGCCGTACCCGACCGAGGTGACGACGGCCTTCGTCGAGGAGGCCACGAAGACCGGCATCGACATCTTCCGGATCTTCGACGCGCTCAACGACGTCGAGCAGATGCGCCCGGCGATCGAGGCCGTGCGCGAGACCGGGTCCGCGGTCGCCGAGGTGGCGCTCTGCTACACCTCGGACCTGTCGGACCCGGGCGAGAAGCTCTACACGCTCGACTACTACCTCAAGCTGGCCGAGCAGATCGTCGGTGCCGGCGCGCACGTCCTGGCGATCAAGGACATGGCCGGGCTGCTGCGCGCGCCCGCGGCGACGAAGCTGGTCACCGCGCTGCGCAAGGAGTTCGACCTGCCGGTGCACATCCACACCCACGACACCGCGGGCGGCCAGCTGGCCACCTACCTCGCGGCGATCAACGCGGGCGCGGACGCCGTCGACGGCGCGGTGTCGTCGATGGCGGGCACGACGTCGCAGCCGTCGCTGTCGTCGATCGTGGCGGCCACCGACCACTCCGCCCGCACCACCGGGCTGAGCCTGGACGCGATCGGCGACCTGGAGCCGTACTGGGAGAGCGTGCGCAAGATCTACGCGCCGTTCGAGGCCGGGCTCGCGTCGCCGACCGGGCGCGTGTACCACCACGAGATCCCCGGCGGCCAGCTGTCGAACCTGCGCACCCAGGCCATCGCGCTGGGCCTGGGCGACCGGTTCGAGGACATCGAGGCGATGTACGCCGCGGCCGACAAGATCCTCGGCCACCTGGTGAAGGTGACGCCGTCGTCCAAGGTCGTCGGCGACCTCGCGCTGCACCTGGTCGGCGCGGGCGTCTCGCCGGCCGACTTCGAGGCGGAGCCGAACAAGTTCGACATCCCCGACTCCGTGATCGGCTTCCTGCGCGGCGAGCTGGGCGACCCGCCCGGCGGCTGGCCGGAGCCGTTCCGCACCAAGGCCCTCGAGGGCCGGGCCGCCGCGAAGCCCGTGGTCGAACTGTCCGAAGAGGACCGTACGGCGTTGGCCGAGACCCCGCGCCGGACGCTCAACCGGCTGCTGTTCCCCGGGCCGACGAAGGAGTTCGAGGCGCACCGCGACGCCTACGGCGACACGTCGGTGCTGCCCAGCAAGGACTTCTTCTACGGGCTGCGCCCGGGGGAGGAGTACCAGGTCGACCTCGAACAGGGCGTACGGCTGATCATCGAACTGGAGGCGATCGGCGAGGCCGACGAGCGCGGCATGCGCACGGTGATGTCGACGCTCAACGGCCAGCTGCGGCCGATCCAGATCCGCGACCGGTCGATCGCGTCGGACATCCCGGCGACCGAGAAGGCGGACAAGGGCAACCCGAAGCAGATCGCGGCGCCGTTCGCGGGCGTGGTCACGCTGCAGGTCGCCGAGGGCGCCACGGTCGAGGCGGGTGCCACGGTCGCGACCATCGAGGCGATGAAGATGGAGGCGTCGATCACCGCGTCCACCGGCGGCAAGGTGGGCAGGCTGGCGATCACCTCCGTCCAGCAGGTCGAGGGCGGTGACCTCCTGCTGGTGCTGGAATGAGCGCTAGCATCGGCGGATGCTGATCAACGCGGTACCGCAGCGGCAGGGCGCGGTGGGGCCGCGCGCGGCGGAGCTGCCGGACGGCTGCCTCGCGCTCGCGGAGCTGGCCGGGCACGTGCTCGGCCGGCCGGTGCACCACGTCCGGCAGACCCGCGAAGTGTCCGAAGTGGACAACGGGATCGCGTCGCGGGCCGTGCTCACCGGGCCGAACCGCGCGGCGCAGCTGGCCGCGCTGGAGGCGCCCGGCGGGCCGGTGCTGACGATCGGCGGTGACTGCGGTGTCGAGCTGGTGCCGATCGGCGTCGCCCGCTTCCGGCACGGCCCCGGGCTGGGCGTCGCGTGGTTCGACGCCCACCCGGACCTGAACACGGCTTCGACGTCGCCCTCGGGTGCCTTCCACGGCATGGTGCTGCGCTCGCTGTTCGGCGAGGGCGACGCGGAGTTCGCGGCGGATCCGGCGCTCGCGCCGGGCCAGGTCGTGCTGGCCGGGACGCGTGTGTTCGACCCGGAGGAGCGGGCGGCGGTGGCGCGAGGGCTGGTGGTCACGTCGGCCGATGCCTTGGCGGGCGTGGAGAAGCTGTACGTGCACGTGGATCTCGACGTGCTGGATCCGTCGGAGTTCACCGGGCTCAACTACCCGGAGCCGGGCGGGTGGACGATCCCGCGGCTGGTGGCGGAGCTGGACGCGCTGAGCGGCTTCGAGGTGGTGGGCGCGGGGATCACCGAGTGCGTGGGGACACCGCGTGAGGTCGAGGTGCTGGAGCCGGTCCTGGCCGCGATCGGCCGTCTTCTCGGGGTCTCGCCACGGCAAAGCCGCTGAAGGCCTCCAGTGCCCTTCAGGGGCTTTGGCCGGGCACTGAGGAGCCGTAGGCGGCGCGAACGGCGTCGAGGGCGGCGTCTTCGTCCGCGCCCAGCTCCCGGGCCTGGCTGACGTACTCCTCGGCGGCCTGGAGCAGCAGGGCCGCGGGATCCGGGCGGCCGGACGGGTTCGTCACCACCGTGCCGCGGGCGCGAGCCGTCGCGACCCAGCCCGCCGCCTCCAGTTCGCGGTACGCGCGCGCGACCGTCCCGGACGCCAGTCCGAGGTCGCGGGCGAGCTGGCGGATCGGCGGCAGCCGCGTCCCTTCGGGCAGCGCACCCGTCGTCACCGCCCTGATCACCTGGTCGTGCACCTGCCGCCAGGGCGCGAGCCCGTTCTCGGTGTCGACGACGATCTTCACGCCGGGGTGGGCTGCCGCTTCAGCGGCGCGGTGACCGCCAGCAGCGCGGCCAGCCCGGCGACCATGACCAGCAGCGCA
>Ga0070668_100001678_pt1 | contig 16047 bp, 15 predicted proteins | sample KBSS43metaG_FD_64661 | JGI IMG/M metagenome (GOLD analysis project Ga0070668, IMG submission 64661) | Switchgrass rhizosphere microbial communities from Kellogg Biological Station, Michigan, USA - KBS S4-3 metaG | ecosystem: Host-associated > Plants > Roots > Rhizosphere > Soil ... | reverse complement strand
GCCATCGCCGGCAACCTCGCCAAGTACGCCGAGGGTGACGCTAAGGGCCAGCTGTCGTACTACGACCATGACAACGACGGCGTGATCGAGTACGACTGGGGCGCGCTCACCGGCAACGACGCCGACGCCGTGTCGTTCCACTGGCGCTCCGGCAACATGGACCGTACCGAGTCGGCGTATGTCTACAGCGGCGCGCTCGCCGCCGTGCAGGCCTACCAGGCGATCGGCAACACCGCCAAGGCCAACGAGATGCAGCAGGTCGCCGACCGGGTCCGCAACGGGATCCTCAACCAGCTTTGGGACTCCACCGAGAAGCTGATCAAACACCGGCATGTCGCGAGCAACGCCCTGGTGCCGTGGAAGGAAATCAACAACTACTACCCGTACGCCGTGGGCGCGATGCCCAACACCGACGAGTACCGGCAGGCCCTGCGTCTGTTCGCCGACCCGGCCGAATACCCGGTCTTCCCGTTCTTCACCGCCAACCAGAAGGACAAGGCGGCGGCCGCCGCGGCCGGCAACCCGGGCAGCAACAACTTCTCGACGATCAACTCCACGGTGCAGTTCCGGCTCTACTCCTCGGTCCTGCGCAACTACCCCAACCAGTGGATGAGCACCGAGGACTACAAGAAGCTGCTGTACTGGAACACCTGGGCGCAGTACATCGGCGGCAACACCCAGTGGCCGGACGCCAACGAGTTCTGGGCCGACTGGAACGCCGGGACCAAGAACATCGACTACCGCTCCTGGATCCACCACAACATCCTCGGCAGCAGCAACTGGACCGTCATCGAGGACGTGGTGGGGCTGCGGCCGCGCAACGACAAGCAGGTCGAGCTCAGCCCGCTGAACATCGGCTGGCCCAACTTCGCGGCCAACAACCTGCGCTACCGCAACACCGACCTCACCGTCGTCTGGGACGACCCGGCCGACGGCGTGGTCAAGTACGCCGGCATCCCGCAGGGCTACTCGCTGTTCGTCAACGGCACCCGGGTGGCCACCGTCGACCGGCTCGTCCGGCTGGTGTGGAACCCGGACACCGGCGCGGTCACCTTCCCGTCCGGCGGCGGCGCCACGGTGCAGTTCAACCAGGCGTTCGCCGGGATGCAGGCGCCGACGCAGGTGGTGCAGAACAGCGCGCAGATGGTCGACATGTTCGAAAAGGCCGGCGTCGACCTGACCGCCGACCTGCCCAACTACGCGCAGGGCGCGGCGACCACCGCGTCGTACACGGCCTCGGGCACCTCCGGCGCGGCCGCGGTCGACGGCTTCCCGATCAATGAGCCGATCTGGGGCACCACCGGCTCACCCAACGCCACCGACTGGCTGGAACTCAACCTCGGCCAGGCCCGATCGGTCGACGAGGTGCGGCTGTGGTTCCGCAACGACCGGGCCACCAACCGCTACCGGCAACCCGGCTCCTACCAGATCCAATACCTCAACGGCAGCACCTGGACGACCGTGCCCGCGGTGAAGACCCCGGCGTCCCCGCAGGCCAACTACAACCTGGCACGGTTTACCGCGGTCAACACCAGCCGGCTGCGGGTGCAGGTGACCCACGCCTCCGGCGTCAAGACCGGCCTCACCGAGGTCAAGGTCTACAACCGCGGCGGCGTCGTGGTGCCGCCCAACCCCGACAAGGCCCTGACCGCCACCCCGACGGCCAGCTACACCTCCCCCTGGGAGAGCATCGCCGCGATCAACGACGGCATCGACCCGCCGTCGTCGAACGACACGGTCAACCCGCGCTGGGGCACCTGGCCGAACCAGGGAGAACAGTGGGCCCTGCTGACCTGGCCGTCGGAACAGACCCTGACCAACGCCGACGTCTACATCTTCGACGACAACGACGGGGTACGCGTGCCCGCGTCCTGGAAGCTGCAGTCCTGGAACGGCTCCGCGTACGTCGACGTGGCCGGCGCCTCCGGCTACCCGCTGGCGCTCAACCAGTACAACCACGTGACCTTCAACTCGGTGAACACCACCCGGCTGCGGGTGCTGATACAGAGCGGCACCCAGTCGGTCGGACTGCTGGAGGTGAAGGCCTCCTGAGAAACCCCGGCGCCGCCGTCCGGGTCCCACGAGCCCGGGCGGCGGCGCCGGTCCGCCCGTCCTCCGATGGGGTCATTCGGCGAGGCTGGGTGCCTGCCGGGACCAGCGGTGCGCCTCGAGCTCCGCGACGATGAACTGGGCCACGTCGGCGCGGGTGATCCGCCAGCCGCCCTTGGGTGTGCTGTTGTCCGTGACCCGGTAGGCGCCGGTGGGCTCGCGGTCCTGAAGGTAGGTGGGCCGCACGAAGGTCCAGTCCAGGCCGCTGTCGCGGACGATCTGCTCCATCCGGGCCATGTCGGCGTACAGGTCCGCGCCGATCGGACGGATCAGCGCCCGGTACCACCAGGCGTGGTGCGGGTCGTCGTGCCGGACACCGACCGAGGTGATGGCCAGCAGCCGGTCCACACCGCAGGCGCGCATCGCCGCGGTGGTGGCCCGGGCGCCGTCGGAGTAGAGGTTGCCGGCCGTGCGGCCGGCCGGGCCGACGGCGCAGACCACCGCGTCGTGGCCGTGGACGACGGCGCTGAGGCTGTCCGGGTCGCGGACGTCGGCCCGTTCCACCCGCAGGTCCTGTGCCGGCGGGATGCTCGCGGGATCGCGGACGGCGGCGGTGACGCGGTGCCCGCTGCGCAGCGCCTCCGCGACGATCAGGCGGCCGGTGCGGCCCGCGGCGCCGAGGACCACGACGTTGGTGCGCTTCTCCATGAGACCTCCTGACGAACATTGTTCGTCACGAACTATGTTCGTGACGAACGACGTTTGTCAACCGGGTAGGGTGATGGGGTGGCTGAGAGCACCGCACGCGTCCGTGACAATCCGCGCACCCGCCCGGCAAAAGCGCCGCTGAGCCGCGACGCCGTCATCGCCGCGGCGCTGGCCCTCGTCGACGAGGCCGGCTGCGGCGCCTTGACCATGCGCCGAGTCGCGCAGGCCCTGGACACCGGGCCGGCCTCGCTTTATGTGTATGTCGCGGATCGCGACGAGCTGATGGCCGAGGCCTACGACCTGGCGCTGGCCGGGGTGCGGCTGCCCGGCCCGGCCGACGGCGACTGGCGGGCGCGGCTGGAACTGCTCGTCGACCGGACCATCACCACCCTCGGCGGCCACGGCGACATCGCCCTGGTCGCGATCACCCGAGTGCCGACCGGCCCGCACGCCCTGCGCGTCCTGGAGGAGCTGATGACCCTGCTGCGCGCCGGCGGCATCGACGACTCCCTCTGCCCCTGGGCGGCGGACCTGCTGGACCAGTTCGTGACCTCGTCCGCCCTGGAACTCGCCGCCCGGCTGCGCGACCAGCGAGCCCGGGCGGCGGCCGAGGGCCCGGCGGAGGCGACCGAGGAGGCCATGTCCCGGGCGGCCGGGTCCGCACTCGACGCGGTCTACGGCGGCCTGCCGGCGGCCGGCTACCCGACGATCCACGCCCTGCGTGCGGCGATGACCAGCGCCGGCCAGGACAGCCGGGCGCACGCCGCGTGGAAGCTCAGCGTCATCATCGACGGCCTGCTGGCCCATCGCCGGCGGCGGTAGCGAAGCGGCCCGGAGCCAGGCCGAGCCGGCCGCGGGTCGAGATCAGCAGGACGACCGCGACCGCCCCGAAGCCGGCGACCTGCCAGAGCTGGTACCGCAGGGAATCGGGCACGGTGGGAAACAGCACCGGCAGCAGGGAGACGTTCAACGGGGTGTGCAGCAGGACAGCGATCGGGCCGCTGCCCCGCGTGTTGTTGAAGACCCACGTGAACACGTAGGACGCGCAGAGCACGAAGGCGAGGAAGACCAGGAACGGCCGGATGATCCCGCCGAGGTCGGCGCCGGCGTGGTTGTATCCCTCGATCAGCGACAGCGGCAGGTGCCAGAGCGCCCACAGGACGGCCAGGACGAACGTGCCGGCCACCGGGCCGAACCGGTCCTGCAGGCGGGGCGTCGCGAAGCATCGCCAGCCCGGTTCCTCGCCGAGCGGGCCGCCGACGACGAGCACGACCGCGAAGAGCACCAGCCAGTTCGGTATCGCGGCGGGTTGCGGGTCGAACGCGGCCAGGGCTCCGGGCAGCGGCAGCACGCAGAGCATGAGCAGGGCCGGCACGCCGGCGACGGCGAGCAGATACCAGCGGGCCCGGACCCGCCAGCGGATCAGGTCGCGCAGCAGCCCGCGCAGCCCCCGGCGGCCGTCGACGGCGTAGGTGACGACGAACGCGGCGGCGGTCGGGCCGAGGAACGGTGCGGCGATCATCCACGGCATCAGCGGCAGCTGGAACACCAGGATGCAGAGCAGCTCGTACGTCCAGGCCGGCCCGAACGCCAGGACGAAGAACCACGTCGTCGGTCGGCGGGCGATCACCCGGGCCGGTCCGGCTCGGTGGACGGGAGGGGCGGGTTGCGCGGTGCGAGTCATCGCGGTCCTGTCGGTCGGCGTCGGAGGTCGCCGTCAAGGATCGGGTGGCCGCCCCGGCCCGGCCCATCTGTCTTCGGACGGACTCCGCTCCTCAGCGCCCGACCAGGCCGCTCTCCCAGGCCCAGGCCGCGATCCCGACGCGGTTGGCCGTGCCGAGCTTGGCCTGGATGTTCGCGACGTGGGTCTTGACCGTGCCGACCGAGACGAACAGCTCGTTGGCGATGTCCAGGTTCGACCGTCCCCGGGCGATCAGCCGGGCCACCTCGGTTTCGCGCGGTGACAGGATGCCCGGTACCGGGCCGCCGGCCGGGGCCGGCGGGGCGGCCAGCTGCCGCAGCAACCGCACCGTGATGGCGGGGCTGATCAGTGACTCGCCGGCGACCGCCGCCCGGACCGCCTCGGCCAGCAGCGCCGGTCCGGACCGCTTCAGCAGGAAGCCGCAGGCGCCGCCGCGCAGGGCCGCGTAGACGTACTCGTCGTGGTCGAAGGTGGTCACCACGACGACCCGGACCGGAGCGGCAACCGTGGGGCCGGTCAGCAGGCGGGTCACCGCCAGGCCGTCGAGTTCCGGCATCCGGATGTCGACGAGGGCCACGTCCGGCCGCAGCGACCGGGCCAGGCGCACGGCGGTGCGGCCGTCGGCGGCCTCGCCCACGACGGTCATGTCCGGCTGCGCGTCGACGAGCCGGCGCAACCCGCGGCGTACGGTGTCCTGGTCGTCGGCGACGAGGACACGGATGCTGCCGTCCGCGATGACGTTCCCCTTACCTCGGTGACCCGGCGTCGACGGACCGCACCGGCACCGTGGCGGTCACCGACCAGCCGTCCGGGGTGGCGCCGGCGGACAGCGCACCACCGAGGGCCTCGACCCGGGCGGCCAGCCCGACCAGGCCGTACCCGCCGCGGCGAGCCCGCCGGCGGTGGGTGCGGCGGCCCGGCGTACCGCTGTCGGAGATCGTGAACCGCAGAACGCTGTCGCCGTCGACGAACCCGGTGATCCGCACCTCCCGCGCATCCGGTGCGTGCCGGCGCACGTTCGTGAGCGACTCGGCCACGAGCCGGTACATCGCGTCGCCGACCTCGCGTGGCACCCGATCGGGCAGGTCCGTCGCGAGCTCGGCGCGCACCGTCATCCGCCCGCTGCCGAACCGGCCGATGAGATCGGGCAGATCCCCGATCCGATAGGTTCCGCGGCCGAGGCCGCCGTCCTCCGCGTGCAACACCTCGACGGTACGGTCGATCGCCGCGAGCGCCTGCAGTCCCGCCTCCGCGATGCGGTCGAGCGTCTCCCGGTCGGTTCCCGCGCCGCCCTCGGCCCGGCCGGCCTGCGCCTCCAGCACGATGCCGGTGACGTCGTGGGCGACCAGGTCGTGCAGATCCCCGGCGAGCGCCAGCCGCTCCGCCCGGCGGACCCCGGCGGCCATCCGCGCGCGCCGGCGGTGCACCCACCGTCGCAGGCCGCCCACCGCGGCGGCGGCGAGCACGACCGCCGCCCAGCAGCCGATGAGGAACACCGTTTCCGCCCGGGTCGGCGGCGGACTGGCACCCCAGAACATGCGGATCGGCTGGGCCGCGGCCGCGGCCGTACCGAGACCGACGGCCGCGACCGCCCACCCGCCGGGCGCCCACCGCGCCGCCACCTGCACCAGCACGGCCAACGCCGACAACTCGACCAGCAACCACGCGCCGGCCGGCCCGGTCACCGGTGCGGTGTGCGCCGCCGTCGCCGCCAACGACACCGCCGCGACCAGACATGCCGCCACCCCGCGCCGGCGATGACGCCGCCAGCGGGCCCCCGGCAAGGCAAGTCCGAGCACGGCCACCAGCGCGGCCAAGAAATTGATCACAGCCACGACGGTAGGCCAACCCGTTACGCGTGTATCTCCGTCGAAAGACAGATCATCGGCGCGAACCGACGCACTCGGGTGCGGCGTATCTGCCCTCGGCGGTGGTGGAGCTGATCAGCTTGCCGTCGACGGTGATGGTGCAGGTCACCGGGCCGGCGTCGCCGCCGCGCTTGCGCTGGGCGTCCAGGATGAGCGGGTTTCGCCGCCCATCCACCGGGAAGGCGGTGCGCCACGGCAACGGGATCCCGTGGCGGCGGATGATCGTGCCGTCCTGGTCCGTGTAGACCACGCTGCCCGTGTTGTGTGATCCGCTGGCCGTCACCTCGTAGACCACCTGGGGCACACTCGCGTTCGCGGACGTGCCGGGCGCCGCCGCGCCGGCGGAACTGTCCGGCTGCCGGCTCGTCGTGGCGCCCGCGGAGGGTGCACCGCCCGCCGGGCCGGTGCCGGTGCCGGTGGTGCGAGCACCGCCCGCCGGGCCGGCCGCGCCGGTGCCGGTGGGCCCGGCCGTCGGCTTCGCTCCCCGGGTGTCGTCGCCGGACCCGAACGGGTCGATGGCCAGCATCCCGGCGATGAACAGCGCGCAGGCCACGAGCACCGCCACGATCCAGCGCCGGGCCCGGCGGCGGGGGCGCCGAGCGTCCCAGCCGGGGGAGGGGGTGCCGTACGGTGCCGTGTCGGCCAACGCGGGGTACGACGGCGCGGGATCGCCGACGAACGAGGTCGGGGCCTCGGTGAGCCACGGGTCGGCGGGCGGGAGCAGATTGGCGTGCGGGTCGTCCGGAGCGGAACCGCCGCCATCGGAACTGGTCACAGTGCCGAGGCTACGGCCCGTCGGCAACACCGTCCCGACCGGCGTACCAAGGCTTGCTCAGACGCGCCGGTACTCGACCTCGGGGCGGCCCGGACCGCCGTAGCGCGGGCTGCGTACCACCTGCCCGGTCTCGGCGAGATGTTCCAGGTAGCGGCGGGCGGTGACCCGGGAGGCGCCGATCCGGGCGGCGACCTCCGCCGCGGAGAGGCCGGTCGCGCCGGTCTCGGCGCGGATCGCCGCCAGCACCAGGTCGAGCGTGCCCAGGTCGAGCCCCTTGGGCAGGGAGTCCTGCGGCGCGCCGCGCAGCGCCGCGAACGCCCGGTCGATCTCGTGCTGCGCGGCCACCGGGCCGGCGCCGAGCATCTGGTTGCGGTAGCGGGCATAGCTCAGCAGCTTTTCCCGGAAGGTCGCGAAGGTGAACGGCTTGAGCAGGTAGTGGGTCACCCCGAGGGAGACCGCGACCCGGACGACCGCGAGGTCGCGGGCCGACGTGACCGCGAGGACGTCCGTGCCGCTGCCGGCGGCGCGCAGCGCCCGGCACACCTCCAGGCCGTTCTTGTCCGGCAGGTGCAGATCCAGCAACACCAGATCTACCGGTACGGTCCGCAGCGCCGCCATCGCCTCCTGCGCGGTGTGCGCCACGCCCGCCACCCCGAAACCGTCGATCCGTTCCGTGTACGCGCAATGCGCCTCGGCGATCAACGGTTCGTCGTCCACCACGAGCACCCGGATGTCGTTCACGCCGCACCCTCCCCGGGCGGCACCGGCAGCCGTACGGTGATCACCGCGCCGCCGCCGGGCGCCGCCGCCACGTCATAGCTGCCGCCGTACCGGTCGACGACCTGCCGGACCAGCGCGAGGCCGATCCCGCGCCCCTGCTGCTTGGTCGACCAGCCGCGCCGGAACGCGGCGGCGACGTCCGCGATGCCCGGCCCGGTGTCGGCCACCCGGACCAGCACCTCGCCGCCGGCCTCCCGCACGAGCACCGTCACCGTGCGCGGCGGTTCGGTGCCCGCCACCGCCTCCAGCGCGTTGTCCACCAGGTTGCCCACGACGGTGAGCAGGTCGCGGCTGGACAACGGGGAACCGTCGAGCCGCGACTCCTCGTCGATCACCAGTTGCACGCCGCGCTCGCCGGCCTGGGCCGACTTGCCGAGCAGCAGGGCGGCCAGCGCCGGTTCGGTCAGCGCGCCCACCACCTGGTCGGTGAGCTGCTGGGCGACGGCCAGCTCGGCGGTGGCCAGCTGTACCGCCTCGTCGGTACGGCCGAGCTCCACCATCGTGAGCACGGTGTGCAGCCGGTTGGCGGCCTCGTGCGCCTGCGACCGCAGCGCCTCGGTGAGCCCGCGCACCGAGTCCAGCTCCCCGGTGAGGGCGCGCAGCTCGGTGTGGTCGCGCAGGGTGAGCACGGTGCCGATGACGCGGCCGTCGACCCGGGTCGCTCGCTGGTTGGCCACCAGGATCCGGTCGCCGGCCAGGACTGGTGCGTCGGCGACCGGTTCCGCGGAGGCGAGCAGCGAGCCCACCTCCGGCGGCAGGTCGAGCCCGTCGACCGGCGCGTCGTCGGGCAGGCCGAGCAGCCGTCGCCCCTCGTCGTTGACCAGCGTGACCCGGCCGCCCCGGTCCGCCACCACGAGTCCCTCACGCACGGCGTGCAGGACCGCGTCGTACGCCTCGTACATCCGGGTCATCTCGGCCGGGCCGAGCCCGTGGGTCTGGCGCCGCAGCCGGCGGCTGAGCAGCCACGACCCGGCGGCCGCGAGCAGGATGGCCAGCGCGGTCGGCAGCAGGACGGCGGGGGACCGGCGCAGCAGCTTCTTGTTGATCTCCTCGGTGGTGATGCCGACCGAGACGAGGCCGATCACCTTGCCGCCGGTGTCGCGCACCGGCACCACCGTGCGGACCGACTCGCCCAGGCTGCCGGTGTTGGTCTCGACGACCGTCCCGCCGGCCAGGGCGCGGGCGATCGACCCGACGAACGGCTTGCCGATGAGCTCCGGCTTCGGGTGGGTGTACCGGGTCCGGTCGGGCGCCATCACCACGATGAAGTCGGTGCCGGTCGCCAGCCGGGTCGATTCCGTGTACGGCTGGAGCCGGGCGGACGGGTCCGGCGAGCGGAGCGCGTCGGCGACCATCGGGGACCGGGCCACCGCCTCGGCGATGCCGGTCACCTCCTCGATCGCGGCCTGCTCGCCGTCCTGCTTCGCGAGCAGCGCGGCCCCGGCCGTGCCGATCGCCACCAGCAACGTCACGACCAGCACCTGCAGCACGAACAGCTGCCGGGCGATGCTCCAGCGCCGGGCTATCGGCATGTTTCCGGTCCGAATCCTCGCGGTAAACAGAATGAACGTAATCGTGCCTCGCGGTGAGACGCACGACACAGTCTGCGTCATGGAGACCCAGAGCCCCTCCCCGCGGGTCAGGCGGGACCGTACTCACCTTCTCTACATCGCCGTGATCATCGCCGTCGCCGCCGGGATCGCAGTCGGACTCCTGGTTCCCGACGTGGCGGTCGAGCTCAAGCCGATCGGCACCGGCTTCGTCAATCTCATCAGAATGATGATCGCCCCGGTCATCTTCTGCACGATCGTGCTCGGCGTCGGGTCGATCCGGCAGGCCGCCAAGGTCGGCAAGGTCGGCGGCCTGGCGCTCGGCTACTTCCTGATCATGTCGACCGTGGCGCTCGCCATCGGCCTCGTGGTCGGCAACCTCATCCACCCGGGGTCCGGGCTGCACCTGGACGCGTCGGTGGCGGCGGCCGGACAGAAGGCGGCCAGCACCGCGGTTCACAAGAGCACGCCCGACTTCATCCTCGGCATCATCCCGACCTCGCTGTTCTCGTCGCTGACCTCCGGTGAGGTGCTGCAGACGCTGCTGGTCGCGCTGCTCGTCGGCTTCGGCGTACAGGCCATGGGCCCGGCCGGCGACCCGGTGCTGCGCGCGGTCGGCGTGGCCCAGCGGCTGGTCTTCAAGGTCCTCACCATGATCATGTGGCTGGCGCCGATCGGCGCGTTCGGCGCGATGGCGGCGGTGGTCGGGGCCACCGGGGTGGACGCGTTGAAGAGTCTCGCGCAGATCATGTTCGGCTTCTACGTCACCTGTGCCATCTTCGTCTTCGTCGTGCTGGCCGCGATCCTGTGGCTGGTCGCCCGGATCAACATCCTGTCCCTGCTGCGCTACCTGGGCCGAGAGTTCCTGCTGATCGTCTCCACCTCGTCGTCGGAGTCGGCCCTGCCGCGGCTGATCGCCAAGATGGAGCACCTCGGGGTCAGCAAGCCGGTCGTCGGCATCACCGTGCCGACCGGCTACTCGTTCAACCTCGACGGCACCGCGATCTACCTGACCATGGCGTCGCTGTTCATCGCCGAGGCGATGGGCGCCCCGCTTTCGGTGGGCGAGCAGGTGTCGCTGCTCCTCTTCATGATCGTCGCCTCGAAGGGCGCCGCCGGCATCACCGGCGCCGGCCTGGCCACGCTGGCCGGCGGCCTGGCGAGCCACCGCCCCGCCCTGGTCGACGGCGTCGGCGTGATCGTCGGCATCGACCGGTTCATGTCCGAGGCGCGGGCCGTGACCAACTTCGCCGGCAACGCGGTGGCCACCGTGCTGGTCGGCAAGTGGACCGGCGAGTTCGACCGGGAGCGCGCGCTCACCGTGCTGGCCGGCAACGACCCGTTCGACGAGGCCACCATGCTGGACGAGCACTCCGACCCGGTGCCCGCCCCGGCCGCCGGCCCCGGCACGGCCCCGCCGGCCGCCGCCTCGGCGGTCTGACCGCCCGCCGGTCTGACCGCCCGCCGGTCTGACCGCCCGCCGGTCTGACCGCCCGCCGGTCTGACCGCCCGCCGATCTGACCGCCCGCCAGTCTTACCACCCCGCCATCCGGACCGTCGGCGACCGGGCCCCCGGGCATCCCCTCCGGTCGCCGGCAAACACGAAGCCGGCCGCGCCCCCCGCGGCCGGCTTCGGCGTGCGTGTCGCTAGGGCCGGAGCCGCCGGTCGAGCCAGGCGAACGCCTCGTCCTGCATCTCGCGGACGAAGACGTGCCCGAGGCCGGGCCAGATCTTGGTGGTCAGCCGGTCCCCGGCCCGCTGCGACTGCCAGACCGCGCGCATCTTGGCGTGCGCCGCGCCGACGCCCGCCGCGGTGAACAACGGATCGGTCTCCCCGGCGAACAGCAACATCGGCCGCGGCAGGTTGCCGGCGACGACCGACGGCCCCTCGCCCGGGCCGCCGCCGATGCTGTCACCGGCCGGCGCGGGCAGCGGCGCGGCCAGGCCGAGAGCGGGCAACGAGACGACGGCGCGCCAGTTCATACATTCTCTATCGTCGATGTCGAATCGACCGTGGGAGCGCCGTTGCGGCATGTCAACGCGCATAGGTGAGGCACAGCCGGCGCACATCCGGCTCCTCGGCGGCGCGTTCAGAGTTAGCGGCAACCGGGTAGATGCCCCACGAACCAGGAGGAATTGATGCCGCGCAACCAGGATGACAACAGGCCGACGTACGAGGGGCGTCCGCTGGCCCGACCGGACGAGGAGATCGTCGACCAGGGCCTGGGCTTCGATCTGGGTACGTTGATGGGGCGCCGGCAGCTGTTGCGGGCTTTCGGGCTGGGCGCGGCCACGCTCGGTCTCGCGGCCTGCGGCGACAAATCGGGCGGCGGATCGTCGACCCAGACCTCGACCTCGACCTCGACCTCGACCTCGACCTCGGCCACGGCCGCTGCCTCATCGGGCGAGATCCCGCAGGAGACCGCGGGCCCGTACCCGGGTGACGGCTCCAACGGGCCGGACATCCTGGAGCAGAGCGGCGTGGTGCGGGCCGACATCCGGTCCAGCTTCGGCGGATCCAGCGGTACGGCCGAGGGCGTACCGATGACTCTCGAACTCAACATCAAAGACCTGGCCAACGGTGGCGCCGCGTTCGCCGGTACGGCCGTCTACGTGTGGCACTGCGATCGCGAGGGCCGCTACTCGATGTACTCCGACGGCGTGACCGGGGAAAACTACCTGCGCGGTGTCCAGATCGCCGACTCGGCCGGCAAGGTGCGGTTCACCAGCATCTTCCCGGCCTGCTACGACGGGCGGTGGCCGCACATCCACTTCGAGGTCTACCCCGACCAGGCCGGCATCACCGACGCGACCAAGGCCATCGCGACGTCACAGGTCGCGCTGCCCAAGGACACCTGCGAAAAGGTCTATGCCCAGGCCGGGTACGAAGCCTCGGTCGCCAACCTCGGCAAGGTGTCCCTGCGGAGCGACAACGTGTTCGGCGACGACGGCGGGGCGAGCCAGCTCGGCAACGTGACCGGCGACGTCGCCGGCGGGTTCACCGTCTCGCTCACCGTCGGGGTGGACACGACCACCACCCCGTCCGGCGGCGGCGCGGCGCCGGGCGGACCGGGCGGGACCCCGCCGAGCGGCCCGCCGCCGAACTGATCCGCCGCCGAACCGACCCGCGGCCGGGCGGCTGCACCCGCCCGGCCGCCCCCGGTTCGACGGCCGCGGAGATCGCCTGGCAAGCTTCCGGCCGTGGAAGCACTTCGGCTGATCCTCCTCTTCGTTCACCTGGTCGGCTTCGCGCTGCTGCTCGGCGGCGCGATCGCCCAGTTCCTGTCCGGCACGTTCCGGATCAACCCGGCCGTGCTGTGGGGCTCGATCATCCAGCTGGTCAGCGGCGTCGCCCTGGCCGCACCGCTGCGCGGGGGCGGCGACCACGAGCCCAGCCCGTACAAGCTCGGGGTGAAGCTCCTGATCGCTGTGCTGATCTTCATCATGGTCTTCGTGCCGCGGAAGCGGGACGCGGTCAACAAGGGGCACTTCATCGGGATCATCACGCTGACCTTGGCAAACGTGGCGGTCGCCGTCTTCTGGCGCTGATCGGTCAGCCGCGGTCGGGGCACAACCTCGACAGTGGTGGCACCATGCAGGTATGGGCATGTTCGGCAGCTCGCGTCGGCACCCGGAAGAACCGGTGTGGACCCACCCGCTGCTGCGCAATCTGCATGCCACCCCGGTGCGCCAAAAGCTGGGCGGCGACCTGGCCCGGCTCGCCCGCCACGGCTGGACCGACGCCGACATGAACGACTACCTCGCCCAGGTCGAACAGGTCACCGGCGCCTACCATGCGATCGTCGCGGCGGACTTCTGCGTCGAGCAGCTGCCCGGCATCGCGCCCGAGGAAGTGGCCAGGTGGGTGCTGTTCCTGTTCGACCCGGCGTACGCGCCCGGCACTCAGACCCCGACCGAGGCCCTGTACGCCTGGATGGACGAGGACCCGCCGACGTCGATCACCGCCTACGCGCGGGCGGCGGCCGGCGACCACGACCTGGCCCTGCTCGCCCTGCGCGCGGGCCTGGCCGCGGCCGAACTGGCCCGCCGCGTCGAGTCCGACACGGTCGACCGTGAGGCGCTACGCGTCCTGGCCGCCCTGCGCTGAGCTGGGCCGGCACCGGCTGATTCAAACGGACGGTCCGGGCGTGTCCCGTCCGAGGCCGCGCCGGATCGCGATCTCCACGGGTGAGTACGCGCCGTCGGCCCGCTCCAGTTCGTACGGCACGGCCGGCACCAGCGGCGGCTGGGCCATGAACCGCGGCCGCGTCCCGTGGTGCGGTTGCGCCGCGTGCACCAGGAACGGATGGCACAGGAAGGCGTCGCCCGGGGAGCCGGTGGCGAGGGCGAGTGGCCGGTGGGCGGACGCCGCCTCCAGATCGGGCGCCAGGGCCAGCCCGCTCGCCCCGTCCGGCCCGTACCCCGCCAGCACCTTCGGCACGTCGAGGTGGGAGCCGACCCGGATCCGGGTCGGGGCGTCCTGCTCGCCGACCTCGCTGAACAGGAAGAGCATCAGCAGCGCCCGGTCCCGGGAACGCACATTGGTGAAGTACCAGCTCTCGCCCTCCGGCAGGTAGCTGCCCTCGATGTGCCAGCCCGCGTCGTCCGGCTCCGTCTCGTGCGGGAAGCGCAGCGGGAACGTGCCCAGCGAGTAGCGCGGCTCCCAGCGCCCCACACCGACGAGCAGGTCGTACGCGTGGTGCAGGAACGGGGAGTTGGGTGCGGCGGCGAACGGCCCCTGCGCCATGCCGGGCACCCGGTGCACGGGCTGCGTCCACGTCGCTGGATCGTCCGGGTCACAGCCCGTCTCCCGCCACAGCAGCCGCGCGCAGTCCGCGGCCACGCGCGGCGCGACGGCGCCTTCCACCTTCACGAAACCGTCGCGAAGAAAGCGGGATACCAGGGTCGTGTCATCCATGCCGCTATCGTGCGGCGGCACTCTCCGCTATCACCCGACATTTTCCGTACGGCCTCTGTCGGGTCCCGGGCGTCCGTGCCGGCCATGATCGGATCGGACCAGCACGATGGGGGCGCGGCCGGTTGACAATCGAGGGAGGCCTCATGATCTCGGCACTCAACCGTCTCGTCGACCTCATCGAGGAGAGCCTGACCGGCGACTTCGACGTCAAGGGCGTGGCCAGGACGCTGGGCACGACCGAATACCACCTCCGCCGGATGTTCTCGTCGTTGGCCGGCATGCCGCTGTCCGAGTATGTGCGTCGCCGCCGCATGACCGTCGCCGCCGCCGAGGTCGTCCGCGGTGAGCAGGACCTGCTGGCGGTCGCCGTCCGGTACGGATACGGCTCGACCGAGGCGTTCGGCAGGGCGTTCCGGGCGGTCCACGGCGCCGGCCCCGGTGAGGTACGCCGCGCCGGCGGCCCCCTGCGCACCCAACCACAGCTCAGGTTCCGCCTGACCGTGGAGGGGAGCGAACGCATGGACACCCGCATCGTCGACCACCCCGAGTTCCGGCTCGTGGGGCACGCCACCCGCGTCTCGCTGGTCCACCAGGGCGTCAACCCGCACATCCGGCAGCACATCGCCGGGCTGCCCACGGAGGAGCACCCGCGTCTGAAGGCCCTCGGCGACATCGAGCCGGCGGGCCTGCTCGCGGTCAGTGACGACCTCGACCCCGACCGCGCCGAGGGCAGCGAGCTGACCTACCTGCACGGGGTCGCCGTGTCCGCGGACACGCCGGTCCCCGGCGGCCTCGACATCATCAAGGTCCCGGCCGGCAGATGGGTGGTCATCCGAACCGCGGGACCGCATCCGCAGACCCTGCAGAAGACCTGGGCCGCGACCGCAACCGAGTGGTTTCCCGCCAACCCGTGGCGGCTGCGGCCAGGCCCGGAGATCGTGGCGGTGCTCGAGCACGCGGACGACTTCAGCACCGCGACCTGTGCGCTCTGGCTCCCCGTCGAACCGGCATAACCACCCGGTCATCGCATCGGCCGACCGCACCGCCGATCAGTCGACCGCCATCCCCGGCGGCCGTACCGGGAATCGCGCGTGGTGCCCTCCTCCGGCTCGCCGCGTGAAGCCGGAGTGATCGCATCATCTAGGGTCTTCGTTCGGTGGGTGGAGGCCCGGGAGCCGGGAGGATCGAGATGAGCATGCCGCTACGCCCGGGGGATCAGGACCGGCTCGGCCGGTACGAGCTGGTGGGGCGGCTCGGCTCGGGTGGCATGGGCACCGTCTTCCTCGGCCTCGACCCGAGCGAACGGCAGGTCGCCATCAAGGTGGTACGGCCGGAGTTCGCCAACGACGCGGAATTCCGGGCGCGGTTCCGCAGTGAGGTCAACCGGGCCCGGCAGGTGCCGTCGTTCTCCACCGCCGAGGTGCTCGACGCCGACCCGGATCACGATCCGCCGTACCTGGTCGTCGAGTATGTGGACGGGCCCAGCCTGGCCGTGGTGATCCGCGAGCGCGGGCCGCTGACCGGTTCGGCGTTGCACAGCGTCGCGGTCGGGATCGCCACCGCGCTCACCGCGATCCACGGTGCCGGGGTCATCCACCGCGACCTCAAGCCGGGCAACGTGCTCGTCGCGCCGGGCGGGATCAAGGTGATCGACTTCGGCATCGCGCGGGCGTTCGAGGCGACCAGCCGGCACACGC
>Ga0070668_100001677_pt1 | contig 16052 bp, 16 predicted proteins | sample KBSS43metaG_FD_64661 | JGI IMG/M metagenome (GOLD analysis project Ga0070668, IMG submission 64661) | Switchgrass rhizosphere microbial communities from Kellogg Biological Station, Michigan, USA - KBS S4-3 metaG | ecosystem: Host-associated > Plants > Roots > Rhizosphere > Soil ... | reverse complement strand
TGCGTCGCGAAGATCACCGAGGTGGCGATCCGCGCCCGGCGCAGCGTCCGGTCAGGCGTGATCCGAGCAAGAGCCATACGCCCGACCGTAGCCGGACCGGATCTTCCGGAAGAATGAGTCGATGCCGCTTCGAACGAGCAAGCACTGGTGGGGCGTGACCCTGGACGCACCGGATGGTGAGGAACTGGCCCGCTTCTATGCCCGCCTGCTCGGTTGGGAGCTCACCGGCAGTTGCGTGGCACCCTCTGCCGACGCCGGTTACAACCTCGGCTTCCAGACCGAGCCGCATTATGTGCGGCCGGTGTGGCCGGCCGAGCCCGGCAAACCCCAGATGGCGATGCATCTGGAGATCGAGGTCGATGACCTCGAGGAGGCGGTGGCCTATGCGGTCGAGGTGGGCGCGGAGGTGGCACCCTTCCAACCACAGGAGACGGTACGGGTGATGCTCGATCCCGCCGGGCATCCGTTCTGCCTGTACCTCGACGAATAACCGGACCGCTCGGCTCGGTGATCTTGTTAGGGTCGACGATCACGGGGATGGCTGATCGGCGCGGGTTGACGCCGTCCTTCGTGCTGGTTTCGGCGTGACGAGGGACGGGTGGGCGTGTGGGCGAGCTGGCGATCGAGGCGGTCGGCCTCCGTAAGGTCTTCCACAGCACGTCCCGCCGCCCGGGGTTCGCGGGTGCCCTGAGGTCGCTGGTCGCGCCCCAGCGGGTGACCACGGTGGCCGTCGACGACGTCTCGTTCGGCGTGCCGCCGGGTGAGCTGCTCGCGCTGCTCGGCCCCAACGGCGCCGGCAAGTCCACCACGATCAAGATGCTCTCCGGCGTGCTCGTGCCCAGCGGCGGGCGGGCGCGGGTGGCCGGCCACGTGCCGCACCTCGACCGGCAGGCCAACGCCCGGCGGATCGGCGCGGTCTTCGGCCAGCGCACCCAGCTGTGGTGGGATCTGCCGGCGCTGGAGTCGTTCGCCATGCTCCGGGACATCTTCAAGGTCGACGAGGCGGCGTACCGCCGCCGGCTCGACGAGTTGGCGGGGCTGCTCGAGCTGTCCGGCTTCTGGCAGCAGCGGCCCCGGCAGATGTCGCTGGGCCAGCGGGTGCGTTGCGACCTGGCCGCCGCCCTGCTGCACGACCCGCCGATCATCTTCCTCGACGAGCCCACCATCGGGATGGACGCCGTCGTCAAGGAACAGGTCCGCGAGTTCATCCGGTATCAGACGGCCGAACGCGGCCGCACGATCATCCTCACCACGCACGACATGGCCGAGGTGTCCCGGCTGGCCTCCCGGGTGGTGCTGATCAATGAGGGCCGGGTCGTGTATGACGGCGGCCTCGCCGAGCTGCAGAAAGAGTACGGCTCCGGCTGGAAGGTGCGGGTCACCTTCGCCCGCGACGCGGTCCCGTCCGGGTTGCCCGGGCTGGTCGGCACGGTCGGCGCCGAGCACCTGTTCGCCGGCACCGACCCGGTCGCGCAGCGGCACCTGCTGCGCGCGTTGCTCGACCGCGACGACGTGGAAGACCTGCAGGCGCACGGCGACGACCTGGAGGACATCATGGCCGCGGTCTACCGCAAGCGGGCGGCAGCGGACCGATGAGCGAGCTCCGCCAGGCGGCGCGGATCGCCCGTACGTCCGCGCTCTACGAGGTCCTGCAACCCGGCCGCCTCGCCGGGGCCGGCGCCCAGCTCGCCTTGCAGATCTTCCTGACCTGGTGCCTGTGGCGGGCACTGTACGACGCGGTCGCGGCCAGCAGCGGCCTCGACCAGGGTCAGGCGGTGAGCTACGCGGTGCTGGCCACCCTGTACGGCCGGCTGCGCGGGCCCGACCGGGACGTGGCCGGCGACACGGTCCGCCAGCACATCTGGTCCGGCAGCATCGTCTACTGGTATCTGAGGCCGATCACACCGCGGCGCTACCACTGGCTGCGGGCGGTCGGCGATCAGGCGTACGGGCTGGCCTGGGCCGCCGTCACGTACGCGGTCTGCCGCGCGCTCGGCCTGGTCGGCGCGCCGGCCTCGGCCGAGGCCGGCGCGTTGTTCGGGCTCACCCTGCTGCTCGGCCAGATCGTGCTCTACTACCTGCTCGCGCTGGTCGATGTCGCCTGCTTCTGGACCTTGCGGAACTTCGGCGTGCTGGCGATCGTCCGGCTGGCGTCGAGCCTGTTCGCCGGCGCCATCGTGCCGCTCTGGTTCTTTCCCGGCTGGTTCCAGGCGATCTCGTCCTGGCTGCCGTTCGAGAGCTCGCTGCACGTACCGCTGTCGCTCTATGTCGGACGGATCGCGCCGGCCGATGCCGGGCGTTACGTGCTCGTGCAGGCCATCTGGATCGTGCTGCTGGCGGTCGCGCTGCGCCTGGCCTGGCGCCGCGCCGACCAGCAGATCGTCGTGCAGGGAGGCTGACCATGCTCACCTGGCGGTTCATCACGATGTCGGTCAAATCCGCGATCGAGCACCGCGCCGACTTCTTCTTCATGATCCTGGTCGGGGCGATCTGGCAGGTCACCGTCGTCGCCTTCGCCACCGTGCTGATCACCCGGTTCCCCGGGATGGGCGGCTGGACCCCCGGCGCCATCCTGCTCATGACGGCGGTCCGCAGCGGCGGGCACACCCTGGCCGGCTCGTTCTTCATGGGCGCCCGGCAGATCTCCGAACTGACCCGCGAGGGCCGGATCGACGCCTTCCTGCTGCGACCCATGCCCGTCTACCGCCAGGTGATGCTCAACTACTTCCACGTGCCGATGCTCGGCGACCTGGCGGTGACCGGCGTGCTGTTCACGATCGCCGCGCGGTACCTCGACGTCGACTGGACCCCGTGGCGGGTCGCCTACCTCGTCGCGGCCGTGCTCGGAGCCATGCTCCTGGAGGCGGCCGTGCAGACCTTCCTGGGCTCGTTCGCACTGCGCCACCCGGCCGCCAAGCAGTGGCAGGAGTGGACCGAGGATCTGATGGCCACCTTCGGCAACTACCCGCTCAACATCCTGCCGAACCTGGCCCGGGCGGTCTTCGTCTTCGTGCTTCCGATCGCCTTCTGCGGCTACCTCCCGGTCGCGTTCCTGACCGGGCACACCACCGAGTTGCCCGTGCCGGTCTGGGTCGCCGCGGCGTCGCCGGGCATCGGTGCGTTGCTTTTCGTGGCGGCACTCGGCTGGTGGGCGAGGCGGCTGGGACGATACGAAAGCGTCGGTGGCTGAGTCTGCCGGCTCGGGGTTATCGCGGGCATATCAAAAACCGCATACGCCGCCGTAACACCCATTCGTCTTCAGTGGACGCATGGAGCGCAGCGAACGTGGTATCGACCGGCGGCGACTGGTCAAATGGGGCGGGCTCAGCGCGGCCGGCGTGGTGGCGGCCGCGCCGCTGGTGGACGCCGGGATCGGGCACGCCGCCCCGGCCGGGCGCGACAAGATCCCGCCGGACACCCGGCCCGGCGGCGCCTACGACCGGTATGTGGCAGGGCTGGCGGCCGAGGGCAAGTTCTCCGGCGTGGTGCTGCTGTCGTACCGGGGCCGGACCGTGCTGTCGCGCAGTTATGGCCTGGCCGACCGGGAGAAGGGGATCCGCAACCACGAGGGCGTCGCGTTCAACCTTTCCTCGGGGAGCCAACCCTTTCTGTCGGTGGCCGTCCTGCAACTGGTGCAGCGGGGCAGGCTGGCGTTGTCGGACCCGGTGGGCAGACATCTCACGGGTTTCGCCCAGGAGATCGCCGAGAAAGTGACCATCCACCACCTGCTCACCAGCACCTCCGGGATGGACGCCCCGATGCCGGACTGGCAACGCGTCTTCCACAGCCGGGCGGAGGTGCACGAATACCACCAGCAGTGGGCCCGGCAGGCGACGCTCGTGGGGGTGCCCGGTGCCGGGTCCGACGGCCACCTTCCCGGCGGCGGCGTCGGCCTGACCATCGCCGCGCAGATCGTGGAGAAGGTGTCCGGCATGACGTTCTGGGACTATGTGCACAAGCATGTCTTCGAGCGCTGCGGCATGAGCGGCTCGGCGTTCTACACCAGGGAGCAGTGGCTCACCGACGGGCACCTCGCGCATCCGTACATGCTGCAGGCCGACGGCAGTCTGGTGGACGCCGTCCGTAACCTGGGCAAGGGCAGCGTGGACCCCAACACACTGGGCCGAAATCCGGGCCGCGGCTTCATCGGTTACGCCTCGGGCGACGGCTTCGCCACCGCGCGGGACCTGGTCCGGTTCGCGGAGGCGCTGCGCGACGGCAGGGTGCTGGACAAGCCGTACGCCGATATGTTCGCCGGGGCCAAGCTGCCCGGCTCGGAGCCGACGTCGTACCACGCGTACACGATGCCGATCAGTATCGTCAACGGACAGTGGGTGATCGGACGCGGCGGCGGGGCCGGTGGCATCGGCGCCAACTGGAGCATCTACCCGGACACCGGCTGGGTCGGCGTCATTCTCACCAACTGCGACGGCGTACCGCTGCTGGACGTCTGCCTGCGGGAGGTCGCGGCCGTCACGGGCGCGCCGGTCAACCCGCCGGGCGGTGGCTGACGGGTCGGGGTTTGCTTTTTTGGTACGTCGGGGTGCGTTCCTTTGGTACGCCGGGCGTTCCGCCTTGGTACGCCGGGTGTTCCGCCTTGGTACGCCGGGTGTTCCGCCTTTGGTACGGTCGGGTCGACGTCGGTGGTCGGGAGGCGGACCGAGCGTGACGGAATCAGCCATCGAGATGCGGCGGTTTGCCGGGAAACTCGTGATGTTCTTCGCGGGTTGCTACGTCCTGGTGTTCCTCGGTGCCATCGTGAGTGTCAGCCGAGGCACGTCGGTTCCGGCGCTCAACTGGGTGGTCATCCTCGTTCCGGCCGGCGCGTTCGGGCCGGCCACCTACTACGCGGTCAAGCTGCACACGACGAAGGACCCGGAGCGGCTGCGGGCGTACTGGCCGAGGACCCTCGTCTACGGTCTGGCCGGGCTCGTCCTGCTGTTCTCCGGGGCGTATTCGCTGTATCAGGCGGGCCGGCCGTGAGCTTCGACGTCGTACCGGGAGACTTGCGGGCCTACGCCGCGCAGCTGCAGGAGGCCTACCGCGACGTTGCGGACGCGAAGACGTACGTTGCCGCACACGGCAACCTCGGCTTCCACGAGCTCGGCCTGATCGGCCTGCTGGCGGGCCGGCACACCGCGCTCCTGGCGCAGCTCGACGAGATGTTGGGGCACCTGTTGGCGTTGACCGAGGCATCCAGCCGTGCGCTCACCGCGGCAGCCGCGAAGTACGACGCCACGGACGAAAAGGCGGCGGCCCGGGTGGACGCGAGCTATCCGGCCGCCCCGCGGCCGCCGGTGGGCCAGGCGACATGAGCGAGGCAACCCGGTTGCTGGTCGATCCGGCCGAGCCGGACGACACGGTGACCGGCGGCTTCACCAACCCGGTCGCGATATTCAACTATCTGAGTCCGTCGGCGTGGGTCAACGACATCATCGAGAAGGCGTCGGGTGTCGACATCTTCGGACTGGCGACGGACGCGTTCACCGGCGAGTGGGCGGCGCTCTACAAGTTCGGTGACGCGCTGGGAAACCTTGCCCCGTTCCTCCAGGAGGTGGGCGTCAACATCCAATCCGGTGTGCTGCGGCTGGATCAGACGTGGGACGGCAACGCGGCAGACGCGGCGGTCAACTACTTCACGACGCTGGCCGCCGCGACGAGCCGCCAGCAGGATGCGCTTTACGAGTGCGCGAAGGGATACCGCGACGCGGCGCGCGGCGCATGGCAGCTCAGCGACCAGCTCGGCAACCTTCTCCAGGCGATCGTCGACAAGGCGATTCTGGCGGGCATCGCGATGGCCGCCGGCACGGCCACGGCGGAGACAGTGATCGGTGGCGTTGTCGGCTACGGGATGGCCGCCTACCAGGCAATGGAGATCCTCGAACTGGTCAACAAGGCCTCGACAATAATCAACACGGCAGGTTCGGTCATCATGGGCCTGTTCGGCACCGGCATGATCGTCAGCGGCGAGGGCGGCGACCTGTCCGCCGCCGTGCCGCTGCCGTCGGCCGCCTACGCGCCGCCGGGAGCATAGAGCGTGCCCGAGGAACAGCCCATCGACCGCGAACTGCGCCTCATGGCCGGCAACCCCAAAGTAGCCGCACTGATCAAAAAGGACCTGCACCGCCTCACCACCGGCGTCGCCGGCCCCGAGTTCGCCGAGCTGGCAAAGGAACTCCTGGAAGGCCGCAGCAACCTGCGCGCGGTGGGCAGCAGCTCCGCGTATGCCGCCCAGTTCCGCGAGGCCGCCGACCGCTACCGCAAGTGGTACGCCGACTTGTCGCCGGAACAGCGCACAGAACATGCCCGACAGACACGGAACCAGCTGAACGAGCCCGACACCCCCGAGGCTCGCTGAGCGGCGTCGCCCCCTCCTTCGTTGGCCGGCGTGTTGCTCGCTCTTTCGGCGGCCGGCGTTGCTCGCTCTTTCGAGGGTCGGCGTTGCTCGCTTCTTCGAGGGTCGGCCTTGCTCGCTTCTTCGTTGGCCGGTGTCGCTCGCTTCTTCGAGGGTCGGCGTTGGTCGCTTCTTCGTTGGCCGGTGTCGCTCGCTTCTTCGAGGGTCGGCGTTGCTCGCTTCTTCGTTGGCCCGGCGTTGCTCGCTCTTTCGTTGGCCGGTGTCGCTGGCTCTTACTGAACTTTCGTCATCGAGGTCTGCTGCGCCCCAGATGCCCTCCCCGCCCCTGTGGGCGGGCGTCAGTGAAACATCCGGGTCTGACATTTTCGGCTCGATATCCACAGCGGGCGACTCCGGAGACCTCGATTCCGAACTGCCGGTAGTTGGCCGGTGTCGCTCGCGCTTTCGTTGGCCGGCGTTGCCCGCCTTTCGTTGGCCGGCGTTGCCCGCTTCTTCGTTGGCCGGCGTTGCCCGCTTCTTCGTTGGCCGGTGTCGCCGGCTCTTTCGTTGGCCGGTGTCACCCGCTCCCTCGGCAGCCGGTGTCACTCGCTCCCTCGACGGGCTGGTGCCGCCCCCTCCCTCGATGGCCGGCGCCGCCTCCGGGTCGGCGGGCGGCAGGGAAGATCCCCGCACCTTGCACCGGACGCCGGCGGGCCACAGCGTTCCAAGCAGCCCGAAACACTCGATGACGGTCACTCCAGGTAGCCGACCCCCCGCAGTGACAGGAGCTGCGAAGGCGCCACACTTTCTGTCGAGTTGAGAAACGCGCGCGTGGTGATCGAAATCGTTACCGCGACCGCCGGAAACCATTATTCGACCGGTACTCTCTGTCATTGACTGCGTAAGCGGTCGGCCGCCGCCAGTATTGCCGAGCCAGCCGGAGCAAGTGCAGGAACAATCCCATTCTTGGTTTTATCTACCCCGACCACAACATGATGACCCGCACGGACCGCGCGGCGTCGGACGGCACCGAGTGTCACCGTTACCACCACCCCGCGGTGACCAAAGGCATTCATGAAGATTCGGCCCGCAGCGGCCACGAGCAGCCCACGAGACGCGCCCGCCGTGGGATCGCGGGGCCGTCGCTGTCGACGATCGAGCCCACCGACGCCGTTGCAGTCGTGCCGGGATCGGGCGGCGGGGATGTTGCGGTGCCCGCGGGTTGGGCACCGGGCCCGCGTGAGTGCGCTGCGCACCGCGAAGCCGGTGCCGTTGCGCCCGGCGTGATGAACCTCGACCGCCGAGCCGCACGTCGAGAGGCTGCCTGGCGCAACCGCATCCCGCGGAGCCGCATCCGGCGGAGCCGCATCCGGCGGAGCCGCATCCGGCGGAGCCGCATCCGGCGGAGCTGCGCCCGGCGGAGCTGCGCCTGGCCGAGCTGCATCCCGCGGAGCTGCGCCCGGCGGAGCTGCGCCTGGCCGAGCTGCATCCCGCGGAGCCGCGCCCGGCGGAGCTGCGCCTGGCCGAGCCGCATTCCGCGGAGCCGCGCCCGGCGGAGCTGCGCCTGGCCGAGCTGCATCCCGCCGAGCTGCGCCCGGCGGAGCCGCATCCGGCGGAGCCGCATTCCGCGGAGCTGCGCCCGGCGGAGCTGCGCCTGGCCGAGCTGCATCCCGCCGAGCTGCGCCCGGCGGAGCCGCATCCGGCGGAGCCGCATCCGGCCGAGCAGCATTCTGCGGAGCCGCGCCCGGCGGAGCTGGGCCTGGCCGAGCTGCATCCCGCGGAGCTGCGCCCGGCGGAGCAGCATCCCGCGGAGCCGCACCCGGCCGAGCCGCACCCCGCGAAGCTGCACCCCGCGAAGTCGGTGCTGGCGGGGCAGAAGCTCGGGAGGCCGGAGCCGGGGTAGCCATCGCTCGCGGGGACGCGGCTCGCGGAGCTGGCGGCTGCGCGGATGGTGTCTGCGGCGTCGGAGTCTGCCGGGTGGGCGGTCGCCGGGCCGGGGTCGGAGGCCGCGTCTGATCGCTTTCGGCGGCGGGGACGGCCGGCGACGCGGACCCCTCCCGCCGCACGTGCCGCAGCTTCGCGGCATGGCGGCGCTGCAGGCCCCACGCGCGATGCCTCTCGTGCTCACGACGGAAAGCATCACGCTCAGGACAATGATTGCGCGCCGCACTCCAATCGCGCATCCCCGCGATTTCACCCCGGCTGAACAACGACAACTGCCCCATGCCATCAATTGTCCCGCACCCCGACCTCGCCACGTCAGCATACGATCATGCCAAACATTTTCCCTCGCATTCCGGATGCCTTGCACCGCAGCCGCGGATACCGACCCGTGGCACCGAGGCCCGGGAAGATAGAACGGCTACACAACGGCAGCCGACCATCGTCTCGGGGCCGCAAAATGACGGCTGAACGACATGATCACGCGATCATCAGCCGCGACCTGATTACTACGCTCCGTCATGATGTGAGTGGCGGCGTGACCGTCTTGCACCTCGCCGCGCAGCTGCCTCCCGTCGCCGCGCTGCGGCATCGGTGCAGGCTTGGCCTTGCTCGACGTGATCGCCGGATGCGACTACTACGCCTACGGCCGTGCGTGTGGCTGCCGGCGAAGCATGGCGATGCGCAACGGCAGCGCCTCCACCGCTGATGGCGTCCACATAGGTCGCCGACGGATGTGGCCGTGTTTGCTCGACGGTCTCCCTGAGGAGCTCCCGGCCCAGGTGACCGAACCAGCCTCCAGCCACCCGCAACGCCGGCTTCGTCCCTTGCCGGCGCAGCGGCGATGAGCGGTGGCACGCCGGGGACGACATCGACTTCTCGCCGGCAGCTGACGACGAGACACATTCGGACGGCTCCTGGCTGCTGGACGGCCTCCTCGAGGAGGTCCATGAGCTAGCGCTGCCCCAGCCCGCGGTCGGGCACATCGCCGCATTCCTGCCGCTGACCGACACGTTGATCCGTGTGCGCAACCCGCAAGCCGAACCGGTCACGTCCGAGCGGAAGCCGCCCACCTCGGATACCCACTGCCGTCGGATTCGTCGAGGAGAATCAGGGATCCTCATGGTGAGTTGAGCGCGGCCGTACCGGTTTGCCGACATGCACAGCCAACTTGCGCCGATCACGTCTCGTCGTCGGGCCAGCTGGCGAACAGATCGCGGGCTTGGCGGCAGAACTGCTCGACCTCCGTCGGGTCAGGGTCCGTACCACTCCTGAACATCACCGCCTGCAACTGCTCGGATCGCAGACCGCCATGCCTTTCCACCAACGCGGTGGTGACTGGCTGAACCACGAAGTGCAAATGCTTGCGCAACGCCTGCCCATGTGACCACAGGCATACGTAGATCTGCTCCGGCGCGATCAGTGCCTCGATCACCCGCGTGGTGCGCCGCAACAGCGGACCGAGCTCTACTGCGGCTTGCTCAGCCAGATCCGACACCGACGTGACGTGTTCCCGCGGTCCGACGACCAAGGTGCCGACGTTCAGCGGGCCAACCACGTGGTTCACCGCCCACCAGGCCGACTGATACACGATTCCACCCGGAACAGGACGGCGACCGGAAAGCAGGTCACATCCGAGACAACCGGCAACCGTCATACGCCGATCATCGCAGGCCGCTTGAGCACCGCCGATGCCCTGAAGGTGACGGCCAACCGCGACCGCTGGGGCTGTAGTCGATCACGCGCAGGTCGTCATCGTTGTCAGCGTCAGTGCCCGGTGGACAAGTCCGCGGCCATGGCCTTCCGGCCCGGTGCCGTGGCTCCTCCCTCGGCTGGTCAAGTAGATCGGTCCTCAGCGGCTCCAGCGCGGCGGTGGCGGACACGATTACTACTTCGCCTCCGGCGCAAAGCTCGACCTCGTTCGACAATCCGGCGTGGTCCAACTACACGCCGATCCACCGGCCACCGATGAGTTTGGCCGGCCCGCCGAGTCGGTCACTGCACAACGTACGTACGGAAAGGACGATTCCATGACCGAGTTGAGCGCAGAACGTGCCCGGCGAGCGATCATCGAACACACCCGGCTGCTGGCGGAGTCAGCCGCCGCCGCCGGACCCGGCGCCGTCGTGCCGACCACCCCGGGATGGACCATCACGGACCTGGTCGAGCACGTGGGCCAGACCCAGAACTGGGTCGCGGAGATCATCGAGCGGCGCATCACCGATCCCACACAGTTGCCCACGGAGGTGGCCCTACTCCCCGCCGACCCCGGCGAGTGGCAGGCGTGGCTTTCGGAGTCCGCGCACCGGGTGGCGGATGCGTGCTCCGATGACGCGCTCGACGCGCCGGTGTTCAACGCCGCGGGGGACGGGAGGTCCGGGACGCGGTTCTGGATGTCCAGTGTCCTCAACGAGACCGTGGTCCACGGCTTCGACGCGGCCAACGCCGCGCACCGACCGGCCGACATCGACGCCGACGTCGCAGCCGCGCTCATCAGCAACCACCTCGCGATGCTCACCTCACCCACGTGGGAGATGCAGCGATCCGAGTCTGCCCACGCCATCCGTGGCACCGGGCAGACCCTGCAGTGGCTGGCCACCGACACCGCGGGCGCCTGGTTCGTGGAACGGCGGCCGGACGGGGCGACGTGGCAGCCCGGAACCCGGCAGGCCGATGTGACGGTGGCCGGCCCGGCCGGATCACTGCTGCTGACCTTGACCCGACGCCTTCCTCTCACCAAAGCCACCGACGTCAGCGTCGAGGGCGACGCCGACCTTGCCCAGCATTGGCTCGACAACACCGCTCATGTCAGTGACTGACCAAGGCGCCTACCGCAGGCTGTACAGGAGGAGATGAAGTTGGAAAGGTGCCGGTCTTGGGCTCAAGGAGCTGGTTGCTGACCAGAGGATGGGCTTGACGGTGGCTCCGGCGACAGCATCGCCTCTACATCGCGCGCGGTGAATCTGACTACGCCGAGTCCTTGGCGCCGCCGCTCGGCCTCGGTAACCACAACCGTGCGGCGAGCGCGCAGCCACCAGGCGATCACCAGCACAAGCAGCGATATTGCGAGGAGCCAAAATGGATGGTTCGCCAATCCGCCGGCTACTTTGGGTGGAGACAAGGTCAACGCGATACTGGCGCCGATGAACGCCGCGGATGCCTCCCGGGTGATGTCGCGGGATGGGCTTCCAGTTCTCTGTAACGAGGCGAGGCTTTATTGCCCGCGGCTCACGAACTCACCAAGGTTGACTCGCGTCGGAGGCTCGATACCCAGACGACGCAGTGCGTGCGCCTGAACCGAGCGGGTCTGGCTGCACCCAACGTTTCCGTCCGGCTTCGCGACGCGGTAGAAGTCGAAGCGAACCTCGCCAGGCTCGAACGGCTCCCAGTCGATACCCCAGCTGCGCAGTCAATGCTGCCAGGTTCGATGCCACTCCCGAGCGGGCACACCACCGTCGCTCGCCTGTACGACCACCCATTCTGACCGGCTCATTGCCGAAGAATATCGCTGGATGAAGCCGGGCAGCGTCCAAGGCTGTGCCTCCGGCCCTACGGCCCGGAGCAGGCCTCCGGCGGCCGGGGCGATGCCCTGGACCCCGGGCATTCTGGGATGTCCGGCCGCGCCGGCACGCGTCGCGCACCGGAGGCAACCAGACCGCGTCCGCCCGGGCGAGGCTTGCGCGACGGGATGCCGCCACAGGTCCCGAGTGATCCCTCGCGTTCAGATCATGATCGCTGCGGGGCCGTCGCTGGGCCGTCAAACGCCGACCGGTGTCGACCGGTACTGAGGCACGAAACACCAGTTCAACGAGGGTTCGCGGCGCCCTCACCAGAAGGGCGACGGACGAGTCGGCCTGTACGCCGGATTCTGTGGCCGGCGACCGTGGTCGCCGGTGGCGGCCATCCATCTCGGCCTGCCGTTGCCGGCAGGCTCTTGCGGCCTACCCGCAGGCTCGGGCGAGCAGCCCTCGAACGCCTGCGCCGGCCGTCACCTCGCGGTGGCGGCCTTGCTTGGCCTTGCTCCGGGTGGGGTTTACCGAGCCACCCCGGTCACCCGGGGTGCTGGTGAGCTCTTACCTCACCGTTTCACCCTTACCGGCACCACACCTAGGCGGGGGCCGGCGGTCTGTTTTCTGTGGCACTTTCCCGCGGGTCGCCCCGGGTTGCCGTTAACAACCACCCTGCTCTGCGGAGTCCGGACGTTCCTCGGCAGCGCCCCGGAAGGCACTGACGCGACCGCCCGGCCAACTCGTCCGTCGCCCGGCCATTCTACGGGGGCCCGGCGTCAGCCGAACGCCCGGCGTCAGATGTCAGCGCGGGCGTCGGCCGTCTGCGCGGGCGTCGGCCGTCTGCGCGGGCGTCAGCCGTACGCGCGGTAGAGCAGGACCAAGCCGATCGCCGTGCCGAAACCGACGATCAGGACGCGCAGGATTCGGGCGGGCAGGCGGCGGGCCAGGCGGGCGCCCGCGTATCCGCCGAGGATCGTGGCCGGGGTCAACGCGAGCACCGCGGCCCAGTGCACCGGCGCGAAGGCTGCGAAGACGAGCACGGTGACCAGGCCCACCGCGGCGGACAGGACGTTCTTGAGGGCGTTGATCCGGTTGAGTGGCTCGTCGAGGATCAGGGCCAGGGCCGCGACGTACATGACGCCGAGGGCGGCGCCGAAGTAGCCGCCGTAGATCGCGCCGACGAAGACCACCGCCTGCAGGGTGATCGCGGCCCGCCGCGGTGACATCGCGCGGGGGTGGCCGACCAGGCCGCGGAGGCGGTCCTGGAAGGCCAGCGTGGCGGCGGCGGCCAACACCAGGAACGGGACGATCGCCTCGAACGCGCGGGCGGGCGTGCGGAGCAGCAACGCGCAACCGGCGACTGAGCCGAGGAGGGCGGCCGGCAGGATCGTACGCAGGCGGCGCCCCTGGCCGGCCAGGTCGGCGCGGCTGCCGGCGACGCTGGAGACGTAGCCGGGGAAGACCGAGATCGAGTTGGTGACGTTGGCGTCGACCGGTGGCAGGCCGGTCGCGATCAGGGTGGGAAAGGTGATCAGCGACCCGCCGCCGGCGATCGCGTTGACGCCGCCGGCCGCTGTGCCGGCAGCGACCAGCAGCAGGACGTGCGAGATGTCCATTTCAGGGCACGACGCTCACGCGAGGTCGTCGGGGTTGGTGTTGGCGCCGCAGAGCAGGACGACGACGCGTTCGGCCGGGGCCGGCAGGTAGGCGCCCGAGGTCAGGGCCGCGTAGGCCGCCGCAGTGCCGTGTTCGACCGCCAGGCGGTAGTCGTCCCACAGGCGGCGGCGGGCGTCGACGATGGCCTTGTCGTCGACCAGGAGCGAGTGGATGCCGGCGTCGCGGGCCAGGTCGAAGGCTATCCGGCCGGCCCGGCGGGCGCCGAGCGAGTCGGCCGCCACGCCGGAGACGGGCACGTCGACCGGCTTTCCGGCGCGCAGCGCCTCGTGCAGGGCGGCCGCCGTCGTGGGTTCGACCGCGATGATCCGGTGGTGGGCGCGCAGGGCGGCGATCACGCCGCCGATCAGGCCGCCGCCGCCGACCGCGACCAGTACCGTGTCGAAGCCGGACGGGATCTGGTCCAGCAGTTCGAGTCCCAGGGTGCCGTTTCCGGCGACCATGTGCGGGTCGTCGTAGGCGTGGCAGAACAGCGCCCCGGTTGCCTCGGCGCGCACCTTTGCGGCGGCGTAGGCCTCCGCGTACTCGTTGCCGACCTGCACGACCCGGGCGCCGAGCTTGGCGAGCTTGGCCACCTTGACGGGCGGGGCGTTCTCCGGCACATACACCTCGGCCGGCACCGCCAGCTCGCGGGCCGCGTAGGCCGCGGCCAGGCCCGCGTTGCCGCCGGAGGCCGCCACGACGCCGGTGTCCGGCAGGGCGCCGCGCTCGGCGGCGGCGAGGACCTGGTTGAGCATGCCGCGGGTCTTGAACGAGCCGGTGTGCTGCGTGTGTTCGAGCTTGAACCAGACGGGACCGTCCGCACGCAGTACGGGTGTACGGCGTACGCGATCACCGATTCGCTGCGCTGCCGCCCGTACGTCATCGGTGTCAATCATCGCCGTCGACTCTAGGCGATGCTCCAGCTCACGCGCCGGGACGTAACGGGCGATCGTTCACCCACGAGGCGGGCGACATCGAGGAGTCGGTTGGAGAAGCCCCACTCGTTGTCGAACCAGCCACGGACCTTCACCCCGCAGTCTGCCGTGGTCTGCGTGCCGGACGGGTCGAACAGCACGGATGCCGGGTTGTTCTTCACGTCGATCGACACGGTCGGGTCGGGGTCGTATGCGAGGACGCCGCGCAACGGGCCCGCCGCGGCGTCGGCCATCGCCCGGTTCACCTCCTCGACGCTGACCGGGACGTCGGTCTGGCCGGAGAGGTCGGCGAGGGAGCCGACCGGGGTGGGTACGCAGTAGTAGCTGTACCGCATTTCGCCGATCTCCGGCAGAACCACCCGGACCAGGTCACCCACGACATAGTTGTGCGGGACGATGCTCTCGCCGGCGGCCCGGCCCAGCCGCGGGTCGTCGCGCGAGGCGCCGAACACCGAATCCTGCACCTTCTGCCAGCCCTGGGTGGCCAGCACGACCGACGTGTTGACCGAGTGCAGGCCGAAGCGGTCGAGCAGGACCTTGGCCATGACGGTCAGCGCGTTCACCCCGCAGGAGCCGGGGGAGACCACGTCGTGCCGCAGCGGATCGTACGTCTCGTGGTTGGCGCCGTAGACCAGGAAGGCGTCCGGGTTGTCCGCCGACGCGCTGATCACCACCTTGCGGGCGCCGCCGTGGGTGATGTGGGTGCGGGCCGTGCTGCCGGCCCGGAACCGGCCGGTCGCCTCGATCACGACGTCGACGCCGGCGTCCGCCCAGGGAATGCGTTCCGGCCGTTCATGATGGAACGTGCGGATTGCATGGTCATTCACCACAAGGTGATCGGCGCGGGCCGTGACGGTGCCGGGAAATGAACCGCGAATGCTGTCGCGGCGCAGCCCATACGCCATTTTCTCGGTGGATGCAAGGTCATTCACGGCGGCAATGGATACGCCCGGATCTCCGGCGGCGGCGACGATCCGGGTTACACAGCGACCAATCCGCCCGAACCCGTTGATGCCGATCGTGACAGTCATCGAAGGCTCCTAGGCCGCTGTTGATCCGGTCGTGTTCCATGCCGCAGGCAGCCCGGACGACCCGGTATCCCACCCACCGTCACGCCCTCGACACTATGAGTCGTGCAACTTGCACGTCAACGCACGGGACGTCACATCCTCGTCTTGATCCAGATAAGTCCAGGTAGGACCGCAGGTGTCGCCGCGGGTCGGGCGTGTCGCCGCGGATATCGGATATTCGACTGCGATAGGTGCGCTGCGTCATCCGGATGAGCGATGCGTTTTCCGGCCAGTCCCGGCAATTCCGGACCGCGAGAATTCCGGCTCGGACGGTGCCGTTCCGGTATTCCAGAATCGAGCAGCGGCCACCGTTTTCACCCGGTTCAGCGACCCTGGTAACTGCGCAATCAGACTCGGGCCGCGATGGCGGCGAGCAGGGCCGGAGGGTAGCGGCCGGGCGGCCACGCCGGGACGGCGAGGTCAAGATGGGCGACGGCGAGCGACCGCATCGACGAGAAGGTGGGTTAGCCCGAAACGGTCCCATGATGGGCTTTCGTCCGTAAAGCTCGGAAGAAGGTGAGCCGAGAGGGGGACGGGCGGTGGCGGACGAACAACAGGCCGAATCGGTGTCGAGATTCCGGCGGTTCGCGCTCGCGGTCTGCCTGAT
>Ga0070668_100001676_pt1 | contig 16053 bp, 20 predicted proteins | sample KBSS43metaG_FD_64661 | JGI IMG/M metagenome (GOLD analysis project Ga0070668, IMG submission 64661) | Switchgrass rhizosphere microbial communities from Kellogg Biological Station, Michigan, USA - KBS S4-3 metaG | ecosystem: Host-associated > Plants > Roots > Rhizosphere > Soil ... | reverse complement strand
AGGATGTCCTGGAGCCGTTCCTGATTCAGCAGGGGTTCCTGCAGCGCACCCCGCGCGGCCGCGTGGCCACGGTGCTGTCGTACCGGCATTTCGGCCTCACGCCGCCTTCGCAGTCCGGCAACCCGGACCTCTTCGCCGACGGGAGCACCGCTTGAGCGCCGAGGCGGGCAACGGCGAGACCTTCCGCTTTCCGTTGCGCGTCTACTACGAAGACACCGATGCGGCCGGCGTCGTCTACTACGCAAACTATCTTCGGTTCATGGAACGTGCGCGCACCGAGTGGCTGGGCTCGCTCGGCGTCGATCTCGCGGCACTCGAGCGTGCCCACGGCGTAGTCTTCGTCGTTTCGCGGATGGAGATCGACTACCTGTCGCCGGCGCGCCTCGGCGACCGGCTCGAGGCAACGGTGACCCTGATCGAACTTGGCCGCGCCCGGATGGTCGCAGTGCAGGACGTGCGGCGAGGAGCGGCTGCGCTCGCGCGGGGTCGCGTGACGCTCGCATGCATCGACCGTGCGAACTGGCGCCCGGCGCGTATCCCTGCGACCCTCCACGGCCGACTGGAGATAACAAGTTGAATGTCGCTACCGACCTATCCTTCGTTGCGCTGATCTCGCACGCGTCCGTCGTCGTGCAGGGGGTGCTGCTTCTGCTCGCGGCCCTTTCGCTCTGGTCGTGGTGGCAGATCTTCCTCAAGATGTTCCAGTTGAAGCGCACGGGTCGGGACACCGACGCGTTCGAAAACGAATTCTGGAAGGGCGGCGACCTGAACGAGCTTTACCAAAGCTCCAGCAAGTCACGCACCGGCAGCGGGCTCGAGCACATCTTCACTGCCGGGTTCCGCGAGTATGCGAAGCACCGCAAGCAGGGCAGCGCCGCGGCCGTGACGATGGACAGCGCCCGGCGCGCGATGCGCGCCACGTACCAGCGCGAGATCGACGCCCTCGATGCACATCTCGCGGGGCTCGCCACGGTGGGATCGGTGTCGCCGTACATAGGGCTCTTCGGCACCGTGTGGGGAATCATGAACGCGTTCCGCGGGCTCGCGAACGTGAGCCAGGCAACGCTCGCGAACGTTGCGCCCGGCATCGCCGAGGCGCTGATCGCGACCGCAATCGGCCTCTTCGCCGCCATTCCGGCGGTCGTCGCGTACAACCGCTACACGCACGACGTCGATCGCCTTTCAGTTCGCTACGAGACCTTCATCGAGGAGTTCTCGAACATCCTGCAACGCCAAGGCTAATGATGGACCCCCACGCTCACTTCGTTCGCTGCCCCGGGAGGCGCGCGAGCCGCCGCTCAGTTGCGTCCAAACGGCCGGGCGGGCGCTGACATGCCGCGCGCGCGAAAGTCGATCAACCAGATCAACGTCGTCCCGTACATCGACGTAATGCTGGTGCTGCTCGTCATCTTCATGGTAACCGCTCCCCTCATCGCGCCTGGCTCGATCGATCTGCCCTCCGTCGGCAGCAAGCTCGCGGTTCCCGCCGAACCCATGCAGGCGACTCTCGGCAGGGATGGCGCGTGGACCCTCGAGGACAAGCAGGCGAAGGCGCCGCCCATCAAGGTCTCGCTCGACGAGCTCATCGCGCGCGTCCAGGCGAAGCAGCTGAAGTCGCCTGAGCAGCCGGTCGTGATCGCGGCGGACGGCGGCGCGCGCTATGAGGACGTGATGAAGGTGCTCGACCGGCTGCAGCTCGCCGGCGTGCAGAAAGTAGGGCTGCTGGCGCGGCCGGCAGGGAAGTAAGCGGGAACCAGCATGGACTTTCGTCCCCGAGCGCACTCGGCGCCGTTGAACGACCCCCACGCTCACTTCGTTCGCTGCCCCCCGAGGGACGCACGGCGCGCCGCAGTTGGGTTCAAGCGGCCGCGCGCGCGCTGACGAGCGGTCATGGCAACGAGGGATCGCCCGCGAAAGCCTGCGCGGATGTCGGGCCAATGGCCGGCGTTGGCGCTCGCGATTGCTGTTCATCTCGCGTTCATCGCCGTGCTCGTCTTCTCGCTGCGCTGGCAGAACCGCCCCGCGGAGCCCGTGACCGTCGAGCTCTATGCACCCCCGGCGAAAGTCGTGGTGGCCGAGCCTGCGGCGGAGCCTCCGCCGCCTCCTCCTCAGCCCGAGCCTGCGCCGCCTGAGCCCAAGCCGCCGCCGAAGCCTGAACCCAGGCCGGAGCCGCAGCCAAAGCCTGTGCCGCCGCCGGAGCCCGCGAAGAAAGCGGTGCCGAAGCCCGAACCGAAAGTCGAGAAGCCAGATCCGCGCGCCGCGGAAATCGCGCAGAAGGCGCGCAAGGAAGAGGAAGACCGGAAGCAAAAGGAGCAGGCCACGCGCGAAAAGAAGGAGCGCGAGCAACTGGCGCGCGAAGCGTTGCGCGAGCAGGCAACCCGGGAGAAGAAGGAGCGCGAGAGGAAGGAAGCCGAGACCAAGGAAGCCGAGCGGAAGAAGCGCGAAGCCGACCAGCGCCTGGCGGAAGCCAAGGACCGCCAGTCGCGCGAAGCTGCGTCGATGCGCGCGCAGGCGGAGCGCGAGCAGGCAACGCGCGCCCAGCAGCAGAAAGTGGAAGCGGATGCCGCGGCGCGCTCGCGCGCGGAAGCGGATTACATCCGCCGCATCCAGAGCAAGGTCAAGGGCAACGTCGTGCTGCCTCCGGACATTCCCGGCAATCCCGAGGCGATCTTCGACGTCGTCCAGCTTCCCACCGGCGAGATCATCGATGCCGTGTTGCGCAAGTCGAGCGGTGTGCGCGCGTACGACGACGCCGTGCAGCGCGCGATCGTCAAGTCATCGCCGCTGCCCCGACCTGATCGGCCCGAGCTGTTCCAGCGAACGCTGACGCTGAAATTCCGCCCCAACGACTAGAAACCGGTCGCAAAATAGGCTGCGCGATCCGCTGGCCTTGTCGTGTCCTCGCCCGTCCCTCGCCGTACCACCACGTACTATCTCGGAACTCGCTGCGGGCCTTCGCGCCAGCGAATCGTTCGCCCGCTTTTGCCACCGGTTTCCCACTGGCGAGTCAGTAGTCGGTAGGCTTCTTGTCGACGATCTGGAAAGCAGCCCAGCTCCAGTCGGCGCGCTGCTCCACCAGATGGCGGAGCGCGATCGTATACACGGAGTGCCCTGTCGTGAGTATGAGATTGCGGCCGTCCGCATACTCGGACGTCGGCACGATCAGGGTCTTGACGGTCAGCGGCTTCTCGGGGCGCGACGGCGGCGGCAGGTAAAGCGCGTCGAAGCGAGAGCCCATCATAGACACGTCGACACCGTTCACCACCATTCCCATGTCTTCCTTCGCGGCGCGCCGCGCATGCACAATGATTGGAACGATGCGATCCGCAATGATCGACACGCCCGCCTCAACCTCGTCGTTCGAGACCTTGTTCAGGCGGCGCACGGCGCCCAGTACCCACTCGGCGGCATCCGTCTGGCGGACTGCAACGAGCGCGCCCAGCACGAGGCTCTGGCCGATGCCGCCCGAAGCCGAGATCCGGAGACCGGCGACGCTGCGATCCTTTACCTGCCACGCCTGGTCGCCGACGGGAACGATCGACGCCGCGAGCGAGTCGTGCTCATCGGGTACCTGCTGCCGGCGCGCTCGCGGACCGTCGGCGATGGCGAAGACTTCGATCTGCTCGCCGCCGTCCGCGTCGTTCGCGGGGTCGACCATCTCGCGCGGAGAAAGCTCGAGGCAAATGCGCGGCAGACCCACGCGCACTTTCGCGGCCACCGTCATCGGCAACCGCGGCGAACGTCGGAGGTCGCCGTGCAAATTGGGCGCTACGACCGGACGCACTTTTTCGAGGATGCCGATCCGCTGCAAATTAACCGCGGCGGCCGCGCCGGGCTCGCCGATGTCGGCCTGGCGAATCGCATGCAACGCGCGCTCCAGCTGATCGGCAACGGGCGTGGTATCGAGGAAGTGAAGGGTGGGGCCGGACTCGTTACCGGTGCGCCGCACGAGCCCGCGTTTGCTCGCGAGATCGACGAAGAAGCCTTCGGAGGTGCGGGGGACGGCCTCGAACTCGAGCTTTCTTCCCCAGGCGCGCAACTGCGCGCTCGCCCAATCGATCTCGGCCGGCGAGAGGCTGCCCATGTTGAGCTGCTGGATCAGGAGTGCGTAAATGTATTCCTGCTCCGTGCTCCATTGCATGGCGCCCGGTCCGGCGCTCGAAAGCGCAACGGGGACCTTGGCGACGCCGAGCTCGAGCGCGCGGGCATAGAGCTGATGCAGGTTCGTCCACTTTGCGGGAATCCACCGCTCGTGCCGGAACGCACGAAGCTTCGCATCGGTGCCGTGATAGTGAAGAAGCCGCGCAAAGAGTTGCGGGATGACGGTCTTCCAGCGCGGATTCGACGTCTCGGCGAGCGCCTGCTCGAGCGACGTCTGGTACGCGTAGACGAAGCCCTGGCTCATTTCCTGCGCCGCCTGCCAGCCGCGGTCGGCGACGCGCGCGGAGCGGTCGAGGTTTTCGACGTACTGCTTCACGAGCTGGCGGCGATCCGCGCCGAGCGCGGTATCGAGGAACTGGATCGCGGCGACGCGGTTGTGGTCTACCGGCCGCGCGGACTGCCGCATGCCGTCGAAAACACGCATGACCTGGTGCTGACGCGCAATGACGTCCTGGGTCGGCAAGTGCCGCAACCACGTGGAGACGGAGCGCGGGGAGACGAGCGAATCGGCGTCGTCCTTCGTCGGCGGAGTGAGGAATCCAAACATGTCGGCGGTCCGCTTGTGCGATCGTTATGCGATGACTTCGCCGCGGGGGGCACTGACCTCGTGGCCTAGGCTACAATTCGGCGTTCGGCTCTGCGCGACCGGGTCTCGCCACTGGCACGCGGGGATTTCCGGCCTTTCGGCGTACGCGTTCAACAAACTCACTCCAGGTTACCCATGTCATTTCGTCCGCATTCAGGTGCTCGATCCACGCGCGTCGTTCGGGCCCGGCGGCCGGTGCTCCTCATTGCGTTGCTGGTCGCCGCCGCGAGCGCGGCGATCGCCCAGACGCCGGGGAGCGCCCCCGAAAAATCTCCGCCGCTTTCGTCCACTACAATGAGCAAATTCGGTGCCAAAGTGACTGAACTTCAGATCGTCGATCAAAAACCCGGCGCAGGTGCCGAAGCGGTGAGCGGTAAAGCCGTGATTGTGCACTACACCGGTTGGCTCTACGACGCTGCCGCGCCCGACGGCCACGGGACCAAATTCGACAGCTCGCTCGATCGCGGCACCCCGTTCGGCTTTTTCCTTGGCGGAGGAAAAGTGATCAAGGGCTGGGAGGAAGGGATCATCGGCATGAAGGTCGGCGGCAAGCGCACGCTCGTCATTCCGCCCGGCAAAGCCTACGGCGAGCGAGGTGCGGGCGGTGTCATCCCGCCGAACGCAACGCTGCTGTTCGACGTCGAGCTGCTCGAAGTCAAGAGTTAGCGCTGCCCTGAGCGCGCGGCAGCGCTACCAGTACGTCTCGACGGTGACGTGGCCCGGCTCGCGGCGACGATGGCGGCGCATGCCGCGCGCGCTGAGCGCCTGCTGGGTGTCGTCGACCATCGCGGGATTCCCGCACAGCATCGCGTGCGAATTCTCCGCGCTGAGCGCCGCTCCGGCGCGGAACTCGAGGCTGCCGTCGACGATCGCGGCGGGGATTCGCCCGCCGAGCGCACCGCGGTGGGCCTCGCGGCTCACCATCGGAATGTGCGTGAACGCGCCCGGGTGCGCGTTGCCGATCGCCGAGATTGCATCCCGGTACGAAAGCTCTGCGGCGCGGCGAACCGCGTGCACGAGGACGACGCGACCGAATTTGGTCCACGGGTCCGGCGTCCGCAGAATCGACAGGAACGGACCGAGCCCGGTGCCCGTGGCGAGGCACCACAGGACCTCTGCCGCCGGCACTTCGTTCATCGTGAAAAATCCGTTCGCAGTGCGGAGAAGCCATACCGGCGCGCCGGGTGACAACGCCGCAAGCTGCGGTGAGAGCGGGCCGCCCGGCACGGTGACGAAATAGAACTCGTGGGGGGCGCTGTCCGGCGCGTTGACGAACGAATAAGGCCTGCCGAGCATCTCTTCCTTCGACCCGGGGGGCGCGGGCAGCGCGAGACGGCCGAACTGGCCGGCCACGAAGCTGACCTCCGGTGCGTCGACCTGCAGGGAGTGCAGGCGATCGGTCCACCGCACGTTGCCGGCGACCGTGCCTCTCACCCATTTGCTCATTAGCCTCTCCTGGGCTCGCATGTGCTGCGTCGGGCGCAATCAACGACGCGGATCCGCGCGTCGCCACGCACTTGGCGCCGGTCGCTCGTTCCCCGCTAGGGGGCAGGTAAAATTTGACCATTATGCCCGCTCGGTCGACCCCTCCTCCGATCGCAAGATCGGGCCGCGGACTCCGCGTCTACGTAAGGCCGCCGCGCAAATCGGACGCCGCTTCGTTCGTCGCCGCCGTCAAGGCAAGCCGTCGGCTTCATCGCGGATGGGTGCACCCGCCAGCGACGGATGCGGGCTACGCCGCCTTTGTCCGCCGGTACGCGACGCTCGACAAGCGCAATGGCCCGCCGCCGACGCACGTGGGACTGGTCGTGTGCCGGCATGACGACGATTCGCTCGTCGGCGTGTTCAACATCAGCGAGATCGTCCGCGGCCTCTTCAACAGCGGATACCTCGGCTATTACGCCTTCGCGCCGAATGCCGGCACCGGCTGCATGGCCGAGGGCCTCGAGCTGGTGCTTCGCGTCGCGTTCAGGGAACTCCGGCTGCATCGCCTGGAAGCGAACGTGCAGCCGTCGAATGCGCGATCGCTCGCGTTCGTCCGTCGTGCGGGATTCGTCCGCGAAGGATTCTCCCGCCGCTACGTGCGAATCGGCGGAAAGTGGCGGGACCACGTGCGCCTCGCACTCCTGGCCGAGGATTGGCGCGCGGGCCGCCGCAAGACGCGGGCGTGATGCGCTGTTGCGCGCTGGCGGCGCTCGCCCTTGCCGGGTGCGCGGCCACAATGACCGCAGGAGAGGCGAAGGTCGTGCGCGCGCATCCCTTGCCGTCGTACCAGATCCACGAAGAGTGCTTCAGGCTCGACGAAGGCGACCGCGTCGAGTTCCGCTTCGAGAGCACCGAGCCCGTCGATTTCAATCTTCACTACCGCGAAGGCCACGCGGTGGTGATGCCGATATCGCGCGAGAAGTCGACCGAGCACGCCGGCGTGTATCTCGCGACGCTCGCGCAGGATTACTGCCTGATGTGGGAAGCGGGTGCGGCGGGCGCGCTGATCGACTACCGGATCCTGATCAAGCCTGCGGCCTGATTGTCACAGATCGGTATGCGTATAGCAGCGGCCGTGGTCCACGGGTGACAGCACGAGCTTCTCGACGATCTTCGTCGCGACTTCGGCGGGATCCTTGAGGAGCCCGTTGTCCTTGAACCCGCGGAACAGCGCGACGCTCGGAAACTCGGCCGGGTCGCGCGTGCGCGCGTACGCCTGCATGCCGGTGTCGAAGATGCCCGGCCGCAGCGAAATGCAGCGAAATCGGGGCGCGCTGCATTCCGCCACGATCGCGCGGGTCATCATTTCCAGCGCGGCCTTCGACATCCCGTAGGCCATCATCCCGGGGATCGCCGAATGGGCAGCGCCCGACGAAATGTTGATGATCCGCCGCTCGACCGTGTCGTCGGGAAAGCTCCGGAAGAAGAGATCGGCCATCACGACCGGCGCCGCCGCGTTAATCGCGAACGCCGACGCGATCGCGCTCGCTTCGAGATGCCCCACGAGCCCGGTCGGAGTGGCGACAGCGGCGTTGTTGACGAGCGTCACCGTGGTCGGCTTGCGCGCCGCGATGAGGCGCAGCGGAGGCGTGATAGCGGCGGCCAGCAGCGCGGGCTGCGAAAGGTCGCAGGCCGCGAGATGGAAGTGCTTGCTCGTAAGGCGCGGGCTCGCGGTGCGGCCGACCCCCAGCACCGTGAAGCCGCGCTCGATCATCGCGACGGCGAGCGCCTCGCCCAGCCCGCGCGACACACCGGTGACAATCGCTGCCTTCATGGGTTTCTCCGAAAGTAGATCAGTGCGGCCCGTAGGAGAGCACGAGCCACAGGATGATCAGCGCTGCCATCGCGAGCAATGCGACTTTCCACGGGCTCTTCGGGTACTCGCCGCGGATCGCGCCGGTGACCCCGTTCATCGCGCATTGAAACACGCGCGCGCCGTACGTGTATGACAGGAACCAGACCGGCGCCAGGATGTGCTTGAAGGTCTCTCGCGAATAGTCCGCGTCGACGGCGAGATTGCGAAACGTGTCGCCAGGGACCTGTTGCGCGCAAAGCGCTTCCAGCTTTGCCTGCATGGCTTCGCGTGCGCGGGCGGCAGCTGCGGCGAGGTCGATCTGGTAGCGCTCGACGATCCAGCCCGCGACAAAGCCGGGATCGTATGGCTTGAGCTCGTTCGTCGGAAACGGCTCGATTCCCCGCAGGAGTGCGGGGTGGACGCCCACCGAAGCGCAGACGAGGTCGTCGTCGAAGAAGTGCTGCACGCGGCCGGCGGCAGGCTCCCAGCGCACGTGCCGCACCTGACGCGTCTGCATCCGGCCGTCCTGCTCGTAGGTTTCCGTCGTGTAGTAGTAATGGCCCGCTTCGGCAGTCCATTGCGCATCGACGCGCGCGTCGAACGTCCAGTACGGGAGGTAGATGCCCCGCACGGTGTCGGTCAGCGCCTTTCGCCTCAGCGCGGACGGCGCGAGCCACAGCTTGCCGTACCACGCGCGGATGCGATCGCGCGCGTCCGGCTCGCTTACCCGGAAGGGGAGCACGCTCTCCGGCCGCTGCGCGGGCGCCGTCTCCGCATAGGGCACGAGCTGCGCGGAGCCGCAGAATTCGCAGTTTTGCGCCTGGCGCGACGGGTCGAGCACCGAGATCGCATTGCAGCTTCGGCACTTGACCTCGCGCTTCGCAATCCCCGCTCGAAGAGTACCCGCGGCGCCGGGCGTCTCCGCGCGCAGCGCAGCGAGGAGATCGTGTTCCGCGATTTCGCCCTTCGCATCGAGCTTCGCGGCCGACTCGGTGCCGCAGAACGGACAGACGAGCTTGCCCTTCGAGGGATTCCAGACGGCCTCGCCGCCGCACGCGGGGCAGGGGTACTTCGAGAGGGCGACGTTCTCCGCCAAGGAGCCTAAAGCCGGCAGGTTACTGGATCACGTAACCGATGACGTGCCAGGCGTAATCGGGACCCACCTCCAGCATGACCTCCTCGCGGGCGTCGATCTGGTTCGCGAACGACGAGCGGAAGGCAACAATCGCATAGTTGCCGCCCTCAGGCAGGCCAACTCCCGAATTCGCAAAGGCCGTGTCGGCGGCGGCGCGCTGAACCAGAGTCCCGCGCGCCTCACGCTCGCGACGGAGCTTGTCGACCCAATACGTGGGCGAGAAGGCGCTTCGGAACCGTTCTCCGGCCGCCTTCCAGCTCGCTTCCGCGTCGAGCTTGTCGACCAGCGCCAACCACTCGCGCGCCACCCGCTGGGCCGCTGCGGCGCGCGGATCCTGCGCGCGCACTGCCTGCGGCGCGAGCGCCGCGCACGCGACGAAACTGAGGAGGAGAACGAGCGCCCTCCACCGTGCGCGATCGAGCGACGGACGCATTCTCAGGCGCTCAGGAAGGCATCGACGGCGGCGCGCGTGATCCGCCACTGCGAGCCGATCCTCTTCCCCCGCAAGTCGCCGGAGTCGAGGCTCTGGATGACGTCCGATTCCTCGACCCCGAGCACCTTCGCGACCTGCGCGGGCGTGAGGAGCTCGGGCGTTCCTGCCGCCGGCGTCGCGGGTCCCGGCACGGGCGGCGTCGATTGCCCCATGATGCCGCCGCTCTGGTTCATCATCTCTCGCGCCATCGCCATGCCGACCGCCATCTCGGCAGCCATGCCGCCGGGGCCGCCGTTGCCTTTCTCGAGGCCCTGCGCCATCTGGAACTTGACGTAGTCGTTCAGGTTGCCGACCGCCGCCATGCTCGACCGCTTGTCGATCGCCTGCTCGACTTCGGGCGGCACCGACACATTCTCGACGATGAACGTCGTCATCTCGAGCCCGTACTTGGCGGCGATCGCGGGGTTGATGAGCGGCAACAGCGCTTCGCCCAGCTCCGAGTACCGCGACGCGACGTCCATCGCGGGGATCTTGGCGCCGGCGAGCGCATCCGAGAACACGCTGACGAGCCGGGAGCGCATCGCGTCGGCGAACTCGTCGAGGCGAAAGTGATCGTCGGTGCCGGCGACCTCCTTCAGGAACTTCTTCGGATCGACGACGCGAAAATCGTACGTGCCATACGCGCGCAGACGCACGACGCCGAAATCCGCGTCGCGCATCATGACGGGATTCGCCGTCCCCCACTTATTGCCGGTGAACACGCGCGTGACGACGTAGTAGACGTCGGCCTTGAACGGGCTTTCGAGCCCGTACCTCCAGCTTTTTAGGTTCGTCAGAATCGGAATGTTGTCGGTCGTGAGCGTGTGCTTGCCGGGACCGAACGTGTCGCCGAACTCCCCCAGATAGACGAATTGTGCGACCTGCGACTCGCGCACGATGAGCTGCGCGCCGCGCTTGATCTCCTTGTCCTCATCGGGGAAGCGGAACGACAGCGTGTCGCGCGAATCGTCCGTCCATTCGATGATGTCGATGAACTGCTTTTTCAGGAAATCGATGATCGCCATCGCGCGTCTCCCTCGTTGTCGGGTTTTAGCGGCAGCCGCCTATTTCTTCTTCGCGGCGGCGAGGCGCGCCGCCTGCAATTCGCCGTTGGCGATCTCGGTCTCGAGCCGCTGCGCGGGCAACGCACCGGGAACGACGCTTCCGTCGGCGAAGACCAGCGTCGGCGTGGCGCTGACCTTGAGCTTCTGTCCGAGGTCGTGCGTGGCCGCGAGCGGCGTTTCGCAGTCGCCGTTGTTCTGCGGCAGCGCGCCGGAAGCGAAGAACGAATCCCAGGCTTTCGCCTTGTCCGGCGAACACCAGATCATCTTGGACTTGCGCGCGGCATCCGGGTGGAGCTGATCGATCGGATACAGGAAAGTGTAGATCGTCACGTTGTCGATGCTCTTGAGCTCGTTCTCGAGGCGCGCGCAGAACGGGCAGTCGGCGTCGGAGAAGATCGCGAGCCGCCTCGAGCCGTTGCCCTTGACCTTCTTGATCGCGAGATCGAGCGGCAGGGTGTCGAACGCGACGCGCGTGAGCTCGCGCATCTTCGCGTCCGTCATGTTCTTCTTGGTCGCGGTGTCGAACAGATTGCCGACGATGACGAACGACACCCTGGCGTCGGTGTACACGATCTGGTCGTCGAACATGACCTCGTACAGCGCGCCATAGGGGCTCTTGACGACGCTGCGCACGCTCACGCCGTCGAATTTCTGCTCGAGCAGCTTCTTGACCTGGGCGCCTTCCTTCGAGAGCGCCGCTGCCTTGTCGGAAGACGGTTCCTGGGCGGCCCCGTGCGTGGGTATGGCGAAGGACGCGCCCAGCGCAAGCGCGAGCGCCGCCCATGTTAGGCGGCTATCGGAAGTGAGTTGGAATGACATGAGGAGCTCCGAAAGAATCGTTAGCGTAGCGCGGATTGCGCGAGAACTCGTTTTGCGGGGGGCAGCCAGTCGACCGCGGTCATCCCCCAGTTGCGCGCGGCCCGTGCGAGCGGCAGCGAAGTGCCGAACAGCCGCGCGAGGCCATCGGTGACGTACTGCATCGCGAGCACCGGCGCCTTGCGTTGACGGGCAAAGCGCTCGAGCAGCAGCGGCTCGCCCGGATCGGTTATGGGACCGCAGTCGCGCAGCACGGCGGCAAGTGCCTCGGCGTCGGCAAAACCAAGGTTGACGCCTTGCCCCGCGAGCGGATGAATGCCGTGCGCCGCGTCGCCCACAAGTGCGACGCGATGCGCAACCGTCGTCGGCAGCGTCGAGAGTTGCAGCGGAAAGCCGGCAGCAGGCGTGATCGTTGCGAAGGCGCCGAGGCAGTGGCGACCGCAAGCGGCGACGCGCGCCGCGAGCGCATCGACCGGCAAAGCAAGCAACTCCGCCGCGAGCGCGTGAGGCGCCGACCAGACCATTGAGACGCGGCGACCCGGCAGCGGCAGCCACGCGAGGACGCCGCCGTCGTCGTGGAACCATTGAAACGCACGGCCGAGGTGGGCCCGCTCGCAGTTGAAATTGGCAACCACGGCGGTCTGCCCGTACGGCTTCGTTTCGGCAACGATGCCCGCCGTTTCGCGGACGTGCGACCGAAGTCCGTCCGCGCCGACGACGAGTCGCGCGAAGAGCTTGTCCGCGCCGCACGCGAGCACGCAGCCGTCCGCACGGACAGCGAGCGAATCGAACGCGCAGGGAGCGTGCAGAGCAACGCCCGCCTCCGCCACGCGCGCGACGAGCGCCGTCTTCAATGCGCGCTCCTCGACGATCCAGGCAAGCGCCCGCTCGCCGAGCTCGTACGCGGAGAAGCGCAGCCGCGCCCCGCCGTCGCCCTCGACGATCATCGCCTCGACGGGCGCCATGCGGTCGGCAGGCAGCGCCTGCCACACGCCGAGCGATCCCAGGAACGCGACGCTGCCGGGACTGATCGCGTAGACACGCGTATCCCAATCGTCGCCACCAGCGGGGGCGGGCGGCGGGGTCACGGCAGCGCGATCGGCGAGCGCGACCGAGCGTCCGCTTGCTGCGAGCGCCGGCGCAAGCGAAAGGCCCACGAGGCCGGCGCCGGCAATGAGGACGTCGTAATCCAGAACGTCGTGATCGCCAGGGCGTTCGATCATCGCCGCGGCATCGTTGGCACGAATCGGGGCGCTAACCATCGAGCGTCTCGATCACGAGATTCTGATTCGTGTAGATGCAAATCTCGCCCGCGACGATGAGGCTCTGCTTGACGATCTCCGCCGGCGACAGATCCGTGTGCGCAAGCAGTGCCCGCGCCGCCGCCTGCGCGTATGGGCCGCCCGAGCCGATGGCGACGATCCCGTGCTCGGGCTCGAGCACATCTCCGGTCCCGGTGATGATGAAGGATGCGCTGCGGTCGGCGACCGCGAGCATGGCCTCGAGCCTGCGCAGGATGCGATCGGCGCGCCAATCCTTCGCGAGCTCGACCGCCGAGCGCGCGAGGTGGCCCTGATGCTTCTCGAGCTTCGCTTCGAAGCGCTCGAACAGCGTGAACGCATCGGCGGTCGCTCCGGCGAAGCCCGCGAGAACGCGGTCGCTGTAGATGCGACGCACCTTGCGCGCGGTCGCCTTGACGACGACGTTGCCGAGCGTCACCTGGCCGTCGCCGCCGAGGCTCACGGCACTGTCGCGACGAACGGAAAGGATCGTGGTGCCGTGAAAGGTTTCCATGTCCGGAAGACCGGAAGGCTCTGCCGGCCCGCTGCCGGTGAGCGGTCCGGTTATTGAGGCTTCTTGACGAAGTGGCGCGGCGAGACGCCGATCAGGAGCAGCAAGGCACGAATGATCGGCGACGCGCCGACGATCTGCACGGACTTGTGCTGCGACTCGATCCGGCCGATGAGATTGAGCAGCGCGCCCGCGCAAACGAAGTCGATCCGTTCGACGTCGGTCATGTCGACGGCGACGACGTCCTTGCCGTGCACGGAATCCTGCAGCTTGCCCAGCCCCGGGGCAAGCGAGCCCGTCATCACTCCCGACCACGTCACCGTTTCCTGCTCGTCAGCCGCCGCCAGCGCGGGCTCGAGCGGCTCCGCCGCTTTCGGGGGCGCTGGCTTGGGTGCGACCGGCGGTTCCCACGACGGGGGCGACAACTCGAACGCCATCGCGAACTCGATGGCGCGGTCCTCGAACAGCGACCGATCGTTCGCCCACTGCAGGAACTCGAGCGCGAGCAGCCAGGCACCCTCGCCTGCGGCACGTCCTCGCGCGAGCGCCGCGTTGATCGCGTTGTCGAGCTTCGAGCTCTTCAGCAATTGCAGCCCCAGTCCGGCACGACGCGCTTCGGCGAGCGCATTCGCGAGAAGGCGGGCCCCCGTGTCGTCGAAGTCGATCATCGACATGAGGTCGAGCCGCGCACCGTGCATCTGGCGCGTCGCGGCACGGCGCAGTCCTTCGATCTGCGTGGCCGACGCGGCAGTCACCTTGCCGGTGACGGCGATTGAGCCGCCGATGACACGCGGCGAAGCCTGCGGCTTGTCGCCGTCCGCTTCTTCCCACGCGGGCGCGGAGCGCTCGAACTGGAGCACGTATTGCATCGCGAGACGATCGAACGCGACCCGGTCCTTCGCCCGCTGCAGAAGATCGAACAGCGCGAGCCACGCCAGCACCGAAAGCTTCGTGTCGTTGTCGTTCTCGATGCCTTCTTCGAGTTGTCGGCGGGCGTCGGCGGCGTGGCCGCTCGCAAAGCGAAGCGCGGAGTTTTCGAGCACGGCGCACAGTCCCGGATTGGCCTGCGCGACCTCGAACGAGGCGCGCGCGGGCGCCCACTGGGCAAGGCTGGCGCCGGTGACCGTCATGTCGTCGCCCGCAGGCTCCACGTGCCGGCGCGCCTTGGCGGCCGCCGTCGCGGCGAGCTCACGCGCCGACGTGGGACTTGGGCGAACCTCGACCTTGGCCGGCTCGGGCTTCTTCTTGGGGGGTTGCTTCGAAAAAAACGACATTTGCCGGTTCAGGTCCTGGATCGCCGCGTTGGCGCAATTTTACGGCCATGAACCCTTCGGACATGGCAAGCGCCTTCGGAGTTTCATCGTACCCGCTCCCGATGCCCGATTATCGTCCCACTGGCAGGCGCGCCACAAGCGGCCCGGCGAAACAGCGCGGCAGTTGCTGCTAGAATGGCGCGCCGCCGGGAGCCCGGTGCGGCAAAAAAGATGAGGATACGATGAAAAATCCGCTCGATTCGATATGGGGCACGATCATTTCCGGTCTGCTGCTGACCGTGATCCTGTATTACGCAGTCAAAAGCATGCTGATGTGACGGGAGGGAAAAGAACATGGAACTCGTACCGGTTCTCGCGCGATGGCTTCACTTTCTGGCCGGCATCATGTGGATCGGCCTGCTCTATTACTTCAACTTCGTGCAGGTTCCCGCGCTCAAGGCGGCGGCCGCCGACAACACGGCGGCGGGCATCACGCGGCATGTCGCTCCTCGCGCTCTCCTGTACTTCCGCTGGGCCGCGGTCGTCACATGGCTCGCAGGAGCGGCGCTGCTCGGGTCGAACTTCGTCCCCGCCTTCACGCTGCAGAAGGGTTTCGCGGGCATTGGCATCGGAGCCTGGCTCGGCACGATCATGCTGTTCAACGTCTGGGCGCTGATCTGGCCCAATCAGCAGAAGATCCTGGGATTGAAGCCGGCGACGGACGAGGAGAAGAACAAGGCGCGTCGCGTCGCGTTGCTCGCGTCCCGGACCAACATGGCACTGTCCATCCCCATGCTCTTCTTCATGGCGGGAGGGTTGACCCACAAGGCGGCTTTCGGTCTGTAGCCGCGCCGTGTCTCCTAGCGGTCGATTCAGACCGCTTCAGTCCCCATACAGCTTTTGCACTCGCTCGCGGCGCTCCTGCGCCTCGAGCGAAAGTGTCGCCGTGGGACGCGCGAGAAGTCGCGGGATGCCGATCGGTTCGCCGGTCTCGTCGCAATAGCCGTAATTGCCTTCGTCGATCAGGCGGATCGACTTCTCGACCTTCTTGAGCAGCTTGCGTTCGCGATCGCGCGTGCGGAGCTCGAGTGTGTATTCCTCTTCCAGCGTCGCGCGGTCGGAAGGATCGGTGGTCGTCTCGTTCTCGCGCAGGTGCTCGCCCGTATCGTCGGCGTTCTGCAGAAGCTGGTCGCGAAGCTCCGTGAGCCTGCGCCTGAAGAACGCGAGCTGGGCCTCGTTCATGTAATCCTTGTCGGGCGCCTTCAGAAGCTCAACCTCGGTCAGAACCTTGACCTTCTTCGCCGCCGTCGCAGTCGCTGTCGCTTGCTTCGCCATCTGTTTTCCAACCTCTTTTGAAGACCTGCCGTAAACGGCTTCCACCTTTTTACGTCACGCCCTAATTCGTTCCGGCAGCGGCCGTGTTTGCCGCCAGCACTAAATCGACCATTATATCCCGCTGTCGAAGCTCCGGCCATACCGATCGCGGACCGCCCAA
>Ga0070668_100001674_pt1 | contig 16057 bp, 12 predicted proteins | sample KBSS43metaG_FD_64661 | JGI IMG/M metagenome (GOLD analysis project Ga0070668, IMG submission 64661) | Switchgrass rhizosphere microbial communities from Kellogg Biological Station, Michigan, USA - KBS S4-3 metaG | ecosystem: Host-associated > Plants > Roots > Rhizosphere > Soil ... | reverse complement strand
GGGCTTCGCCGGCGTCGCCGCGACGGGAGCCCAAGGAGTCCTGCACGTGGTCGCTGTCGGCAGCGACCAACAACTGTGGCACACCACCCGCGGGGACAATTCCGTTTGGCAGCCGACCTTCGGCGCCATCGGACCCCAGTCGTCCGGCGGGCCGGGCGCATACTTGGCCGCCGCGTGCTGCATCGATGACAATTGGAACCTCCAGGTGATCGGTGTCGGCACCGACGGCAAGCTGTATCGCACGCGCCGAAACGTCGACGGCACGTGGGCTCCCGCTTTTGAGCGCGTCCAGTCCCAGGTGTCCGGAGGACCCGGCTTCTCCATGCGGGCCGCAATAGTGCGCGCCGCGGCCCACACCTTCCCCTGGAGTGGTTGAGCACGCAGAGGAGGCCGAGCTCGCGGACGCACACTCTGCTCAGCCACGACGGTTTGCTGAACCCGCCCCGGCTGGGGTGCGGTTACGGATCGGGAGGATGGCACGACGGCGCCGCCCGGCACCGGCTTGACGGCGCCGCACCGCCCCCTCAGTCCATGAATGACGTGGACGGTGCCGCAGCGCGGTTGACGGTGCGGCCGTCGGGTGCCGGCAGCGCATGGGCCGCTGGCGCTCGGTGGGTAATCCGGTTGCGGGTGGGCGTAGCGCGAGGCACTGTTGGGGACGCATCTGTTGTCTTTGCGAGGAGCTGCCTTCTCCATGTGAGAGCGACCCGGCCCAGACGTCCGCTGCCGCGGGCGTACCCCTGTCGGTTGTCTGCCTGTGGAGATCTCCTTGTTGAAAGCTGTTTCGTTGAGCCGCGCCCACGACGGCGAGGCGTTGTTCGCCGGTTTTGATCTGGTGCTGGGTGCCGGTGACCGGGTCGGGGTGGTCGGGCCGAACGGTGCCGGCAAGACGACTCTGTTGCGGGTGCTGGCCGGTGAGTTGTTGCCGTCGTCGGGCACGGTGACCCGCGGGCCGGGTACCCGGGTGGGTTATGTGCCGCAGCAGATGCCTGATCCGGATGGCACGGTGGGGGATTTTCTGGCCGGTGGTCTCGGTGAGCTGGCCGCGGTGACGGTCGCGCTGCGGGAGCTGGAGGGCCGGCTGGCGGCGGGCGAGGATGTGCTGGCCGAGTACGGCGTGGTGCAGGATCGCTGGACGGTTTTGGCGGGGTGGGCGGCGCAGTCGCGGCTGGTGGAGATCCGGCAGCGGCTGGATATCGCGGGTCTGCCGGACGGGCTGCCGGTGGGGGCGGTCAGCGGCGGGGAGCAGGCGCGGTTGTTGCTGGCCCGGGCGTTGCTGGCGGAGCCGGATGTGTTGTTGCTGGATGAGCCGACCAATCATCTGGATGCCGAGGGCGCGGCGTGGCTGCAGCAGTGGTTGCGGGCGTTCCCGGGTGGGGTGCTGGCCGTCAGTCATGACCGGGCGTTCCTGGATGCGGTGGTGTCGCGGGTGGTGGAGCTGGATGGCATCCATGACGTGCCGCAGGACTATCCGGGTGGCGGCTATTCGGCGTACCGGGTGGAGAAGCAGCGGCGGTGGGAGCGGTTGCTGCTGGATTTCGAGGCGCAGGAGAAGGACCGCCGGCGGTGGGAGGCGGACATCGAGCGGACGAAGGAGCAGGCTCGCGGGGTCGAGTTGACGGTGCGGTCGGGGGTGGAGGCACCGCATCTGCGGCGGATCGCGAAGAAGGTGGCGAAGAAGGCTAAGGCGCGGGAGCGCCGGTTGCGGCGGCAGTTGGATTCGGCGCGGTGGATCGCGCGGCCGCGGAGCCGGCCGCCGTTGACGTTGGCGTTCCCGGCGGATGAGGCGGAGCCGGGCGAGGTGGTGGTGAAGGTCCGGGATCTGTCGGTGGCGGCGGGGGATCGGGTGCTGCTGTCGGAGGTGGATCTGGATGTGCGGCGCGGGGACCGGATTCTGGTGACGGGGCGCAACGGTGCGGGGAAGACGACGTTGTTGCGGGCGTTGGCGGGTGCGGACACGGCGGTGTTGCCGCAGACGTCGGACGGGTTGCGCTTGGAGGTGTCGGTGCTGGAGTTCTTCCGGTCGCGGGTTCCGGTGTACGCCGAGGACGCGGAGCGGTTGTTGCTGGGTCACCAGTTCGGGCCGGATCAGTGGGGGTCGCCGTTGCGGGGTTTGTCGGCGGGGGAGTTGCGGCGGTTCCGGGGGACGTTGGTGGTGGTGACTCATGACCGGTTTTTCGCCGATGCGGTGGGGTTCGGGCGGCGTTGGCATGTCGCGGGTGGTGCGGTGATCGAGAGCTGACACGATGGGTGTCATGCAGATGGTGCCCAGGCAGGTTGCCGGTGTGCCGGCGGCGGTGGGGCCGGCGGAGCAGGTCACGGAGGCGTGGCTGGCGAATCGGCGGTTGTCGGAGCACACCCGGGCGGCGTATCGGCGGGATGTGGCGGGGTGGCTGGCGTGGTGCGCGGAGCGTGGGGTGGAGCCGTTGCGGGCGTCCTTCCTGGACGTGAACGCGTACGCGCGGGGGTTGGAGGCGCAGCAGTTGGCGGCGGCGACGGTGGCCCGCAAGTTGTCCGGTCTGTCGAGTTGGTATGACTTCCTGGTGAAGGTGCAGGCGATCGGCGGGAACCCGGTCGGTGGGGCCGACCGGCCGTACGTGTCGCGGGATCACTCGGCGACGGTGGGGTTGTCGGCGACCGAGGTCGACTCGTTGCTGGTGGCGGCCGAGGCGGCGGGTCCGCGGCACCGGGCGGTGGTCACGATGCTGGCGGATCTGGGGTTGCGGGTCGGTGAGCTGGTCGGGCTGGACCTGGCCGATGTGGGCTGGGAGCGCGGGCATCGGACGGTGCGGTTCGTCGGCAAGGGAGGCCGGCCGCGGCGGCGGGTGCTGACCCCGGGTGCGGCGGCGGCCCTGGACGACTATCTGGCGGTGCGGGGGGTGCGGGAGGGTCCGCTGTTCGTCACGTCGACCGGTGCCCGGATCGATCGGCATGCGGTGTTCCGGCTGGTGCGCCGGTTGGCCGGGGAGGCGGGGATCGCGGGCGCGCAGCGGTTGTCGCCGCATTCGCTGCGGCATGCGTTCGCGACGGCGGCCCGGGACGAGGGTGTCGCGCTGGAGGACGTGCAGGACGCGATGGGTCACGCGGATCCGCGGACGACCCGCCGGTACGACCGGGATCGGCACAATCTGGACCGTGATCCGGCGTACACGATCGCGGCGGCCCGGGTCCGGCGCGGCGGGGGATGATCGGTCCCCCTATGCTCGACCGCGGTCAGAAACCGGGATCAACAGGTCGGGGCGTGGTGTGAACATCTTCGAAGCGGTGCTGCTCGGTGCGGTGGAGGGGTTCACCGAGTTCCTGCCCATTTCGAGTACCGGTCACCTGACGATCCTGGAGAAGCTGCTCGGCTACGAGATCGACGATCCGGCGATCACCGCGTTCACGGTGATCATCCAGTCGGGTGCGGTGCTCGCGACGATCATCTTCCTGCGCAAGGACATCGTGCGGGTCGTGCCGGCCTGGTTCCGGGGGGTGTTCAGCAAGGGCGGGCGCGATGACCCGGACTACCGGTTCGGGTGGGCGGTGATCGTGGGTGCGATCCCGATCGTGATCGCGGCGCTGCTGTTCAAGGATCAGGTGGAGACGACGCTGCGCAGCCTGTGGTTCGTGTCGGGGGCGTTGATCCTGTGGAGTGCGGTGATGGCGTTCGCGGATCACGCGGCCACGCAGGTGCGCCACGAGGAGGACGTGACCTGGAAGGATTCGCTGGTGATCGGCGTCGTGCAGTGCCTGGCGCTGATTCCCGGGGTGTCCCGGTCGGGGGCGACGATGTCGGCGGGCCTGCTGCGTGACTTCGATCGGGTGACGGTGACGAAGTTGTCGTTCTTCCTGTCGATCCCGGCGTTGCTGGGTGCGTCGGTGCTGCAGGGTGTGGAGGAGGCCGGGCGGATCTCCGACGGGGTCGGGTGGGGTAACACGCTGCTCGCGACCGCGGTGAGTTTCGTGGTGGCGTATCTGTCGGTGAACTGGCTGCTGCGGTTCATCTCGCGGCATTCGTACAGTGTGTTCATCTTCTACCGGGTGGTGCTGGGTCTGCTGCTGATGGTGCTGCTGGTGACGAACACGATCGAGCCGAAGTGACCGCTGCCGGGCGGCGGGCGCTGGCGTACGTGCGGGAGCTGTTTCCCGATCCGGCCCCGGCCGGGGTGCTGGAGCGGGCGGCGATCACGGTGAATTTTCATCCGTACCGGGTGGTGGCCGACGGCCGGACGGTGGCGCAGTGCCTGGCGGCCGACGGGGTGTATCGCAACCAGTTCGAGACGGGCATCTCCAACGGCGGGATCGGGGAGTTCCGGGACCGGTGGGAGCAGCGGATGTTTCCGGGCTGCTACACGGGCCGGTCGGGCCGGCCGGTGTACGGCGCGTTGAATCTGGCCGGGTTCGCCGACGGGGCGTCGCCGCGGTTCGGCAGCTGTCATCTGGTGCTGCGGCCGGCCGTGCTGGCCCGGGCCACGTTCAGTCACGGTGACAGTTACACGGAGCCGGCGGTGATGGGTACGGCGGCTTCGTTCGGTGCGGTGTGGCAGGCCCTGCTCGACGAGGTGGCGAGCACCGGGCGGGCGTTGAATCTGCCGGCGGCGTCGCCGGCCGGGTGGGTGGCGGCGCTGGGGGAGCCACGCACGGCCGCGGGGCGGGCCCTGGACGACTACGTCGAGGCACAGATCCACGGCGGGCTCACCCTGGCGGAGGACGTCGCGGCGGTGGTGGTGGATCCGTCGTTTCGCGGTACGCCGTACGAGTCGTTGCTGCGCGCGATCGGGGTGCCGGTGCGCTGGTCGCCGGGTTTCGAGTTGCCGGCCGCGGAGTTCCCGGCCGAGTTGCGGGGCCCGGAGGTCCCGCCGCTGGCGGCGCGGATCGCTGCCCGGTACGGGCGGCCGGTGCTGGACGCGGAGGTGATCGGCCGGGCGGCGGGCGAGCCGGACGCCCCCCTGCAGTTGATCAAATACCTGTGGCACATCCTGGTGATATTGGGGCGCCCGGCGACCCACTAGCGTGGCGGCATGGCGATTTCTCCCTACATCACCCGGCTGCGTGAGTTTGTCGGGCACGATCTGCTGCTGTTGCCGGGTGCGAGCGGGGTGGTGCGCGACGACGCGGGCCGGATCCTGCTGATCCGGCGGTCGGACACCGGGCAGTGGTCGCTGCCGGCCGGGATGATCGACCCGGGGGAGCAGCCGGCCGACGCGGCGCTGCGGGAGATCTTCGAGGAGACCGGGGTGGTCGCCGAGATCGAGCGGCTGGGCGGGGTGGCGATGCACGCGGCGCATTACCCGAACGGCGACCGGTGTGAGTATCTGGCGGTGTGGTTCCGGTGCCGGGCGGTCGGCGGCCGGGCGCGGGCCGACGGGGAGGAGTCCCTCGACGTCGGCTGGTTCGCGCCGGACGAGCTGCCGGAGGTCAGCGAGCTGGTGAAGCTGCGGATCGATACCACGGCGGCGGTGCACGGGCCGCCGTGGTATGCCGGGCCGGGCGAGACGCCCGCGGCGCTGGACCGCCGGCACGGTCTCTGAGCGCGGGTTCAGGGGCGGGTGCGCGGGCCGCGGTGGCCGAGTTCGGTGAGGGCGCGGTCGAGGGTGCCGGCGAAGAAGTCGGCGGCGGCCGGGTCGATGCACAACGGCGGTTTGATTTTGAGGATGTTGAGGTGGTCGCCGGTGGGCTGGATGACGACGCCGAGTTCGAGCATGCGTTCGCACAGTTCGGCCGTCTCCTCGGTGGCGGGTTCCCGGGTGTGGCGGTCGCGTACCAGTTCGAGGCCGAGGTAGAGGCCGCTGCCGTGCACGGCGCCGACGAGCGGCTGGTGGTCGGCGAGAGCCTGCAGCCGGGCCTTGAGGTGGGCGCCGGTGCGGGCCGCGTTGCCTTGCAGGTCCTCGTCGCGCAGGGTGTCCAGGACGGTGAGGCCGGCGACGCTGGAGACCGGGCTGCCGCCGGTGGAGGAGAAGAAGTAGCCCTGGTCGCGGTAGCGGTCGGCGACGGCCCGGGTGGTGACGACGGCGCCGAGCGGATGTCCGTTGCCCATGGCCTTGGCGACACAGACGATGTCCGGGACGACCTGCTGCTGTTCGAAGCCCCAGAACCAGGCGCCCAGCCGGCCGTAACCGACCTGGATCTCGTCGGCGACGGCCAGCCCGCCGTGCCGGCGCACCGCCGCGTACACCTGCTTCAGGTAGCCGTCGGGCAGGGCGACGCCGCCGGCGTTGCCGTAGTACGGCTCGCTGAGGAACGCGCCCGCCGGGCGGCCGGCGGCGGCGAGTTCGTCGATCACCTGGACGGCTTGCGGGGCGTAGTTGCCGGCCTGGTCGCCGCGCCAGCGCCCGCGGTAGGAGTTGGGTGAGTCGACCGTGTGGACCCAGTCCGGGCGGGTGGTCAGGGCGTTGGGGTTGTCCTGCAGGGAGGTGGACACGGCGTCGGAGGCGTAGGTCCAGCCGTGGTAGGCCTCGCGCAGGGCGACGACGTCGGGGTGTCCGGTGGCGCCGATCGCGAGCCGGATCGCCAGGTCCACCGCCTCGGAGCCGGAGTTGACCAGGAAGACGGTGTCCAGCGGGTCGGGCAGCAGGGCGGCGAGGCGTTCGGAGAACCGTACGACGGCGGCGTAGTGGAACCGGGAGTTGGTGTTGAGCCGGCGCAGCTGCCGGGAGACGGCCTGTTCGACGCGGGGATGGGCGTGGCCGAGCGGGGTGACGTTGTTGACCATGTCGAGGTAGCTGCGGCCGTCGGTGGACACCAGGTGGTGGCGCCAGCCGCGTTCGATGCGCGGCGGCTGGTCGTAGTAGTGCTCCTGGACCGGGGCGAAGGCCGCGTCGCGCCGGGCGAGCAGGTCGTCGTCCTCGGCGGTGGCGGCGCCGGCCGGGGGCAGCCCGAGCAGCGGGGTGGGGTCGGCGGTCAGGGCGAGCCAGCCGGCGGCGTACTCGGGCCGCACGAGGGCCGGGGCGGTGGGTGCCGCGGGCGGCTGGAGCGAGAGGTGCACGCGGGCGCCGGCGGGCAGGGCGACGAGCCGGTCGCCGGCCTGCACGGGGCGGCCGGCGGGCGGGACCGGGTGGGCGGTGCCGGGGAAGGTCAGCCGCAGCACGTGCGGCCCGAAGGTGACGGCCGTGTGGCCGGGTGCGGCCGCGACCACCTGGCCGTCGGCCGGTGCCCGCAGGACGGCGGGCGCGCCGAGCCACAGGTCGACGCCGGTGGCGATGGTGGCGGGCGAGGTGGCCGACAGCGCGGGGGCGGCGGTGAGCTGCGCCTGCCCGTAGCGGGTGGTGACGGCGGTGGCGCCGGCGCTGAGCAGGCCGGCGGCGAGCCGGTCCGCGGCCGCGTCGGTCAGCCAGGTGCCGTGGTCCATGGTGTCGGCTCCGACGGTCAGGTCGAGCACGCGGACGCCGGCGGGGTCCGGTCCGGCCAGCACGGGCACCGCGGGCGTCGCGGCGGCGGCCCGGTCGCCGGTCAGGCCGCAGGCCGCGGCGACCAGCGCGGTCATCACCGCGGCCGGCACGGCGCGGGCCTGCTCGAAGATGCGCCACTCACGCTCGAGCGCGGCGTTGACGTACGCGTTGTCGCCGTCGACGGCGGCCTGCTGGCGTCCGCTGACCACCAGGGTGGCCGCCCGCAGCACCACCAGCGGCCACAGCGCCGTCGCCTCGTCCGCGGACAGCGGCCGGAGCTCGTGGAACGCGCGGACGGCGGGCAGGACGTGGTGCGGTTCCGTGCCGTCGTGGTGCAGGACCGAGGACAGGGTCACGGCGAGCTCGCACACCGCCCAGGTGTCGGTGAGGTCGCCGAAGTCGATGATCCCGTCGGGCCGCGGCAGCCGGCTGCCGGGCGAGGCGACGAGGTTGTCGTCGGTCAGGTCCAGATGCACGGCCTGGCGCGGCAGCCGGTCGGCGACCCCCTGCAGCACGGCCCAGGCCTGGGTGGTCGCCTCCTGCACGGCGGCGCGGCGGTCGGGCTCGGTGACGTGGCCGGCGAGCCGGGCGATCACACGGTCGGCGTGGCGGGGGTCCCACTGCAGGACCCGCTGCAGCCCCGGGTGGCGGAAGTCGCGCAGGGTCGTGCTGAGCTGGCCGGCGACCCGGCCCATGGCGGCGACCGTCGGGGGCGGCAGGTGGCGGGCGCCGGAGAGCGTGCCGCCGGGCAGGTGCCGCAGCAGGCGGGCGGTGACCGGGCCGTCGCCGGTGGCGATGGTGGCCGTCCGGCGGGCACCGGCGGCGTCGCGCAGCACGGTCGCGACCCGCAGGCCGGGCCGGGCGCCGGCGATCAGGTCGGCGGCGGTGTCCTGCGCGTCGATCTCGGTCGCGGTGAACGCCCGGTTGGCGATCTTGAGGACGGCCACCGGGGATCCGTCGTCGTGGGTCAGCAGGAAGTTGGCGTCCTGCTGGCTGCCCAGCGTCTCGGCGTGGACGGTGAGCCCGAAGTGCTCGGCGGCGGCCTCGCGGGCCTGGCCGGTGGTCAGTCGCGGGGCCGGCAGGTCCTGGTGGGTGAAGAAGTCGATGGTGCGGGGCGGGTGGTGCGTCATGCCGGGTACCTCGCAGCGGTCGGTGGCGGCGGCTGTGGTCAGTCGACGTCCCACAGGAAGTGGTGGGTGTGGATCCCGAAGTACGGGAAGCTCTCCACCGCCGTGACGCCCTCGACGGGACGCACCACGGCGTTGACGAACTCCAGCAGGGCGTACGGGCGGCGGCAGACGACCTCCACGAACAGGTCGAACGTGCCGGAGACGAGCACGGCGTAGACGACCTCGTCGTGGCGGGCGAGTTCGTCGGCGACGGCGCGCGGATCGCCGTCCACGCGCAGGCCGAGCAGGGCCATGGTCTGCCCGCCCATGGCCATCGGGTCGGTGACCCCGACGACCTGCACCACCTTGGTGTCGATCAGTCGCTGCAGCCGCTGCCGGGCGGCCGAGGGCGACAGGCCGACCTTCGGGCCCAGGTCGCTGTACGGGATCCGGCCGTCGACCTGCAGTTCCCGTAGGATGGCCCGGTCGATGTCGTCCATGGCAGCCCCTTTCCCGTGCGTGAAACAGCCAACCATTCAATCGAATCGCGCGCAACAGCGTCCCATCACGCTGGAAACGAGCGTCCGGGATGCTGAATCGACTGCCCGAGGGCGGCGCTACAGGCCCAGCGCGGCGCGGACCAGCGCCAGCGCCTGTTCGGCGGGCACGCCGAGGGCGCGGGTCGTGTCCGCGTACGCGGTCGCGGCCTGCTGGGCCTGGCGGGAGGTGCCGGCGGCGCGGGCGGTGACGACCGTGCCGAGCCGGCCCCGGGTCTGCACGAGGCCGGCCAGTTCGAGTTCCCGGTAGGCGCGGGCCACCGTGTTGGCGGCCAGGCCCAGGTCGGCGGCCAGGGCCCGGACGGTGGGCAGTTTCTCGCCGGCGGCGAGGCGGCCGTCGGCGGCGAGCTCGGCGATGCGCAGCCGCACCTGCTCGTACGGCGGGGTGGCCGAGCCGGGGTCGATGCTGATGTCCATCACAGCAGTTTGGGGGGTGTGTTGCCGGCCGCGACGATGGCGCGGCGGATCGGGACGAAGGCGAGCAGGATGCCGCCGGCCAGGAAGAACACGACCAGCGAGACGATGCCGATCCGGTAGCTGTTGGTGAGCTGGAAGATCAGGCCGAACGCGAGCGGGCCGAGCCAGCTGGTGCCCTTGTCGCTGATCTCGTAGAAGCCGTAGTACTCGCCTTCCTTGCCGCGCGGGATCAGCTGCGAGAACAGGCTGCGGCTCAACGCCTGGCTGCCGCCCAGGACCAGGCCGATGGCGGCGCCGAGCAGCATGAACGGCAGCGGCCGGCCGGCCGGCAGCCAGTAGGCGGCGACCACCACGCCCAGCCACAGCGCGAGGCTGAAGATGATCGTCTTGCGGGCGCCGATGCGGGCCGCCATCGCGCCGAGCAGCAGCGCCCCGCCGAACGCGAGGAACTGCACGATGAGGATGGTGACGATCAGGGTGGACTGGCCCAGCTTGAGTTCCTCGGTGCCGTACTGGCTGGCCAGCGCGATGACGGTCTGGATGCCGTCGTTGTAGACCAGGAACGCGAGCAGGAAGAACAGCGTGAGCGGGTACGCGCGTACCGCCTTGATGGTGTGCCCGAGCTGCCGGAACCCGTCGACCAGCACGTTGCCGCGGGTGCCGGCGCCGGCCTCGGCGCCGGGGTGTTCGCGCAGCAGCACCAGCGGGACGAGGGTGAACGCCGCCCACCACACGCCGGCGCTGACGATGCACCAGCGGGCCAGGTCGAGGGTGCGCTGCGGGTCGCCGTCGACCGACAGGGCGATCACCACGGCCAGGTTGACCCCGAGCAGCAGCCCGCCGCCGAGGTAGCCGACCGCCCAGCCGCGGCTGGACACCCGGTCGCGGTCGTCGGGGACGGCCAGCTGCGGCAGGAACGAGTTGTAGACGACGATGGCCGCGCCGAACGAGATGTTGGCGATCAGGAACAGCACGCCGCCGAGCAGGTAACGGTCGCCGGTCACGAACGCCATCGCGATCGTGGCGCCGGCGCCGGTGAACGCGGCGGCGGCCAGCAGCGGTTTCTTGCGGGGCGCCCGGTCGGCGATGGCGCCCATCACCGGCAGCACCACGACGGTGAGCAGCACCGACAGGGACACCAGGTAGGGGAAGAACGAGCCGGCGGCGATCGAGAGGCCCAGCGGGTGGACCCGGCCGTCGCAGACGTCGGCGCCGAGCCGGCAGCCGGCGGCGGTCTCGGTGACGGTGGTGAGGAACGGGCCGAGGAAGACGGTGATGACCGTGCATTGGAAGGCCGAGTTGGCCCAGTCGTACATGTACCAGCCGGTGCGTTCCCGGCGGCCGGCCGCGGGGACGGGGATCTCAGTGCCGGTTGCGGCCATGGTGGGTGGCTCCAGGGTCGTCGAACGGTGCGGTCACTATGCCATCCGCGGGCCCTGGGCGGGGAGGTACCGCGTACTCAGATCCGGCGTGTCATTCCGGCGCCCACCATCGGGCCAGCGCGGCGGTGGCCGGGTCGTCGGAGTCGGCGAGGGCCGCCCACGGGTCGACGGCCGGCGGGAGCTCGGTCTCGGCGTACTCGGCGAGTTCGGCCGGCTGCACCGGATGGTCGGCGGCGCTGACCACGCCGGCGTCGACCAGGCCGAGGCTGCCGGTGTCGATCCACGGGAAACCGTCGACGGGTTCGGGCAGGTCGACCTGCAGGGCGGGCGGGAACACGTCGGCCGGGTCGTCGGCGACGACCGCGGCGGACGTCTCGGTGTCGGTCACGGCCGCGGCGTCGAGGTCGTCGGCCGGCGGGGCGTCGTCGACCGGATGGTGGTCGTCGGCGGCGGGCAGGTGGAAACCGGCGGACGGCTCGTCGGTCCACGGCTCGTCGGCGTACGGGTGGTGGTCCTCGGCGGTGGGGGTGTGATCGTCGTACGGCAACGGGTCGTCGTGGTAGTAGTCGTGGTCACCGAAGTCGTGGTGATCCGTCATGGTTTCTCCTCGTCGTGCGGGACGGGCGTCAACGCCCGCGCCCGGAGCAGCACGTCGTCCACGGTGCGCAGCCTCTTGCGTACGCCGTCCAGCTCCTGCCGGGCGGCGGCTTGGCGTTTCTGCCGGCCGGCCGCGTCCTCCGCGGCCGCGGCGTCGATCTCGGCGATGTGCGCGTCCAGGTCACGCAGCCGCCGTTCCACCGCGTCGTCGAGCGCGACCGACAACGCGTACTGCAGGTCGGTGAACCGGTTGGCGATCTCGTCGGCGAGCGCGGCGCGGGCCTCGCCGAGCACGTCGCGCAGCCAGATCCGGGCCTGTTGCCGGTCGGTCTGCACCCGCCGCCGCCACAGCACGTACCCGCCGGCGGCCAGGCCCAGGCCGATCCCGGCGACCGGGACGAGCAGCCCGCCGGCGGCGAACACCGACGCGCCCAGGATCGCGCCTCGGCCGGCCATGAACGCGATCCCGCCGGCCGACAACGCGATCAGCACGTTGTCGCCGGAGCCGTCGCGCGGCGGGGCCGCGCTGATCGCGTGCCGCAGCGTCGCGTTGAGCCGGCCCAGCATCGCGGCGCGTTCGCCCGGGTCGAACACCGACGCCAGGACCTTGTCGCCGACCTGCTGGAAGGTGGCCTCCAGGCGCTGCGACAACTCCACCGCGACGGCCTGCAGCTCGGTGTCCAGCGCGTCCGGCAGGGTGGCCAGGGTGTCGCCGCGGCCGGTGTCGATGCGGGCCGAGAAGTCCTGCTGCACCCCGGCGACGCGGGTACGCAACTGCCCGACGGTCTCCACCCGGGCCCGCTGGGTCTCGGTGGACAGCAGCAGCGTCCACTGCCGCGACTCGGTACGTTTGCGGGCGGCCAGGGCGGCCCGTTCGGTGCGGACCTGCGCGGCGCGGGCCGGGTCACCGGCGGCGGCGTCGAGGCGGGCCTGCGCGTCGGTCTCCAGCCGGGCCAGGTCGCCGCGGGCGGCGCGCAGCACGTTGGCCAGGTGCAGCTGGTGGCCGCGGCCGGCCAGGGCGACCAGGGCGTGCTGCAGCTCGGCGATGCGTGACGCGTCGACCAGGGCGGCCTGCTCGTCGGGCCCGGCGGCCACGGCCAGCTCGGCCAGCGCCGCCGACACCGGGAACCAGGGCGCCTCGGCGAACCGGGGGGCGTGTGCGCGCAGCAACGCCTGGTTGTCGTCGGCGATGCGCCGCCACCCCGCGAACACGTCGATCTTGGTGAGGGCGAAGATCACCGCGTCGACCCGGGCGCTGGCCGCGACCAGGAACGACAGCTCGGGCTGCGACAGCGGCGCGGACGCGTCGGCGACGAACAGCAACGCCGACGCCCGGTCGACCGCGTCGAGCGCGACCACCGCGTGCGCCGGGTCGAGACCACCCACGCCGGGGGTGTCCAGCAGGCTGACGTAGCGCAGCATCGGCGCCGGGTGGGTCACCTCGATGCGCCGGGCCCGCTGCGCGCCGGTCGCCCATCCGGCCAGGTCGTCGACCGGCACGGGCTCGCCGCCGCCGGGCAGCCACGCCCGGGCCGCCGGCTCGCCGGGCACGAACTGCAGGTAGGTGGCGGTCGCCACGGCCGCGTCCACCGGGGACAGGCCGGGCACCCCGAGCAGCGCGTTGATCAGGGAGCTCTTGCCGCGTTTGGTCTCGCCGACCACCACCACCGACGGGCGGACCACCTCCCGGCGGCGCAGCTCGGCCAGCTCGGCGCCGGCGTCCGAGTCGACGGTGCGCACGTACGCCAGGGTGTCGCGCACCGTCGTGTCCAGCACCGCGGTCAGGTCGCTCATCCGCGCACCTGCTGGGCGAGCAGGAAGAACCCGCGGTGCGCGACCTGCGCGACCCGGGACTGGGCGGGGCCGGCACCGGCCACCGCGTACACCCGCCAGCGGTGCGCGGCCGCGACCGCCGCGGCGGCCAGCTCGTCGCCGCCGGCGTGCGGCAGCCGCAGGATCCACCGCGGGTCGTCCGAGGTGGCCAGCCGGGTCAACTCCTGCTCCCACTCGGCCGGCAGCGGCACCGCGCCGGTGGCCACCCGCTGCGCCGCGTCGAGCAGCCGCAGCCGGTGGTAGGCGGGGTCGCGCAGCAGCCGTTCCACCCCGCCGCGCAGCCGTTCCCGGTCGCCGGGATCACGGGTGTGCCCGGCGAGGCGTTCCAGGCGGGACAACGCCCAGCCCGCCTTGATCGCGTCGGAGCGCCAGCGGAACGTCTGCTCCAACGTGTCGACCAGCCGCGGGAACCCGGACGCGGCGACCAGCCGCCGCACCAGCTCGCCGGTGCTCAGCCGCGGCTCGGCGGCCAGCTGCGCCACGGCGAACCCCACCCCGTACAGGTCGAGCAGCCGCACCAGCCGCTCCCGCTGCCCGGCGTCGACCGGGGCAGGCCGGGACCGGAACAGGTCCACCGAGGCCAGCAGCACCCGCAGCTCGCCGGCCGGCAGCCCGGCCAGCAGCTGCAGCGCGTCGCGGTCGGCGCCGGTCAGCCGGCCCGCCTCACCGGTCTCGGCGAGCAGGCCCACCACCGGCACCACGTCGGACACCGTGCGGGCCAGCAGCGCGGCCTGCTGCTCGGCGAGCGGCCCGGCCACCGGCCACGGGTCACCGGCCCCGCCGACCAGCGTGTCGGCCTTGCCGAACACGCCGAGCGCGTTGATCGGGCTGGACGCCAGCCGGGCCGACGAATCCCGGAACGCCTCCAAAGCGCGTACGTCGTCGGCGCGCACCGCCTGGGTGAACACATACACCACCGCCTCGGCGGCGGCGACCTCGGACGCCGAGTCCTCGTCGATGTCGGCGTCGAACGGCGCGGTGGACACCCCCACCGCCTCCTCGGCGCGGGCGCTGACCCGGGTGTCGGCCGACGCCAGGCCGGGCGTGTCGACCACCGTCAGATCGCGCAGCTTCGCGCTGGTCAAGGTCACATCGACGTACGCGACCCGGGCGGCCGGCACGCCGAGCCGCTGCGGGATCATGCCCTCGTCGTCCAGCGGCAGGCTGTGCCGGCTGCCGTCGCGGCGCACCACGTCGACCCGGTCGGCCGGCCCGTACCGGAACCGGGTCACCACCCGGGTGCACTCACCGACCGCGGTGGGCGCCACCCGGCGGCCGATCAGCGCGTTGACGAGTGTCGACTTTCCGGCTTTCAGGCGGCCGGCGATCGCCACCCGCAGCGGCTCGGCAAGCCGGTCGGAGATCTGTCTGAGCTGGCCACCGGCCTCCGGACCGATCTTGGTGACGATCTCGTCACAGACCGTGGCTACGCTGGTGCTCAGCGGGCCGGTCACCACGACTCGTCAGCCATGCACACTATCGGCGAGAATGAGCCGACCACGGCCGATGTCACAGGTCCCTCCCAGCAGACGGGGCGGGCCCGCGGCACCGCCTCGGTCAGCCTACGGAAGCCGGGCGCACACGGGATCCCGTGTTCGTGCCAGCACACGACGACGGGGGGAGGGATCAGGTGGCGGACGCGTTCCAGTCAGCCGCCGCCCTGCTGCACCGTCCTGGTCTCGTGATCCTCACCGGCCCGCCGGGCAGCGGCCGCAGCACCTGGACGCACCGGCTGGCCGCCGCCGTGCCCGGCCCGGTGCACACCGGCGGCGGCCTGGCCATGCTGCAGACCGTGCCCGCGCTCGCCCTGTCCCGCGCGGTCCGCGCCCGGCTGCCCGCCCACGACGTGCATCTGCTCGCCGAGGCCGTCCGCTCCCGGGTCCGCGGCGGGCTGCTGGTCCTCGACGACCTGCACTACGCCGACCCGGCCACCCTGGCCGCGCTGCCGCACCTCGCCCGGCACACCCGCGTCCTGGCCGCGCTGCGCACCCCGCACCGGCTGCCCGAGGCCACCGTCGCCGCGCTGCGCGCCGCCGCCACCGGCTGGCTGCCCGTGCCGCCGCTCGACCGGGCCGCCGCGCTCGAGCTGGCCCGCCGCGCCGCCCCGCACCTGAGCGACACCGCCCTGGCCGCGGTCTGCGACCGGGCCGGCGGCAACCCCCTCGCGGTCACCGCCCTCGCCCGGCACGCCGCCACCGGCCGCACCACCGAACCCGGCAGCCCGTCCGGCGACATCGACCAGGTGGCGTACGCGATCGCCGCCGCCCTGGCCGACCTGCCCCGCGCGGCCCGCACCGCGCTGGCCGCGCTCGGCCTGCTCGGCCGGCCCGCCCCCGCCGCGCTGCTCGGCCCCGGCGCCGCCGACCTGCACGCCGCCGGCCTGGTGCACACCGGCCCCGACGGGGTGCTGCCGGTCTCCGGCTACGTCGCCGAGACCGCCGCCGGGCTGCTCGACGCCGCCGCCCGCGTCGACCTGCACACCCGCCTGGCCCAGCTCACCCCGCCCGCCGAGGCGGCCCGGCACCTGGCCGCCGCCGGTGACCTGCCCGGCGCGCACCGGCAGGCCCTGGCCGCCGCCGACCGGGCCACCGGCGCCGAACGGGCCGCGCTGCTGCTGTTCGCCTGCGACCTCGACGTGCCCGTCGACCCGCGGGTCCGGGTCGCCGCCGCCGACGCGGCCCTGTCCGCCGGCCGGGCCGACGCCGCCGCCCGCGTCCTGACCACCGGCACCGCGCTCGGCGTCGAGGCCGACGTGCTGCGCGGCGAGGCACTGCTGCAGGCCGGCGACCCGG
>Ga0070668_100001671_pt1 | contig 16093 bp, 12 predicted proteins | sample KBSS43metaG_FD_64661 | JGI IMG/M metagenome (GOLD analysis project Ga0070668, IMG submission 64661) | Switchgrass rhizosphere microbial communities from Kellogg Biological Station, Michigan, USA - KBS S4-3 metaG | ecosystem: Host-associated > Plants > Roots > Rhizosphere > Soil ... | reverse complement strand
TTTTTTTAAACAATTGCTTTAACCTTTTATTAACCTCAGGGCATATACATTTGTCCCTCAACTGAATATATGAAGAAGCTCGCTGGCATGGCCTTGCTGATTATCCTGGGTCATGCTTCCTTTGCGCAGAATGATACCACGGTCATTATAAAAAAAGACAAGTCGTCCAAGTCCACTTATCAGTCACTGAACCTGGCCAACCGGCCTAACGACCACCTGCTGATCGAATTCAGTTACGACAACTGGCTCAACAGGACGGATTCCATGAACATCAATGGTTTCAACCGTGGCTTTGCCGCCTATTTCATGTTTGACTTTCCCTTCAAGAGCGATCCGCACTTTAGTGTGGGCGTAGGTTTGGGCATTGATGCCAGCAACATCTTCTTTGAAGACACACATGTCGGTGTTGCCGACCTGGGAGGTACCCTTGCTTTCAAAAACACATCACAGACTGATCATTTTAAGAAATACAAACTTGTCATAACCAACCTGGATCTTCCGATTGAACTTCGATATGCCTTCAACCCGGAGAATACCAACAAGAGCTGGAAGGTCGCACTGGGTGTGAAGGTCGGCCTGTTGCTTAGCACGTATACGAAGGGAAAAGACCTGGAGAATGCGGCCGGTCAGGTCATAAATGATTATATCATGAAAGAGAGCTCCACCCGTTATTTCAATTCAGGAAGGCTGGTAGGTACTTTTCGTGTGAGCTATGGATTCATTGGCATTTTTGGGCAGCTGCAACTTACTTCCCTGATCAGAGAGGGTGCGGGTCCTACCGTCAACCCATGGTCACTTGGAATCGTACTCAGCGGACTCTAATCTTAATCCGGCACTATTCACCTCCATCTTACCTTTAGCGAAACAATTCCGATTTGGCAGTAGAGAGAAACATTCTGCAGAGCGAAGAAAAAGCGGTTTTGGTTGCCCTGATGCAGCAGGATCAGACCGAAGCGCAGGTGAATGAATATCTGGATGAACTGGCTTTCCTGGCGGAGACAGCCGGCGCTCATACCATGCGGCGATTCATGCAACGCCTGGCGCATCCCGATCCAAAGACTTTTATCGGCAAGGGGAAGCTGGAAGAAATCAAAAATTACATCCAGGGCAAGGATATACGAATCGTCATTTTTGACGACGAGCTATCGGGCTCGCAGATCACTAACATCGAAAAGGTGCTTGACTGCAAGACCATCGACCGCTCGGATCTCATCCTCGACATTTTTGCACGCCGGGCGAAAACCGCGCAGGCGCGCTTGCAGGTCGAGCTGGCTCAATACCAGTATCTCCTTCCAAGGCTGCGCGGGATGTGGAAGCACCTTGAAAGGCTGGGAGGCGGCATCGGTACAAGGGGACCGGGAGAATCGGAAATAGAAACCGACCGTCGTATTGCCCGCGACAAGATAAGCCTGCTGAGAAAAAAACTAAGGGAGATCGACAAACAGGCTTCCACCCAACGTAAGGAACGCAGCGAACTGGTGCGCGCTGCCCTGGTGGGATATACGAATGTGGGTAAGTCAACCATCATGACCCTGCTCAGCAAGAGCGAAGTGTTCGCGGAGAACAAACTGTTCGCCACGCTCGACACCACTACCCGCAAACTGGTATATGAGAATGTGCCATTCCTGTTGAGCGACACGGTGGGATTCATCCGTAAACTCCCGCATCACCTGGTGGAAAGTTTTAAAAGCACCCTCGATGAAGTGAGGGAATCGGATCTGCTGATTCACGTAGTGGATATTTCACATCCCCAATACGAAGAGCAGCTGGGCGTCGTAAACAAAACTTTGCAGGAGATAAAGGCATTTGACAAGCCTGTCATCTATATCTTCAATAAAATGGACCGGTATAAAGAATTAAATCTGGATCCATGGCTCGAAGACGGGACAAGGGAAGAACTTCTGCGTGACCTCCGCGAACGCTGGGAATCCGAAACCCAGGCGCCCTGCGTATTCATGTCCGCCACCGAAAGATCCAATGTGGACGGACTCCGCGCAACCCTGATTGCTAAGGTCAAAGAGATCTACAGGGAAAGATACCCTTACCGTGAGGAATTCGCCTTCGGTTAACCGTCAACTGTCAACTGTTCACCTTCAACTGTCCACTTTCATCTGCGAAACCCTTAGAATCGGAAAGCAATTCCGATTGCGGGGTACTGGAGTACAACTTCATACCGCCAGTCCGCTCTTATAAGCAGTTTTGACGCGATGCCGACCTGTAGGCCTACTCCTACCACGGCGGCCAATCCGCTTTTTACTTCATGGGAAGGTATGCTATAGGTAAAACTGTTGGCATTGGAAATCGTATATGCAAGGGAGGCACCTGCATAAAAGTAAGGTTGCACGGTTCCGTTCAGAAAATTGTACTGAATGGTTACCGGGACGCTTATTATATTATAGTGGGTTGAAAGTTTGTAGCGGGAATAGTTATTGGCAATTTCATCGCTCTCCTTTGTGAGATTAATATAATGCACTCCGATATTCAGCGAGGTTTTCTTATCAATTTTGGGAAGAAAAAAACGAAGTGTAAGATCGGCGACCAGCTCAGTTTTATCAGGAATCGGCCAGGCGCCTATAAAGGCTTCCGGCTGAATTAGGATTTTTGGCTTTTGATAAAGGTTTACCGTTTTCCCCGGCGAAATGCAGTCATCTGCTTTTGAAACGAAGTCGGCCATGTCCTTGTCATTGTAAGCGATCCGGTTACTCAGATTGGAAAGCTTTTCACAGTTGACGGAGATAAAAAATAGATAATTCTGATAATTTCCTTTCTGGACAAGCGCTCCCATATTTGTGTATACGCCGTCGTATAGAAAGTAGTCCGTGGTGTCACTACGGAGAAGATAAAATTTCCTGTCCTCCTTCGTATAAGCGTAGAGTGAGTATTCGCCGGTGACCAGCAGTTTTACAAAAGCGGTTTCCTTCACGCTGTCTTCTGCGGTATTGAGGAAGTGAAGCGATTTGTATATTTCATTTTCTTCAGAAAAGCCAAGGATGTCCGAAGGGGTGAATTCATTCACCGTGGCCGAGGATCCTTCCCTGAATTTTACGGAACGACTAAGCTCTTTTTCCTGGCCGAATTGAATAAAGCCTCTCACGGTGTCGCGATTGGTCTTGATGATGTATCCGGTATTAAAGGGCTGCTGTGCAGATAAAACAGTGCAGAAGTGGCAAAAAATCAAAAGGACGGCAAGAAATTTCATAAGGCCTGGATGTAGGGTTAAGTATTTCGCGAAAATTTCTGCATAATACAGGTTTCTTTTATTGCAACCAATAGATTTACAGGTACATAAGTGTTTACTCTTAGCTTGCCCGCCTGATTCGTGGAACCTGGTAAAACAGTTCCGCCACTTCTTTTAGATACGCAGGGCATTCCTTTTGATTGTTTCAGATACACGGCAGTTTTTATAACTGGGTTCAACCGGACTAACTACCGTACCTTTTCATAAAGCGTGTTCCATGCTCAGCGATCAGTGGTTCAAGGGAGACAGGGAAGCTTTTCTGGCTTTTTACCAGGATTGTTATCAGACCCTGTTTTCCTATGGATTCCGGCTTTGCTCTAATAAGGAACTGACCAAAGACTGCCTGCAGGAGCTATTCCTGGAATTGTGGAAATCCCGCCATACGCTAAATCCGGCTGTAAAGAATTCCTCCTCTTATCTGATGACATGGCTGAGAAGAATCATCTCCCGCCGGATTTTATCTGATTCCCATAGCGCAACTACCAATCAACATGCAGGGGATTCCCCGGGGGAACCTTCCTACGAAGAATTGCTGATCTTCCATGAGTCAGATGAAGAGAGAAAGAAAAAACTGAGTGCTGCGCTCGATCTGTTGACGCCAGCCCAGTTGAAAATGATCAGGCTGCGTTTTTTTGAAAACAAGTCCATCCAGGAAATCGCCGACGAAAACAGCATTTCCAAACAGACGGTCTATAATACGGTTCATAAGGCCCTCGTAATCTTAAGGCAGGCTTTCGGAGAATTCGGTTCGGTCCTACTGCCCCTTGCCGCACCTGTCACCTTCCTGGTGTCGGCTCACCAGCCGGGTTAGAAAATATATTTTAGGAAATCGCGGTAGAAAATTCGATTTCTCTCCACTATGGTTGTATAGGGTCAGCTAAATCATCCTAATCTGTGTCAGCGATGAACAATAAGCGTCCGGTTGATTATGAGGTCATTGATTTTTTGATGGACGACCGGTTCATCAACTATCACTTTAAACGCAACCCCGAGGATTTTAATTTCTGGAAGAACACGCTGATTACCCACCCTGAATTGCAGGCCAGGGTTACTGAGGCGCTTGATTTGCTTCGAACCCTCACCCTGACACTGCCTGAAGCGGAAGTGAGCAGTGCGGCAGAAGAACTGAATCTGAAAATTTCCAGCCTTCAACATAGTGAAAAAGTTCCAGGGCAAAAGTCCGCTCTCCTGGTCAGTCTGCCTGACGGAGCGGCTGAGCATGAAGAGCAGGTAATATCAGGCACCGGTCATGGCGGCTGGAGCCGGAGAAAAAAGACAGCCTGGTGGGTTGCTGCAGCTTCCATTATCCTGATTGGGACCGTGATGATCCTGTTCAGAATGCAGGAAAGACCATCGCCCCTGCTCGCCGTAAATAATCCCGGAACCGTTCCGCTTGAATTCAATCTCAAAGACGGGACAACGATCAGACTCGCAGCGCACAGTATTCTTCATTATCCCACCGACTTCAATGAGAAGGAAAGAAAGGTATATCTCGAAGGGCAGGCTTCTTTTCACGTCACGAGGGATACACACCATCCTTTTAAAGTTTTTTCCGGCGACCTGGTTGCGACCGTGCTGGGTACCATTTTTAATATTGAAAAAAATTCAGCAGACTCTTCCACATACATCGAACTGCTGAAGGGCAGTCTGAAAGTTGAAATGAATGCCACAGAACCCTCCCGTCAGCAGACCATTTACCTGAACCCAAACGAAAGAGTTGTGTACAGGGCATCAGGCAACACGTTTCTTAAAGAATCCTGGAGCCCGGATACACTGAAAAATAATCTTGCCGATCACCTGGTTTTCAGGAACGCCGATTTCGACCTGGTTGCCGAAAAAATCAAAGAAGCTTATGGCATTGTGGTGATTAATCAGAGTAAGAAGAAGAAATGGCATTACACCGCTGAATTCAAGAATGTGGAATTCAAAGAGGTGCTGGAGAATATATGTGCTGTTGAAGGTTTGAAAAGTAGTCTGACCGGAGATACCGTGGTATTGAAGTAAAGTGTTGCGGTCAGATCAAGTAAGATAGACGTTTAAATGCTTGCTATGTGTAGTCTGACGACGTTTTTCAGGTTAAAACTGAAAACGGTAAACCTGCTCTTATTACTGGCGATTGGAACGGAAACCGCTCCTGCAGGTCCGCTTATCGCGGGGTCAGATAAAAATATCACCGTATCGATCGCCAGACCCATCCAGACAGTCAGAGAAACTTTCGAAATGGTAACCAGCCAGACCCGCCTGGTATTTACCTACGACGAATCAGAAGTAGACCTCAACCGACAGGTTAAATTAAATACGGGTTCGGTTAGCCTCAGGGACCTTTTAAATTCCATCACTGCACAGACAGGACTAAAGTTTACAGTCAATAAAAAACTGATCATTGTTACCCGTGGTGCAGTCATTGCACCGCGTGCTGTAAGAGATACGCTGGTGAACGGAGTTGTCAGGGATTCCTCGGGGAATCCGCTGGCAGGCGCAACGGTCAATATCAAAGGAAGCAGGAAGAGTGTGGTAACTGATACGGCGGGAAATTTTTCACTGGAAGTGCCCGACGATGCGGTACTCGTCATTAGTTTCTCCGGCTACAGGGAGGTCGAAATGCCCGTGCTGGGCCGGCAGAACCTGGACATTGTCCTCAACCAACTGTCCAGGTCGATGAGTGAAGTGGTGGTGTATGGTTATCAGTCACAGAAACGTGCGGATGTAACAGGTGCTATATCGATTATCGACGTATCAGGAGTGTCGAAGCAACCGGTGGGTTTTTTGGATCAGGGCCTGCAGGGTAAGGCGGCGGGCGTGAGGGTAACTCAGAGTTCCGGGCAGCCGGGAGACGGAATGGCCATCCGCATACGCGGAGTTGGAACGATCAACAACAATGATCCCTTATTTATCATTGATGGGGTTCCCACAAAAGAAGGAATCAATTTTCTTTCTTCCGACGATATCGCGACCATCACCATATTGAAAGATGCTTCCTCCGCTTCTATTTACGGAGCCCGTTCAGCCAACGGCGTTGTCGTGATCACCACCAAGGGCGGGCGTAGCGGGAAGCCCCAGCTAAGTTATATGGGATATTATGGTGTGCAGACCCATGGTGATCTTCCCAAGATGGCTAACAGCGCCGAGTATGTCCAACTGTACAATGAAGCAGTAGCGAATGACAACGTGGATATTTCAAATCCGATCTTAAAAAGGACACCTATTCCCGACAGCCTTGTAACAAGTAATACCGACTGGCTGGGTGCCATTTTTCAAACCGCGCCGATACAGAATCATGTGATTTCTGTGAGCGGTGGTTCGGCGAAAACCACCTATATGGTGTCGGCAAACTATTTCAAGCAGGACGGGATCATCATCAACTCCTGGTACGAAAGATTTTCACTGCGCACGAAACTGAATATCGAGTTCAACGACAAGTTCAGTGTTTCCAACGATTTGAATATCGCTTATTCAGACAAGAACAGCGTCGGCAGTTCCGGTGACGGATATGCGGGAAACGGGGGAAGCGTGGTTCGATATGCGTTGTTCCGGACGCCTCCCATTCCCGTCTACTACCCCGACGGGTCTTATTCCGATCTGCCGGCCTACCCGGGATTTTTTGGGGACGGCTACAATCCGGTCGCGCTGGCACAGAACACTGACAACAAAACGAATGAAGCGCGCATCCTCGGGGATCTCGCAGCAGAATACAAATTCACCAAACACTTTTCATTTAAAACCTATATCGGGCTCGACGGGCTGATCAGTGAGGGAAAGCGGTTTGACATGAACTATGGAACGAACGGAAGGATAAACAATCCCAATACACTCACGGAGAACAATACCACCACCGCGAACTTCATCTGGAACAATACCCTGCATTTCAACCAGACCTTTAACGACGTACATAACCTCAGTGTATTGCTTGGAACAGAATACATAAACAATTCGGACATAGTTCAAATTTCCACGGAACAAAAATTTCTGAACCAGGATCCTGACTTCCGCTATTTTGGAAATGGCAGTCCGACGACGGACCGTAACACAGAGAACGAACAGCAATGGGCGCTTTTCTCTCTTTTCGGAAACATCAATTATAACTATGATAACCGTTACCTGATTTCCTTCAATGCCAGAAGGGACGGTTCTTCACGCTTCGGCGCGGACAATCGTTACGCAACCTTTCTTTCCGGGTCGGCCGGATGGATCATCAGCAATGAACAATGGTTTCAGGATCTTGCTCCTGCTTTTTCGAAACTGAAATTAAGGGCAAGCTATGGACAACTTGGCAACCAGGACATTGGTAACTATCCCTGGGCTTCCATCGTTTCACCTAATTATAATTATGTTTTCGGCGACCAGGTCGCGACCGGTTATGCCGTTTCTTCCAGGGGCAATTCAAATATAAAATGGGAATCCTCCACGCAGGGCGACCTGGGTCTCGACGTGGGAATCTGGAAGGATGCACTCACGCTGTCAGTAGATTATTATGTGAAGAAAACTACCGACATGCTGATTCCCATTCCGCTTCCGGCTATCGGCGGCAGCGCTTCTGCTCCGTATCAGAATGCGGGAAGTGTTGAAAACAAGGGATTGGAGATCGACCTCAACTACAGAAACAACAGCGGCAAGGTTAAATACGATCTGAGCGCCAACTTCACCACGCTTGAAAATAAAGTACTCTCGTTAAGCAATGCCACGCCCATTCCCGGAGGCCGAATCGATAATGGTGTGTATGCAACACTGACGACCGTCGGCCAGCCGATCGGAGCTTTTTATGTACTTGAGATGGAGGGAATATTTCAGAACGAAGCCGATATTTTCAAGCATGCCAACCAGGGAACTTATATCAGGCCGGGGGATGTAAAATTTAAGGATCAGAACGGGGATGGGAAAATAGACGCGAGTGACCGCGCTTTTCTGGGCAGCGCCATTCCAAAATATATGTTCGGGCTTACAGCCAACCTTTCCTATGGGAATTTCGATCTATCCGTTTTTTTCCAGGGCTCTTACGGCAATAAATTATATCTGCAGGTCAACAAGGACATCGAAGGATTTTACAGGCCTTTCAATCTGACCCAGCGGGTGTATGATGAACGCTGGCATGGTGAAGGCACGAGCAACACGATGCCCAGGGTGTCCTGGCTTGGGTCCACCAATAATATCATCCCTTCCAGCCGCTTTCTCGAAGACGGATCCTATGTGCGGTTGAAAAATCTGCAGATAGGATACAATATTCCGGCAAAGGCCTTTGGCAAAACCGGGATCAGGGGTATAAGGGTCTACATCACTGGTCAAAACCTGATCACATTTACAAAATACACCGGGCTTGATCCGGAAATGCATATCAGCGACAACGTGAAGAGAGAACAGAATGTAAGTGACGTGGCCGCGGGAATTGATTGGGGGACGTATCCAAGCGCAAGGAGTTATGTTTTTGGATTGAATGTTAATCTATGATCAGAAAGTCTGATTTATGAGAACACAGATTTTAAAATTCGGATGGATAATTGTTCTGCTGGCGGGTTGTCAGAAATATCTTGACAAGCCCCTGTTGGGTGTTTATTCCAATAACAGTTTTTATCAGACAAAGGATCAGGCCATACAGGCGGTCAACGCAGCGTATCAGCCACTGTCCTTTACTTCTGCAACCTCCAATCCGGTCTGGGTCTTTGGTGATGTGGCATCCGACGACGCCGTAAAGGGAGGAAACCCTGGTGACCAGAACGACATCGAACTGATCGACCGTTTCAATATCACACCTATAAACGGAAACCTGGGAAACGAATGGGGCACATTGTATGAGGGCATCACGCGTTGCAATATGGTGTTGTCCAAGGTGCCGGATATTTCCATGGACGATGCCACCAAAACACGCATTTTGGGCGAGGCAAGGTTCTTGCGAGCATGGTATTATTTCAACCTTGTGATCATCTTTGGAGAGGTGCCTGTGGTACTCGAACCCCTGAATGCCGATCAGCTTCAGATTCCGCAGTCAACCACAAAAGTCATTTACGAATCGGTGATCGAACCGGACCTGAATGCGGCATATGCGAATCTGCCTGCCTCTTATACAGGGGCGGATGTGGGAAGGGCGACCCGCGGCGCAGCGATGGCCCTCCTTGCCAAAGCTTATCTCTACCAGGGTAAATGGGATTCCTCTGTGGTGGCCTCCTCCTCGGTGATCAACAGCAACCAGTACCAGCTGGCACCTCTTTATTCACAAAATTTTAGTCCATTGTACAAAAATAACAGTGAATCCATTTTTGAAGTACAAATGAAGAGCGGACAAAATCCATTGGTCGGCAACTCGCTGAACCAGTGGTTTGCGCCGGCTGTCTATGGCGGATATTATTTCGACGCGCCTACACAGAGTTTTGTAGATGAGTTTGAAAAAACAACGGAGGGTGTGTATGATCCGCGCCTTGACTATACGATCGGAAGAGACAGCATGCCCTGGTTCAACAACCTCGTGTTCAGTGCAAGCTGGTCGCCTACCGGCTACCTGACAAGGAAATACCAGGAGAGCCTGTCGGAAGCACCCATCATTGGCGATGGCAACTGCGACTACATGGCCATCCGTTATGCAGATCTTCTTCTGTGGAATGCGGAAGCGCTGAATGAAACGGGACAGTCGGCACAGGCATTGATACCACTAAATGAAGTCCGTAAGCGGGCCAGGGAAAGCTATCTGAACGATACCACGCTGACTGCTTTCACGGATTCGGCTGGAAACCGGGTTGTTCCCGATAATCTTTTGCCCGATATCACCACGGTCAACCAGACTTCACTGCGAGCGGCGATTCAGCACGAACGGAGAGTGGAACTGGGATTTGAATTTCACCGTTATTTCGATGTGATCCGCTGGGGAAAAGACTATGCCAACCAGGTGATGAGCAACAGTCCGGGATTCAATTACGACGAATATAAAACCTTCCCGATCCCCCAGGGAGAGCGGGATACCAATAAAGCGCTGAGATAGTAAACCACATTCTTCATTATAAAAATTTGTCTATTATGAAATCAAGATCTCAATTTAAGTTTCTCCATGTCATTGCCCTGTTCTGCCTGACAGTGGGACTTTTCGTTATTTCCTGTAGTAAGAGCAGTAGTCCTCCGCCGCCAACCACGAACAAAACGGCACTGCAGAAAACGATCGATTCGGCAAACTGGTACCTCACCAATACTGTGGAGGGAACCAAGCCGGGACAATACACTGTTGGATCCAAGGCGGCGCTTAGTACAGCTACAACAAGCGCAACGACCATTCTGAACGATGCGACGTCCACGCAGAATACGCTGGACAATGCGAACGCCAATCTGCAGTCGGCGATCAATGTGTATCATGGCGCCTATATTCAACAGATTGCTGCTGCCAACCTGGTGGCGTACTGGAAATTCAACGGGAATCCAAACGACTCTTCGGGGAATGGCCACAACGGAACAGTGATGGCAGGACATGCCTTCTTTGGAGCCGGAACTCCTGCATTGACAGCTGACCGGTTCGGAAACGCCAACAGGGCTTATCATTTTGACAACGGGGGCAATATAGAAGTTCCTTATGCCACATCATTGAATCCTAGCAGTATGTCGATCAGCCTCTGGGTGAAAATGGATACCACCACCCGGGCAAATGTGAATGCGAACCGCTACATGATTGCGATGAACCGCTGGAACGGATGGAAATTCCAAACCCAGCCAGGTCTGCCCTTCTTTACTGTTCACGCCATTGAAACAGGTCCTCCGGTGGATACCACCTATTATGACAGGGATGATGCGGGTACTGCATTGACGGACCCAACGAAATGGTATCATCTGGTGGTTACGTTTACACCAGGTGAAGAAGATTTTTATATCAATGGTTCGCTGGTGAAGCAATGGACCAATGTGCCGGGCACGCCGATCAATATCAGCAGCAACCCGATAAACATTACGATAGGATCTGATCTTCCCACCAATAAATATCTTACAACGGATGCGACCGGTAATTTCCTGGTCGACTATGGCGGTTTCTGGACGGGAGATATGGACGATGTGATGTTCTATAATATCGCCCTTACGGGTCCACAGGTAGCATCGATTTATAACGATCAGAATACGCAGTAGAACGTGGTTTAAGCAGGCCCCTGCAATGATTTATTGCGGGGGCTTTTTGTTTTCTGTACTTTTCTGCTGGTCCTAACGAACCGAATCCCACTATGCTCCGCATAACAATGACTGGAATATTTTTCCCGATTGCCTTTATTTGCCTTTTTGCAAATGGCTGCTCAAAGGATAGCAGCAGCCCGCCGGTCGTACAGCCTGTGGATTCAGGTCTCGTTAACGAATCACACCTCGATCAGCTCTATGTTCCTGTCGATTTTTCCAATGGGACGAAGGCTGCGGGTATTTATATCTATTCTGAATATCCCGATTATCATCTGGTGGGCGCCAACGGTGAAGGGTATACCTGTGTGGATGATGTCTCCCGGGCAGCTTTATTTTTCCTGCGCAGTCCTTCGCTGAACAGCGATACGGCCAAACAGGCCAGGTTGTTTAACCTCATCGAATTCGTACTGCAGATGCAATCAGCTTCGGGATACTTCTATAATTTTTTGCAGCAGGGCTCTCTTATCAATACGAGCGGTCCGACAAGCGCACCGGGTCCCAACTGGTGGTCATGGAGGGCTTTACAGACACTGGTGGAATCACTGCCAACACTTCATCAGATCAACGGGGCGCTGGCGGGCAGGGTGCAAACTTCTATTCAGCATCTGATGCAGGCCATAAATGCGGATATTTTGCCTTTGCCGAAAACCACGGCACAGGTGAACGGTATTGATGTGCCCCAATGGTTGCCGGGAGGAAGTGCTACCGATCAGACGTCACCTTTGTTGCTGGGACTGATTGGTTATGACATGCAATTTCCTGACACGACCCTGACTTCATTTATCCGTAAACTGGCGGATGGGCTGGTACTGATGCAGCAGGGTGATTCAACCGCTTTTCCTTACTCCATGATCCTGAGTTTTCAAACAGACTGGCATGCGTATGGGAGCGACCAGGCGCTGGCTTTGCTGGTGGCAGGAGATTATCTGAAAGACAGCGGATATCAGGCTGCGGGATTGAGAACAGTTGATCGTTTTTTTCCCTGGCTGCTGGATCACAACAGCAAGTCGTCTATGACGATCAACAAACAGAACGGAGTCTTTAGCCAGGTTACATCCAATAATTACGATCAGATCGCCTATGGATTCAGGCCGATGATCTCTGCGGCAGCGAAAGCATACAAACTGACGGGCGATGCGAAATATGCTGATCTTGCGGGCAGGCTCGCGGCCTGGTTTCTCGGCGCCAATGACGCTTCCGCGCAGATGTATGATCCGTCCACCGGAATTTGCTTTGATGGGATATCCGCGGGTAATTCGGTAAACAAAAACTCCGGTGCTGAATCGACGATCGAGGCGTTGTTGAGCTTTCAGATTGTGGAGGCAAACACGGCGATAAAAACAGCACTCGACAAGTATAAGAATTAAGGCTTTTTGCCGAACCGTCATCCGTCATCCAATCTGTCAACTTTTTCCCTTTTTTCCTTGTCAGAAAGGCTAAAAATCGTATTTTCGCAGCCCTTTCCGGGTAAGCCCGGCGGCACAATCCCCTTTAGCTCAGCTGGTTAGAGCATCTGACTGTTAATCAGAGGGTCGCTGGTTCAAGTCCAGCAGGGGGAGCTGATCCGGACAGCCCCGAAGAAATTCGGGGCTGTTTTCATTTAGGCCCAGGTTTGTTTCTATATAGCCCTGAAGCCTCCTTGATTTTAAGAGTATAAGCAGGACACCTGTTACTTTAGGAAAACGCTGCCGCTTGTTTCAGTCCTCGGGTAATTACCGAAGCTGTTTGATTTACCTCAAAGTCGACAGAAGAAACATTTTTTACATACGGTCTGCTTACAACTGCTTTTACCAGATCAGAATGCATGAAGTCCTCCATGGCAGCTTTGTCTTCCCACAAATAGAAGCCGCCAAAAGTATTTTTTTCTTCATCTGTCAACCAGACCTTTGAGATAAGTCCTTTTACTTCAGCTAAAATGGGAGCGTCGGGTTCAACCATTTGTTTCAAATATTCCGCCTGGGAAATATTGTTTAACTGATAGGTGATTAGTTGTGCATGCATGATTTTATTTTTTAAGTTAATAATGATGCAAAATGTAAAAGGTTTGAGGTACTCAAAAGCACGATCCCGATGCGATGTAAGACTATTTCATGAGGGAAATGATCAGGGAGTGATTAAAAACATTTTTGAATGGTGTGCGGATATGAACTGAACAGTCGGCGTTGCGGGATTTGTTGATCCTGACATTTATACACCTTAGCCGCTAAGAAGATCCAGATAGCGGAGCGATTATAAATATAATAAAAGTTACGGTGATTTGGTGGCTGGTACCTGGCAATTCAGGGGGATATCGGACTATGATTGGGGCAGGTCTTTTAGGCGTGTTGATTTGACGCCATAGATTGGAATATCATTGAGACGGAGATGAAATCTGATACTGGCGGCGACTTTCGGGCCATTCGGATCAGATACTACTGTTCCGCGTTTCTTTGCCTTTGAATTTCTTTCACTTTCACAAGCGCAACCATGGCCCCAGCCATCAGGATAACCAGACTGACATAGGCCGTAAAAAAAGCCCAGCTATCACCCGACAACGGTGTATAGGAGGGATGCAACTTACCGGGCCTGAAGGAAACCGCCGATGAAGGCGCTTTCGATTCTGATTTGATATAGGCCAGGATGTCCTTGATACTTTCAGCGCTTAGATCCAGGTGATCCGGCATGGGCACTTTATTGAATTTCTCATAGAGTTCAATGGCCTTTTGATCGCCGCCTTTTATGACAGACTGGGAGGAATGAACAAAATGAATGATCCAGTCTTCCGTACGCCTTTCGGAAACCCCCGCCAGGGCGGGCCCCACAACAATTTTATTTACATTATGACAACTTGCACACCGGCTGGTGAATAACGCTTTTCCTTCGTCCAGCGGAGGCGTGGAAAAAACGAAGAGGGTTAATAGTAAACCGAAAACGGAAATGGTTATTTTCTTTTTCATAAGCGCCGCTTATTTATAATTTGAATTCAATTTTTAATTTTTCGATATCTCCGGCCAGCCTGTCGAGGTCTGCCTCATCCGTTCCGGTGTAGTAGCCCCTTATCTGTTTCAGTGGATCGATCAGTACGAGTTTATCACTGTGGATGAAGTCCGTGGGTCCGCCGTCACCATCCGTTGCATCGATCAGTAAATCTGTTCTTGCAAATTTGTAAAGGCTGACCTTGTCACCGGTTAATAAAAACCAACTTTCCTGTATCCCATGTTTATCGGCGTAATTCTTCAGCTTCCCTACACTGTCCCTTTGAGGATCTACGGTAAAAGAACTGATCAGAACATTTTCGAGTTTGCGGGATTGTAATTTTTGTAATTCGCTCATCAGCCTGGGACAGATAGAAGGGCAGCTGGTGAAAAAATAGTTTGCGACGATGATTTTACCCGACCAGTTTTTCTGGCTGACTTCTTCATCCCGTTGGTCCCTGAAACTGAATTCGCCCACGAGGTGATTTTGAGGTCCCAGCACCGGAAGGCGTTTATAGTGTGATGCAACCCACCTGGTGATTCCGAAGACGGTGAACGGTATGATGATGACGGCGATGACAAAAAAGTATATAATACGGGAGGATTTCATTTATAATACTGAGAAGGGTATAGTAATTATTAATTATTAATTATAAATTATTAATTAGGGGGTTGAGGTTTGAGCCGTTTGTTCCGGAACGGGGTTCGCCGGCGTGAAAGGAGGAGCGCCTGGTCCCGGATTTTTATTTGCATTGATGAAAGCAGGGATATACGCCAGCAGGATTACAATACCCATGATCAGGAGCCAGGGCTTGAAAGTATCAAAGAGCGGAATTCTCTTTTCATCATGCAATGCTTCGGTAACCGGAAAATCCAGAACACCCGGTGCCGTTTTTTTCCTCAACATGGTTCCAAAGAAAACAATGAAGAACAAAAGGGCGGCAAAGGTCATGATGATTGCTCCGGCCAGTGCCAGCATGGTGGTCGGTACCCATTCCGGTGTAAACAATTCATTTTTTGGATTCAGGTAAGTCATGCCCAGGTTGGTTCTCCTCGGTTCCCCGATAAGACCACCCCAGGAAAGCCCGGTTGAAAATATCAGGATGCCAATGACCCACAGGTATGGAATGATCACATTTACACGGGGCAGGAAAACGGGTTTTCCGGACAGCCCGCTGTAGAGAAACAAACTCATTCCGATGATGCTGAGAAAAACAGGACCGGCTACGGTCATATGAAAATGTCCTGGCATCCAGGCCGTATTGTGGACTACTGCATTCAGCACGCCTGAAGCATTCACAATGCCGGTCAGTCCGCCGAATATAAACAGGATCAACCCCCCGATCAGATAGGCGAACAGGTAGCGGCCCGCGTCCAGGTAGGGAAGCTTTGCAAAAAAGCCAAGCAGTGTTTTCGATCCCCTTTTCTTTCCCGCATATTCCAGGGACGCAGCCAGTGTAAAGGCTGTGATGAAACTGGGAACCGCCACCCCGAAAGTCAACAGTCCCTGAAACATTTTGATTCCTCTTGAAATGGATGGATCGCTAAACTGGTGATGCACACCTACAGGCACAGAGAATAAAAGGAAGAGAAAAAGAGAAATCCGGCCGGCAAGATCTGAAAACAACTTTCCGCCGGCAAGCTTGGGGAGAATCGTATAATACATGATGTAGGCAGGAAGCAGCCAGAAATAAACCAGCGCGTGTCCGAAAAACCAGAATAAGGTGCGGGCCAGCGTAACATTAACGGTTGCTTTCCATCCCATCGCCCA
>Ga0070668_100001665_pt1 | contig 16122 bp, 15 predicted proteins | sample KBSS43metaG_FD_64661 | JGI IMG/M metagenome (GOLD analysis project Ga0070668, IMG submission 64661) | Switchgrass rhizosphere microbial communities from Kellogg Biological Station, Michigan, USA - KBS S4-3 metaG | ecosystem: Host-associated > Plants > Roots > Rhizosphere > Soil ... | reverse complement strand
CTCGGCGAACCCGTGCAAACACGTCGCCGCGGTGTACTACCTGGTCGCCGACGAGGTGGACCGTGACCCGTTCACGCTGTTCCTGCTGCGCGGACGCCCACGGGCGGACGTGCTGGCCGAGCTGCGCGCCCGCCGGACACCGGCGCGCGGGGAGAAACCGAAACTGCCGAAGCCGGTCGACGAGGGTTTGACGCCGCGCGCCGCCTACGCGCGGCGGCCGGGCGCGATCCCGGCCCTGCCACCTCCGCCGCGCGCCGCCGGGCCACCGGCCGTCCTGGACCTGGATCCGCCGTCGAGCACCGGCTGGACGGCGGCGGCCCTGTCGGCGCTCGCCGCGGACGCGGCCTCCCTGGCCCGCGACCTCCTGGTCGGCGGGGCGGCGGCCGCGGAGCTGACGTTCGAGGAAGACCTCGCGCGACGCGCGGCGAGCCGCTCCGGCGCGGACATCGCCGCGCTGGCCGGGGCCGCCGGGGTGCCGCCGCGCGACCTCGTCCGGTGGGCGGAGGCGTGGCGGGAAGCCGGCCGCGGCGGCCTGGCGGCGGTGCGGGACACCTGGCAGCCAGGCCCCGGCCCGCTCGCCGAGGCCCAGGCCATCCTGGCCGACGCGGGCCTCCCCGGCGCGCCCCGAACGTGGCGGAACCGCCTCACCCAAGGGGAGTTGCAGCTGCGCTACGGCCGCGACGCCCGCTGGTACCGCTTCGTCCGCTCAGGAACGGAGTGGCGCCTGGACGGCCCGCCCTCGGCGAGCCCGGTGGACCTGGCCTACTGAGCGACGAGCACCAGCGGATCGGAGCGGCCCAAGCGCCCCAATGTGGCGTTCGGTGCGTCCAGCGCACCGAACGCCACATTGGGTGCGTTGGACGCAACCAACGCCACATTGGGGCGCATGGGCCCTGCGGCTACCGGGTTTCGGCCTTCCAGGCGTTGTACGTGTGGTCGAGAAACCGTGCGACCCCGCGAACCACGTGCGCACTCCGCACCGACGTGAACACGTCGAACGCGTGCTGCGCCCCGGCCAGCTCCGCATAAGCCACCGGCTGCCCGGACTTCTCCCGCAGCCGCTGGACGAACTCGCGGGCTTCGCGCACCGGTACGAGCGAATCGTCGCGGCCGTGGATCACGAAGAACGGTGGCGCGTCCGATGTGATCCGGTCCAAGGGCGAAGCCGCGATGTAGTCGTCCAGGTGGTTCACCGGGTCGCGGTCGTCGGAGAACACCCGGCGGGCGATCAAGCTCTCCAGCCGGTACTTGCTCGCCCGGGAGCCCGAAGTGGCCGCGAAGTCGTAGACGCCGTAGTGCGGCACGCACGCCTGGACGCTCGTGTCGGCGTCCTCGAAGTCCGGCTGCAGCGCCGGATCGTTCTGCGAGAGCGCCAGCAACGCCGACAGGTGTCCGCCCGCCGAACCGCCCGTCACCGCCACGAAACTCGGGTCGCCGCCGTACGAAGCGATCTCCGAACGGATCCACGCCAGTGCCTGCTTCGCCGCGACGATGTGCGCCGGCCAGCGGTGGGCCGGCGAAAGCGGGTAGTTGATCGCGACGCACACCCAGCCTCGGCGGGCCAGGTAGCGCATCAGCGGCCGGCCCTGCTCCTCCTTGTTGCCGATCACCCACGCGCCCCCGTGGACCTGCAGCAAAACCGGCGCGCCCGAAACCGGCGACGAAGGGCGGTACACATCCAGGAGGAAGCGCCTGCCGCCCGGGGCGTAGGCGATGTTGCGGTCGACCCGGACGTCCGGCGCGCCCATCCGGAACGGCAGCGCCAGCTCGCCCCACGGCAGGCCCAGGTCGGAGCGGCCCAGCTCGGCCGCGTAGTTCTCCCCCAACGCCGACGTCAGCGCCTTCTCGATCTCGTCGCGGGCGCCGTGCCCGGTCCGGATCAGCGCGGCGAGCCCGGCGGCGGACGCGGCGGCCATCGCCAGGCCCGCCTGGGACGACCTGTCGCGGACGCCGTGGCGTGCCACGTGCACGGCGGTGTCGGCCATGGTCAACGCGAGGAACTGGGGCGCGAGCTCGCCGGTCAGCCACCCGGCGAAGAACACCGGGATCGTCGTCGGCCGGGCCCGGAGGGGGCGGAGCGCGTTCGCGGTGAGGCCGAGCTGGACCGCGCGACGGATCAGGAAATTCGGCTGCACTCCCGCGATGGTACCGGTGAGTAGGGTGACGCGCCGCTCACCGGAAGTGGCTTAGGCTGGCGCCATGCAGAGATTGAGCGGCCTCGACGCGAGCTTCCTGTACCTCGAGACGTCGTCGCAGGTCCTGCACGTCTGCGGGCTGCTCACCCTCGACGGCTCGACCGTCCCCGGTGGCTACACCTTCGCGAAGCTCAAGGAAAAACTCGACGAACGGGTCCGGCGGATCCCGGCGTTCCGCCGCAAACTGCACAATCCGCTCTGGAACGTCGGGCATCCCGTGTGGATCGAGGACGAGGACTTCGACCTCGACCACCACGTGCACCGCATCGGCGTGCCGGCCCCCGGCGACCGCGTCGAGCTGGCCGAGCTGTGCGCGCACATCGCCGGGCAGCAGCTCGACCGCGCGCACCCGCTGTGGCAGCTGTACGTCATCGAAGGCCTCGCCGACGGCCAGATCGCCGTGCTGCTGAAGATGCACCACGCGAGCGTCGACGGCGTGAGCGGCGCCAGCCTGATCACCTACCTGGCCGGGCTGGAGCCCGACGCGCCGCCGCCGGTGCTCGAGGAGTCCCGCAACTCCGCGACGCCGTCGCCGCTGCATCTGCTCCGCTCCGGCGTCGAGAGCTTCGCCAAGCTGCCCGTCGAAGCCGTCCGGCTGCTGCCGGACCTGCTGGGACTCGTCCCGCGCTGGCTCGGGAAGACCTTGCGCGGCAAGGGGATGCCGGTGCCCTTCACCGCGCCGAGGACGTCGCTGAACGGCACGATCACCGGGCATCGCAGCGTCGCGTTCGCCCAGCTCGACCTCGACGAGGTCAAGTGGGTCAAGAACGCCTTCGGGGTCACGGTGAACGACGTCGTGCTCGCGCTCGTCGCCGGCGCGCTGCGGGACTTCCTGGCCGCGCGGGGCGAACTGCCGGCGGACCCGCTGGTGGCGACCGTTCCGGTCTCGGTGCACGACCGGACCGAGCGCGAGCACGGCAGCAACAAGGTTTCGGCGTTCTTCGCGTCGCTGCCGACGCACCTGGCCGACCCGGCCGCGCGGGTGTTCTTCCTCGCCGAGGCCAACCGGCGGTCGAAGGACCACCACTACGACATCGACGCCGACATGCTGCAGGACTGGGCGCAGTTCTCCGCCGCGACGGCGTTCGGGCTCGCGGTGCGCGCGTACTCGGCGCTGCGCCTGGCGGAGAAGCACCCGGTGGTGCACAACCTGGTCGTCTCCAACGTGCCCGGTCCGCCGATGCCGCTGTACCTGCTCGGCGCGCGGATCACCGGCCTCTACCCGCTCGGCCCGGTCTTCCACGGGGCCGGGCTGAACGTCACGGTGCTGTCCAACGCGGGCAAGGTGCACGTCGGCCTGCTCGGTGCGCGGGAGCTCGTCAAGGACCTGTGGCCGCTCGCCGACGCACTCCCGGACGCGCTGGCCGAGCTGCTGAAGGCCGCGCCCACCGCCTAACGGCTGCGCACCGACGCGACGGCGGCGAGCAGCGCGGGCACCCAGCGGTCGGCGGCGAGCACGCAGGCCGCGTGCCCGGCGTCGACCTCATAGGTCGCCGCGCCCGGGATCCGGTGGGCCAGTGACCGCTGGTGGCCGGGGGCGATGAACCGGTCCCGGGTGGTCACGACGACGGCGGCCGGCAGCCGGAGCGCAGGCAGCCACGGCCGGGAGTCGAACCGGCCGATCTCGTCGACGGCGACCGCGATCTCCCACGGCTTCGTCGACCGGAACTCGCGCAGCCCCCACCGGTGGTCCTCGACGCGCCGGTACGGGGCCGCGGGCGCGATCGGCAGCTTCGCGCGCTCGCGCAGCCGCCGCAGCGTCCGGCCGAAGACGTCGAGGGCGACGCGCTGGCGCAGCCCGCGGCCGAAGTGGCTCGCGGTCGAGCACAGCACCAGCCCGGTAACACGTTCTGGTTCGGCGTGGGCGACGAGCTGGCCGACCAGGCCGCCCATCGAGTACCCGGCGATGGCGAACCGGTCGAGGCCGAGCGCGTCCGCGACGGCGGTGACGTCGGCGGCGCAGTCGGCCAGCCGGAACTCCGGCGAGCGGATGCCCCGGCCGTGCCACCGCTGGTCGAACACGACGACGCGGTGGTGCCGTGCCAGCTGTTCGAGGGTCGGGTACCAGGTCAGCAAGCCCGTGCAGGCCACCGAATGCAGGAGGACGAGCGCGGGCGCGTCCCGCGGCCCGACGTCGGTGACCACGGTCCGGCCGCGGCCGGGCAGGTCCAGCGGGACCGGGTCGGGCACGCCGGCGGTCGGCGGCACGGTGATCAGCCGCCGGGTAGCCACCATTCCGCTCCTTCTCCGGGGGTTGCCGTCCAGGCGCTTTACGGCTAAGACTAGAACAGGTTTCAGTATTGCGCCGATCCGGAGGACGGGCGTGGACTTCACCCTTGACGATACGCAGACGGAGATCGCCGCACTCACCGCGAAAGTGCTCGGGGTGGATGACGATCCCTGGCGCGCGCTCGCCGGAGCGGGCCTTCTCGCTCTCGCGCTGCCCCCGGACCTGGAGGGCGACGGCCTGGGCATCGCCGAAGTCGCGCAGGTCCTCACCGAGGTCGGCCGCGCCGCCGCGCCGGTCCCCGCCTACGCCACGCTGGCGCTGGGCGTCCTTCCGGTCGAGACACTCGGGACCCCGGCGCAGCGCGCGGACCTCCTCCCGCCGGTCGCGGCCGGGGAGGCGCTGCTGACCGCGGCCCTGCACGAGCCGACCGCGCCGCTGACCGCCGAACCTGTCGCCACCGCCCGGGCAGGCGACGGAAAGTGGCTGCTCAGCGGCGTGAAGACCGCGGTCCCGTACGCCAGCGAAGCCACCCGGATCCTCACGCCGGTGTCCACTCCGCACGGAACCGCCGTCTACCTGGTCGACCCGCACGCCGACGGCGTCACCCTCGTCCCCACGCGCAACTCGGCCGGGACGCCGGAGTGCACCGTGCGGCTCGACGCCGTCGCCGTCGAGGAGACCGCTCTCCTCGACAGCGGCGACAGTGACGTCGGCGCCGTCGCGGCGCTGCACCGGTTCGCGCTGGCCGGTGCCCTCGCGCTGGGGGACGGCCTCCTGGCCGGCGCGCTGGCGCTGACCGTCAAGCACGTCGGCGAGCGGACCCAGTTCGGCCGTCCACTGGCGACGTTCCAGGCGGTGGCGGGCCAGATCGCCGACGTCTACGTCGCCGCGCGGACCGTGCACCTGGCCGTGACGTCCGCGGTGTGGCGGCTGGCCTCCGGGCTCGACGCGGACGCCGACCTGGACGTCGCCGCGTATTGGCTCGCCGTGGAGGCCCCCAAGGCGCTCGCGACCTGCCACCACCTGCACGGCGGGGTCGGTGTCGACGAAACCTATCCGCTGCACCGGTATTCGTCGGCGGTGAAGGATCTCGGCCGGGCGCTCGGCGGCGCCGCGCACCGGCTCGGCAGGCTCGGCGAACGAGTGGCGGGGTGAGCGGATGCACGTCGAACTGACCGCGGCGCAACGGGAACTGCGCGCGGAACTGCGCGAGTACTTCGCCGGGCTGATCAGCCCCGAAGAACGCCGGGCGATGCGGCGCGAACGGCACGGGCCGATTTTCCGCGAGATCGTCCGCCGGATGGGCCGCGACGGCCGGCTCGGCGTCGGCTGGCCGGTCGAGTACGGCGGGCAGGGCTTCGGCGGCATCGAGCAGCACCTGTTCGTCGACGAGGCCGCGCGCGCCGACGTCCAGCTGCCTTCGGTGACGCTGCAGACGGTCGGGCCGACGCTGCAGGAGTTCGGCACGGACGAGCAGAAGGCCTTCTTCCTGCCGAAGATCCTGGCCGGGGAGATCCACTTCGCGATCGGGTACACCGAGCCGGAGGCGGGCACCGACCTCGCGTCACTGCGGACGACGGCGGTGCGCGACGGCGACGAATACGTCGTCAACGGCCAGAAGACCTTCACCACCGGCGGGCACGACGCCGACTACATCTGGCTCGCCGTGCGGACCGCGCCGGACGCGCCCAAGCACAAGGGCATCTCCATTCTCATCGTGGACACCAGCGATCCCGGCTATTCGTGGACGCCGATCATCACCTGCGACGGCGCCCACCACGTCAACGCGACCTACTACTCGGACGTCCGCGTGCCGGCGAACCGCCTGGTGGGCCAGGAGAACGCGGGCTGGCGGCTGATCACCACCCAGCTCAACCACGAACGCGTCATGCTCGGCCCGGCCGGGCGGATCGGCGGGCTGTACGACCGCGTGCGCGCCTGGGCGGCCGCCCACGACCTGCTGGACCGGCCGGACGTCCGGGACGTGCTGGCCGAGACCCTGGCTGTGACCCGGGTGAACGAGCTGCTGAACTGGCAGGTCGCGGTGTCGTCGGCGAGCGCGCCGGTGGGCGTCGCGGACGCGTCGGCGACGAAGGTGTTCAGCTCCGAGGCGATCCAGCGGATCGGCCGTTCCTTGGAGGAGATCGTCGCGCGGCACGGCGATCCGGCCGACCCGGACACCGCGGAACTGGCGGAGTGGCTGGACGTGCTCGCGAAACGGAACCTGGTGCTGACGTTCGGCGGCGGGGTCAGCGAGATCCAACGGGAGCTGATCGCTTCGATCGGCCTGGGCCTGCCGAGGGTGCCGCGATGACCATCGAGGAAGCCGCCGCGAAGATCGCCGCCCAGGGGGAGTCCGCGCCGCGGCAGGCGCGGGACCCCGTCAACCAGGCCATGGTCAACAACTGGGTCGAAGCGATCGGCGACGACAACCCGGTCTACACCGACCCGGAGTACGCCGCGTCGAGCGTCCACAAGGGACTGGTGGCGCCGCCGGCGATGGCCCAGGTGTGGACCATGAACGGCCTGCACGGCACGCGGGCGGACGACGACCCGCTCGGCGCCATGATGGCCGTGCTCGACGAAGCCGGGTTCACGTCCGTGGTGGCCACGAACTCCGAGCAGACCTACCACCGCTACCTGCGGCCCGGTGAGCAGGTCTCGGCGACGACGAAGCTGGAGAGCGTCGTCGGCCCGAAGAAGACCGGCTTGGGTGAAGGCTGGTTCGTCACCACGAGGACGACGTGGTACGTCGGGACCGAAGCGGTGGCGGAGATGATGTTCCGCGTCCTGAAGTTCCGTCCGCCCGCGCCGCTGCGGCCGCAGGCGCCGGCACCGGTGCTGCGGCCGGTGATCAGCCGGGACACGGAGTTCTTCTGGGACGGCCTGAAGGCGGGCGAGCTGCGCATCCAGCGGTGGGGCGAGACACTGCGGCACCCGCCGGGGCCGATGCCGCCCGATGGTGCGCTGGACACGAAGCCGGACTACGTCGTCGCGAGTGGCCGCGGGACGGTGTACTCCTACGTCGTGCACCACCACCCGCCGGTGCCGGGCAAGGAACTCCCGTTCGTCGTGGCACTGGTCGAGCTGGAAGAAGGGGTCCGCGTCATGGCCGAGCTGCTGGACGCCGCTCCGGATGAGGTCCACATCGGACTCCCGGTGGTGGCGGCGTTCGTCCGGGTCGACGACGACCTGACGCTGCCCGCGTGGAAGGTGGCGCGATGACCGTCGCCGAAGGGACCGAGCTGCCGCCGCTGACGATCGAAGCGACGCCGACGTTCGTGGTCAGCACGGCGCTGGCCACCCGCGACTTCCAGGACGTGCACCACGACCGCGACGCGGCCGTCGAGCGCGGTTCGAAGGACATCTTCCTCAACATCCTCACCGACACCGGCCTGGTGCAGCGGTTCGTGACGGCGTGGGCCGGGCCCGAGGCGCTGATCCGGTCGATCAAGATCCGGCTCGGGGTGCCGTGCTACGCCTACGAAACCCTGACGTTCACGGGCCGCGTGGTTTCGTGTGCCGGCCGCGACGTCGTCGTGGCGGTGTCGGCCGTGGACAGTCTCGGCGAGCACGTCGCCGGGACCGTGGAGGTGACCCTGCCGTGACGCTCTCGGGCAAGGCGGCCATCGCCGGGATCGGCGCGACCGAGTTCTCGAAGGATTCGGGCCGCAGCGAACTGCGCCTGGCGGCCGAATGCGTGTCCCACGCGCTGGCCGACGCCGGCCTGAAACCGTCCGATGTGGACGGGCTGGTCTCGTTCACGATGGACGGCAACGCCGAGATCGCGGTCGCACGCGAACTGGGGATCCCCGAGCTGAAGTTCTTCAGCCGCATCCACTACGGCGGCGGTGCCGCGGCGGCGACGGTGCAGCAGGCCGCGATGGCCGTGGCGACCGGCGTCGCGGACGTCGTCGTCGCCTACCGGGCGTTCAACGAACGGTCCGGGCACCGCTTCGGCCAGGTGTCGTCCGCGGCGGCCGGCCAGGTCAACACGTCCGGGGTGGACAACGGGTTCCACTACCCGATGGGCATCGCGACCCCGGCGGCGACGGTGGCCATGGTGGCACAGCGTTATCTGCACGACTACGGCGCGACGAGCGAGGACTTCGGCCGCGTCGCCGTGATCGACCGCAAGCACGCGGCGACCAACCCGAACGCGTGGTTCCACGGGCGGCCGATCACCCTCGAGGAGCACCAGGCGTCGCGCTGGGTGGCCGAGCCGCTGCACCTGCTCGACTGCTGCCAGGAGAGCGACGGCGGTGTCGCGCTGGTCGTCACGAGTGTCGAACGGGCCAGGGACCTGGCCGCCGCCCCGGTGGTGATCGCCGCGGCGGCGCAGGGGAGCGGGCCGGACCAGTACGTGATGACCAGCTACTACCGCGACGACCTGGCCGCGCTGCCGGAGATGGGCGTCGTGGGACGGCAGCTGTGGGGCCAGTCCGGCCTCGGGCCGTCCGATGTGGACGTCGCGGTGCTGTACGACCACTTCACGCCGTACGTTCTGATGCAGCTGGAGGAGCTGGGCTTCTGCGGCCGCGGTGAAGCGAAGGACTTCATCGCCGACGGCGCGCTGGAGCTCGACGGCGTGCTGCCGCTCAACCCGCACGGCGGCCAGCTCGGCGAGGCCTACATCCACGGCATGAACGGCATCGCCGAAGGCGTCCGCCAGGTCCGCGGCACGGCGGTCAACCAGGTCGACGGCGCGGCCCGGGTGCTGGTCACGGCCGGTACCGGCGTGCCGACGAGCGGGCTCGTCCTGACGAGTGACTGACCCATCACCTCATTGACGGCTGGTGCGCGGCCGTCGTGGATGTCACGGTGGAGACACCATCCACGACGGAGAGTGAGGCTGCTGGTGGACTGGGTGCTCACCGCGGTGTTCGCGGCGCTGGCGCTGCCGTGCGTGCTGCGGCTCGCCCGCCTCGACTACGCGCGGCTGGGGCACGGGGTCCGCCACGGCGACCTGGCCGAGCTGCTGCTGGTGGTCGCGATGGTGGCGATGCTCTCGCCGGTCGGCGGCCCGATCCCGGCGGCCGGCTGGCAGGCGGTGCTGGTGCTGACGACGGGCTGGTTCGCGGTGGCGTGGTGGCGGGGCGGGCCGGGCTGCGCGCACCACGCCCTCTCGGCGGCGGCGATGTTCTACATGGTCACGGCGATGCCGCACGGCGGGCCGGACCACGGGCCGTGGCTGACGATGTCCACCATGGATTCGCGGTTGGCGTTGCCACTGGTCGCGCTCGCGGCGGCGGGGTACTTCGTCGTCGACGCCGCGTGGACGGGAGTGCTCATGGTGCGCGGGCCGTCGGTGACGGCCGAGTCCGGGCAGGCTTCGCGCGCGGTGTGCCGGACGGTGATGGGGGCCGGAATGGGCTTCATGCTGCTGACCTCGGCTTTGTGAGCCTGGGCCGGATGCCGCGAATGACTCATTCGGGGCGTCGGAGGTCCCGAATGAGTCATTCGCGACACTCGGCCGGACTCGCGTGATCCGGCGCGGATCTCGCGTGCGCCGAGGGGCATCGCGCGTGTCTGGAGGGGCATCTCGCCTGGTCGAGCTGATCGGTGCCGGGTAGCGGACTCCGCCGCTCTCAGATCGCTACTCGGCGGACCTCGCCCGGAGCGCTCTCGCCGGCGGCTGGGAGCGAAGCCGCCGGGTGTTCGGCCGTCCACTGGGCCGCCGCCGCGATGTCTTTCTTCAACGCCGTGATCAGGTCCTCCGCCGAGGTGTACGCCTGCTGGTCCCGCAGGTGGGACCCGAGCCACACCACCAGCGTCTCGCCGTACAAATCACCCGAGAAGTCCAGCAGGTGGGCTTCCAGCAGGCGATAACCGTCGGCGCCGTAGTACGTCGGGCGGCGGCCCACCGAGATCGCCGCCGGGATGTGCGTGCCGTCGGCGCGGCGGACCCAGCCCGCCCACACCCCGTCGCCGACCGAGCCGGCCTGGTCCCGGAGGGCGATGTTGGCCGTGGGAAAGCCCAGCTCGCGGCCGCGCTTGTCGCCCGATTCGACCGGTCCCCGCACCACGAAGTATTCCGGCATCCTGTCCCGTCCTCCCGAGGTCTCCCCTCCACGTTAGCGGGCCGGGACCGGGACGCTCAGGAAGTGGACACCGTCAGCACCGTGTCCGCCAGCACCGGGGCGTCGTCCCGCTCGGCCGCCGACGTCGTGACCAGCAGCCGGCCGTCCTCGCGCCAGACCCGCGTCCGCAGGGTCTCCCCGGGGAACACCACCCCGGCGAACTTCGTGGCGAACGACCCGACCCGGGACGGATCGCCGTCGAGGAACTCGTCGACCAGCACCCGCGCCACGACCCCGTACGTGCACAGGCCGTGCAGGATCGGCCGGTCGAACCCGGCCGCGCGGGCGAAGTCGGGATCGGCGTGCAGCGGGTTCCGGTCGCCGCACAGCCGGTAGAGCAACGCCTGCTGCGGCAGCGTCGGCGTCTCCAAAACGAAGTCCGGCGCGCGCGAAGGCCACTCGATCCGGTCGGACGGGCCACGCGAGCCGCCGAAACCCCCTTCGCCGCGGGCGAAGATGCTCGACCGGGCTGTCCACAATGGATCGCCGGACGACGAGGTGACCGCGACCTCCTGGACGACCACCGCGGCCTTGCCCTTGTCGAAGACGTCCGCGATCCGCGAGCGGGCCACGGCCTTCCCCGAAGCCGGGATCGGCCGATGCAGCGTGATCTCCTGCTTGCCGTGCAGCACCTTCGCCAGGTCGATTTCCACGCCCGGGAACGACACCGCCGGCGGGTCGAACACGCGCAGGTTGGCCGCGACCGTCGCGAACGTCGGCAGCACCACCAGGTCACGCTCGTAGGTGTAGCGCAGCTCGTCCGGGCCCGCCCCCAAAGCCAGGTGGTACAGCAGCACGTCCGACGACGTCCAGGCGAAGCTCACCTCGCCGATCTCGGCACCGATGGCGACGGCGGGATCGATGGGCACGCGGCACTCCTATTCGTAGCTGATCGAGACCTCGTCGGTGACCGGCAGGGACTGGCAGGCCAGCACGATGCCGTCCGCGATGTCCTCGGCGTCCAGGACCTCGTTGTGCAGCATCTTCACCTCGCCCGACACGATCCGGCACGCGCACGCGCTGCACTGCCCCTCGCGGCACGAGTACGGCGCGTCCAAGCCCTCCTCCAGGAGGCGGTCCAGCAGCTTCCGCTGCCGCGGCCACGCCATGGACCGCGTCGAGCCGTCCAGCGAGACCGTCAGCGACGCCGGGGAAGCGTCCGAGGCCGGCTCCTCGACCGATTCGACGACGACGTCCTCGAACGGATTCCCCGACAGCGACGTGAACTTCTCGACGTGCACCCGGTTCCGCGGCACGCCGAGCTGCCCGAGCGCCTCCCGCGCCGCCGCCATGAACGGCGCCGGACCGCAGAGGAACGCCTCGTGCGCCGTGTACGCCGAGGCCAGGCCCCGCAGCTGCGAGACGTCCGGGAGGCCCTGGACGCTCTCCAGCCAGTGCACGACGACCAGGCGGTCGCCATGGCGCTTCGCGAGCGAAGCCAGCTCGCCCGCGAAGATCACCGAACGCTCGTCGCGGTTCGCGTAGACCAGCACGACCCGGCCGGAGCCCTGCTCCAGCGCCGTCTTGAGGATCGCCATCACCGGCGTGATGCCGCTGCCGCCGGCGAACAGCAGGAAGTCCTCGTCCGGCGACGACGGGCAGAACACCCCCGCCGGTGCCAGCACGTCGAGGGTCATCCCCGGCCTCAGCGAGTCGCAGACCCAGCTCGAGCCGTAGCCGCCGTCGGTCCGCTTGACCGTCACCTGCACGCGGTTCTCGTGCGGCGCGCTCGACAGCGAGTAGCACCGCGCCACGGATCCGGTGCGGTCGCTGGGGATCCGCAGCGTGAGGAACTGCCCGGCGGTGTACCGGAACGCCGCCGCGTGCTCGGAAGGGACCTCGAAGACCACCGACCGCGCGTCCGCCGTCTCGACGACGACGTCGGCGACCGTCAGCGTGTAGACCCGCTCAGCCATCGGCCACCGCCAGCGTGCCCTCGCGTACCGCGCCGGAAATGCTGTCGGCCAGCTTCGGGCAGGTGTCGAGCAACGCGGTCGGGCCGTCGGCACCGGCGAACACCGGGCAGGTTTCCGCCGGCGAAGTGGTCCACTGGATGCTGGTGTGCTGGATGCTGTTCTTCTTCACCAGCACGCAGGTGCCGCAGCTGCGGCACTCGTGCGGCCGCAGCCCGCCCGACAGGAACTCGGCCTGTTCCGCGGTGGTCACACTTCCGCCTCGGCCTTCTGGCGTGCCATGTTCTCGGCGACCTCGGCCGACCACGCCTCGTTCGCCTTCGTCGTGTCCACTTCGAACTCGTACCGCTGGGTCATGTCGTCGGTGATGTCGGCGACGTCGACGTAGAACTGCTGGTACCACCGGCGGAGCTGGTAGACCGGGCCGTCCTCTTCGCACAGCAGCGGGTTGTCGATCTGCGTCTTGTGCTTCCAGATCTCGACGTCCTGCAGGAAGCCGGCACCGATCCCGCGGGCGAGCTTCGCCGCGATCTTGTCCGCGTGCTCGTCCGAGATCCCCGGCGGCTTCCGCACCTTCATCCCGTACTGCAGCACGAACGACGTCGGCGTCACGGGGTAGTGGCAGTTGATGAGCACGCTCTCGATCTCGTAGCCCTGGAACGAGTTCACCAGCTTGTTGATCATGTACGACGGCCCGAAGTACGACGCCTCCGACCGCAGCAGGTTTTCCTCGCCGCCGTAGTTCGACGCCATGCCCATGTCCGGGCGGCCCTTGGTGTTGAGGTACTGCGTCGCGATGTGGCCCTCGAACACGTTCTTGAAGTACGTCGGGTAGGCGTAGTGGATGTAGAAGAAGTGGGCCATGTCGACGACGTTGTCGATGATCTCCCGGCAGTTGGAGCCCTCGATGAAGATCGAGTCCCACGTCCAGTTGCTCCACTCGTCGCTGTCGGCGGCTTCGATCCGCGGGATCGCCAGCTCGTCCGGCGGCGGGTTGCCTTCGGGGTCGTGCCACACGAGCAGCTGCCCGTTCCGCTCCTCCGTCGTCCACGACCGCGTCCGCGCGCGCAGCGGAACCCGCTTGGCGTAGGGGATCGAGACGCACTTGCCCTTGCCGTTCCAGCGCCAGTCGTGGAACGGGCAGGCGACCTCGTCGCCCTTGACCGTGCCCTGGGTGAGATCGCCGCCCATGTGCCGGCAGTAGCCGTCGAGCACGTTCAGCGCGCCGTTCGAGTCGGCGAACACCACGAGCTTCGTGCCGAACGCCGTGATCGCGTGCGGTTTCCCGTCGCGGAAGTTCTGCGCCAGGCCCAGGCAGTGCCAGCCCCGCGCGTACCGGGTCGGTGGTTCGCCGGCGTAGATGGTCCGGACGGAATCCTGCGTCATCGCTCGCCTCCCGTGGTCCCCTGATCTTCGTGCGCCAGCCGCGTCGCCGCAAGGTAGCCGAACACCATGGCCGGGCCGATGGTCGCGCCCGGCCCGGCGTACGTCCGGCCCATCACGGCCGCGCTGACGTTGCCCGCGGCGTACAGCCCGGGTACCACCGAGCCGTCTTCGCGCAGCACCCGCGCGTCCTCGTCGGTGCGCAGCCCGCCCTTGGTCCCCAGGTCGCCCGGCACGATCTTCACCGCGTAGAACGGTGCCTTGTCGAGCGGGCCGAGGCTGGGGTTGGGTTTGTTGCGCGGGTCGCCGTAGTAGTGGTCGTACCTGCTGACGCCCCGGTGGAAGTCCTCGTCGACGCCCTTGCGTGCGAAGCCGTTGAAGCGCGTGACGGTGGCTTCGAGCGCTTCGGCGGGTACGTCGATCTTCGCCGCCAGCCCGCTCAGCGAGGACGACTTCGCCGCGATCCCGGCCTTGAACCAGCGGCCCGGCAGCGGCTGGCGCGGCCCGATGCCGGTGAACATGTACCGGTCGCGGTAGCGCTGGTCGAACACCAGCCAGGTCGGGATGTGCTCGCCCGGGCCGTCGCCGTCGCCGTACATCGCGTGGACGGCCTCGACGTACGGCGCCGACTCGTTGGCGAACCGCTTGCCGCGCGCGTCGACCATGATGCAGCCCGGCCGCGACCGTTCGGCCAGCGCGAACCACGGGCCGCCGGTCAGCGGCAGCGACGGGCCCCACCAGGCGTCGTCCATCAGGTCGAGCGCCGCGCCCAGCTTGAGGCCGGCGGTGATGCCGTCGCCGGTGTTGGCGGCCGCGCCGACGGTCCAGTCGGTGCCGATCGGCGCGCGCTGGTACTTCTCGCGCATTTCGAGGTTCTGCTCGAAGCCGCCGCTGGAGAGGATCACGCCTCGCCGCGCGTGCACGACGCCGTGCTCCGTGACGACACCGGTGACGCGGTCGCCGTCGACCTGCAGATCCACCAGCGGCGTCGCCAGCCGGACCTCCACCCCGGCCCGCGCGAGCCCGATCCGGAGCCCGGCCGCAAGCGCTTGCCCCATGCTCAGCAGGTGCTGGCCGCGGACTCGCCCGACCAGCCACTGCAGGCCCAGCTTCAGCAGCCGCACGCTGCCACGCGGGTGCCGGGCCAGCAGGCTCAGCCAGCGGTAGTCCGCCTGGGTGATCGGCACACCGAGCGGGGGAGCGCTGTACGGCGGCTCGAGGTGGGCCAGCTCGGCGCCGAGCAGCTTGCCGTCGAGGGCGACCGGCTCGACCGACCGGCCGCCGGACCGCCCGCCGGGAGCTTCGGGGTGGTAGTCGCTGTAGTCGCGGACCCAGCGGAACTTCAGCGGGGTGTGGTCGCAGACGAACCGCAGCACCTCGGGGCCGTGGGCGAGGAAGGTGTCGCGCCGGACGGCCGGGACGACGTCGCCGACGATCGACGCGAGGTACTCGCGCGCCCGCTCGGGCGGCTCGTCGATCCCGGCGGCTTTCAGCGCGTGGTTGCCGGGCAGCCAGACACCGCCGCCGGAGCGCGCGGTCGAGCCGCCGAAGCAGGCCGCTTTCTCGAGGACGACGACGCTCAGACCGGCTTTCGCCGCGGCCAGCGCGGCGGTCATCCCGGCGGCGCCGCTGCCGACGACAACGACGTCGAACTGCTCCGTCATGCCACCTCGCCTATAACGTGTTCCACGAAATGAGTATCCAGTTGGGAGCCGCTTCCGTCACCATAGACGAGAACGTGTTCCAGTTCTAGGGTGGTGCCCATGGACGAACTCGTCGCGGACGTGGTGATCGTGGGGTTCGGGGCGGCCGGCGCCTGCGCCGCCCTCGAAGCGGCCGACGCGGGCGCGGACGTCGTCATCGTCGAGCGTTTTGCCGGTGGTGGCGCCAGCGCGGTCAGCGGAGGCGTGGTCTACGCGGGCGGTGGCACCGCCCAGCAACTCGACGCGGGCGTCGACGACTCCGTCGACGCGATGTACGCCTACCTGCGGCTCGAAGCCGGGGATGTCGTCGCCGAGAAGACGCTGCGCCAGTTCTGCGAGGGCAGCCGCGAGATGATCACGTGGCTGGAGAGCAACGGCGTGCCGTTCGAGGGCAGCCTCTGCCCGCACAAGACGTCGTACCCCAATGACGAGCACTACCTCTACTACTCCGGCAGCGAATCCGCCGGTGGCTTCCGCGACGCGGCGAAACCGGCCCCGCGCGGGCACCGCGTCAAGGGACCCGGGACCTCGGGGAAGATGCTGATGACGCGCCTCAAGGAGGCCGTCCGCCGGCGTGGCATCCGGGTGCTGACGCAGACGACCGCCCGGAACCTGGTC
>Ga0070668_100001664_pt1 | contig 16123 bp, 11 predicted proteins | sample KBSS43metaG_FD_64661 | JGI IMG/M metagenome (GOLD analysis project Ga0070668, IMG submission 64661) | Switchgrass rhizosphere microbial communities from Kellogg Biological Station, Michigan, USA - KBS S4-3 metaG | ecosystem: Host-associated > Plants > Roots > Rhizosphere > Soil ... | reverse complement strand
GACCGGAACCCAGGTGGCGGGGAAGAAGCTGGTGCTGGTGCCGATCCTCCGCGCCGGTCTCGGCATGGTGGATGGCCTCACCCAGCTGGTGCCCTCGGCGCGGGTGGGGCACATCGGCATGGTGCGCGACCACGAGACGCTCCAGCCGCGCGACTACTACTTCAAGGTCCCGGCCACCGATGATGCCCGGGACTTTTTCGTGCTCGACCCGATGCTGGCCACCGGCGGGTCGGCGGTGGCGGCCGTCATGGCCCTCAAGGCAGCTGGCGCCCGGCGCATCCGTTTTCTCTGTATCCTGGCCGCGCCCGAGGGAGTGGAGCAGATGGGTTCTGCCCACCCTGACGTGCCGATCTTCACTGCGGCGCTCGACCGGGAACTGAACGAGAAGGGCTACATTCTTCCGGGCCTGGGCGATGCCGGCGACCGTTTGTTCGGGACGAGGTAAGGGAGCACCATGACGCTGAAACTCTCCTTCTACGGCGCCGCGGGACAGGTGACCGGCTCGATGTTCCTGCTGGAGGCGGCTGGTGCGCGCATCCTGCTCGATGCCGGTCTCTTCCAGGGTCGCCGCGCCGAGGCGCGGAAACTCAACGCCGAACTGCCCTTTGATGCGCGCCGCATCGACATGGTGGTGGTGAGCCACGCGCATATCGATCACACCGGTCGCCTGCCGCTGCTGGTGAAGAACGGTTTCCACGGGCCGATCTACTGCACCCCCGCCACGCGCGACCTGAGCGCCGTCATGCTTCCCGACGCGGCGCACATCCAGGAGAAGGACGCCGAGTTCCTGCGCCGGCATGGCCGGGGCGGGCCCGACTGCGAGCCGCTCTACTCGCTGGCCGATGCCGCCGAGGTGCAGGACCTCATGGTGGGCCTGCCCTACCGCCGTCCGCTCCACCTGCGAAAGATGCTCACCGCCGAGTTCAGCGACGCCGGGCACATCCTCGGCTCGGCGACAGTGGACCTCCGTTGCAGCGAGGGCACGCCGCAGCGCATCGTGTTCTCCGGGGACATCGGCCGGAGCGGCCTGCCGATCATCCGTGATCCACAGCCGCCGTCAGGGCCGATCGACACGCTCATCGTCGAAGCGACCTATGCCGACCGTGATCACGAAAGCGTGGCCGAAGCCGAGAAGCGCCTGGGCGAGGTGGTACGTACCGTCGCCGCGCGTGGCGGGAAGGTGCTCATACCCGCCTTCGCCGTGGGCCGGGTGCAGGAACTCGTCTACGCGCTGCACCAGCTCTGGCGCCGCGGCGAACTCCCGGAAATTCCCATCTACGTCGACAGCCCCCTCGCGGTAAGCGCCACCGAGGTGTTCCGGCTGCATCCGGACGTGTTCGATCACCGGGAACAGCTCATCGAGCAGGGCTTCTCGCTCTTCGATTTTCCCCTCGTGCGGTACGTCCGCGACGTGGCCGACTCGATGAAGCTCAACTCGCTCAACGGCCCGGCGGTGTATATCGCTGCCTCGGGCATGGCGGAGTCGGGCCGCATCCTCCATCATCTCGCCAATCACGTCGGCGATCATCGCAACTGCGTCCTGTTCGTCGGGTTCCAGGCCGAGCACACGCTGGGACGGCGGATCCAGGAGCAGCAGTCGACGGTGAAGATCTTCGGCGAGATGCACGAGCGTCGCGCGGAAGTGGTGTCGATCGACGGCTATTCGGCGCATGCCGACCGCAACGAGCTCCGGGCCTGGGTCAGGCGCCTGGGCGGCCCCATCAAGCGGGCCTTCGTCGTGCATGGCGAAGCCCCGGCACTGGGAGCGATGGCCAACCTCCTCCGGGAGGAAGGAGTGCGCGAGGTGCATGTCCCGGAGCAGGGTGATACCTACACACTCTGATACGGCCGGTCACCGCGCCGTCTCCCTGCCCGCATGAAGTTCATTCGTCGAGTGTTTCGCGCCGTGCTCGGCCTGGCGCTGCTCGCCGCAGTCGCACTCGTGGCGGCGTTCGTCGTCGTGCTCACCACCGCCACCGTCGATGAGCGGCGGCCCGCCGACGCCATCGTGGTGCTGGGCGCGGCGCAGTACAACGGGCGGCCCTCACCCGTGCTCCAGGCGCGACTCGATCACGCACTCAAGCTCTATCGCGCCGACCTGGCGCCGGTGATCGTCGTGACGGGTGGTGTGGGGCGGGGTGACGTGGAGAGTGAAGCCACGGTGGGAAAGCGCTACCTCACGACGCGTGGTGTGCCATCGAAAGCCGTGGTGCTCGAGGCCCATGGACGCTCGACTGGCGAGTCGATGACCGCCGTTGCCGCGTGGGCGGGCAAGGCGAACGTGAAAGCGGTCATTCTGGTGAGCGATCCCTTCCACATGGCGCGGCTCCGCGCCGAGGCGCGACGCACCGGCATCACGGCCTATCTCTCGCCCACCACCACCAGCCCGATCTCGGAGAACCCCCAGCGGGAAATGGAGTATCTCGTGCAGGAATCGTGGAAGGTGCCGGCGGCCTGGGTCCGCAGCTTCATCGAGGCGCCGCGCTGATCAGCGGCCGAGGGCCCTGGCACCCCCCGAGGCGCTGATGACCGCCGCATCCTCGAGCCACCCGCTCACCTGTGAGGCAGGCAACGGCGGCGAGAAGAGCAATCCCTGACCACAACTGCAGCCGAGCGCGCGGAGAATCGCGCACTGCTCCTCGGTCTCGATGCCTTCCGCCACCGTGATCAGCCCCAGTCCGTTCGCGAGGCCGATGATGCCGCGTACCAGTGTGGCCCCGTTGGGCCCCTGGTCGAGAGACGTGAGGAACGACCGGTCGATCTTGAGGATCGCCGCGGGCAGCTGCTGCAGGTAGCTCAGCGACGAGTAGCCGGTGCCGAAATCGTCGATCGCGAGGCGCACGCCGAGCCCGCGCAATTCCCGGAACACCTGGGCGGAGCGCTCCGGCTGCTGCATGATCGCGCTCTCCGTGAGTTCCAGCACCAGCGACGCCGGTGGCAGTCCCGACGCGGTGAGGGCATCGGACACTTCCGCTGCCAGCGCCGGATCGGGCAGCTGTCGCGCCGAGAGGTTCACGGTGACATGCATGCCGGGATACTCGCGCACCCAGGGCGCCGAATCGTGGCAGGCGAGGTGCAGCGCGCGACGGCCGAGCGGGACGATGAGGCCAGTCTCCTCCGCGAGCGGCACGAACACGGCCGGCGTGATCCTGCCCTGCACCGGGTGATCCCAGCGGATCAGTGCCTCGACGCCCACCACCCGCTGCGTCGCCAGTTCGACGATGGGCTGGTAGTCGAGGAGGAACTCGTTGCTGTCGGGATCGTCGAGCGCCCGACGCAGGTCGCTCTGCAGCCCCAGGCGCCCGACGACCGACTCGAGCATGCGCGGCTCGAACAGCTCGTACCGCGCCCTGCCGTTCGCCTTGGCGAGGTACATCGCCACGTCCGCATGTCGCAGCACGTCACCCGCCGAGTCGACTGGCTCCGCAATCGCGACCCCGAGGCTTGCCGAGCCCGCCGTCTCCCGCCCGAAGACGCGGAACGGCACCTTGAGTGCATTGGTGATCCGCTGCGCGATGTCGAGCACCGCCTGCCGGTCGCGGGGCGACTCGAGCAGCACGGCGAACTCGTCGCCGCCCAGGCGGGCCACCGCGTCGTGCGGCCCTACCTGCTCCCGGAGCCTGGTGGCAGCGGCGATGAGCAACGCATCGCCCTGGGCATGGCCGAAGGTGTCGTTGACGTTCTTGAAGCCGTCGAGGTCGAGGAAGAGCAGCGCCGGCGGCAGGGCCGCACCGGGGCGCGGACGACGCAGCGCCGCCTCCAGGCGGCTCCTGAGCAGCACGCGGTTGGCGAGGCCGGTGAGCCCGTCGTGCATCGCCTGGTGCGTCAGGCGCTGCTCCAGCTCGCGCCGCTCGGTGATGTCGCGCGTGTTGAGCACGATACCGCGCACGTTGGGATCGGCCAGCAGGTTGGTCGCCGTGGTCTCGCCCCATGCGAAGCCGCCGTCGGCCCTCCGCAGGCGCCAGGATCGCACCGTGCTGCCCCAGGGTCGCGCCAGCAGCTCGTGCAGGAAGGTCCGGGCTGCCACCGACTCCTCGGGATGCAGCAGCTGGTCGAACGGCCGGCCGATGACATCCTCGGGCACCAGTCCGAGAAGACGCTGCACCGAGGGACTGGCGTAGAGCACCGTGCCGTCCCGGTCTACCACCACGATCGCCTCCGACGCGTTGGCCACCAGCGACTCGAAGCGCTCCTCGACGCTCCGGCGAGTGCGCTGCGCCTCGTGGTCGAGGTTTTCCCGCACCGTGACGATTTGCCGCAACACGACCACTGCTGTAAGCACCGCAGCGCCGATCGTGAGGCCGATGACGAGGCGGGACTCGCTGCGGCTCGCGACCACCGCCAGGAGGACATATCCTGCCGCGAGCGCCCCGAATGACACGAGCCCAACGCCGGTGGCACGTCGCTCTGCGGTGCTGGGCGTCCCCTGCACCGCCGCACAGACCCAGAGCCATGCAAGCCCGGCCACGAGGAGGAGTTCCGCGTAGAACGTCCGTTCGTGCGGCAGCGCCCCGCGGAGCGACGCCGCGCCCGGCTGGTTCGGTACCCAGCTGTTCGTGAGCAGCAGCAACCCGGCCCCGAGCGTGAGCAGCGCCAGCCCTTGCCAGAGCGGAAGCTTCGGTGACACGCGGAAGAGGTGCGTGGCGAGCGTGAACAGCACCAGCAGGTCGCCCACGGCGTAAATCACCTGGAGGAGGCTGGGTCGTCCACTGCCTACCAGCGTCGCGCGCTGGCTCGACACCGCCCAGAGCATGAGCGCGCCGCTCAGCGCTATGATGGTCGCGTCGAGGAGGTAGCGGCGGCGCGCGAGTCGCCCGAGTTCAGTCGATGGAAATGCCGCGAGACCCAGCAGCAGCAGCGGCTGTACCGCGAGGAAGCACAGCTGCATGGTCAGGCTGACCGCCTCGCCGGCCGGCCCCGGCAGGCGGATGTTCGGCGTCTGGTCGCGGAACGCGTAGACGACGAACCCCAGCGCCTGGCACAGCCCGGCCAGCGCGATCAGCCACCAGCGCGCGGGAACCTGCGGAAAGGCGGGCCGGAAGGCGAGCGCGAACGCCAGGAGGGACCAGAGCAATGCCACGGCACCCGGCCCCAGCACGATGGCGAGCCGGGTGGGACCGCGGACGTTCACGGCCGGGAGCTGGGCGTACCACACCGCTGCCGCCGTGAGCAGCACCGCGACGATGGCAAGTGGCCACAGCACCATGCGCGGTGCCGGCGCCGTCTCCTGGACCGGATCCGTTGCCGTCACGGACTAGACTTCACGCGCCCAACGAGGAGCAACCATGACCAGGTTCACCACCGAGCGAAAGTATTCCGGGCGCGTCATCGACCTCGATGTCGACACCGTGAAATTCCCGGACGGCAGCACCGGACAGCTCGAGATGATCCGCCACCCCGGTGCGGCCGCCGTCGTGCCTTTTCTCGACCCGCCCGGCTCCGATGATCCGCGGGTCATCATGCTGCGCCAGTTCCGTCACGCCGCCAACGGATATGTCTGGGAAATCCCAGCCGGCCGGCTCGAACCGGGAGAGCCACCCGAGGCCTGCGCCAGGCGCGAACTGCAGGAGGAAGCAGGGATGAGCGCCGAACGCGTCCTGCCCCTGACCTCCATTCTCACCACGCCCGGGTTTACCGACGAACTGATCCATCTCTTCGCAGCCCACAATCTTAGTCCCGTCCCGACCGCTCGCGAGGCAGACGAGTTCATGGAAGTACATGAAATCCGTTGGTCTGAGGTCGGGCGCAGGATCAAAGACGGAGAGATCCGGGATGCCAAGACCTTGACCGCCCTCATGTTTGTTCAATGTTTTATATCTAAAACTTGAACAAACAGCCTCCGTGTCGTATGTTAGGTATAGGAAGACTATACGACGGAGGTTCAGATGGCTGGAGTTCCATCACCCGTGGCGCCGAAGCTCTCGCGGTGGATCATCGCTCCGGCGACGGAACGGCAAAATCTCGATGCCAATCTGCTCGTCGCCCGATATCTCGCCGGCGACGAGCGTGCTTTCGCCGAGATCCTCACATGCTACCGGTCCCGCCTCCTCGCCTTCATCTACCGGATGATCGGCGACCGTGAACGCGCCGAGGACCTGGTACAGGAGGCCTTTATCCGCATCCATCGCCACCTGCGCCGGTTCGACTCTACCAAGAAGTTCTCGACCTGGGCCTACACCATTGCGTCCAATCTCGCCAAGAACGAACTCCGCAATCGGAGCCGGAATCCTCTCGTTTACTACCAGTCGTCCTGGGGTCGTGACGATGAGGATCAGCGGCCCCTGCAGTTCGAGGATGCTTCCAGCCGACCGGACGACATGTATGCCAACCGGCACCTCAAGGAACTGGTGGACGCGACCGTTGATCGGCTCTCGCCTCACCACCGGGAGGTCTTTGTACTGCGTGAGTTGCAGGGCAGGAGCTACGAGGAAATTGCCGCGGTGACACACTGCAACCTGGGGACGGTCAAGAGCCGGCTGAACCGTGCCCGGGCGGGATTTGCGGAGATGATCGCGCCGTATCTCGACTGAGGGCAGGGGTGGCAATTTTGCCCCTTCTGTTTACCCCCCTCCGGAAATAGGATGGGGCGTGCCCGAACAGACCTTCGATGCCACGCTCCGCGCCCTCAAGAAGGGCGACATCGCGCCCGCCTACTACCTGGTGGGCGCCGAGGATCTCCTGAAGGCCGACCTGGCCCGCGAGATCGCCGACCGGGTGCTCGATCCCTCCCTGCGCGACTTCAACTTCGACCAGCGCACCGCCACGTCGCTCGACCCCGAGGAACTCTCCACTCTGCTCAACACCCTGCCAATGATGGCTGACCGGCGGGTGGTGATCCTGCGCGACGTGGAAGGCTGGCAGAAGAAGGCGCGGGGCCGGGCCGAGCTGCTGCGCTACCTCGCCCGGCCGGCGGCAGAGACGGTGCTGGTCCTGGTGCAGGGTGGGGCTGATCCTGATCCCGAGTCGGAGTTGAGCAAGCTCGCCCTCACGGTGCGCTGCAATGCCCTTCCGCCCGACCGCGTGCTGCGCTGGCTTTCGCACCGTTCCGAGCAGCTCGGTATCACGCTGCAGGTCGAGGCTGCCGAGCACCTCCTGCATGCCGTCGGCGGCGACCTCACCACGCTCGACGCCGAACTGTCCAAGCTCGCCTCGCTCGCCCCGGGCACGGCGCTCACTCGCGAGCTGGTGGGCGACCTGGTCGGCGTCCGCCACGGCGAGACGATGTTCGACTGGCGCGACGCCGTTTTCGACGACGCAACTGGCCGGGCTCTCACGCTGCTGCGACCCGTGCTCGACCAGTCGGGGATCTCGGGGGTGAAGCTCGTGAGCCTGCTCGGTACCACGCTCGCCGGTATTGCGCTGGCCCGTGCGCACCGCGACAAGGGGGTGAAGGGCGGGGCGCACGAGGGTGCCATTTTCCGCTCGCTGCTCGCTTCCCGCCCGTTCGGCCTGGGCGAATGGAAGGCCGAGGCGGCAAAGTGGGCCCGCTGGTCGGAGCGCTGGCCGACCCGGCGGCTCAGTGCCGCCCTCCGCACGACGCTCGCCACCGACCAGGCCCTCAAGAGCACCACGCTCAGTGATGAACAGGCCCTGCTTGGTGAACTCGTGATGCGCCTGGGCGTGTCGCGTGCGGAACGCGTGGCATGAGGGGCGCGCTTCTGGTGCTGCTGCTCGCCGCCGTGTTGCCTTGTACCCTTGCCGGCCAGCAGCAGTCTCAGCTCACGGCGGCGCTGCGCCTCGCCCAGGATGGCCGGATCGACTCCGCCCGCGCCACGCTCAAGCGGATGGAACAGTCCACCGTGCCAACCGACAGCCTCTTTCCCGGCATTCTCTACAGTTCGGCGCTCATTTCTCAGACCGCCGAGGAAGTGCGACAGAAGCTCCAGCGTGTCGTCGTCGAGTATCCCTTCTCGCGTTGGGCCGAGCCATCGATGATCGCCCTGGCCCAGCTCGACTACGCCAATGGGGACCCGGCCGGGACAGGGCGGACGCTCGAGAAGTTCCGCACCGATCACGCGACCTCGTCACTCTATCCGGTGGCAGCCCTCTGGGGCGCACGCGCTGCCTTTGATATCAACGATACGGGGGCCGCCTGTCAGTGGGTGGGTGACGGCCTGACGCGCGCCAACATTGACGCCTCGACGCGCGCCGAACTCGTGGCCCTGAGTCGTCGCTGCCCCGCGAACGCGGCAACACCGGCGGGATCGCCACCCACGGTGGCCGTTGCACCGCCGCCCCAGGGGCCATCCGCCCAGGCGCAGGCGCCAATGACGGCTCCCGACTCGGTGGTCCGCCCCGCAGCTGGTGCTGCACCGGTCACGCCGGCGGTACAACCGGTCGCGGCTCCGGTCGACACCGCGATCAAGCCGGCGCCAGCGCCTGAGAAGCCCGTTGCCGCCGCACCCGCGGCACCCGTCCCCGACGCATATCGCGTCCAGATCGTCGCCGCCAATTCACAGGAAGCCGCCGATGAAATGCTCGACCGGGCGAAGAAGGCGGGCTTCAAGGGCATCATCGTGAAGGACGGGGGCTACTTCAAGGTGCGGCTTGGTGAGTACGCCACGCGCACGGACGCCTCGGCGGGAGCCACAAAGGTGAAGGCGAAGCTGGGAGGCTCACCGTTCGTGGTGGCACCGTGAGCAAGTCCACCGACGACACGCCGCTCATGCTGCAGTACCGCGAGATCAAGGCGCGGCACCGAGACGCGATCCTGTTCTTCAGGATGGGCGACTTCTACGAGATGTTCTTCGACGATGCCGAGCTCGGTGCGCGCGTGCTGGGCATCACGCTCACGGCACGGGGCGACGGCGTGCCGCTCGCGGGCGTCCCGGTGAAGGCGGCCGCCGAGTACCTGCGCCAGCTGGTCGGCGCCGGGCATCGCGTGGCGATCTGCGAGCAGGTCGAGGACCCGAAGCTCGCGAAGGGAATCGTCCGTCGCGAGGTGGTGGAGACGGTCACGCCCGGCGCAATGCTGCAGGAAGGCTGGCTCTCCGGCGCGCGCAACAACTGGATGGTGGCGACGTGTGAGGGCGGCCTCGCGGCCATCGATCTCTCCACCGGCGAGTTCCTGCTGGAGCGGGTGCCGGCCGGCGGCCTGGGCGACGCCCTCGAGCGCTACGGCCCCTCGGAAATGGTCGTGCCGTCGGACGCGCCAGCCATCGCGGCCGGTCCTGCGCTGCGCACGCCGCGCGAACGCTGGGAATTCGACGCCGCACTTGCCCGGGAGGAACTGGCCCGCCGCTTTTCCCTTGCCTCACTCGACGGGCTCGGCATCAGCAAGGAAGACGAGGCCCCGCTCGGCGCTGCCGGCGCGCTGCTGCGCTATCTCGCCGAACTGCAGCCCGGTGGCGTGCCGCATCTCGCACGGCCGGCGGTGCGCCGGAGCGACGCCCACCTGTGGCTCGACGAGATGACCCGCCGCAACCTGGAGCTGGTGGAGCCGCTCGTGGCCGGCACCCGGAACGCGACGCTGCTGGAGACGATCGATCGCACGCTCACGCCGATGGGCGGACGGCTCCTCCGGCAGTGGGTGCTCTCACCCCTTCGCGACGTGAAGTCCATCGAGTCGCGGCTCGATGCCGTCGACGCCTGCTTGCGGGATGGTCGCGGGCGCACCCGCCTTCGGGAAGCGCTCGATGGCGTGCGCGACCTCGAACGGCTGGCCGGTCGCGCGGCGGCCGGACGTGCCACGCCCCGGGAGCTCGGTGCCCTGCGCGATTCCTTCCTCCGCCTCCCGGATGTGCTGGAGGCGCTCACGGCCCTCGCCGGCGGCGCCGAGGTTCGGAGCGCGGCACTTTCCGCCGCACTCGATGAACTGGACCTGCTCCGCGATATCGCCGACGTGCTCGCCCGTTCGCTCACCGAGCGTCCCCCCGCCACGCTTGGCGAGGGGGGCGTGATCCAGCAGGGTTTTGACGCCGAGCTCGATGAATTGCGCGAGCTGCGCGATGGTGGCCGCCAGTACATCGCCTCGCTGCAGCAGCGGGAGCGGGAACGGACCGGGATCACATCGCTCAAGGTGGGCTTCAACCGGGTGTTCGGCTACTACCTCGAGGTCACCAACGCACACCGCGACCGGGTGCCCGCCGACTACGACCGGAGGCAGACACTTGCCGGTGCCGAGCGCTATGTCACGCCCGAGCTCAAGGAGTACGAGGTAAAGGTGCTGGGTGCAGAAGAGCGGATGGGCACGCGTGAGTCCGAGCTCTTCGTGCAGCTGCGCAACCTGGTCGGGGTCGCGATTGCGCGGGTGCAGCGCACCTCGCGCGTGCTCGCACGGCTCGACGTCTGGGCCGGCCTCGCACAGGTGGCGGAAGCGAACCAGTATGTGCGACCGACGCTCGACGACCGCTACGACCTGACGCTGCACGCATCACGTCACCCCGTCATCGAGCGGTTGATGCCGCGTGAGCAGTTCATGCCGAATGACGTGGGTTTCAGCGAGAGCGAGCGGGTGTTGCTGGTGACCGGCCCGAACATGGCCGGCAAGTCCACCATTCTGCGCCAGATCGGCCTCGTGGTGGTGCTCGCCCAGATGGGCGGATTCGTGCCGGCGACCAGGGCCCATATCGGCGTGGTGGACCGCCTGTTCACCCGGGTCGGGGCCAGCGACAATCTGGCGCGCGGGCAGTCGACCTTCATGGTCGAGATGAGCGAGACGAGCGCGATCCTGCACAGTGCCACCGCACGCAGCCTGGTGCTGCTGGACGAGATCGGCCGCGGCACGTCGACGTACGACGGCGTGGCGATCGCGTGGGCGGTGAGCGAGCACCTGCACGACCAGGTGGGCTGCAAGACGATGTTCGCGACGCACTATCACGAGCTCATGCAGCTTCCCGAGCGGCTGGCCCACGCGCGCAACATGAACGTGGCCGTGCGAGAAACCGGCGACCGGGTGGTGTTCCTGCACCGCCTGGAGCCGGGTGGCACCGATCGATCGTATGGAGTGCACGTGGCGCAGCTGGCGGGATTGCCCGACGCCGTCGTGCGGCGCGCGCGGGAGGTGCTGGCCCGGCTTGAGAGCGAACATCGTGTCGTGCCCGGAGCGCCGGTACCCGCGCCTGACCCCGGACAGCTGGCACTCTTTGCGGAAGCGTCACCGCATCCCGCGCTGGAAGCCCTGCGGGACATCAATCTCGATAACCTCACGCCCCTCGAGGCGCTCAACCGCCTCGCGGATCTGCAGCGCAGGGCTCGCGATAGCTGAGGACGCGCAGTGCTTCTCGCGTCCCCAGCGATTCACGGCCTCAGTACTTCCGGGCGCCCGCTGTCCGGCCCTTCCTCTGGCGATTGTGCAGGTAGCTCACCCAGCGCTCCAGCAGGTCCAGGTCGGCGAGTTCTCCCGTCAGCGCGAGCGTACGGCCGTCGCGCAGGGTGAGGGGCGCGCGAAACGTCGCGGGCTCCGAACCGAAGACCGGCTCCGCGTCGGCGATCTCTTCCAGCTCCACGAGCGGGATCGCCTCCAGCAGGGTATCCGGGCGCAGCAGCAGCAGCGTCGCCCCTTCCACGAGGGCCGCGCGGCCGTTGAGGTCCTGGTTGTCGAAATCGAACGTGGCAAGGACGCGCCACGACGTGGTGCCGATGGGAAAAGTACGGTTCGCTCTCATGCCTTTTGTTACGAGGCACTCGCGCGCCCCGCGCTCCAGTCTTGAATGAGTCAAGCGCGGCAATAGCAGAAAGCTTGCCGTGGATCATCGGCGCGCGATCATCCGCGCAACTCGATGCCCTCGGCAGATTTGTGATGCACTATCCGTTTCCTGCAATGAAGTTCGGGTGGCCTAACGTGTGCAACCGGCAGGACGGACGAGGGGACACCTGGGCCGATCATCACGTCCCCCGCGGCTTCGCGCGTCGCGTGGGCGGCGCGGCCAGCGGATCCTCTGGCCAAGGATGCTTCGGGTAGCGCCCGCGCAGGTCTTTCCGCACGTCGTGATAGCTCGAGCGCCAGAATCCCCCCAGGTCCCGCGTCACCTGTACCGGACGACGTGCCGGCGACAGCAAGTGCAGCGTGAGCGGGACCCGCCCGCCCGCGATGCGTGGCGTTTCCGCGAGGCCGAACATCTCCTGCAGCCGTACCGCGAGTACCGGCGAGTCAGGGTCGGCATAGTCGATCGGCAGCCGTGAACCGGTCGGCACCTCCATGTGCGTCGGTGCGTCAGCGTCGAGCACCTGCCGCTGCTGCCAGGTGAGGTCGGCCAGTTGCAACGCGGTGAAGTCGATGCGGTCCAGGTCGGCAAGGGCGCGGAGTTGGCTCGCGTGCGGCGCGAGCCACCCCTCGAGCCGCTCGAGCAGCGCTGCCCGGGACACGTCGGGCCACGACTGGGGATCGACCTGGCGCAGGAACGCGAGGCGCTCACGCAGGCGAATGAAGCCGTCGCTCCACGGAATGGAATCCAGTCCGGCCCGCTGCAAGCCTTCCCTGAACGCGTGGGCAACCAGTCCCGGATCCGGATCACGCAGCAGTCCTTCGCCCATCACGATGGCGCCGAGGCGCCGGACGCGCCGGGCCTCGACCCGCGCCGCATCGGCGTTCCACGTCACCTGATCCTCGACCACGATCTGCGACCCGAGATGCTGTTCGATCTCTTCCCGCGTTACCGGCGCCGCCAGGAAGATGCGACTCTCGGCCCCACGATCGTCGAGGTCCGTCGCCACGATGAACTCCGCATCGGCCAGCGAGTGCGGAAGCGCAAGCAGGGCCCCTCGCCCGTTGCGGAGCAGGAATCGCGAAGTATCCCTGCGGCGCTGCGCGATGCGATCGGGATACGCGAGTGCCAGCAGGACCCCGGCGTCGCCGCTGTTCGACGGCGCGTCGCGCACCCCGAGCTGGCGTCGCAGCGCCCGCGCATGAACGCGGATCCGCTCGACCGATTCCCGCGCCACGCGCGCGCCGGCCACGAACGGCGGCGTATTCCGCTGCGCCAGCAGGTCCAGCCGGATGCGAAGGTCGGGGTCGGCAGGTCCGCCCTCGCTTCGCAGGATGTCCCGCTCCTCCACCAGGGCAGCGATGTCGGCAGCAAGCGCGGTGGCCTTTAGTGCGCGCGCGCCGACCATCATGTGACCAAGCCTGGGGTGCAGGCCGAGTCGTGCGAGCTCTTCACCGTGCGCGGTAATGCGCCCGGCGGCGTCGATCGCCGCGAGATCGCGGAGCAGCTGTCGCGCCTGGGCCAGGTGTGCGGCAGGAGGCGCATCGAGCCAGCGCATCGAGGCGGCGTCCATCCCCGCGGCGGCGAGCGTGAGCGCAAGCGGTGCCAGGTCGGCATCCATGATCTCGGGATCGTGATGCGGTACCAGGCCTGCCTGCTCCGGCTCACTCCAGAGGCGATAGGCCACTCCGGGCGCCTGCCGGCCCGCGCGCCCGGCCCGCTGCGTCGCGCTGGCTCGCGATACCCGCACCGTTTCCAGCCGCGTCATGCCCGTGCGCGCCGAAAAGCGTGGCACGCGCGACAATCCGGCGTCCACTACCACCCGCACACCGTCGATCGTGAGACTGGTCTCGGCGATGGAGGTGGCCAGGATCACCTTGCGGCGTCCCCCGGCATCGGGCCGGAGGGCCCGGTCCTGCTGTTCCGCGGTGAGGTTGCCATGCAGGGGCACGATCGCGCCGTTGTTGCCGCCGAGCTGTTCCGCCACCCGGCGGATTTCCCCCGCGCCTGGCAGAAACACGAGTACGTCGCCTTCCCCGTCGGCCAGGGCATCGCCGATCGCGCGAGCGACCCGGCCCTCGAGACGGCTGTCGTCCTGTCGTGCCGCATAGCGGAGCTCGACCGGAAAACTCCGTCCCACGCTGCTCACGACCGGAGCGTCGCCCAGTGCGCGACTGACCCGCTCCCCGTCGAGCGTGGCCGACATGACGAGGATGCGCAGCTCGGGGCGAAGAATCGCCTGGCTCTCGAGGGTCAGGGCGAGACCGAGATCGGCGTGCAGGCTGCGTTCATGGAATTCATCGAAGATGACCAGCCCGTACTCCTCGAGCGCGGGATCGCCGCTGATCATCCGCGTGAGGATGCCCTCGGTAACGACCTCGATGCGGGTGCGCGATGAAACCCTGGTATCGAGCCGTGTGCGATACCCCACCGTCGCGCCGGCTTCCTCTCCCACGGATCGCGCCATGTACTGCGCCGCGGCCCGTGCCGCGACCCGGCGCGGCTCGAGCATGATGATCTTCTGCCCGGCAAGCCAGGCGGAGTCGACCAGGGCGAGGGGCACCCGCGTGGTCTTGCCGGCGCCGGGTGGGGCCTGCAATACCACACCAGGCGCGCGGGCCAGCGCGGCACGCAGTTCATCCAGGACGGCATCGATCGGCAGGATGGTCTTCACCTGGACCAATGTAGGGGCGCCCCCACGCCCTCGGCGCTAAGTTGCCTCATGCTCCGCAAAGTGATCATGCTCGCCCTCCTCGCCGCCTGCACCGGCAAGGGAGACGGCACCGTCAGCCTCCCGTCGCGCCCGGTGGAAGGCCCCCGGGCCAACGAGCTCCCGCCGGTGCCACTCAACCCAAATTCGCCGGTAGACTACCCTCCGGCGCTGGCCGCACAGGGCATCGAGGGAACCGTGCTGCTGCGCCTCATGGTGGACACCAGCGGCGCCATCGTCCGCGACTCGACCCGGGTGGCCGAGTCGAGCGGTTACCCTGCACTCGACAGCGCTGCCATCCAGGCGGTGCCCTCGCTTCGCTATGCCCCGGCTGAACGGGACGGCGCCAAGGTCGCGATGGCGTTCCTGCAGCCGATCTACTTCCGCACACCACAGGGCCGTGGAGTCACGCCATGACCGCGCAGCACCTCACGCCATATGAGACCGTGCTCGACACCATCGGATGGACGCCGCTGATCCGGCTTTCGCGGATCGGTGCCGGCCTCCGCACCCCTATTTACGGCAAGGCGGAGTACGCCAACCCCGGCGGCTCGGTCAAGGATCGCATCGGGCTCGCGATGATCGAGGCGGCCGAGCAGAGCGGCGCGCTCAAGCCAGGCGGCGTCATCGTGGAGGGAACAAGCGGCAATACCGGTGTGGGGCTCGCGATCGCCGCGGCCCTCCGAGGGTATCGCTGCATCTTCACGCTGCCGGACAAGATGTCGCAGGAAAAGGTGCGATTGCTGCGGGCCTACGGTGCCGAGGTGGTGGTGACCCCGACGGCGGTGCCGGCCGACCACCCCGACAACTACATCATGAAGGCGAAGCAGATCGTCCATGACACCCCGGGGGCGATCCTCGCCAATCAGCACTACAACCAGGTGAACCCGGAGGCGCACTACAAGACCACCGGTCCCGAGATCTGGCAGCAGACCGGCGGCAAGGTGACGCACTTCGTGGCGGGCGCCGGCACCGGCGGCACGATCAGTGGCGCCGGCAAGTACCTCAAGGAGAAGAACCCCAGGATCCGGGTCATCGCGGGCGACCCGGTGGGATCGCTGGTCACGGAGTATGCGCGCACCGGTGTCATGGCCCAGGGTTCGGGAGCGCCGTACAAGGTCGAAGGAATCGGCGGCGACAAGGTATCCAGCACGATCTGGTTCGATGCCATCGATGAATGGCGACAGGCTACCGATCGTGTCTCGATGATGATGGCCCGGCGGCTCGCTCGCGAAGAGGGGATCCTCGTGGGCGGCTCCGCGGGGCTCAATGTCGCGGTGGCACTCGATCTCGCGCGCGAGCTCGATGATCCCGACGCATACATCGTCACCATCCTTTGCGATACCGGCGAGCGCTACCTCTCGAAGGTGTTCAACGACGACTGGATGCAGGAGAACCAGCTGCTCGATCGCCCCCAGGCGACGGTGGAGCAGCTGCTGCTGCAGCGCCGCCCGACGAGCGCGCCCGCGCTGGTGCAGGTGGCTCCGGCCGCCGCGGTGCGCCAGGCGCTCAACCTCATGAGCAGCTGGGAAGTGAGCCAGATCCCCGTGATCGAGAACGGCGAACCGGTCGGCGGCCTCGTGGAGTCGGCACTGATGACCCGCGCGCTGGCGCAACCCTCGCTGCTCGATCGCCCCGTGCGCGAGGTCATGGATCCGCCCTTCCCGGAGGTCGAGCACACCTTCCCGACCGACCGGCTGGCGCCCATGCTTACCCGTGAGAATCCCGCGGCGCTGGTGCGGAAGGACGGGACGCTCATCGGCATCGT
>Ga0070668_100001660_pt1 | contig 16146 bp, 13 predicted proteins | sample KBSS43metaG_FD_64661 | JGI IMG/M metagenome (GOLD analysis project Ga0070668, IMG submission 64661) | Switchgrass rhizosphere microbial communities from Kellogg Biological Station, Michigan, USA - KBS S4-3 metaG | ecosystem: Host-associated > Plants > Roots > Rhizosphere > Soil ... | reverse complement strand
CGCGACCGGTTCACCACCGGCAACCGGCTGCGCATGCAGGAGATCCTGCTGCGCGAGCTGAACGGCATCGGGGTCGACTACACGACCCGGGTGACCGAGCGGATGCTCGCCCGGGTGCACTTCATCGTGCGTACCGACCCGGCCGACCCGCCCGGCCAGGTCGATCCGAACGAGCTGGCCGAGATGCTCGCCGACGCGACCCGGATCTGGGACGACGACTTCTCCCTGGTGCTCGAACGCAAGCTGGGCGAGGAGCCGGCCCGGGACCTGTTCGGGCGGTACGCGACGGCCTACCCGGACAGCTACAAGGACGGCCACACGCCGTACGAGGCGATGCAGGATCTCGCCAAGCTCGAGCTGCTCGAGGAGGAGGGCCAGCTCGAGATGCACCTGTACCGGCACCGGCGGCCGGGCAAGGCCGGCGAGCTGGAGCCGGACGACCACGACGTGCGGTTCAAGGTCTACCGGTACGGCGAGCCGATGCTGCTGTCCGCGGTGCTGCCGGTGTTGCACTCGCTGGGCGTCCAGGTGATCGACGAGCGGCCGTACGAGATCCGCCGCCCCGACGGCACCATCTACCTGTACGACTTCGGCCTGCAGCCGCCCGCCGCCCACCGCGAGCTCGCCGAGGTGCGCCCGCAGGTGGAGAACGCGTTCGCCGCCGCCTGGCGTGGCGAGGCCGAGGTGGACGGGTTCAACGAGCTGGTGTTGCGGGCCGGGCTCACCTGGCGCCAGGTGGTGGTGCTCCGGGCGTACGCGAAATATCAGCGCCAGGCCGGCAGCGTCTTCTCCCAGCGGTACATCGAGTCGACCTTCATCGCCTACCCGGAGATCGCCAGGCTGCTGGTCCGGCTCTTCGAGACCCGCTTCTCGCCCCGGCTGGAGGCCGGCGAGGCGCAGCGCGGCCGGCTCGCGGCCGAGCTGGTCGACGAGATCACCCGCGTGCTCGACCAGGTGGAGAGCCTCGACCAGGACCGGATCCTGCGGTCCTACCTCAACCTCATCCAGGCCACCCTGCGGACCAGCTTCTTCCAGCGTGGCGGCGACGGCCGGCCCAAGTCCTACGTGGCGTTCAAGCTCGACCCGCAGGCCATCCCCGACCTGCCGCAGCCGCACCCGAAATACGAGATCTTCGTGTATTCGCCGCGGTTCGAGGGCGTGCACCTGCGATTCGGCGCGGTGGCCCGGGGCGGGCTGCGCTGGTCCGACCGGCGGGAAGATTTCCGCACCGAGGTGCTCGGCCTGGTGAAGGCCCAGATGGTGAAAAATGCCGTGATCGTGCCGGTGGGTGCCAAGGGCGGCTTCGTGCTCAAGCAGAAGCCGGGCGACCGGGACGAGGCGGTGGAGTGCTACAAGCGCTTCATCACCGCGCTGCTCGACGTGACCGACAACATCCTGAGCGGCAAGATCGTGCCGCCCCGGGACGTGGTCCGGCACGACGGCGACGACCCCTACCTGGTGGTGGCGGCCGACAAGGGCACCGCCACGTTCAGCGACATCGCCAACGAGATCTCGGTGGCCAAGGACTTCTGGCTCGGCGACGCGTTCGCCAGCGGCGGCTCGGCCGGCTACGACCACAAAAAGATGGGCATCACCGCGCGGGGTGCCTGGGAGTCGGTCAAGAAACACTTCCGCGACCTGGGCCTGGACACCCAGTCCGAGGACTTCACCGTGGTCGGCATCGGCGACATGAGCGGCGACGTGTTCGGCAACGGCATGCTGCTCAGCGAGCACATCCGGCTGGTCGCGGCGTTCGACCACCGGCACATCTTCCTCGACCCGACGCCGGACGCGGCGGCCTCCTTCGCCGAGCGGCGGCGGCTGTTCGACCTGCCCCGATCGTCCTGGGCCGACTACAACGCCGAGCTGATCAGCGAGGGCGGCGGCATCTATCCACGGGCGGCCAAGTCGATCCCGGTCTCGCCGCAGGTGCGGGCCGCGCTCGACCTCGGCGAGGCCACCGCGGTCAGCCCCGCCGAGATGATCCGGGCCATCCTCCAGGCGCCGGTCGACCTGCTCTTCAACGGCGGCATCGGTACGTACGTGAAGGCGGCCACCGAGACGCACGCCGACGTCGGCGACAAGACCAACGACGCGATCCGGATCAACGGGTCGCACCTGCGGGTCAAGGTGGTCGGCGAGGGCGGCAACCTCGGGCTCACCCAGCGTGGGCGGATCGACTTCGCCCGCACCGGCGGCCGGATCTACACCGACTTCATCGACAACACCGCCGGAGTCGACTGCTCCGACCATGAGGTCAACATCAAGATCCTGCTGGGCGGGGCGGTCACCGACGGCGAGATGACCCTGCCGGAACGCGACGATCTGCTGGCCGCGATGACCGACGAGGTGGCGGCGCTGGTCCTGCGGGACAACTACGAGCAGGCGTCGGCGCTGGGCAACGCCCGGTCGCAGGCCCACTCGTTGCTGCCGGTGCACCGGCGGATGCTGACCGCCCTGGAGACCAGCGGCCAGCTCAACCGGGAACTCGAGGCGCTGCCCACCGACGCCGAACTGGCCGCCCGGTCGGATGCCGGGGAGGGGCTCACCGCGCCGGAGTTCGCGGTGCTCCTGGCGTACGTCAAGATCAGCCTGGAACGGGAGATCCTGGCCGACGAGATCGTCGACGAGGCGTGGACGTACGACGTGCTGTCCCGGTATTTCCCGACCCCGCTGCGCGAGCGGTGCGCCGGCCGGATGTCCGGGCACCGGCTGCGCCGCGAGATCATCTCGACGGCGCTGGTCAACGAGGCGGTCAACCGCGGCGGTACGTCGTTCGTGTTCCGGGCCATCGAGGAGAGCGGCGCGTCCCCGGCCGACGTGGTGCGCGCCTTCGTGGTGGTGCGCGACGTGTTCGGCCTCGCGGACATCTGGGAAGCGGCCGAGCGGCTGGACAACGAGGTGCCGACCGAGGCGCAGACGCTGGTGTTCCTCGAGTCGCGGCGGCTGCTCGACCGCGCGGTGCGCTGGCTGGTCAGCACCCGCCGGTCGCCGATCGACGTGGCCGGCGAGATCGCCAAGCTGCGTCCCGGCCTGCAGGAACTGCTGCCGCAGCTGCCGTCGGTCCTGATCGGCATCGAGCGCCGGTCGATGGACGAGCACATCGCCACGATCGCCGACAAGGGTGTGCCGATCGACCTGGCCGAGCGGGTGACCTGGGTCAACTACGGCTTCGGCCTGCTCGACGTGCTGGAGACGGCCGCGGTCACCGGCCGGCCGCCGACCGAGGTGGCGCAGGTCTACTTCGTGCTGTCCGAGCGGTTCCGGATCGACCAGTTGCTGTCGCACATCTCCCGGCTGCCGCGCGGCGACCGGTGGCAGACGCTGGCCCGGATGGCGTTGCGCTACGACCTGTACGCGGCGCTCGCCGCCCTCACCGCGGAGGTGCTCCAGTCGACGCCGGCCGAAGCGGCGGCGGAGGAGCGGGTGTCGCAGTGGGAGCGGGACAACGCGGCGTCGATCGCCCGGGCGTCGAACGCGGTGGGCAACGTGGACGAGACGCCCGCCGAACTGGCCGCGTTGTCCGTGCTGTTGCGGCAGATCCGCACGCTGGTCAAGACGTCGTCGGCGGCGTGACGGGCGCGCCGCGCGGCTCCGGCCGCGCGGCGCCCCGGACGGGCGTGGTGGGTACGGCGTGAGCCGGGCGCGGCGGATCGCTCCCGAAATCCGCATGCCACGCCCGGCCCACCGTCTGCGTCGCGGATGCTCGGACCGGTCCCGAAGGCCGAGTCTCCGCAACGTGCCCAGACCCACCTGCGCCGATAACGCTACGTGCCGGCGGACCAACGCGGAAAGCTCTCAGTAAGTGAATTGACCGTTCGGCCAGCGGGTTTTGCGCGGCGGATCCGCCTATCTGCCGACAGCGAGGCATAAACTCCCCCAGCACGTCACGCTGCGTAACGAATTCTGGTGGCTACCTGCGGTGATCAATCGTCCCGGCGGACCGTCTCGATCAGGGCCAGGATCTGGCGCAGGGCCGGGCGCAGGACCCGCAGCCGGGACAGGCTCACCAGGCGGTCGATCAGCGGCACGGCGCCGTCGATCAGGCGCCGGGTGCGGCGCTGGCCGGGCGATTTGTCGTACACCCAGAACAGGATCACGCCCATCCAGCCCAGCCACAGCAGCTCCGGCAGCTCCCGGCGCAGCTCGGGGTCGAGCTTGGCGCCGGAGCCCTCGATCGCTTCGCGGAAGATGGCGATCGCCGCCTCCCGGGCCGGCGACGAGGCGCTGGAGAACGGGCTCAACGGCGACGACGGCTCGGCCGCGCTCTTGAAGAAGGTCGCGGCGAACGAGTGGTACGGCGCGTTGAGGTCGATCCCGGCGTGCAGCACCCCGGCCAGCCGGGCCGCGAAGTCCACCTCCCGCGCGAACACCTGCTCGGCGGCGGCCCGGTGGTCGGCCTGCATGCGGTCGTAGAACCCCTGGATCAGGTGTTCCTTGGAGTCGAAGTAGTAGTACGCGTTGCCGACCGCGACGCCCGCCTCCTTGGCGATGGCCCGCATGGTCGTCTCGGCATACCCGCGCTCGCGGAACAGCCGCAGCGCCGTCTCCAGGATCAGCTGCCGGGTCTGCTCGCCGCGGGCCTGCCGGGGCTTCTCCGCGGCGGCGGGCTGGGCTGGTTCAGCGGCAGCGCTCGTCACATCCGTCACCGTAGTCCGGTGGCCCCGCGGCACGTTGTTCCAGGGCCGCGGCCGGGCGGTTCCCGGCGACGGCGGCGGCCGAGGACGACGCCGGCCCGGAAGATCAGCGGGCGAGGCCCAGGACCTCCGCGGCCGCCCGCCCGTTCGCCAGGCTCGCGCCGTGGGTGGTCACGAACGCGCGGGCGTTCCGTGGCCGCCAGCCGGACGGCCAGCCCATCTCCACCACCCCGACGGTGTGCGCGGCGGCGAGCCGTTCGATCAGCGTGCGGGACGCCGGGAAACGGTGGGTGTGCCGGCCGACCACCACGATCGGCCGGGAGCCGGCGCGGTCGGCGAGTGCCTCCGCGGACGCCTCGGCGGCCACCACCTCGACCTGCTCGGTGCCGTCGAGGTGCGGCGCGAGGCCCCACGGCACCCGGCCCTCGGCGATCGTGTGTCCGGACACGAGCTGGACCACCAGCGGCGATCCGAGGTCGGCGAGCGAGCCCTCGACCCGTACGGCCCGTCGCGCCGCCGCGATGCCCAGGCTCGCGTCGGCGAGCGGCGGGGTGCGGGGTGCCGCGGTCCAGGCCGCCATCCCGGCCGTACGCGTCGTCGCGTCGGTGAGCCGGGCGAGCGGCAGCCGGCCGTCCCCGACCGCGGCCACGATCTCCGCCGCCACCGCCTCGACCAGCGCCGCGTCCACCCGGGCGCCGATGCAGAGCAGGTCGGCTCCGGCCGCCAGGGCGCGCACCGCCGCCCGCGGGATGCCACCGGCCGCCACCGCGGCGCCCTTCATCTCCAGCGCGTCGGTGACGACCACCCCCTCGTACGCGTATTCGCCGCGCAACAGCTCGACCAGCGTCCGCCGGCTGAACGTCGCCGGATCGCCGCCGGTCAGCTCGGGCACCCGGATGTGCGCCGTCATGATCGACTGCGCCCCGGCGGCGACGGCCGCGGCGAACGGCGGCAGGTCGCGAGAGCGCAGCAGGGCGAGCGGCGCGTCGACGGTCGGCAGCTCGAGGTGCGAGTCGGCGACCGTGGCGCCGTGCCCGGGAAAGTGCTTGGCGCAGGCCGCGACGCCGGTCGACTGAAGCCCGGCGATCGCGGCACCGGCGTGCCGGGCCACCAGCTGCGCGTCGGCGCCGAACGACCGGGTGCCGATGACCGGGTTGTCGTCGGCGGTGTTGACGTCGACCGTCGGCGCCAGGTCCAGGTTGATCCCGGCGGCGATCAGGTCGGCGCCGATCGAGGCATACACCGCGCGGGTGAGCTCCGGGTCGTCGACCGCGCCGAGCGCGGCGTTGCCCGGGTAGGGGCTGCCGGTCCGGTGCCCGAGCCGGGTGACGTCGCCGCCCTCCTCGTCGATCGCGACCAGCACGTCGGCCCGGGCCCCGCGCAGCTCGGCGGTCAGCCGGGCGACCTGCTCGGGCTCGGCGACGTTGTAGCCGAAGAGGGTGTGTCCGGCCAGCCCGTCGGCGAGCAGGTCCAGTGCCCAGTTTGGGGCGGTTAGGCCGGGAAACGCGGCGAGGAGGGTGCCGAGAGCGAGGCGGCGGAGCCCCGGGTCGATCGCCATGGTGTCCTTCCGGTGTTGCAACTCTGTCCGCACGGGCCGCGAGCTGCCATGATCGCTCAGAGTCGATCGGCACACGCGCCGGGCTGACCGCTACGCTGCGGCTACTTACGCAGGCCGCAGCCAATCTAATAGGAAACAATCCTAAATACTAGGGGACGTTATGGCCGCCACCCGCCTTCCCGGTACGCCTCGGCTGCTGCGCGCACTCAACGACCGTGCCGCGCTGGAACTCCTGCTCGCCCGAGGCCCGCTGACCCGAGCGCAGCTCGGCGAGATGACCGGGCTGAGCAAGGTCACCGCCTCCCAGCTGGTGGAACGGCTGGAGCAGCGGGGCCTGGTGCGCCGGGTCGGCGAGCAGGCCGGCGGCCGCGGGCCGAACGCGCAGCTCTACGCGGTCACCCCGGGCAGCGCCCATGTGATCGGCGTCGACGTCGGCCCGGAACGCGTGGTGGCCGCCTGCGCGGACATCACCGGCGCCGTGATCGGCCGGGTGGAGCAGTCCACGGGGGACACCGACGACCCGGTCGGCGTCGTGCACCGCGCGGTGGTCCAGGCGGCGACCGACGCCGGGACCGACATGACCTCGATCCGCCGCGTCGTGCTCGGCACCCCGGGCCTGGTCGACCCGAAATCCGGCGAGATCTCCTTCGCCTGGGACCTGCCGCGCTGGCACCGCGGCCTCCTCGACGACCTGCGGCGCGACCTGAGCACCCCGGTCGTCTTCGGCAACGACGTCAACCTCGCCGCGGTCGCCGAGTCGAGTACCGGCGCGGCCACCGGCGTCACCGACTTCGTGCTGATCTGGATCGGCCGCGGCGTCGGCCTGGCCAGCGTCATCGGCGGGCGGCTGCACCAGGGCAACAGCGGGGCCGCCGGCGAGATCGGCTACATGCCGGTGGCCGGCGCCGAGGTGCCCCGGCACGCGGCCAAGCGGGCAGCCAAGGGTGGCGTGCGCGGCGGCTTCCAGAGCCTCGCCGGGGCGGACGCGGTCAAGGCGATCGGCAAGAAGTACGGCTTCCGTGGCACCGAGGCGGCCGACGTGGTCCGGTCCGCGGTCGCCGCGGGCGAGGCCGGTGAACCGGTCCTCGACGACCTGGCCGGCCGGATCGCGGTCGGCGTGTCGGCCATCTGCGTGGTCCTCGACCCGCCGCTGGTGGTGCTGGCCGGCGAGGTCAGCCAGGCCGGCGGTGCCGCGCTGGCCGAGAAGGTCGAGCGCGAGGTCTCGGCGATCACCCTGGTCACCCCGAAGGTCGTGATCACCGGGGTGGAATCGGAACCGGTGCTGCACGGCGCGCTGCGAATGGCCCTCGACGCCGTACGCGACGAGGTCTTCGGCTCGACGACCGGGTGATGACCGGCGCGTGGTTGGATTAACGCGTGCTTGAGCCTGCCGTGACTCTTCCGCCCGCCGACGACACCGTTATCGCGTTCGATCAGGTCAGCGTTGTCAGGAATGGAAGCTTCCTGCTGCGCAGCCTGTCGTGGCAGGTCGAGCTGGACGAGCGATGGGTGGTCCTGGGCCCCAACGGGGCCGGCAAGACGACCATGCTCAACCTGGCCGCGGCCCGGCTCCACCCGTCCCGCGGCACGGCCTACGTGCTGGGTGAGCGGCTCGGCCGCACCGACGTGACCGAGCTGCGCACCCGGATCGGCATGTCCACCGGCCAGTTCGGCGAGCGGGTGCCGCCGGCCGAACGGGTGCTCGACGTGGTCGTCACCGCCGCCTGGTCGGTGGTCGGCCGCTGGCGGGAAAGCTACGACCCGCAGGACGAGGCGCGGGCCCGCCGGCTGCTCGATCAGCTCGGCATGGGGGCGCTGACCGGGCGCGAGTTCGGCACGCTCTCCGAGGGCGAACGCAAGCGCACCCTGATCGCCCGCGCGCTGATGACCGACCCCGAGCTCATGCTGCTCGACGAGCCGACCGCCGGCCTCGACCTGGGCGGCCGGGAGGACCTGATCGCCCGGCTCACCGAGCTGGCCCTCGACCCCGACTCGCCGGCCATGGTGCTGGTCACCCACCACGTCGAGGAGATCCCGCCCGGCTTCACCCACGGCATGCTGCTGCGCGAGGGCACGATCGTCGCGGCCGGCCTGCTCGGCGAGGTGATGACCGCCGACAACCTGACAAAGGCGTTCGGCATGCCGCTGGTCGTGGACCGGTTCGGCGATCGGTACGCGGCGCGGGCGGCCTGAGGTGGCGCCGCGCATCGTGGTGGTCGGCAGCGCCAACATGGACCTGGTCGGGCTGGCGCCGCGGCTGCCGCTGCCCGGCGAGACGGTGCTGGGCGACGACTTCGTGATGATGCCCGGCGGCAAAGGCGCCAACCAGGCGATCGCGGCGACCCGGGCCGGCGGCCAGACGGTCTTTCTGGGCGCGATCGGCTCGGACTCGTTCGGGGTCACCCTCAGCGCCCGGATCAAGGCCGCCGGCGTGGACACGGCCCACCTGCGGACCAGTTACGGCGCCTCCGGCGTGGCCGTGATCATGGTGGACCGGGCCGGGGAAAACTCGATCCTGGTGGCGCCGGGGGCGAACAACACGTTCGTCGACCTGACCGACGCCGAGCGGCAGGTCATCGCGTCCGCCGACGTGCTCGTCTGCCAGCAGGAGATCCCGGTCGCCACGGTGATCGACGCGGTCCGCGCCGCGCGCGCCGGCGGCACCCGGGTGATCCTCAACGCGGCGCCGGCCCGCGAGCTGCCGCCCGAGCTGCTGGCGAACGTCGACCTGCTGGTGGTCAACGAGGGCGAGGCGCAGGCGGTCACCGGCGGCGACACGGCCGACATGGCCGCCCTGCTCGCGCTCGTCCCGCGGGTGGTGCTCACGCTCGGTGCGGCCGGCGCCCGGTTCGCCGAGCGGGGCGGCCGCGACCAGCACGTTCCGGCGTTCCCGATCGAGGCGGCCGACACCACGGCGGCGGGCGACGCCTTCACCGGGGCGCTGGCCGTCGCCTGGGGCGAGGGGCGCGACCTGGTCGAGGCGGTGCGCTGGGCAAACGCGGCCGGCGCCGCCTGCGCGCGAAAGGTGGGCGCGTCCAGTTCGCTGCCGACCAGGGCCGACATCGACGCCCTCTGTGGGGCCTGAGCTGGGCTGGCTGCGCTCGGGGAGTTGCTCGGCCGGAGTGTGGTCGGCTCAGGCTGGGCGGCGTGGGGCCGGTTCGAGTGCGCGCTGCAGCGCGCGGTAGACCCGGCCGAAGCGGGCCGCGTCCGGCGTGCGCAGCAGCAGCACGTCGCCCGCCGGGGTGCGGGCCCAGATCTCCCGGGTGCGGCTGCCCCGGTCGTACGAGCGGTCGACCTGCTCCAGCAGCACGTCGGCCAGCGGCGCGGCGGCGAGCCCGACCAGGATGCCGCCGCCGGCCAGCGCGATCGTGGTGGATCTCGACGCGTCGATCAGGAACGCGACCAGGATGCCCAGCGCGCCGATCAGGATCGGGGTGAGGATGGCAAGACCGAGCGCGCCCCGGCCGGCGATCGTGCCCCACGACCGCGGCCCGCGCTTGTGCCAGACCTGCCGCAGCTCGGACAGGCGCAGCTCGCGCCCGGCCGTCCGCACCACGGACGACGTGATCAAGACCTCGTCGTCCCGGTAGTACGTGGTCATCTCTTCTCCGTACCCGTCGTAGGCTGACCTGAACCGACACTCAGGAGCGTGTTACGTGGGCGAGTTCGTCAAGCTTGAGATCTCCGGCGGCATCGGCACGATCCGGCTGGATCGGCCCCCGATGAACCCACTCAACACCCAGGTACAGGAAGAGCTGCGCGCCGCCGCGCATTCCGCGACGGGCAACGACGAGGTCAAGGCCGTCATCGTGTACGGCGGCGCGAAGGTGTTCGCGGCCGGCGCCGACATCACCGAGTTCACCAGTGTTTCCTACCAGGAGATGGCCACCCGGGTGGTGGCCCTTTCGGGCGCGTTCGACGCGGTGGCCCGCATCCCCAAGCCGGTGGTCGCGGCGATCACCGGGTACGCCCTGGGCGGCGGCTGCGAATTGGCGCTGGCCTGCGACTGGCGGGTGGTCGCCGAGGACGCCAAGCTCGGCCAGCCCGAGATCCGGCTGGGCATCATCCCGGGCGCCGGCGGCACCCAGCGGCTGGCCCGGCTGATCGGCCCGGCCAAGGCCAAGGACCTGATCTTCTCGGGCCGGATGGTGGACGCGGCCGAGGCGCTGCGGATCGGGCTGGCCGACCGGGTCGTGCCGGCCGCCGACGTGTATGCGACGGCGCTGGCGATGGTCCAGCCGTACGTGACCGGACCCTCCCTGGCGCTGCGCGCCGCCAAGCTGGCGGTGGACGGCGGCCTGAGCATGGACCTGGCCTCCGGTCTCGCCCTCGAATCGCATCTGTTCGCCGGCCTGTTCGCCACCGACGACCGGGTCGAGGGCACCACCGCGTTCGTCGAGAAGCGGAAACCCACATTCACCGGGCGTTGACGCTCGCGTCCATCGATCGCGTGCCATAAAGTCCGTCGGGTGGAACCGGTCACGGTGACGGGCAGGGTGCGGCGCACCGTGCGCATGGCCGTGGCGCTGGTGGTCGGGCAGGCGTTGCTCTGCGCGCTGATCGGGTGGCTCACCTTCAGCCATTCCCGGTCGGCGGGCAGCGACCCGGGTCCGGTCGAGATCGACCAGCTGGCCGCCCCGCCGCCGGTGGCGATGCGCCCGTCGGCGACCGTGCGGCCGGCGCCGGCGCGGTCCGCCGCGGTGCCCTCGGCCAAGGCGGCCCGGCCCGCGCCGCGCCGGACGACCCGGCCGGCCCGCGACTGGGTCCCGCCCGCCCCGCCGGCGCGCACCACCGCACCGGCCCGGCCCGGGCCGATCCCGCCGCCGAGGAGCCCGGAACCGATCCAGCTCCCGCCTCCGCCGCCACGGCCCGCCACGTCGTGGCCGGCCGCGCCGCCGAGCGGGTTCCTCCAGCAGCCGGTCACCGTGGGTGAACGATGCTGGCCGGAGGGTGCGTTCGGGCTGACCCGCGGGCGCACCCTGGTGCGCTGCGACGGCGACCCGCACCGCCCCCCACGCTGGAAGATCGTCTAACGGCGGCTACCCCCTAGACTTTGCCCATGCCCGTCGACAAAGGTGGGCCGAAGCGGCACGCCCTCGGCGTGGACTTCGGCACGTCCAACACCGTTGCGGTGGCGCGCTGGCCGGATGGCCGTGCGCGACCGATCCTGGTGGACGGCTCGCCGCTGCTGCCCTCCGCGGTGTGCGTCGAGCCGGACGGCACGCTGCTCGTCGGCCGGGACGCGGTGCACAGCGCCCGGATCGACCCGGCCCGCTTCGAGCCCAACCCGAAACGGCGCATCGACGACGGCCTGGTGCTGCTCGGCGACCACGAGCTGCCGGTGGTCGACCTGATCGCCGCGGTGCTGGCCCGGGTGGCCGAGGAGTGGCATCGCGCGGTCGGCCCGGTCAAGCCCGACGTGACGCTCACCTGCCCGGCGACCTGGGGCGCCACCCGCCGTACGCTGCTCGCCGAGGCCGCCGCGCGGGCCGGACTGACCGGCGCCCGGCTGGTTGCCGAGCCGGTGGCGGCGGCGACCTACTTCGCCGAGGTGCTCGGCCGGGACGTGCCGATCGGGTCGGTCGTGGTGGTGCACGACTTCGGCGCCGGCACCTTCGACGCGAGCGTGGTGGCCCGTACGTCGTCCGGCTTCGAGGTGATGGCGGTCGACGGGCGCGACGACATCGGCGGGCTGGATGTCGACGCCGCGATCGTCGAGCACCTGCGCACCGACGACTGGCAACGGCTGCTGGAACCCGCGACGGTCGAGGAGCGGCGGGCCCAGCGCCAGCTCTGGGACGACGTGCGGATCGCCAAGGAGCGGCTGTCGCGCACCCAGGCCGCCGACTTCGTGGTGCCGCTGCTCGACACCGAGGCGCACCTGACCCGCGACGAGCTGGAGCGGGTGGCCCGGCCGGTGCTCGACCAGACCGTACGCGTCACCAAGGGCCTGCTGCGGTGGGCCAACCTGCCGGAGGGGCGGCTGGCCGGGGTGTTCCTGGTCGGCGGCGCGAGCCGGATCCCGCTGGTCGCCACGCTGCTGCACCGCGAGCTGGGTGAGGCGCCCGTGGTGATCGAGCAGCCCGAGCTGGTGGTCGCCGAGGGCAGCATCCTGGCGGACGCCGCGCTGCTGGCGACCGCGGCGGCGGCCCCGGGGCCGACCTCCGAGCTGCGGCTGGTGTCGACCGGGCGGGCCGAGACGGCGACCGTACGGGTGGCGGCCGTGCCCGTGCGCATCCCCGGCACCACCGGGTTGGTGCCGCCGGTGGACCCGTGGCCGGACGCCGGTCATGGCCCTTGGCCGCCGCCCGATCCGCACGCCACGGTCGCGACCACCACGCCGCCGTTCGGCGGGAAGACCGTGTCGCCGCCGACCCCCACGCCGGCACCGAAACCGCCGTCCGCGCGGGCCCGCGCCGTACCGGCAATGAAGCCCATCCCGCCGCCCGACGACACCCGGCCGTTGTCCCCGGCCCCGCCGCCCGGCCGGCCGGTGTCGTCGCCGCCGCAGCCGGTGCGCCGGCCACCGGTACCCACCGTGCGCCGCCCGCGCCGCCGGACCGGCCGGTTCCTCCGCAGCCTGCAGATCCTGTTCAGCCTGCTGGTGATGATCGTGGTGCCGCTGGCCGCGCTGCTGGTGGCGTACGGCTACGGAAACGGGGATTCGCTAGAGGTGGACGCGCAGAACCTGATCGAGGACATCCGCGACCTGCTCGGAATCTGAGACTCTTCGCAAAGGAAGGCACGGCATGGCTGAGGCGATCGAGGGACACGGCGGCGACCTGGCCCTGGCCGCGTTGCGGGCGTTCGGCGTCGACGAGATGTTCACCCTCTCCGGCGGGCACGTCTTCCCGCTCTACGACGCCGCGCACAAGGCCGGCTTCCCGATCTATGACGTGCGGCACGAGCAGACCGCGGTCTTCGCCGCCGAGGCGGTCGCCAAGCTGCAGCGCCGCCCGGGGCTCGCCGTGCTCACCGCCGGCCCCGGCGTGACCAACGGCATCTCCGGCCTGACCAGCGCCTTCTTCAACGCCTCGCCGGTGCTCGTGCTGGGCGGCCGGGCGCCGCAGTTCCGCTGGGGGTCGGGCAGCCTGCAGGAGTTCGACCACGTGCCGCTGGTCGCGCCGATCACGAAGTACGCGGGGACCGTGGGCGACACCGACGCCATCCCCGGCGAGATCGCCGCGGCGCTCACCGCGGCGCTCACCGCGCACCGCGGCCCGGCCTTCCTCGACCTGCCGCTCGAGGTGGTGTTCTCCAGCGGCGAGGCGGCCACGCCCGGCGAGCCCGCGGTGCCGGTGCTCGAGGCCGACCCCGACGAGGTGGCGCGCGCGGCGGCCCTGCTGGCCGGCGCGGAACGTCCGGTGATCATCGCGGGCTCGGACGTCTGGGGCGGCGGCGCGATCGACGAGCTGCGGGCCGCGGCCGAGGCGCTGCGGGTCCCGGTCTTCACCAACGGCATGGGCCGCGGCGCGCTGCCGCCGTCGCACCCGCTCGCCTTCGCCAAGGCCCGCCGGCCCGCCTTCAACGAGGCCGACGTGGTCTGCGTGATCGGCACCCCGCTCGACTTCCGGCTGGGGTTCGGCGAGTTCGGCGCGGCGCAGGTGGTGCACATCGTCGACGCGCCCACGCAGCGGGCCACGCACGTGACCCCGGCCGTCGCACCGGCCGGCGACCTGCGCCGGATCCTGGCCGCCCTGGCCGACCATCGTGGCGACCGGGTCGATCACGAGGAGTGGATCGCCGGGTTGCGCGCGGCGGAGGACGCCGGGGCCGCCCGGGACGCCGAGGCCATGGCCGCCGACACCGACCCGATCAGGCCGGCCCGGATCTACGGCGAGCTCCGCAAGGTGCTGGCCGACGACGCGGTGACGATCGGCGACGGCGGCGACTTCGTCTCGTACGCGGGGCGTTACCTGACCCCGGCCCAGCCCGGCACCTGGCTCGACCCGGGCCCGTACGGCTGTCTGGGCACCGGGATGGGCTACGCGATGGGCGCCCGGGTCACCTACCCCGATCGGCAGATCTGTGTGCTGTTCGGCGACGGTGCCGCCGGCTTTTCCCTGATGGACGCGGAGTCGCTGGTCCGGCAGCAGCTCCCGGTCGTCATGGTGGTCGGCAACAACGGCATCTGGGGTCTGGAGAAGCACCCGATGCAGGCGATGTACGGCTATGACGTGGCCGCCGACCTGCAGCCGGGGTTGCGTTACGACGACGTGGTCAAGGCGCTCGGCGGCGCCGGCGAGACGGTCGAGAAGGCCGCCGAGATCGGGCCGGCGCTGGAGCGCGCCTTTGCCGCCGGCGTCCCATACCTGGTCAACGTGCTGACCGACCCCACCGACGCATACCCCCGCTCATCGAATCTGGCCTGACGTCTCAGTCGTCCTCGTTGTTGTTCTTGTTCAGTTCGCGCTCCCACTGAGCCAGCAGCTCGCGGTCGCGGCGGGACTGCTCGGTGTCCATCGAGCGCAGGAACTCGGGGTCGTCGTCCGGCGAGGCCGGGCGCGGCGTCGTGCGGCGGATCGGGTCGCCCTCGCGCGGGGGCGGTAGCGGGCGGCCCCAGACGAAGTAGCCGAGCGGGCCGATCAGCGGGACCAGCACGATCAGCAGCACCCAGACCACCCGGGGCGCGTTGCGGACGCGGTCGGCCGACAGGCAGCTGATCAGCGCCAGCACGAAGAGAACCAGCTGCACCGCAGCCAGGAAGATGAACAACCGGACCATGAGGCAATGATGACGCGGCTCGGGCGGAACGGCACCGATCAGAGCATGACAACCAGGCCACCGAGGACGGCGAAACCCAGCGTGACGATGGCGTAGGCGGGAACGGTGCGCCGCCCCGGCCGCGGCGGGTCGGCCACGAGCCCCCGGGCCCGGCGGTAGGCGAGCCCGACGAGCGTCACCCAGCCGGCCATCGCGAGCGCGGCGACCAGCCATTTCGCCCCGCCGGCCGCGGGGTCGAAGGCCGGCCGGCAGGCGAGCAGGGCGACCGCCGTCGCCGAGAGCACGGTCCGGCGCCAGGCGAAACTGGTCCGTTCGGCGGCGGCGCCCCGGTCGTCGTTCACCCGGCCGCCCGGATGAGCACCGCGACGGTGAGTAACAGCGCGCCGAGGGCCACGACGATGGCCAGGATGGCGGGGAACTTCGACCCGGGCAGTTCCTGGCCCAGGCGCATGGCCCGCTCGGTGCGCGCCCAGTGGTCGACGGCGCGCAGCGCGACCACGCCGCCGAGGACCAGCAGGGCGACCGCGATGATCTCGCGGAGATGCTTGATGGGCAGCGCGGGGAGGAACTGGGCGCAGGCCAGCCCGCCGGCGATCAGGGCCAGGCCGGTGCGTACCCAGGCCAGGAAGGTGCGCTCGTTCGCCAGCGAGAACCGGTAGTCGGGAGTGCGGCCGACGGTGGGCTGCTTCTCCGGGTCGAACCACTGGCGTAGGGCTCCGAACACTCGCCGATTATTGACCGGTCAGGTCAAGAAGGGGAGCCTTCAGTCCGGTCAAGGGCGGTGGTGGGGCGGTCGGATGGGGGAGCCTTCAGTCCGGTCAAGGGCGGTGGTGGGGCGGTCGGATGGGGAGTCCAGAGGATGCGGACTTCGTCACTGACGCAGGCCTCCCGCGGGCGGCCGCAGCGGCACCAGGGTGAATCGGGGCCGGCCCGGCCATGGGTCTCGGGCGCGGCCCGGGGAAGCCGTGGGGGAGTATGAGGGGCGGACGGGCGCCACCCGTCCAGCAACGGAGCGATTCGGCCGGACATATCGCACACCTCCTCGTTTCGACTCTAGCGATCCCGGGATCGTGATGGGTGAGGTGTGTCACTCTGGGTGGCCGACACGCCTAAGCTACTGGCGGGTAACCTTGCCCGCAGCGGTCCGGCCGCAACGGTGCGTCAATACAGGAGGGTCGTAGGAGCGCGATGAACATTGTCGTACTGGTGAAGCAGGTGCCCGACTCC
>Ga0070668_100001657_pt1 | contig 16162 bp, 19 predicted proteins | sample KBSS43metaG_FD_64661 | JGI IMG/M metagenome (GOLD analysis project Ga0070668, IMG submission 64661) | Switchgrass rhizosphere microbial communities from Kellogg Biological Station, Michigan, USA - KBS S4-3 metaG | ecosystem: Host-associated > Plants > Roots > Rhizosphere > Soil ... | reverse complement strand
CTAGAACGTGGTCGTAGGTCATGTCGTAGGGCTCCTTCACCAGATACAATTCGATCATCGACACGGACGGCCTAGGACTCGCTTGCCGCAGATGGAGGTGAAATCCAACCCGTTCGCCTTGCCCTGTTATGTGCCCATCCACCCTTCGGCCGATCTCAGCACATGCGCACTCAACCGATGACGACCGGATTGTCGGGCAGGCCCGCTGCGTGGCGCGCAGCGATGAAGCCGAAGGTTGCGGCCGGGCCGATCGTGCCGCCCCCGCCCGGATAGGCGCCGCCGAAGATCGTCGCGATGTCGTTGCCGGCCGCGTAGAGGCGCGGGACCGGCTCGCCGCTGTCGCGCAGCACCCGGGCTTCGCCGTCGGTGCGCAGCCCGGCCAGGGTGCCAATGTCGCCGGGGAAGACCTTCACCGCGTAGAAGGGCGGCATCTCGATCGGCGCCAGGGTCGGGTTCGGGGTGATATCCGGATCCCCGAGCGCGCGGCTGAACTTGCCCTCGCCGCGGTGGAAGTCGGGGTCGCGGCCCTCGCGCGCGTAGCTGTTGAAAGCCTCGATCGTGGCGGCCAATCCAGACGGATCGATCCCCGCGGCGCGGGCGAGCTCGTCGATGGTGCGCCCCCGCAGCAAGTAGCCGCTTGCCAAATAAGGCCCTAGCGGCATGGGCGAGGGCTTGACGAAGCCGAGGCCGAACTTGCGCACCGCGCGATGGTCGCCGATCAGGAAGCTCAGCGCAGGCTCGCTCTCCCCGCGGGCGGTGAGCATCGGCTCGGCGACGTCCTGCCAAGCCTGTGACTCGTTGACGTACCGCCTACCCTCTGGGATTACGGCGATGAAGCCGCCCTTGGCCGCCGAGAAGCTGTGCATGAAGGTGTGGGCCGGCCCGTGGCGCTGCGGGACGCGGGTGACGGGCATCCAGGCGCCGTTGTTCGAGGCCCCGACGACGCGCCCGCCGACCGACTCCGCCAGCAGCGCGCCGTCGCCGGTGTTGGTCGGCGGAGCCAGCGAGAAATGCTGCTCCGGCCCGGCCGGGTGCGGGTACCAGGCCTGACGGCGTTCGACGTCGTGCGGGAAGCCGCCGGTCGCTAGGACGACCCCCTTGCGCGCCCGCAGCGCGCGGCGTGCGCCGCCCTGCACGACTTCCACGCCCGAGATCCCCTCCGGCGACGAGATCAGCCCCACGACCGGCGTCGACAGCCGGATCTGCACGCCGGCGTCGATCGCCATGCGGGCGAACTGGGCGATCAGCGCATTTCCATTGACCAGGTGCATGGCGCGCCCGTGCCGCGCCAGCTCCACCGCATGGCCCGTCATCCGGCGGGCTACATAGGCCGCCGATTTCCACGAGCGGTTCACATTCATGAAGTGCTGCATGTCCGGGCCAGAGCCGATCCTCATGCCCAGGAACGTCGTCTCGGGCAGCGGCTCGCGCAGCTCGGACAGCCGCGAGCCGAGGATCGAGCCGTGAACCGTCGCCGGCGAGACGGCGCGCCCGCGGCGGGCGCCTGGAACCTCGCTGTGGAAGTCGCCGGTGAAGGCCTCGAGGTTCACCTGCAGCCCCGCCTCCAGGAAGAAGTCGAGCATGCGCGGGGCATTGACGAGGTAGGCGTCGACCCGGTCCGGGTCGTAGTGGTCTCCGGCCAGGTTGCGGATGTAGGTCCGCGCATCCTCCATCGAGTCCTTGAGGCCTGCCTTGGCCCCGAGCGAGCTGTTCGGGACCCACATGAAGCCGCCGGAGTAGGCGGTTGTCCCACCAAAGCGGCCGGTCTTCTCCAGCAGAGCCACGTCCAGGCCGCCCTTTGCGGCGGTGATCGCCGCCGAAAAGCCTGCGGCGCCTGACCCGACCACGATTAGGTCGAAGGTGTCCCGGCCAGCGTCACGTCTCGATCGAGGATCAGGCATCAGCTAGATTCCACGCTTTCGTCCAGCAATTGCTCGACAGAGCGGAACGCCTTTGCGGCCGCCTCCGCCGACGGAAGCGCGTGTACCTCCCGTGACAACACTTCGGCTCCGACGTCTTTCAGCCCCTCACGCCTTCGGAGAGTGGTAATTACTCGCGGCAGGTCAAAGACGCCCTCACCGGGCATTAGGCGATGGTAGAAGGTGTCCTTGATTACGGACTCACGAATTTCTGCGGCGCCATCGCTGAGTTGCACGCCGGTGATAAGTTTTCCCGGAATCGCTTCGAGCAGGTCGAAATCCGGCCCGCCTCGGAAAAAATGCCAAGTATCGAACACCAGGCTCCCGTTCGGCCGATCCGCCAGCTGGACGATGCCCCACCCCGCCGCCAGGCCTTTCACCGGCGGCACGGGGCCAAACTCGAGCTGCACCCGAAGGCCCCTGTCGCGGGCCGCGTCGCAGGCGATGGCGAAGTGTTCCGCGAGGCCAGCAACGTCGAGCTGAGTTGCGAACCCCGGCACGGCTGACACCATCGTGCAACCGAAAGCTTCGGCTGCGGCAAGCGCCACCTCGAAACCGACTGGCGCAGAGCGCAAGGGGCGCGACTCGTCGATAGGATACCACACGCTCGAGCCGTCCATGACCGACAAGGCCACGCCGCTGTCCGTCGCATAGGCCACGATTTCTTGCGCCTTGCGCGGATCTGAGCCGAGTTCCAAGAAGTCATCGTGAAACAACGAGACGGCTGCAAAGCCGGCGCCAGCCGCGACGTCTATCCGCTCCTTAATGGAGACGTTCCGCCTGAGCGTTGCTGACCAAAGGACCTGGCGCATCACTTCACCGCCGCCGCCCAGGTCTCGCCGTAAGGCGTCATGAAGGCGGATTGGGTTTGCAGGTGCTGAATACGCCAGCCCTGCGCGGTGCGCCGGTAGCGAACCTCGTAACCGCCGCCACCCCAAAGCGCCTTGTTATCGGAGGTCGTCAGCGCGAAGAGTGCGCGCCACGTGCCGGTGGCGGTGTCGCCTTCGAGGTGGATCTGCGGGCTTAGCAGAAGATGCATGGAGAATGGCATGGTCCCACCGCTTAGGCCTTCTTGGATCGATCGCCGCCCTTCGAAGGTGCCTACCCTCGACGAGGACCACACGCCGTCCTCGGTGAACAGACCCGCCAGCGCCGCGCTGTCGGTCTGCGCCCCGGGCCAGCCGCGGTCCGCATAGCGGGCGTAGAGCGCCTGCAGGTTCTGGATTTCCAGCAGGTCCTCAAGGCGTTGCACACGCCGCTCCAATACATCGCTCATGACACTCTCCCTGGTTCGGTGATCGCCCCTTGGCATGGCTCCCACTACTCTGCGTGGACTGGTCCGTGCTGGCGCCAGCCGACCGGTCCGCCGGCCACGTTGATCGTCTCGCCGTTGATGAAGCCGGCCGCCGGCGAGCAGAGGAAGAGGATCGGCCAGGCGATCTCGTCCGGCAGACCGGCACGCCGCACCAGGTTCTGCCCGCCAGCGACGTCGGGATCGAGTTCCATCCGGTCCATCGCCCGGACATAGCCTTCCGACTTGATCGTGCCCGGGGCGACGCAGTTTACGCGTATGCCCCAGTTGGCGAGGTCAACCGCCATAACGGCCGTCAGGTTGTTGACCGCCGCCTTGGCCGCGCCGTAGGGCGACGAGTGAGGCACAGGGAACAGGCTCGCCCCCGAGGAGATATTGACCACCGCCCCGCCGCCCGCTGCGCGGATGTGCGGCGCGACTGCGCGTGTCAGCACCCAGACGCTACGCAAATTCAGCGCGATCATGTCGTCAAAGTCCGTTAGCGTCCAGCTCAGGTAGTCCTTGGCGCGGCTGCCGCCGGCGTTGTTGACCAGGAAATCCACCCGTCCGTGCGCGGCCTGCGCCGCCCTCGCCAGCGCCTCGCAGGCCTGGGCGTCCTTGACGTCGGTCGGGACGACGGTCGCGCGGCGGCCGAGGGCGGCGACCATCGCCGCCGTCTCCTCCAGCGCCCCGAGCTTGCGACCGGCCAGGACCACGTCCGCGCCGTGCTCGGCGAAGCCGATCGCGGTGGCTCGGCCGATGCCCGTGCCACCGCCGGTGATCAGTGCGACACGACCTGAAAAATCAAAGGGCTTAGAGATCTGCAAGTTCACATCCTTCAGTGATGTCTCGCTGGTTTCTTCCGAGAAAGTGATGTCGCTAGGCCCAACGGGGCTCGAGCCGTCATCAACGCCAAACCACACCGTTTCAACTGCACGGAAGGGAAGCTCACCCCGGATAGGCTTCCCTCACCCGGGTCATGGTTCCGATTGGATCGGCATTGCCCGGCAACGCGCACATGAAATTGGAGACGCCACGCTGTGCGAGGCCATCCAGAACGGCGCTGGCTTCCTGTGAGGTGCCGGCGATCGTCCTCAGCCCGGCCAAGTAGTCCACGAGACCTAGTTCCTGGACCAAACGAGCGTTGGGCCCATCCACAACTACGTGCTCCGAAGTGTTATAGCGCCGCTGTAGCTCGAGTACTTTGTCCTTGAACTGTGAAGGGACCTCTTCAAACGCCCATTTTGCGCGAAGGCCATACGCAGCGATCGTCGGCAAGAACCCCATAATGTCCTCAACCGCCTTCTCGCGATGCTCACGAACCGAAATGAAACTGTAAGCCCATACGTCTACGGTCTGCGGATCGCGCCCCGCTGCCATTGCGGCGTTGCGCACAGCCTCCAGCTTTCTGTCCACGTCCTCAAGGGACGACCCAACGGAGAGGATGACGCCATCGGCCACTTCGCCGGCCAACTTCAGGGCCTTTGGACCGCTCGCCGAGTAGTAGATCGGAACCGGACGGGCAAAGCGGAGCGGCGGGATTACAGCGCCTTCCCACGGAGCCTCTTCACCGTTGAACAGGCGGCGCAGGGTCAACATGTAGTCGCGCGCGTCGGCTTGCGTCGCCATCTCGCGCCCCATCCCGGTAACCGCGCTTCCGCCCGTGCCGAGGGCGAAGACGACGCGTCCCCCGCTCAGATCGTATAGCGTGGTCATCGCGCTAGCAGCTACGACTGGGTGTCGGCTTATTGGGATCGTCACCATTGGCGCAAGCGTCGCAGCTTTCGTCTCGTACGCCGCCACTGCCAATGAGGTGTATAGCTCATGCCAGCCTGCTGGTGAATCACCAACCGTGATTAAGGTGAAGCCAAGTTCTTCAGCAGATCGCACTTCATTTCGAAAGGCTTCCAGATCCTCGCCCCACAGCGAAATTGAACCGAGCTCCATCTTTTAACTCCCTTTTATTTTGGCTTCGATCTGAGCCCCAGGTGGGATGGAAGTCGAGGCAATCCGGCGGATACTGCGCGGCGCTGATTCCGGATCTGCGCCGCCCTCAATCCCAACTGGGATGAAGCTTCTTCTCGCGGCACAGGTCCTGCGCCTCGACGCACGTGCCGGCGTATGCCGTGCCCTCCGCCGTGGTGACGAGCCACGTCACCACGGCCCCGATCGCCGAAGGCGGGGCGGCGCCGACAAGCTCCTTCCCGTACTCGCGCACGGCGATCTCGTTGCGCTCGGTGCCGACGAAACCGGGCTGGACGTTGAAAGCGCGAATGCCGCGATCCTTGAACTCCGCGTGCAGGGTTCCCACCAGAGGATGGCCGGAGGCCTTGCCGACCGCGTAGGCGAGGCCCCAGCCGCCCTTGCCCGCCGGCGCGGGCGGCGTGTCGTAGGCCGAGGAGGAGGTGATGGTGACGACCTGCCCCGCGCCGCGCTCGAGCATCTTCGGGAGCAGCGCCCGGGTCAGGACGATCGGAGCGATGCAATGGGCCTCAAAGAACTTCCCGTACGCATCGACCGGCGTATCGAAGAAGGTGTCCATCAGCCCAGGGCCGAGGTAGCGCCCATTGTGCACCAGGAGGTCGACGCCGTCCCACTTGTCGAGCACCTCCTGCGCGCAGGCCTCCACCGACGCGCGGTCGGTGAGGTCGGCGGCGACCCGCAGCGTCCGGGCGCCCTCCGCTTCGAGGACGGCGGCGGTCTCCTCAAGGCTGCCCGGCAGTGGACGGTCGTCGGAGCGGTGGACGGTCAGGGAATTGTCCCGCCGCTCGCCGGGCTGAACGGTGCGCGCCGAGACGGCGACGTCGTAGCCGGCCTTCGCCAGGGCGATGCTGATCGCCTTCCCGATCCCGCGGCTTGCGCCGGTGACGAGCGCCTTTGGCCTGGTCATCGATCTCTCCCTTGCTTGAGGTTTCGTCGGAATCAGAGCAACGCGCCGACGCGGCCGCCGTCGACCACGATGAACTGGCCGGTCACATAGCTGGCGCGCGTCGAGCACAGGAACGCGGCGACCGCCGCCATCTCCTCGGGATATCCCAGCCGCCCGACCGGGGTGTCCGGCCGGCTCATCGCGTTGGCCTCATCGTAGGCGCGGCCCCCGGCCTCGGCGTTGCGCTTCATGTAGCTGCGGTAACGCTCGGTCGCGAAACCGCCGGTGCCGAGCGTATTGATCGTAATGCCGAACTTGCCGAGCTCATCGGCGAGGCTCTTGTTCAGCGCGGTCGTGCCCACCCGGGTGACGTTGGCCGTGATCAGCGGCAGTTCGCGATGCGGCTCCTTCGAGCAGATCGAATTGATCGTGACGATCCGCCCCCAGCCCTTGGCCTTCATCGCCGGAATCACCGCCCGGCTGAGGTAGACCTCGCTCATGACGATGTGCTCGTAGGCTTCCAGGAAATCCTCGTCCTTGGTCTCGTCCCAGCGTCCGTGCGTCGGCCCGTAGACGTTGCCGATGACGATGTCGGGCTCGCCGTAGGTGCTGATCGCAAAAGCCACGGCGGCCTGGATGCCGGCCTTGGTGGTCATGTCCGCGCTGACGCCGCTGGCCTCGCCGCCGGCGGCACGGATCGCCGCGACCGTCTCGTCGATCGCTTCCTGCCCGCGGGCGGCGACGACGACCTTGCAGCCTTCACGCCCCAGCTCCTCCGAGATCGACCGGCCGATCCCCTTGCTGCCGCCGCCGCTCAGCGCGACCTTGCCCTTGATCCCGAAATCCATGGCTTTCCTCCAGATTCTCGTTTCTTCGAAGCGCGAACCTTAGCTGACGCAACGATGCGGTCAGACCGGTCGAACCGGCAAGCCGGTCGTCTAGGCGAGCCCGATCTGTTTGGCGTAGCGCTCGAGGTCGGCGAACCCTTCCTCGCCGATCTCGCCCAGCTTGCGTCCGACCCAGGGCGTGACCACAGCGCGCTGCACGCCTTGCGCGGCCAAGGCTTCGAGGTCGGCGCGAGGCGCCGGACCCAGTGTGATGCTGCTGAACTGGAAGGGCTCGCCGCCGCGCCCTGCCTCGACGAGATGCGCCTTGATCCGGGGGATGCTCGACGCCGCGCCGTGCCAGCCGTTGCCCAGCAGCGCCGCCCGCTTCTCGGCCGCCGGCGTGCCGCCCCCGACCAGTATCGGCAGCGGGCGCTGAATCGGCTTGGGCTCGAAGCCCATCGGGCCGAAGTCGTAGAATTCGCCGTGGAATTCGGGATCATCGCTTTCGAAACAGGCCCGCAGGGCGAGGATGGACTCGTCCATCTTGCGGCCGCGCTTGGCGAAGTCGTTGCCGGTGAAGCGGTATTCCTCCTCGCTCCAGCCGAGCCCGACCCCCAGGTCGAGCCGACCGCCCGACAGGACGTCCAGCGAGGCGACCATGCGCGCGGCGAGCACCGCATCGCGCAGCGGCAGCATGTAGATGCCAACGCCCAGACGGATCGTCTTCGTCGCCGAGGCGATGGCGGCCAGGACGATCAGCGGATCGACGAAGGGCGAGCGGGGGCGAAAGTTGACGACGTCCTCGGTGGCGCGGTCTGCGAGCGCTACGGCCGTGGGATACTTGCGCCACCAGTTCGGGTCGCCCGACGGCAGCGCCAGGTGCTCGCCCGACCAGGCGCCTTCGAAGCCCAGGTCCTCCGCCAGCTGCGCGGTCCGCACCTGCAGCTCCGGCTTCATCCAGACGATGTTGAGGCCGATCTTCAACGGCGGCGGCGCCATGGGGATTTCCGATTCTGCTGCTGTGGACTGCGGTCAGGTCAGACGAGGGCGGCGCGCTGCGACGCGCGCAAGCTGTCCGCGATGGCCCCGCTGTTGGAGATCGTCGCCAGCAACGGGAGATGCAACCGGATCTGAGCTTCGTGGCTCTCCTCGGTCCCGCCGGCCGTACAATCCTCGGCCAGGACGACGTTGTAGCCCAAGGCCACCGCCTCCGTGGCGGCGCCCGGCAGGGCGATGTTGGTGGAAATCCCGCTCAGGACCACAGTCTCGACGCCGAACCCCCGAAGCAACGCATCGAGATCGGAGCCCGTGAAGGGCGCCATTCCGTGCATGCGATCACTAAGGAGATCGGTCGCATGAACAGGCAGGCGGTCGTCTATCGCGGCTTCCCACGAACCCTTGATCAGCACCCCGCGCCTCTTGACCGCGGCCGCGAGCGAACAGTTGACCTTGAAGCCGCGGAAGTCCGGAAGCGCCGATATCGTGCAGAACACCACCGGAAGGCCGAACGACCGGAATACGTCGGCCATCGCGTCGATCTTCGGAATGATGCCCCGCTGGTTGGCGTGGTAGCCGACGTCGAATGTTTGCGGCGGCGGTCCGTGCGCCGTCGCGCTGTTCGTCATCGCGTTCTGGCATTCCGAAATCAGCAGGGCGGCCGTCTGGCCACGCTCAAGGCCCCTGACCAGATCCATCGGCTACAACTCCCTGATAACAATGTGACTCCCTACCGCCGAGGGCGGTTGGACGTCCAAGCCGCAATGTGGCATTTCCATACGAAACACTTATGGGCCGTCATGCTGGACGTTCGTTTGATGTTGCAGTTCGCTGCGATCGCGGAGGAGCGCTCCTTCACCCGCGCCGCCAAGAGGCTTGGGCTGGCGCAGCCCTGGCTGTCGGCACGAATGCGGACTTTGGAAGACGATCTCGGTTCGCCTGTGTTTCAGCGTAGTTCGCGTGGAGCATCGTTGACCCCCGAAGGGGAGCGGCTCTACGATGCGCTCCGTCCAATGCTCGCGGCCGTTGCTGCGTTTGATATCGAATTCCAGGAGCTCAAGCGCCGTCGGTCGCGCAGGATCCGGATCGGCTGCCCGGCGCTCAGCGCGCAGGATCTGAAACTCGCAAGGCTGTTCGATGCCTACGAGGCGGCTTTCCCTAACTCAAATCTCCAGATCGAACGAGGTTATTCAAGCTCGTTGTTGTACGCGTTGCGCATGGGCCGTTGCGATTTCATCTTCAGCGCAGCGACCAGCGACGCCGAACTGGAGGCGATGCCATTTACGCACCATGGCGTCGGCGTGAAGATGCACAGAGGGGACCCGCTGGCCGCGCGCGACAGGATCTCACTCTGCGATCTCGTTGGCCGCACTCTCGCTGTCTATTCGCATTCACTTCATCACGAAATCGACAACTATATAGAGCAAGCTGTTGCCCTTGGCGTGCACGTTACACGTCATCGGGAGTTGCACGACGCGATGATCCTTCAAAAGGATATGGCCGATCGCCGGCTGATATTTACCATAACGCCGGAGGAATTCGACTTTCCAGTCTATGGCGAAGCAATGTTGAAGCCTCTGGAAGGTTCGCCGTTGATCTCCGTCAACCTGTTACGCCGGCGCGCGAACCAGCATGCCGTTCATCAAGGCAAGTTCTGGCGACTGGCCCAATCCCACCGCCACGAACCGTAGACCGTCCGATCTTAGCCGCCACGTCGCTGGCTGACAGGACCTGATTATCACCCGGTCGATCGGCTCACGCCTGAACGACTCCACAAACCCTCGGTGTCGCTACCACTTATAAGGGCACTGTCATCTTTCGGCGGGCCCTGCGCTGCAAGCGTGAAATTGGTCTTTGGTGACGATCTGTCGGGCGTGTGGTCATCTTTCCGGCCTGTTGGCGCAACGCTGATGGTCGCTGGCCCAGCTGGAGTCCGCTGAGCAGGTCTCACTTAAACGATCGAATTGAAGGCTCCGACAGCGCCACGGGGTTTGACACGTTAACGGGGGCAGGTCAGACCCCAACACTCTCCAGCTTCCAAACGTTCATGACGATGCCCCCCGGTTCCTACAGCTGCACTCGTGAAGGGCTGCGACACCGTCAGGCCGGCGACAGGATTGGAGGGCTGGCGATCTCCACCTGGCATTCACTGGGTTCGAGCGCCCAGAACCGCTTCGTTCCGATCGGTTGACCTGTCCGATCGAAAAGCACGACGCGAGCATCGGCGCCGGTCGCCGTCATAGCCTTCGCGAGAGTTTCCGCCTTCGCCTCGGCGCGACCGCCGGAGCGGAACACGAGGGGCGCCAGCGCCGGGGGCCCTTCCACCATCCAGCCTCCCTCAATCGGAGAAACGCAAAAGTCCACGGTCTGCATGGCGCCCTCCCTACCCATGCCGGCGCTCGAGGCGCAGCAGCGCGTCCCGAACGTCAGTGAACGGGACTGGTTCCGGCGCGCCCAGCAGCCAGCGAAGGGTGGGTGCGTCCTGGACGGCCGAGGCGTCTGACGCCCAAGACGCCAGGATCGCACGCTTTTCCCGGGGTGGAAGGTGAGCGTCCTTCAGGACATCATCGGGGATCGTGAAGCCGACGGCGGGGCGAACTCCGCGGGCGAGCGCCGCCCTCAAGCCTTGGCTGTGAATCAGGTGTTCCGTGGTTGCGAGGCGCACGGGCGTATCTCCAGCTGTTTCCTTTCCCAAAGCGCCGCGAACGCGCGGCGGCGCACGTCGATTTGGTTGGTCACGTCTGACGCTTCAAGAGGGTTGGTAACGCGCCTGGCCCAGGCATCGGTTCGCGCCCCGGAAGAGCGACGAGGCTTTTCGACGCCGATGCGACGCCCCACGAACTATCACGGTGGTCGCGTTCAAAGCGTGCGCCGCACTTCGAACGCGCGCGCCGAGAGGTCTACATGGTCGCCGGGCCTATCGGGCGAGGACGATGTGGGTGGCATGTTCGCTTGCCTGGTGCTCGGTGACCCGGAAGCCGAGCGCCGGAAGGTCGATGCCGGCGAACATCGCCTCGCCCTGCCCGAGTACGACCGGCGACAAGGCGAAGTGCAGCTCGTCGATCAGGCCGGCGCGCAAATACTGGCGCACCGTCTCGACGCCGCCGCCGATCTTGACGTCGAGATCGCCGGCCGCCGCCCTGGCCTGCTCGAGCGCCGCCTCCACTCCCTCGGTCACGAAGATGAAGGTCGTGCCGCCCTCCATCTCGATTGGATCCCGCGGATAGTGGGTCAGCACGAAGGTCGGCGCATGATAGGGCGGATTGGCGCCCCACCAGCCCTTCCAGCTCTCGTCCGGCCACGGACCGCGGATAGGGCCGAACATGTTGCGGCCGAGGATGAAGGCGCCGAACCCGGTCATCGCGCGGTGCGCATAGGCCTGATCAACGCCCTCGGAGCCGCCGTCCTGACCGATCATCGTCCGGAAAAAGCGCGTGCCGAACATCCACTGGTGCAGCTCCTGCCCGCGCCTGCCGAGCGGATGCTCCAGACTCTGCTCCGGTCCGGCGCCAAAGCCGTCGAGCGAGATCGAAAAGCCCCCCACGCGCACCTGTGACATCACTGCCTCCACTATTCCCACCGCCGGCCAAGAAGGCCGGCCTCCCCAGGACGGCCGAAGGCGGCGCGTCCCGACAAGGCCCCCATGTTTTCCAGCCGTCGCCGCGGTCATCGCCGTTTCCAGGTGTTCCTAAAGGCGATTAGTTCCTCGACGGTGTTCTTGCCGTCATGGTCCGCGTCGGACCGTGCGCCAGAAGCGGACCTGGCTCGCCGCCCGGAAACGTTCCTCGGCGCACAGTCGTATAGGCTCCAGGCTGTCGTCGAGGAGATCGACTTTACTGTGCGCTACCTAATCCAGAAACTGGAGAAGGCCGCCAAGGTCTTCGCTGGATAACCGGCGACGAGCGAGCGCTCCTGAGGGCCCACGGAATCCAGTGAGCATGCGCGTTCGGTGATGTCGGCTGTGCGCCGATTTCGTTGAAAAGGCCGGTTGAGGCCGGGACTCGGGCCTGATTCACTTCTTTCGACGACGGGAGATGCGGCGATGATGGGTGAGCGACAAGTGGATCAGGCGGCGCTGTTCTACGAGTTCTCCCTGGAGCGGCAGGCGCCGTCCGACCACCTGCTCCGCGCCATTGACCGCTTCGTGAACCGGAGTGCGTGCGGGCGCACGTGGCGCCGTTCCACAGTCCGATCGGACGACCCTCGATCGATCCTGAGCTGCTGATCCGCATGCTGCCGATGGGCTACTACTTCGTCGTCCGCTCCGAGCGGCGGTCGACCCACGCCCTCGATGTAGGCACGGTCACCCATTTCAGCTAGGACCAATCCACATTCAGGATTCCCAGGCCTGAAAGGTGCTGAATCAATCCGTCTCCGGGTTTTGTGATTCGGAGCGGGTTGATGGGCGTGAAGCGCTATGAGCTGAGCACGAGGCAGTGGGAGCGGATCGCCCCGTTGCTGCCGGGCAAGGTCGGTGATCCCGGCCGGAGCGGAGCCCACAACCGAGTGTTCGTGAACGGGGTGCTTTGGGTGCTGCGCTCCGGAGCCCACTGGCAGCATCTGCCGGAGCGCTACGGCAAGTGGAAGAGCGTGCACGCCCGCTTCACTCGGTGGGCGAAGGCCAGTGTTTGGGAGAAGGTGTTCGCCGAGTTGATCCGTGATCGAGACAACGAGTATCTGATGCTCGACACCACCCTGGTCCGCGTCCACCAGCAGGCGGCGGCCGGAAAAGGGGGGCCCAAACTCAGGCGCTGGGGCGTTCCCGAGGCGGTCTGACCACTAAAATCCACATGGTGTGCGACGGCCTGGGGCGGCCGCTCCGCTTCATGCTGACCGCCGGCCAGCGCCACGACAATCTCACCGCCAAGGCCCTGCTCGCCGCCTTCCAGGCCAAGGCCGTCCTCGCCGACCGCGCCTACGACAACAACGATCTCCGCCAGGCTATCGACGCGATGGGCGCCGAGATCGTCATCCCCTCAACACGGTCCCGAAAACGCCCGATCCCTTACGACGAGACGACCTATAAGCTCCGCAACCGCGTCGAACGATGCTTCAACAAGCTCAAGCACTTCCGACGCTTCGCCACCCGCTACGACCGACGCGCCGACCACTTCCTCGCCTTCATCCACCTCGCCGCCATCATGCTCTGGCTGCGCTGAATGTGGATTCGTCCTAGTTCGTGAGGATCAGGCCGCCATCGACGTGCAGGACCTGGCCGGTCATCCACTTGCCCGCCGGCGAGCAGAGCAGCAGCAGCGGTCCGACGAGGTCGTCCGGTTCGCCCGCCCCGTTGCCGGCGGCCGAGGCCTCCACGTAGGTGCGGAACGGGCTGCCCGCCGGAGTCAGGCTCGCCCCGGCGCTGGACGCGGTCATCCCCGGGGCGATGGCGTTGACGTTGATGTTCTGCTTGCCGACCTCGCGGGCCAGGGCGGTGGTGAGGCCGACCAGCGCGATCTTGGTGACGCCATAGACGCCGGAGGCCGGGTAAGCCCCGGCGGAAACCTGATTGATGATCCGGCCGCCGCCGCGGGCCAGCATTTCCGGGATGCAGGCGCGGGCGCACAGCAGCGCGCCGGTGAGGTTCACGTCCAACCAGGTCCGCCAGCCGCCCAGCGGCACCGTCAGGGTGGTGCCGCCCAGGTTGGGGTTGCCCATCTCGACCATCAGCGCAGCGTTGTTCACCAGGATGTCCACGCCGCCGAACGCATCCTTAGCGGCCCTGGCCATGGCATGCGCGGAACCCTCCTTCGAGATGTCGACCTGCACGCCGATCGCCTTGCCGCCGGCCGCCTTCACGCGCTCGGCGCACGCCTCGGCCCCTTCTTTCACCAGATCCGCGCACACGACGCTGGCGCCTGCGTTGGCCAGCCCCAGGCTGTAGGCTTCGCCGATCGAGTTCGGGCGGCCGCCTGCGCCTGTGACGATAGCGACTTTTCCGTCGAGACGAAATTGGTCGAGCGTGAAGGCCATTGATTCCGTCCTTGTTCAAAAACCCGCGGAGCCTCGGCCCGCGGACCATGCGCGTCTATTGCACTTCTTACTTCGCATCCGTCGGTGGCGTTACCCCTCGACATACCAGTCCGAGCGCCATCCTCCCCAAGGCCAGTATCACGCCCGTCGCCTAAGACAATCGCCTTATTGTGCGGACAAAAACCTCAGTTTGAACCGAACGGGGCGACCTGCCGGGGCGGTCCCGGGCCGGCCGGGGACACAATTCAGCAGGCTCGAACGCGAGCAGCTTTGCAACACCAACGCATCACAAATCGGGGCTTCCTTGGAAGCCCTTGTCGGGCGGGCAGTGACTCGGACGATGGCGCAGGTCGATGCGAGCCGTCACAAAATTCTCGTCAAGACAGTTGACTGAACAAAATAAGTCATGCAGATATTTTCCGGTTGGCCGGACACGGCTCATGCAACGGGGGGACAAAATGACGGCAGAGACTCGCGTAGACTCCGGCAAGGCGCACCTTTCACGCACTCGGCGGCTACGGTGGTTGGCCGCGGGGGGCATGACCGCGAGCTTGGAACTCGTTGCGTCAGTGGCCTCCGCCCAGACCAGCGCTGCGAACGTGAACGAACTGGAAGAGATCCTCGTCACCGCCCGCAAGGTTGAAGAGAACTTGCAGAGCGTGCCGGTTGCGGTGACTGCTTTCACGGGCGAACAACTGGCGCGTCAGAACGCCGTCCGCCTCTCGGACGTGGCCCGCCTGACGCCTGGCCTGATGTTGCGGGAAGGGAGCAACAACCCCACGGGACTTATCATTGGTCTGCGTGCGCAGGTCCAGACCGACCAGCTTGCCACCCTCGATCCCTCCGTGGGCGCCTACGTCGATGGTTTCTATTGGGCTCGCGCCTACGGCCTCAACACAGACTTGGTGGACTTGAAAAGCGTGCAGGTGCTCAAGGGGCCGCAGGGCACGCTTTTCGGGCGCAATACAACCGGCGGCGCGGTCCTGATGGAGACCAACGATCCCAGCTCAACCGCTCTATCGGCAATGGGCCAGGTCAGCTACGGCAGATTCAACGAGCGTATCCTGACAGGTGTGTTGAATGCCCCCATCGTCGCGGATCGCTTGGCGGTTCGAGTTGCGCTCCAAAGCAACAAACGCGATGGATATCTAGAAGATTTCATCTCCCGGAAAAAATACTCCAATCGAAATAACTTCACGGCGCGCCTTAAACTCGGCGCACAAATGAGCGAAAACGTCAGCATTGTTCTCTCTGGAGAGCAATCTCGAATGGAAACGCGGGACAAGGCGCAATCGCTCGTCTTCCTGCGACAACCGGTGGTCACAGGCCCTACACAACCTGCGTTCAGCTCTGTGGCCCGCACTTTCGTAAATATGTTTCCAATTCCCGGGCTTAACGTCGACGACTACATGGCCAGGGCCAGGGCGGATCACGACTACATCAGTCTTAGCTCTAGTCCCACTAATGTCCCATATACTAAGGTTAGGACGGAGACTTTCACCGGGACTGTGAAATATGACAGCCCAATCGGTACGCTCAAGTGGATTTCCGGGTATCGAAAGGTCAGGGCGCTATCTAATTTCGATCTGGACGGTAGCCCGTGGGAGATAAATTACACCGGAAGCCTTCAGTCGTTGAAGAATTGGTCTACCGAGCTACAGCTTACCGGAAACGCGCTCAGCGATCGAGTTCAATACGCCATCGGCACATTTTATTTCGAGGAAAGTGGCTTTGATAGTTCGCTGGGATATCAGGTTCCAGGCCTCAACTTCAACAGTAACCAATTCTATGGTGATATCGATAACAAGAGCGTAGGAGCCTACGCACAGACTGTTACGAAGCTGTCGGACGCCGTCAATTTAACGACCGGGATCAGATACTCGACCGATCGCAAAGGCATCGAGACCCGCAACTTGAATTTTGACCGACGCAACCCTGTTCCAAGGTGCTTCATGGCGACAGCGGTCGCGCCCCTCTGCTCACTGTCGCGCTCGGATAAATTCAGCGACACCTCCTACACCGCGGGGCTCGACTACAAGCCCACCGATGACGTGCTCCTTTACGTAAAGACCAGCAAAGGATTCCGGTCAGGTGGTCAGAACCTCAGAGCGACCAGCGTGGCCGCATTCGTTCCCTTCCTCCCCGAGACCGTGCGCGAGCACGAAGCTGGGGCGAAGACCCAATTGTTCGACCGGCGGCTGCGCTTGAACGTGGCGGCGTATCGCAGCACGCTGAAGGGCGCTCAGCGCAGCACGTTGGTGCCCACAGCGACAGGCAGCATCACGACGAT
>Ga0070668_100001653_pt1 | contig 16174 bp, 17 predicted proteins | sample KBSS43metaG_FD_64661 | JGI IMG/M metagenome (GOLD analysis project Ga0070668, IMG submission 64661) | Switchgrass rhizosphere microbial communities from Kellogg Biological Station, Michigan, USA - KBS S4-3 metaG | ecosystem: Host-associated > Plants > Roots > Rhizosphere > Soil ... | reverse complement strand
AACTGCCCCGCACCGACACCGGCAAGCTCTACAAGCAGACGCTGATCGAGAAGTACTCGCGCTGAGGTGATTTCGGCGCGTAGGCGTTCGCTGAGTGAACGTTTACGCGCCGAAATCGCACGGACGGGTCAGCTGGACCGGCGCAGCGTCACCCGATAGGTGTACTGCTCCGGCAGGAAGTGGCTGACCGCCAACTCGACCGGCGTGCCCGAGGAGTCGGAGTACAACCGGTCGACGCGCAGCATGGAATGCCCAGGGGAACAGTCGACACCTCGCGCGACGGCCTCGTCGGCGGGGGCCACGGTGATCGACTGTGCGGCTTCGGTGATCGGCTCGGGCAGGTGCGGCTCGAGCAGCGCGATCACCGTGCTGGTGCTGACGGCGCCGTCCCGAAGCTCGGCCGCGTTGGCGACCCCCCGGGCGACGGGCTCCGGCAGGTGCACCCTGGTCACCACGAACGGCACGCCGTCGTGCAGCCGACGGAAGACGACGATGTACACGACGTCGTCGTCCAGCCGCAGCCGGCTGGCCGCCTCGACGTCGACCCGGCGGCGCAGGCCCGCGAGCACCTCCATGGTGGTGTCGTCCGACAGGCTCATCAGGTCCTCGATGGAGCCCAGCTGGCGCAGGTACCGGCCGGAGTCGTTGGCGTAGGTGCCGCGCCCGGGCACCCGGTACACCACGCCCTCGGCGACGAGGTCCTGAAAGGCGCGGCGCACGGTCTGCCGTGATACGCCGTGGCGGGCCACCAGTTCGGACTCGGTGGGCAGCCGGGCGCCGTCGCGGTACTCGCCGGCCGCGAGCTCGTCCAGAAGTTGTTGGCGCAGTGTCTGATACGCAGGGCGCGACTTCACGTCAGATCCCGCCGCGAGCCACCAGCTGGCTCGCGATCACGTTGCGCTGGATCTCGTTGGTGCCCTCCCCGACGATCATCAGCGGGGCGTCGCGGAAGTAGCGCTCGACGTCGTACTCCGTGGAGTAGCCGTAGCCGCCGTGGATGCGCACCGCGTTGAGCGCGATCTCCATCGCCACCTCGGAGGCGAACAGCTTGGCCATGCCGGCCTCCATGTCGGCGCGCTCACCGCTGTCGTACCGCTCGGCGGCGTGCAGCGTCAGCTGGCGGGCGGCGGTCAGTTTGGTGGCCATGTCGGCGAGGTAGTGGCCGACGGCCTGGTGCTTCCAGATCGGCTGCCCGAAGCTCTCCCGCTCCTGCGCGTACGCCAGTGCGTCTTCCAGCGCGGCGGTGGCCACTCCGAGCGCTCGCGACGCCACCTGAATGCGGCCCGTCTCAAGGCCTTTCATCATCTGCCCGAAGCCCTTGCCTGGTACGCCACCGAGGATGGCCGACGGCGACGTCCGGTAGCCGTCGAACGACAACTCGCACGTCTCGACACCCTTGTAGCCGAGCTTGGGCAGGTCGCGCGACACCGTCAGACCCTCGCCGTGCTCCACCAGCACCACCGAGATGCCGCGGTGCTTGGGATCGGCGTCGGGATCGGTCTTGCACAGCAGCGCGATCAACCCGGACCGCCGCGCGTTGGAGATCCATGTCTTTGCACCATTGACGACGAGGTCGTCCCCGTCGGCGCGCGCCGTCGTCGACATGTTCTGCAGGTCCGACCCGCCGCTGGGCTCGGTCAACGCCATCGTGGCGCGCACCTCGCCGGTGGCCATCGCGGGCAGATAGTGCCGCTTCTGCTCATCGGTGCCGAACAGCGACAGCAGCTTCGCGACGACGGTGTGCCCGCCCATCGCCCCGGCCAGGCTCATCCAGCCTCGCGCCAACTCCTGGGTGACCAGCACGTAGCAGGACGTGGAGACCGGGGTGCCGCCGTACTCCTCGGGCACCGCCAGCCCGAAGATGCCGATGCGCTTCATCTGCTCGATCCACGCCTCTGGGTATTCGTTGGCGTGCTCGACTTCGCGCACGGTCGGCTTCACGTCGCGGTCGATGAAGGCCCGCACGGTCTCCACCAGCATGAGTTCTTCGTCGTTGAGTGCCATAATGTACGGCCATATTGACACGTGCAGCGCAATACTGCCAGCATGTGACCCTGTGACTTTGTACGGCCATATGCCCGGCGGCCCACATTTCGACGAACTGCGGGTCGGCCAGGTCTTCGACTGGGCGCCGGCCATGGCCCTGACAACCGGCGCGGCGGCGGTGCACCAGTCGATCCTCGGCGACCGGATGCGGCTGCCGCTGGACGCCGAACTCAGCCGCGCGGTGACGGGCTCGTCGTCGGCGCTCGCCCATCCGGCGCTGGTGTGCGACGTCGCCATCGGGCAGTCGACGCTCGTCACCCAGCGGGTCAAGGCGAATCTGTTCTATCGTGGCCTGTGGTTCCACCGCTTCCCCGTACTGGGTGACACGATCCGCACCACGACGGAAGTCGTTGGACTCAAACAGAACTCGGCCAAGCCGGGCCGGGCACCGACTGGGCTGGCGGCGCTGCGCATGACCACCGTCGACCAGGACGACCGGCTGGTGCTCGACTTTCACCGCTGCGCGATGCTGCCACTCAGCGACGGCGCGCCCGACACCGGACACGACGACGACCTGGCGGGCGTGGGCAACGACATGCCAGCCCCCGCGGATCCGACGCGACAGTGGGACGCCGATGCGTTCCGTGCTCGGGTACCCGGGCCGCACTTCGAGACCGGGCTCAAGGGCACCGTGATCCCCACGACGGCCGACGTGGTCAGCAGTGCCCCGGAGCTCGCCAGGCTGACGCTCAACATCGCTGCCACACATCATGATTCACGTGTTGGCGGGCAGCGCCTTGTCTACGGCGGCCACACCATCGGCTTGGCCCTCGCCCAAGCGACCAGGGCGCTGCCCAACCTGGTGACCGTGCTTGGCTGGGAATCCTGCGACCACACCGGCCCGGTGCACGAAGGTGACACGCTGTACAGCGAAGTGCACGTCGAGGCCGCCACCCCGTTGGCCGGCGGCCGCGGCGGAGTGCTGCGGCTGCGGTCACTGGTCTACGCGGCAGGTGACGACCGGCAGGTACTGGACTGGAGATTCACCGCCCTGCAGTTCTGACGGCGGCCACAATGGGGAGCGTGGACGCGGTGGAGGATTGGGGCGCAAGCGGCCTCGCCCATCTGACCGGCGATCCCACCGGACCTCCGGACTACTCCCGCGCACACGTGCTCGAGCACGCACGAAGGACGGCCGCCTCGTACGGACAGGCCACGGGCGTCGACGTCGACGCCGCCACGTTGCTGGCGGGCCGCGCCGCGCTGCTCGGCTTCGGCCGTGGCGGGCGGGTGTCGGCGGGCGGGGCCAGCAGGTTGTTCACCGCACGCGACGGCTGGTGCGCATTGACCCTGTCCAGAGCCGACGACGTCGACGCGGTACCCGCTCTCGTCGAGACGGCCGAAGTGCCGGCCGATCCGTGGCGGGCCATCGAAGCATGGGCCGCCGGACGCAGCGCGGCTGAGGTCACCGAACGCGCCCGACTGCTCGGCCTGCCTGCTGCGGCGCTGGGGGAAGCCTGCGCCGCGCCGGTCGTACCACGACAGATCGGTGAGCGCACGGCGCCTCGTGGACTTTCGGGTCTGCTGGTGGTGGACATGTCCTCGATGTGGGCAGGCCCGTTGTGTGGCCAACTCCTGATGCGCGCCGGAGCCGTCGTGGTGAAGGTCGAGAGCCGCGCCCGGCCCGATGGCACCAGGTCGGGACCAGCCGCCTTCTTCGACTGGATGAACGGCGGAAAGCTTTCCTATGCAGTCGATTTCGACGAGCCGAGCAGGCTGCGCGCCCTGCTGGCGGCCGCCGACGTCGTGCTGGAGTCCTCGCGCCCGGCAGCGCTTCGGCACCGCGGGCTCGGCGCGGAGGACGTCGTGGGCACACCGGGGCGAGTGTGGCTGCGGATTACAGGCCACGGCGCCGATGGCGACCACGCGAACTGGGTGGCCTTCGGCGATGACGCGGCCGCGGCAGGAGGGCTGGTCGGTGCCGGCTCCGACGGCCCGGTGTTCTGCGCCGACGCCATCGCTGACCCGTTGACGGGCCTGCAAGCCGCGGTTCTGGTGGTCGAGTCGTTGACGCGCGGCGGCGGCGAACTACTGGACGTCGCGATGGCCGGAGTCGCCGCAACGTACGCGCAACTTCCGACGAGCCCGAGCAGCGGCGGCCCCGCGCTGCCTCCCCGACCCCCACCAGCGTCGCCTCCCGCGGCGGCCCTTGGGGAACACGGCGTGTGCGTCGAGCGCCTGATCGACGAGAGAGGCCTCGCCCCATGCTAATTCAACGCGCCATCCGGTTGGACGGGACGGTCGTCGACATCAGGACCGACCACGGCATCCTCGAGGTCGCCGAGCGACTGACGCCTGTCGTGGGGGAGGACGTGCTGGACGCCGCGCACCGCACCGTCATCCCTGGGCTGCACGACCACCACGTCCACTTGCATTCCGCCGCAGCGGCATTGACGTCGGTGCGAGTCGGTCCACGCGAGGTCGGCGATCGCGAGTCGTTGCGCCGGGTGCTCGCAGGGGCGAGCGTCGGCGAGGATGGCTGGATCCGGGCGGTCGGGTACCACGAAGCCGTCGCGGGACCGCTCAACCGCCACGTGCTCGACGAGCTTTCGCCCGCCGTGCCGGTCCGCGTCCAGCACCGCAGCGGAGTGCTGTGGACGCTCAACTCGGCCGGGTTGTCCCGGGTCGGACTGCCCGACCATCCCGACGGGCAGCTGCGCAGCGCCGACCCGCATTGGTCGGATACGTTGCAGCGCCGCGAATCTGGGCTGTCGGAGGTCAGTCGACGACTTGCGGCGTACGGCGTCACCGGGGTCACCGATGCCACCCCGAACCTCGGGATCGAGGACGTCGTCAAGTTCGAAGAAGCCCGTCGCCGCGGGGAGCTGGTGCAGCACGTGCACTGCCTCGCGCCTGGGAAGCGCATCTTGCACGACGACGACCTCGACCTCGGTGCGCTCACCGACTGGATCGGCGACCGCCATGACGACGGTGCCGCGGTGGCCGTGCACTGCGTCACGGCGGCCCAACTCGTCGTGACGATCGCGGCCATTCGGGCGGCGGGTGTCCGGCCGGGCGACCGCATCGAGCACGCGGCCATCGTCCCCGACGACTGCGTGTCCGAGCTGGCCGAGCTCGGCGTGATGGTGGCGACACAACCGAACTTCATCGCCGAGCGCGGCGACCAATACCTCACCGACGTACCCCACGAGGACCATCCTCAGCTGTGGCGAGTGGCCTCGCTGCTCGCCGCGAACGTGCCGGTCGTCATGTCGACCGACCTACCCTTCGGCGACGCCGACCCATGGGCGGCGATGCGCGCGGCGGTGCACCGCAGCACCCCAGCGGGCGTCATCCTCGGCGCCGACGAACGCATCCCGGCGCTGACGGCGCTGACGATGTTCCTCGGCTCGCCCGTGCAGCCGATGCGACCGCGCACGGTCGAATCGGGTCAGCCCGCCGACCTGTGCGTGCTCGCCGCACCGCCCGCCGAGGTGCTCGCTGAGCTCGACGCGGGAATGGTGCACACGACGATCGTCGACGGATGCGTCGTCTCCCGAACCGACTAGCGCGGAGTCAGACGCCTACGGTTTCGCTCTGCGTAAGCGTTCGCCGCAGGAACGCGAGCTGACTGGCGGAGAACGATTGTGACACAGTAGCTTTCGCGATGATGGCATCGAACCCGTGGAAGGCGTCGGGGACGACCTCGACGTCGCACGGCACGCCACCCGCGCGCAGCCGCTCGGCGTAGGCGAGGTCCTCATCGTGGAACAGGTCAGCGGTGCCGACCCCGATCCACGCCGCCGGTAGTCCGCCGAGATCGTCGTGGCGGGCGGGCACCGCGACGTTCGGATCGGCGTCGCCGAGGTAGCTCGACCAACCGAACCGGTTGCTCGCGCGCGACCACAGCCGGTGCGACGAGTCGTCGGGTCCGACCTCGTGGCCCGACGGGTCGTCGAGCATCGGGTACACCAACAGCTGTGCTGCGAGTGTCACCTCACCGCGATCGCGCGCCAGCAGCGCGAGCGCAGCGGCAAGGCCGCCGCCCGCACTGGCCCCGCCGACTGCGATGCGGTTGGGGTCGACTGCCGTTAGCCCCGCGAGCCACGTCAGCACCGCGTAGCAGACCTCGAGCGAGGAGGGGTAGGGGTGTTCGGGCGCCAAGCGGTACTCGACTGCCGCCACGGTGACGCCGAGCTCGCGCGCGAAGCGACGGCAGACCACGTCGTCCTGACGATGCGCTGCCGATGACGTACCCGCCGCCGTGAATCCACACCAGTGCGGGCCCCGCGCCGGTCGAGTTCGGTGGCCGGTGCAATCGCACGCCGTCACCCGACGGCAACGTCAGCACCTCGACGCCGTCGGGGGCGCGCCGGTCCATGAGCCGCCCCGCACCGCGGAGCAGCGGAAGCGTGTACGGGGTCACCACCGTGCGGGGGATGAACCGCGCGGCACGGCGCAGGTCCGGATGAAAGTCGACCACGTCCCGACCCCTACCCATCGCACCTCGCGGGTCAATCGCGGTCGTTGAGCGCCGCCTCGAACGCGACGCGATCCCCGCGGTAGAGCGAGCGCACCACCTCGATGGGCCGACCCTCGGTGTCGAGTGACCTGCGGTGCAGGCGCAGCATCGGCATCGCCGTCGTCGACTCGAGCAGTCCGGCCTCCCGCGGGCTGGCCAGCACCGTCTCGATGCGTTCCACCGCCGACCCGAACCGGACTCCCGTCGCGCGGATCGCGGCGTACAGCGAGGTGGTCGGGTCGAACGTGTCGGTGAAGTCACCGAACCGGTGCTTGGGCAGGTAGGTGCTCTCCAGCCCGATCCGCTGGCCGTCGGCCAGCAGCACGCGTTCTAGGTGCATGACGGCGTCGGTGTCGGCGAGCTGCAACGCCTCGGCAAGGTCGGGGGTGGCCTCAACGTCCTCCCAGGTGACGAGCAGGCGGCCGGGCTTGCGCCCCATCCGCAGCGCCCCTTCGGTGTACGACTTGAGCGAAAGTGGTTGTACAAGTTTGGGCTTCGACACTACGGTACCCCGCCCGCGCCGTTCGATGCGGCCCTCGACGAGCAGTTCGTGCAACGCCTGACGGACGGTTTCGCGGGCCACCCCGAAGCGCACGGCGAGCTCGCGCTCGGGTGGGAACGCGTCCCCTTCGAGCAGCCCGTCCAGGAGGCCGTCGAGCTCCGTGCGAATGGCATGCGGCTTGCTCATCTCGATTTACCTTGCCGCATAACCCGTTCCGCGATCGCCAACACGTCGGAGATTGTCGCACCCCGGGCTCCGGGCACCTTGGCGGCGTCGTCGTAACGACGTAGCCGCAGTGCGTCGGGCCACCACGGATGTGCCAGGTAGGCGCCGTCGACGTCCGCGCCCCCCTGTGCGCGCAGCGAGTCGACCGACGTCGCGGTCAGTGTCGAGGAGTAGCCCGGCTCGGTGGCGACCAGGTATCGCTTCGCGGCGACGTGCGCGCCGGCGAGCCAGCCGACCCGCGCCCCGAAGCGGGGGGTGAGCCAGTCGCACGCGGTCGCGTCGTGCCTGGTGGCCGCGGCCGCGTCGAATGTCGGACTATGCGCGAGGTCGTGCAGCACGGCGGCGAGCACGAGTTCGTCGTCGGCGCCGTCGTCGAGCGCGCGGGCGGCCGACTGAAGTGCGTGGTCGAGTTCGTCGACGGCCTCCTCGTCCCACACCCCGCGCAACGACCTTAGGAGACTGTCGGTTTCGTCGAGCACCGTCATGGACGCCATCGTACAGTAATTGGTCTATACCAATTGTTAACCAGCTGTTCCGACCGCCAACATCACACGGTTGAGCCGCCGTATCCCTGACTCTGAAAGGTGCTCTTGCATGCGCGTGACGGTCATCGGTGGCGGAATCCTCGGCACCGCCCACGCGCTGGAAGCCGTCCAGCGCGGTCACCACGTCACCCAGCTCGAACGCGAAGTCGAGGCCCGCGGCGCCACCGTGCGCAACTTCGGACTGGTGTGGGTGTCCGGCCGAGCCGAACACGAACTCGACGCGGCGCTGCGGTCGCGGGAACTCTGGGAGCGACTCGGGGCCCGCGTGCCGGGGATCGGGTTCCGTCCGGCCGGGTCGCTGACGCTGTTGCGGACGCCGCGCGAGGTGGCGGTCGCCGAGCAGGTCGTCGCACGTGCCGACGCCGACCGTCGCGGCTTCGAACTCCTCGAACCCGACCAGGTGCGCGCGCTCAACCCCGCCCTGCGTGGGAAGTTCCTTGCCGGACTGCACTGTTCGCGCGACGCCGCAGTGGAGTCCAGGCAGGCGCTGCCGGCCATCAGGACCTACCTCGCCGATACCGGCAAGTATGACTTCCGGCCAGGCACCGAGGCACGGTCGGTCGATTCCCGCGCCGTGATCGACGATCGTGGGCAACGCCATGAGGGTGAGCTGGTCCTGTTGTGTCCTGGCGCGGCCCACGGCGGCCTCGTCCGGGAGCTCGTAGGCGACCTTCCCGTCCGCCGTGTCCGCCTGCAGATGATGCAGACCGAGCCGCTCGACGAACCGCTCACCACCGCGATAGCCGACGGTGACAGCTTCCGCTACTACCCGGGTTTCGCAGGCTCGGCACTGGATGCGTTGCGCCACAACGAGCCTCAGGATCAGGTTGCGCACGAACAGCGCATGCAACTGCTGTGCGTACAGCGCCTGCACGGCGGGCTCACCATCGGAGACACCCACGAGTACGACGAACCATTCGCGTTCGACGTGCAAGAGCCGCCATACGCCTACCTGGCTGCGCTCGTCGAGGAGTTCCTCGGCCGCCCGCTGCCGCCCATCCGGCGGCGCTGGGCCGGCGTCTACAGCCAGTGCGTCGACGCCGACCAACTGGTGAGCCGCACCGAGGCCACCGACGGGGTCTGGGTGATCACCGGACCGGGTGGGCGCGGCATGACCCTGGGCCCGGCCATCGCCGAGCAGACCGCCGAACTGATCGATCTCTGAGAGGACGTATCTTGCCGGACAACGATATTCAAGTCGCCGTCATCGACATGGCAGGCACCACCGTCGCCGACGACGGCCTCGTCGTCGCCTCCTTCGAGATCGCGGCCAGCGCCGCAGGCCTGCCAGAGACGGGCCCAGAACGCGAGCACGCCCGCCAGTACGTGCTCGACACCATGGGGCAGTCGAAGATCGCCGTCTTCCGTGCGCTGTTCGGCACCGAGGAGCTCGCCCAGCGCGCCAACGCGGCGTTCGAGGCCGCCTACGAAGCCGCGATCGACGACGGGCACGCGAGGCCGATCGACGGTGCGGCCCAGGCGATCACGCGGCTGCGCGACGCGGGGGTCAAGGTCGCACTCACCACCGGTTTCAGCGGCACCACGCAAGAGAAGCTGCTGGCGGCGCTGGGCTGGCAGGCGCTCCCGGATCTCGTGCTCGCCCCAGGAGCCGGGCTGCGCGGCCGCCCGTATCCCGACCTGATCCTCACCGCATTGATCCAGCTGCAGGCCGACGCGGTGACCAGAGTCGCCGCCCTCGGCGACACCAGCAGCGACGTCGACAGTGCACTGCGCGCCGGATGTGCGGTCGCCGCAGGCACTCTCACCGGCGCACACGACGAGGCGCAACTGAAGGCCGCAGGCGCCACGCACGTCGTCCCGACCGTCACCGAGTTCGCCGACCTGATCCTCAACAGCCCGTCCACCTCCCAGTAAGGACCCACCATGAAAATGCGCAAGACCCTCGCGGCCATGACCGTCGCCGCGGTTGCCATCACCCTGACCGCCTGCGGCGGCACCGGTTCGTCGGGCTCCGGCGGCGGTGAGACCCTGACGGTCTACAGCGCCGACGGCCTGGCCACCTGGTACGACGCTCGCTTCAAGGAGTTCACCAAGGAAACCGGCATCAACGTCAACCTCGTCGAGGCCGGTTCCGGCGAGGTGGTGTCGCGGGTGGAGAAGGAACAGTCGAATCCCCAGGCCGACCTGCTGGTCACCCTGCCGCCGTTCATTCAGAAGGCGGACAAGTCCGGCCTGCTTCAGGCGAGTGGCGTTGACACCAAGGGTATTCCGGCCGATCAGGTGGGTTCCGGCGGCAACTACGTGCCGATCGTCAACAACGCGTTGAGCTTCATCGCCAATCCCGGCGCGAACCCGCAGCCCGCTACGTGGGACGACCTGCTCAAGCCCGAGTACAAGGGCAAGCTGCAGTACTCGACGCCAGGGCAGGCGGGTGACGGCACCGCCGTGCTGATCCTGCTGCAGCACCTCATGGGCAAGCCGGGCGCACTCGACTACCTGACCAAGCTGCAGGCCAACAACGTCGGGCCGTCGTCGTCGACGGGCAAGCTGCAGCCCAAGGTCAGCAACGGAGAACTGTTGGTTGCCAACGGTGACGTGCAGATGAACCTCGGGTCCATCAAGGACGACGGGTCGAAGTTCAACATCTTCATTCCGGCCGGACCAGACGGGAAGAAGACCACGGTGTCGTTGCCGTACGTCGGTGGCGTGACGAAGGGTGCGCCGCACGCCGACGGTGCGAAGAAGCTGTTGGCCTTCCTGCTGTCGGAGGACGTTCAGAAGACGGTGGCCCCAGACGCACTTGGCATCCCGGTACTGGAGTCGCTCGTCGCCTCCTCGGAGGAAGCCGCTGGACCGAACACCCCCGCCGGTGTGCTGAAGGGCGTCGAGGTGTGGGTGCCGGACTGGGCGGCCGTGCTGGGCGAGCTCGACGCCGACGTGGCGGCCTACCAGAAGGCCACCGGTAGCTGATGACCGAGCTCGGGTTGGGCCGGACCGAATCGCCGACCTCCGTCGACACGGGCAAACGCGTCGAAACCGAGACGCCGGCAATCATATTCGACCGGGTCGGAGTCTCCTACGGGCGCGGCAAGAAGTCGACCGATGCGTTGGTCGACTTCAACCTGCGGGTCGCTGGCGGGGAGACGGTCGCCCTGCTCGGACCCAGCGGATCGGGGAAGTCGACGGCGCTCAATGCGCTCGCCGGCTTCGTGCGGCCGACCACCGGGTCGGTGCGGTTGTCCGGGCGCGACGTCACCGACCTGCCGCCGGCCAAGCGGGGCATCGGGGTGGTGCTGCAGTCCTACGCCTTGTTTCCGCACATGCGGGTCGCCGACAACGTGGCGTTCGGGCTGAAGTCCCAACGCGTGCCCCGGAGCGACGTGACCGCCCGTGTCGCCGAGGCACTCGACATGGTCGGCATGTCCGCGTACGGGCGACGGCTGCCCCGCGAGCTCTCCGGCGGTCAGCAACAGCGCGTCGCCATCGCCCGCGCGCTGGCCATCCGGCCCAAGGTACTGCTTCTCGACGAGCCGCTGGCCGCACTCGACGCCCAGCTGCGGCAGTCGATGCTGGCCGAGCTGCAACGGCTCAAGGAAGCCTTGCCCGACACCGCGATGCTCTACGTCACGCACGATCAGTCCGAAGCGCTCGCGCTTGCCGACCGGATCGTCGTGATGAACAACGCCAGGCTGATGGACGTCGACACCGCCGACAACCTCTGGAAGCGGCCGCCGTCGAGCTTCACGGCCGCCTTTCTCGGTGGGGCCAACCTGATTCCGTGCACCGTCGGCCGCGTCATCGGCACGTCGGCGTTGGTGTCGTTCGCGCACAAGACGGTCAGCGCGGAGGCACCGCAGTCGGCCGTCGGCAAGATCGACTGGGCGCCGGAATCCAAGGCGCTGTTGTGTATTCGTCCGCATGCCCTCAAGATCGTGTCCCTCGGGGACCGGGAGGCCGTGCGCGCCACGGTGAACGCCGCGGTCTGGCGCGGCGCGAGCACCCGCTTGGTGCTGTCGGTCAACGGGCTGCCGGACCAGCTGATCGACGTCGACGTGCCAGGCAACGCCCAGTTCGACATCGGCAGCGAGGTCGGAGTGCGGTTCCCGGATCCGGCGGGTGTCCTGGTTCAGGCCTCGTCGTGACGGCTGTCCTCGACGAAACCCTGGCTCCGGCCCCGGATCGGCCAGCGCCGCCGCGTTCGATGGCCGCCTGGTGGGTGGTTCCGCCGCTCGTCATCGTGCTGTGCTTCGTGGTGTACCCGCTGATTAGGGTCTGCCTGGAGTCCACGAAACCCAATGACGCGAAACCGGATTCGTCTACCTGGAGTGACGTGCTCGGCTCGCAGGCGTTCCTCGACGCGCTGTGGCGCACCGTCGCCATCGCGGTGACGTCGACGCTGGGATGTCTGATCCTCGGCACGTTCCTGGCCATCGTGCTGGCGTTCGTGCCGTTCCCAGGGGCGCAGCTCGTCGGGCGGCTCATCGACACCGTGCTTGCGTTGCCGTCGTTCCTCATCACGCTGGCGTTTACCTTCCTGTACGGCTCGGCGGGCGCGGTGAACGCGGCCATCGCCAGTGTTGGCGGTGGTGATGCGCCGATGCTCGACTTCCTCTACACCCCGGCCGGGGTGATCGCCGCCGAGATCACCTTCTTCACGCCGTTCGTGATCCGTCAGTTGCTCGCGTCGTTCGCGGTGCTGCCGCGCGCGCAGCTCGACGTGGCGGCGAGCCTGGGTGCTTCCCCGCTGCGGGTGCTGCGCTCAGTCGTCATGCCGGAGGCGTGGCCCGCATTGATGGCGGGCGGCAGCCTGGTTCTGTTGTTGACGCTCAACGAGTTCGGCATCGTGCTGTTCACCGGCGCCAAGGGCGTCATGACGCTTCCGGTGTTGATCTACACCCGCGGCATCGTCACGTTCGATCTGCCCGGCGCCGCGGTGATCGCCACCGTACAGATCGTGCTTTCGTTGGCGCTATACGTCTCCTATCGGGTGGTCTTCGCCCGCGTGATGCAGGGTCGAGGAAAGGGCGACGTCGATGTTGTTGTGGACCAAGCGAAGTAGGGCCGCACTGCTCGTCGCCTTCACGATCGTCGTCGTGGTGGTGTTCGTCGCCCCGCTCGCAACGGTGGTGCTGGCGGGCCTCGCCGGCTCCTGGACAGGTGCGTTGCCGTCGAACCTCGGATTCGCACACTTCGGCGACGCGTTGTCCGGGGAGAACCTGGCCAGCCTGTCGGTGAGCCTCCAGACGGCGTTCGTCTCGGGCGGCATCGCCCTGGTGTTGGGCACCTGGGCTGCCCTCGCCGCGCGCAGCGCGCCGGCATGGCTGAGTCGTGTCACCGACGCGGTCTTTCACCTCCCGATCGCCGTGCCGTCGGTGGCGATCGGGCTGGGTCTGCTCATCGCGTTCAACGAACGGCCGCTGCTGCTCGGTGGAACCCGGTGGATCGTCATCCTCGCCCATGCGGTGCTGGTGCTGGCGTTCGCGTTCAGTGCAGTGTCGGCCGCACTCGACCGGCTCGACCCCGCCTACCGTCAGGCCGCGGAATCCCTTGGTGCGAGCCCACTTCAGGTGCTCACGCGGATCACGCTCCCGCTACTGTTGCCCGCGCTAGGCGCGGCGGCGGGGCTCGCGGTCGCGCTGTCGATGGGGGAACTCGGCGCGACGGTGATGGTGTACCCGGCGACGTGGAAGACGTTGCCCGTCACCATCTTCGCGCTCACCGACCGCGGTCAAGCCTTCCAGGCCGCGGCCTGCACCACCATACTCTTGGTGGTCACTCTGCTTGCGCTGGTGCTACTCGGCCGAATCCGCGGACGCGCCGCCCTGCGCTGATGGCGTGTCGAACAACTGGGCGCATTCGAGTCGTGGCGCTAGCGACACTTCCGTCCCGAACCTTGACAATCCTGGACCGGGTCGCCAAGTGAGACAGGAGACGAGACTCCGTGAGCTGCGGAATGACCGGCGTCAACGCCAGGAAGACCCCTCTCGTTTCCCTAGAAACGAGAAAGCGGAAGCCGGCGAGTTCGGTTCTACAAATCGCCAATGGAGTCGAGTGCACTTCCTGCTCTCAACTAGAGTTCGAAGATGAAGCGCGTAGTGGTGCCACGCTACGGAGGGCCGGATGTCCTCAGCGTCGTCGAGGATGACGAACCCGTCCCGGGTCCAGGCCAGGTTCGCGTCCGCGTGTTGGCCGCGGGCGTGTCATTCACGGATACGCTGCTTCGGGCCGGGACCTATCCAGGCGGTCCCAAGCCGCCCTTTACCCCTGGGTATGAGTTCGCTGGCGTTGTCGAGCAGGTCGGTTTGGGATGCTCGACGCTTGTGCCCGGAGACCGTGTCGCCGCGCTGGTGGTCTGGGGCGCCTACACCGAGATAGTCTGCGTCGCAGAGTCATTGGCGATAAAGGTTCCCGACGATGTCGATCCGGCCGTGCTTGTGAGCGTGATTTTCCCGTACATGACCGCCTACCAGCTCATCCATCGCGCGGCGAAAGCTCGGCCCGGGGAAACCGTGCTCTACCACGGCGCCGCGGGGCGGGTGGGGGTCGCATTACTCGAGCTCGCCAAGGCTGCAGACCTCCGCGTCTATGGGACTGCGTCGACGGAGGACTGCGCGATTGTCGAGCGACTCGGCGGTGTGGCGATCGATTACACCTGCAAGGACTTTCGGCGACGCGTGCGCGAGCTGCCGGGCGGCGGGGTCGACATCGCGCTCGACGGCATCGGCGGATCGCTGTCGTTTCGTTCCTTCCGAGCGTTGCGGCGCGGCGGTCGGCTGGTGCTCTTTGGCCATTACTCGACCGTTGCCCGGGGACGCCGCAGTTAGCGCGGATCGGCTCAGTTTTACGCCTGGGCGGTCGCTGCCGCGCTTGGCGGGCTTGTCTCGCCTACGCGGCACGTAATGACCTACCGGATCGCCAAGCTACGCGACCGACATCCCAACTGGTTCCGCGACGACCTGCTCGAGCTAATCCGTCTGTTGCGCGAAGGCAGTATTCATCCGGTTGTCGCCCAACGCATACCGTTGGGCGACGCGCGTCGCGCACATGAGTTGCTCGAAACCACCGCCGCCAAGGGCAAGCTTGTCTTGATCCCCTTAATCGACGCGCAATGAGATTCGATGTGATGACTCCTTGCTGGCGGGCATTCCGAGAGCGGTACGACGAGGCCCTCCGCGAAATGTATTCCGGTGCAAAAGGAAACATAACCGCGCGTCGATTCGCGCGACTGTGGGCCTGGGCATTCAGCAGGGGCCTCGCGCCCGGCAGGCGTTGGGTCACCCTTGAGGTGCCGGGCTGCAAGAGCGGCAAACCCACCCGATTCCCCCTCGGCCTGGCCACAGTCGACGGCCAGTCTTACCTCGGGTCCATGCTCGGCAACAGCTGCAACTGGGTGCGCAACGTTCGGGCCAACGATGGATACGCCGTCATCGACCGCCGGGGCAGACAACAGGTGCGCCTGACCGAAGTTCCGACCGGGCTGCGACCACAGTTGCTTAAGGCATACCTGGAACAAGTGCCCGGCGCACGCCCGCACATCCCGGTGAAGCACACACAGCCGGTCGCCGATTTCGAGCCGATCGCCCAGGATTACCCGATCTTTCGGGTGGAGTTTCTGCCTGATCATCGCTGACTTCGTTCCGAGAGGCTGAGACAGCCACGCTACGCCCGGTGGCCAGTGACACCCGGAGGTCGGCGGGCGAGGACATTCACCGCTTTGAGGACGAGTTGGCATCGGTTATGCCGGGAGAGCTCGTGACGAGAGCGAATTCGTCTCGCAGCGCAACGGTCAGATTCTGTGGATCGGGAAAATGATCTGGGTCGCTGATCGCCGTGACGGTCAGCGTGCCGGCATACGAGAACACCTCGAAGTAGACGGTCACGTTTCCCATCCCTCCGACAGCGACGGGAATTGCGGCTGCGATCGGGTAGCCGCCGAAGTGGACTTGTTCAGCCGGGCCACGAACATAGCTGACGAGCGTATAGAACCGACGCTGACGGCCCATATACCATCGATAGCCGCCCAATGCGGCGAATGGTCGAAAGAGCCAGCCCAGCAATGCAATCGGTGGCGGAGCGGTGATCTTGCGGACGTACATATCGCAGTGGACCTGCCGCAGCCGATCGGCCAAACGGCCCACCGCGGGAACGGATACCAGAGCCGGGCTCACCATGTTGCCGAACGCCGGCGAATCGGCCGCCCGGATCGACACCGGTACCGCGATCGCGAAACTGTCCAACGACTCGCCCCGGTCCAGCAGTACCCTGCGCAGCGCCCCAGCGACCGCGACAAGTAGTACGTCGTTCACCGTGGCGCCGTGCCTATGCGCGGCTGTTCGCAACGCGGCATAGTCGACACTCGCCACGTCCAACCGGACTCGAGTTCCGGTCCGGTGCAAAAGGGAGCATCGCGCAGCGGGCGAGGGCCACAGGCCA
>Ga0070668_100001647_pt1 | contig 16198 bp, 14 predicted proteins | sample KBSS43metaG_FD_64661 | JGI IMG/M metagenome (GOLD analysis project Ga0070668, IMG submission 64661) | Switchgrass rhizosphere microbial communities from Kellogg Biological Station, Michigan, USA - KBS S4-3 metaG | ecosystem: Host-associated > Plants > Roots > Rhizosphere > Soil ... | reverse complement strand
CGACCCCGGGCGAGGACCTGGACTCCTGGCAGCTGGTCCTTCCGGACGGGAGGGTCGTGTCCGCCGGGGCCGCCTTCTCGCCGCTGCTACGGCTGCTGCCAGGCGGTGCTCCGCTGGCGCGGCTCACCGACAGGTTCCCGCGCGCCGCGGAGCGCGCCTACCGCTTCGTGGCCGACCGCCGCACGGCCTTCGGCAAGCCGCTGCCGGCCTCGGCCAAGCGGTGGGCGGATCGCGTGATCTCAGAATCTGCGGCGGAGAGCCGATGACTAAAGGGTGGACACTCTCGCCGACCTCCCGAGTGCCGAGGACTTCGAAGCCCTGCTCGCCCGCGAGGAGCTCCGCCGCGGGCGCACCGGCGAGGCCATGGCGGTCGCGATGGTCGACGTCGACGGCCTACGCCGCGTGAACCGCCATCACGGCGCGGGCGCCGGGACCGAGGTCCTGCGCCTCTGCGCCGGGATGCTCCGCTCGACGCTGCGGGCCGTCGACGAGATCGCGCGCACGGGCCCGGACGAGTTCGCCGTCCTGCTGCACGGCACCGATGCCCGCAGCGCGAACGTCTGGGCCGACCGCTTCGAGGACGAGCTGGCTGCCGCCTCGTTCGAGCACGTCGCCGGGCCGGTGTCCTGCTCAATCGGGATCGCCGACACCTCGGGCGACCAGAGCCTGATCGAGGCCGCGAAGAAGGCTCACCGGCGCATGGAGGTCACGCAGACCATGCGCAAGCTGAAGCGCGCGCGCGACACGGATCTCTAGGCGGGCTTGCCCCCGGAGGTTCCGATCCATGAGGATCGGCGGGTCCCCCACCAAGGAGGTACCCACATGCGCCGGCTGTTTGCTCGCGCACCCTCACCCGCTTTTGCCCTGGCCTTCGTCGCGTTGGTGGCCGCACTGTCCGGCTCGGCGATCGCCCTGCCGGGGAAGGCGTCGGTCGACTCTGGCGACGTCAAGAACAACTCCATCCGCACGAAGGACCTGCGTAACAACGACATCCGCAGCAAGGATGTGCGCAACAACACGCTGACGGGCAATGATGTGAATGAGTCCAAGCTGGGCAAGGTGCCCAGCGCCGGCAACGCCGACAACGCGGCTAACGCCGCCAGCGCGGCCAACGCTGCGAACGCTGCCGCCGTCGGCGGCTTCCGGATCGTCCGCGTCGACGCGTTCACGCTCACGAACGAACAGGCGAAGGAGATTTTCAAGGAGGGTCCGTTCACGTTTACGGCCCGCTGCCGGATCAACTTCGATCCGGACGGCGGAGGCGGCCCACTCTTGCCGCGGGACGTTGCGGAGATCCTGATCGCGACCACTCTGGACAACGCGGCCTTCGACGGCTTCGACATCACCTCCGACCTGGATAGCGGGACGCCGGAGGAGGACCGCCAGTTCGTCGAGGTCGAGGGCAACCCGGTCGGTACCCCCGAGATCAACCAGGAGAGCGACGGCACGGCGCTGGCCACCGACGGCACCGAGATCGTCGATGCCGCGCTCTATACGGCCGTGAACGTGCTCAACGAGCCGGGCGTGTGTCGGTTCGGAGGCTACTTCTCGATCGGCTGATCCCGAATCACGCAGCGGCGGGCACGCGGGAGCGTGTCCGCCGCTTCCGCTGCGGCGGCTTCACGATGCCGGACAGGAAATGGCCGGTGTGGGAGGCCTTCGTGCTCGCTACCTGCTCCGGGGTGCCCTGGGCGACCAGCTCGCCGCCCTCCTCGCCGCCCTCCGGGCCGAGGTCGATGATCCGGTCCGCGGTCTTGATGACGTCGAGGTTGTGCTCGATCACGACCACCGTGTTGCCCTGCTCCACGAGCCGGTTCAGCATCTCGAGCAGGCGCTGCACGTCCGCGAAGTGCAGCCCGGTCGTGGGCTCGTCGAGGATGTACAGCGTCCGACCGGTGGCCACCTTCGAGAGCTCGCTGGCCAACTTCACGCGCTGGGCCTCGCCACCTGAGAGCGTCGTGGCCGGCTGCCCGAGCCGGATGTAGTCGAGCCCCACGTCGTGGAGCGCCTGGAGGCGCCGCTTGATCTTCGGGATGTGGGCGAAGAAGTCGACCGCCTCCTCGACCGTCATGTCGAGCACGTCGGCGATCGTCTTGCCCTTGAAGCGCACCTCGAGTGTCTCGCGGTTGTAGCGCTTGCCGTGGCACTGCTCGCAGGGCACATAGACGTCGGGCAGGAAGTGCATCTCGATCTTGATCTGGCCATCGCCGCGGCAGACCTCACAGCGGCCGCCCTTCACGTTGAACGAGAAGCGGCCCGGCTTGTAGCCGCGTGCCCGTGCCTCCTGCGTGCGCGAGTAGAGCTCGCGGATGTGGTCGAAGAGGCCGATGTAAGTGGCCGGGTTCGAGCGGGGCGTGCGCCCGATCGGCGACTGGTCGATGTTGATGATCTTGTCGACCTCGTCGAGGCCCCGGAGCCGCCGGTGCTCTCCGGGCCGCTGCTTGGCGCGATGCAGCCGGTTGGCCACCGCCTTGTAGAGGATCTCGTTGACCAGCGTGGACTTCCCGGACCCCGATACGCCGGTGACGCAGCAGAACACGCCCAGCGGCACCTTCACGTCGATGTCCTTCAGGTTGTGCTGGGCGGCGCCCTCGATCTCGATGTAGCCGCTCGGCCGGCGCCGCTTCTTCGGAAGCGGGATCGCCAGATCCCCGGACAGGTACTGCCCGGTGAGCGAGTCGCTCGAGCGGATCACAACCTCGGGCGGGCCCTCGGCCACGAGGTGGCCGCCGTGCTCGCCCGCGCCCGGCCCGAGATCCACCAGGTGGTCCGCCGCACGCATCGTGCCCTCGTCGTGCTCGACCACGATCACCGTGTTGCCCAGGTCGCGCAGCCGCTCCAGCGTGGCGATCAGCCGCTCGTTGTCGCGCTGGTGCAGGCCGATCGAGGGCTCGTCGAGGATGTAGAGCACCCCCACCAGCGACGACCCGATCTGCGTGGCCAGCCGGATCCGCTGCGCCTCGCCGCCCGAGAGCGTGGCCGCGGCCCGCTCGAGCGACAGGTAGCCCACGCCCACGTTGTCGAGGAAGCGCAGGCGCTCGTCGATCTCGCGCAGGACGAGCCGGGCGATGGCGCGCTCCGTCTCGGACAGCTCCAGCTGGTCGAGCCAGTCGATCGCGCGCCGCGCGGACATTCTCGTGAACTCGTGGATGCCGAGCCCGCCGACCCTCACGGCCAGCGACTCCGGCCGCAGCCGCGCCCCGTGGCACTCCGGGCACGGCCGCAGCGTCATGTACTCCTCGATCTTCTCGCGCGACCAGTCCGAGTCGGTCTCCCGGTAGCGGCGCTCGAGGTTCGGGACGATGCCCTCGAAGGTGGTCGTGTAGGAACGCTTCCGGCCGTAGCGGTTGCGGTAGGAGATGTAGATGCGGTCGCCGTTCGTGCCGTACAGGAAGCAGCGTCTGACCTTCTCGCTCAGGTCCTCCCAGGGCTTGTCCCTGTCGACCTCCCACTTGTCGGCGATCGCCTGGGTCATCTGCTCGTAGTAGCTCGAGCTGCTGGTCGACCACGGCAGGATCGCGCCGTCGTTCAGCGACAGCGACGGGTCCGGGACGATCAGCTCCGGGTCGATCTCCATCTGCGAGCCGAGCCCGGTGCAGCGCGGGCAGGCGCCGTGCGGGGAGTTGAACGAGAACATCCGCGGCTCCAGCTCGGGCATCGAGGTGCCGCAATGGAGGCACATGAAGCGCTCCGAGTAGGTGATGACCTCGTCGGTCTCCACGTTCTCGATGTCGACGATGCCCTCGGCGCGCGCGACGGCGGTCTCGATCGAGTCGGCGAGGCGCTTACGGAGGTCGGGGCGCATCACGAGCCGGTCGATCACGACCGAGATGTCGTGCTTGAACTTCTTGTCGAGGACGATGTCCTCCTCCAGCCGGCGCAGCTCGCCGTCGACCTTGACGCGCGTAAAACCGTCGTTCCGAAGCTCCTCGAAGAGCTTGCCGTATTCCCCTTTTCGGCCCCGGACCACCGGCGCCAGCACCATGAACTTCGCGCCCTCCGGCAGCTGCATGACCTGGTCGATGATCTGCTCCGCCGACTGTGCCTCGATCGGCCGCCCGCAGTTATGGCAGTGCGGATGGCCCACCCGCGCCCACAGCAGCCGCAGGTAGTCGTAGATCTCGGTGACCGTGCCGACCGTCGAGCGCGGGTTCCGCGAGGTGGTCTTCTGGTCGATGGAGATGGCCGGCGAGAGGCCCTCGATCGAGTCGACGTCGGGCTTGTCCATCTGGCCCAGGAACTGGCGGGCGTACGCGGACAGCGACTCGACGTAGCGGCGCTGGCCCTCGGCGTAGATCGTGTCGAAAGCCAGGCTCGACTTGCCGGACCCTGACAGGCCCGTGATGACGATCAGCGAATCGCGCGGCAGCCTCAGGTGGAGGTCCTTGAGGTTGTGCTCCCGCGCTCCCGATACGACTATCTCGCCACTGGGCTTCACAGCGGATAACGAGTCTAGAGCCGTTCCCGGATCGAACCTACGTTCGTTTCGCGCAGATTGCGGGGTTCGGGACTAGGGTGACGGCGATGCGGTTCGGCTACACGATCCTGTACGTGTCCGATGTCGCCGCGAGTCTGGAATTCTACGAGCGCGCACTCGGCCAGCGGCGCCGCTTCGTACACGACAGCGGCCAGTACGCCGAGCTCGACACCGGTGACACCGCGCTCGCCCTGGCCGCGCACGAGCTGGCCGCGGCGAACCTGCCCGGGGTCTACAGGCCCGAGGAGCGTTCAAGCACGCGGCCCGCGTTCGAGGTCTGCTTCGTGACCCGGGACGTCCAGGGGGCCTTCGACCGCGCGATCACCGAGGGCGCCGAGGCCGTGACCCCACCGCAGACCAAGCCGTGGGGCCAGGACGTCGCATACGTGCGCGACCCGGACGGCAACCTCGTGGAGCTGGCCTCCCCCGCCGGCAGCAGCCCCCAGTAGAGGCGACCGGGCTTCAGCCCGACACGCGGGCGTAGACCTCGTCGAGCAGCGCCTCGGGGTCGTCCAGCTCGAAGTTCTCCGAGAGGTAGTGCGCGGTCTCCTCCCGCGAGGAGCCGTTCAGGGCCATGTTGAGCGCGATGACGCGCGCTCCCTCCTGGCCGGCGGGCGCGGGCTTAGGCGCGGGCGCGGCCTCCTCTGGCGCGGGCGCGGCCTCCTCCAGCGGGGCCTCCTCTGGCGCGGGCGGGGCGTCCTCTGGCACGGGCGACGCCGCCTCCGGCGCGGCCTCCTCTGGCGCAGGGGACACCTCCTCTGGCGCGGGCGCTGCCGGTGCCGGGGTCGCGGCCGCTTCCGTGGCTTCCGCCGCCTCCTCGCGCGCGCTCGCCATTCCTTCGCCCACCGCTCGCAGCTCCTCGAGGTCAGCCCTCAGGGCCGAGAGCTCGTTGCGCACGCGGTCGGCAAGCTGCTCGAGAGAGCGCTCGATCTCTTCCGCGCGGGCCGAGAGCCGCTCGGCGACCGCCTGGGCCTTTGCGAGCTGTCCCTCGATCTCCTCAGCGGCCTCCGCGCGCAGGTCGGCCGCGCTCTGCTCGGCGGCCTCCAGCACCGCGCGGACCCGCTCGGCCGCCGCGGCCGCCGACGACTGCTTCTCACGACCTGCGCTCATGGCGAGCTACTGCTTGACCCTGAATGCCCCGCGCATGAACGGGTGGATCCGGCAGAAGTACGTGTACGTGCCGGGCGAGAGGTTCTTGGGCGTCCTCCAGCTGAGGAAGCCCGTCGCCGGAGTCCGCGCGCCGAGGGTGCCCGACTCGAACTGCACGTTGCCGTCAGCGATCGGGTACGCGATGCCCGTGGCGCGGTTGCAGGGCGCCTTGCACGAGGTGATCGAGTGGTAGATGCCCTTCGCGTCGTCACCCGCGTCGCGGAAGGTGAGCGACTGTCCCGGCTTTATCACGGGCGGGTTCCTGACGGGATCCCCGAGGCTGAGGTCGCCGAGCTGGTAGCGGAAGTTGACCAGGTTGATGAAGCCCGGGTTCTGTTGCCCGTCCGGCAGCCGGCGCGGGTCGGGCAGGGACGTCGGCCCGCCGCCGTGGTTGTCGTTCTCGGGCAGGTGCCCGTGGGTGACCCGGCCGGGCCTGTCGACCTTGTGCCTGAAGGGGTTGACCCCCGGGCCGCCGCCCGCCATGAAGGTGGGCATGATCCCCATCGCCTCCCACCAGGAGCCGCGGCTGGTGTCGTAGGTTGCGCTGACCGAGAGCACGTCGCCCTTCTTGACCTTCACCCTCCAGTCCGGGCGGCTGACGGTCATCGCGACGTCCCACGACACGGCACCGGCCGGCTCGAAGTACTTGGCACGGGACCTGAACAGCCGCACGGTCTTCCCGTTCCTCGTCAGCTTCAGATCCGTGTAGAGCCCGCCCGGATGCAGGTGGCCACCGGTCGCCACGAGCACGCCCGGCCGGTCGACGACCCACTGGTTCCGCTTCGGCTGCCCGCGGTAGGGGTTCTTGGCGTCGTTCGGGTAGGTGAAGCGGCCGTTTCGACCCGAGCCCTTCCGGACGTTGAAGACGGGATAGAAGTCGCTCTCGCCATTTCGCACGTCCATCCAGATCGGGTGCACCGGCCTGATCCCGCGCGCGGCGGGCGAGCCCTTGGGGACGAAGTCGATCTGGTAGGTCATGTAGAGCTGCGTCGGGACGGGCGTCAGGTTGTGGATCATGTGGTTGAGGACCAGGGTGTCCGTCGTCTTGAGCGGATAGCCGTAGCCCTTGGGAAGGGTCGCGGTCGTCTTCTCCTCGCCCGCCGCGAAGAAGAGCTCACCCGGATAGCCGCCGCTGTTCACGTTCTCGCCGGAGAGGTTGACCCACACGGCGTGGTGGAGATGGATCACGTCGACCGGCGGGACCTTCCCGTCCAGATAGGTGAGGTTCGGCTTGATGCGCGTGATGTAGCCGTCCACCTGCGGGCGCTGCACGATGGGCGCGTAGTCGATCGGGTTCTGCCCCGGCCTGATGTTGAACGGGCCGATCTTGTAGGTGACCCGCTTGGCGCCGCCGGCGAGCGCCTGTACCGCTGAGGCCTTGCCCAACGGAACCGCGGCCGACGCTCCAGGCGCGGCGACGACGGCGAGAGCGAGCACAAAAACGAGCGCGCATCCTGCGCGCTTCCCAGCGGCGACCATGGGAGCGAACCTTACTTACTCGCGCGGCTTCTGGGGATTGACTTGCGCCAATTTGTCCGACATCGACGACTCGGCTGTCTCCACCTCGCCGCGTGCGCTGTCGTAGGCCGACGCGTCGTGTGAGCGCGCCGCGCTCTGCAGGCTCGTGTACGCGAGCGATGCATCCTGAGCCGCGGAGACCAGCTCGGACGAGCTCATGTGGTCGGCCGCGCGGCCGTATGCCATGGCCAGCCGGCCGGCCAGGTTCGCCTGCTCCTCGGGCGTCGACGCGATCGACAGTTCGTAGCGCAGCCGGAAGCGGACCTCGTCGAGCCGCTTGGCGGCCTGCTCGTTCGCCGACGGCACTCGTTTCGCCGCCTGGTCAGAGCCGCTGCCCGGCATTCCCAGCAGGGCGCCGAAGATCAGGGCGAGGGCGATGACGCCCAGCATCGGGCCGAACTGGACGAGCCTGGCGCGGAGCGGAACCCTGGGCCTCTTGGAGCCGTCCGCCGGCGGGCGCGCGGCCGGCAGCGCAACGGTCCTGGGTGTCTGGACCGTGACGGGCTCGGTGGCGGCTGTCTCCGCGGCCGGGACGGGCGGTGTGGCGGCGGCCGGGGCGGCCGGGGTCACCGGCGCGGCGACCCGCGCCGCGATCCGCGCCGCCACGTCGCTGACGCCGTCGCCGTCAGCCGGCTCGCTCGCCGGCAGCTGCTGCGTCGGCGGCGGCGCGACCGGCGGCAGTGCGGCTGGCTGTGCGGCAGGCGGCTGTGACGGCGCCGCGATCCGCAGCGCCGTCTCGGCGCCCTCGATCAGCGCGCCGGCGGAAGCGGGCCGCTCGCCGGGTTCCTTCGCCATGCCGCGCGCGACCAGGGCGTCGAGGGCTGCCGGCAGCTCGGGTATGCGCTCGCTCGGCTTCGGCGGCGGCTGCGACACGTGCGCATAGGTGATCATCACCGGGTCGTGGTTCACGAACGGCTGCTGGCCCGTTAGGGCGTGGACCAGCAGGCCGGTGAGCGAGTACACGTTGCTCGCCGGAGTGAGCTCCTCTCCGCGGACGCCCTCCGGCGACTCGTAGTGGAGATGTGCGTCCTTGCGGATGACGTCGCCCCAGCTCGCCTGGCCGGCAACGGTGAACAGCCCGAACAGATCGAGCTTCGCCTGCTCGCCGTCCATCAGCACGCTGTCCGCGCTGAGGGTCCGGTGCACGAGGCCGGCGGCATGTGCCGCGTCCAGGGCGTCGGCGACCGGCTGAAGCAGCCGGAGCGCGGACTGCGGGTCGAGCGGCCCGTCCCGGAGGAGGCGCGCCAGCGACCCGGCGGGGAACGGCTCCGTGGCCACGAACATCCGCCCTCCCTCCTCCCCGCTCTCCAGCACGCGGAGCAGCGCGGGGTGGCTCAGCCCTGCGCGGGTGCGGGCGAGGCGGCGGAAGCGTGCGCGGGCGCGGCGGCTGGTGACCGGCTCGGCGCTCACCTGAACGCCGGCGGGACTGCCGTCCGCGGCGCTCGCGGCGAACAGGAGGCTGCCGCCCTCGAGCCGCCGCGGCGACGGAGCCAGGCGGTAGCCGCCGAGCATGGGCTCGGGCGTCTCGGTGCGAGTGGGCTCTTCCGTCTGATGAATCATCCGGAATCGTCGAACGGCACCGGTGCCGGCGTCGTCGTGGTCGGTGGCTTGGGCTCGGGCGTGGTCTTCTCGGGCTGCGTGGGCTGGCTGTCCTGCTGCTTCTGACGACGCTTTTCCTCGCGCGCCTGCTTCCGCTGCTCGGCGGCCGCCTGCCGCTGGGCCTCCTGCTCGGCGATCCGCTGGGCGCGGCGCTCCGCCTTCACGCGTAGCTTCTCCTCGCGAGCCGCCTTCTTCTCCGCCGCCTCGCGCGCCTTGCGCGCCTTCGCGAGCTTGTCCTTGCGCGCACGGGCCGCACGTCGAGCCTCGAGCTGGGCGGCGGTCGGACCAGCGTTCTCCAGGGCCGGCAGATCTGTCGCAGTGCGCAGGGCCAGTGGCCGCGCCTCGACCGTCGCCGCCGAATTGGACGACCCTTCGCCTCCGGCGGCGTGCGCGAGTCCGAACGCGCCCGCGAAGGCGGCGATCCCGACCACGATCAGGGTCACCGGGCCGGGGCTGCGCGGCGGTCCGGAGTGTCGCCGCGGCGGTCCGGACTGTCGGCGCGGCAATTTCATGGGCAGCGTGTGGGCTTTGTCGAGGTGCCGGGCATCAGACAGCGATTCGTGCGGACCGGCTTGTCGGCGGCGCGAATTCGGAACGCGGTGTACCTGCCGATGACACCGGGCGCGCGAACAAAGATCTGGAGCCGCGCGCGCGGCCGAAGGAGGTGCCGAAACTTCGGCAGGCGCACCCGCCCCGCTGTGCCCGCCCAGCGGCGCGTCTTGAACGGGCAGCCGCGCCCGCCGCAGCGCACAGTCACGCACGCCAGCCGCGGGACGCTGCGCACGTCGAGGAGGGTGATGCGCGTGCCGCGTGCATAGGCAACTCCTGCCAGGCGCACCGTCGGGAACGGCTTCATCAGGATCGGGGCCGGCGGCGTGCGCGGCTCGACCGGCAGCGGATACAGGGGCGGGTCGACCCCGAACGTCGACGACGCGCTCTTGCTCTGTCCGTTCAGCATCGCCTTCAACGAGACCACATGTAAGCCCGGCTCGGCGAAGGCGCGGGTGATGGACTGCGCGCTGCCGGACGGGACACCGTCGACCGTCCAGCTCAGGGTACTGCAGGGCGTGGAGTCGGAGGTAAATGTCGCCTGCTGGCCCGTCAGGAGCACCACCGAGTCGCCGGGGTCGCGGTGGAAGGCCGCGACGAGGGGATCGGCGGCGAGCGCGGCAGGCGCGGATACCCCTCCCACCGCCATAAGGACGAGCGCAGCCAGGAGCGCGCACGTGGCGGCTCGGGAGGGAGAGGAGAAATGGGAGGACAGCGAACTAGCCAGCAGTCCAGAGGTACCACACCAAGGCGGGTCTGTCCTGTTACGCGAGCGCCTTTTCAGCGCCGCGAATCAGGCGCTCGCCTCGGCCTCGTCCAGCTCGTGGCGCAGCGACTTGATCTCGTCGCGGAGCTTGGCCGCGTACTCGAAGCGAAGATCGTCGGCCGCGGCCAGCATCTCCTCCTCCAGCTCCACGATCGTCCGGCGGATCTCCTCCGCCGACATCCCCTCCGTGTCGCGGCGACGGCGCCCGCGCCCACTCGGCACCTTCGACTCCGTCATCAGGAAGTCGGAGATGTCCGAGATGCCCTTCTGGATCGTCTCCGGGGTGATGCCGTGCTCCTCGTTGTAGGCGACCTGGATGGCCCGCCTGCGGTTCGTCTCCTCGATCGCGGTCCGCATCGCCGCGGTCTCCTTGTCGGCGTACATGATCACCTTGCCGCGGATGTTCCGGGCGGCGCGCCCGATCGTCTGGATCAGCGACGTCTCGCCGCGGAGGAAGCCCTCCTTGTCGGCGTCGAGGATTGCCACCAGGGAGACCTCCGGGAGGTCGAGGCCCTCGCGCAGCAGGTTCACGCCCACCAGCACGTCGTACTCGCCCAGCCGCAGCTCGCGGATGATCTGGATCCGCTCGAGCGTGTCGATCTCGGAGTGCAGGTAGCGGACCTTGAAGCCGTACTCGAGCAGATAGTCGGTGAGGTCCTCGGCCATCTTCTTGGTCAGCGTGGTAACGAGCGTGCGCTCCTCGACCTCGACGCGCTTGCGGATCTCCTCCATCAGGTCGTCGATCTGGTTCTTCGTCTCGCGCACGTCGACCTCCGGGTCGATCACGCCCGTCGGTCGCACGATCTGCTCGACGATCCGCGACGAGTGATTACGCTCGAAATCGGCCGGCGTGGCCGACACGAACACGATCTGGGGGGTGTGGGCGAGGAACTCGTCGAACGTCTGAGGCCGGTTGTCGAGCGCGCTCGGGAGCCGGAAGCCGTACTCCACGAGGGTGTTCTTCCGCGACCGGTCGCCCTCGTACATGCCGCCGATCTGCGGCACGGTCTGGTGCGATTCGTCGATGAAGCAGACGAAGTCGTCGGGGAAGAAGTCGAGCAGGCAGAAGGGCCGCTCACCCGGCGCGCGCCCGTCCAGGATGCGCGAGTAGTTCTCGATGCCGTTGCAGAAGCCGAGCTCGCGCATCATCTCCATGTCGAACTGGGTCCGCTGGCGCAGCCGGTGCGACTCGAGCAGCTTGCCCTGCTGCTCCAGCTCGGCGCAGCGCGCCTCCATCTCGTCGCGGATCTCGACCACCGCGCGCTCGATCGTCGGGCGGTCGGTGGCGTAGTGGGTCGCCGGCCAGATGCCGGCGTGCTCTATCTCGGCGAAGACCTCGCCCGTGAGCGGGTCGAAGTGCTGGATCGTCTCGATCTCGTCCCCGAAGAAGACGGCCCGGTAGGCGGTCTCGGCGTAGGCGGGGAAGACCTCGAGCGTCTCGCCGCGGACCCGAAAGGTGCCGCGCCCGAGCGCCTGGTCGTTGCGGGTGTACATGTTGTCGACGAGCTTGCGCAGGATCTCGTCGCGGTCCGCCATCTCACCCCGCCTGAGGAGGGTCACCTGGTCGTTGTACTTCTGCGGCGAGCCGAGTCCATAGATGCACGACACCGACGCCACCACGATCACGTCGCGCCGCGCGAACAGCGCGCTCGTGGCGGAGTGCCGGAGCCGGTCGATCTCCTCGTTGATCGACGAGTCCTTCTCGATGTAGAGGTCCTGCGCCGGGACGTACGCCTCGGGCTGGTAGTAGTCGTAGTACGAGACGAAGTACTCGACCGAGTTCTTCGGGAAGAACTCCCGGAACTCGTTGCAGAGCTGCGCGGCGAGCGTCTTGTTGTGCGCGATCACGAGCGCCGGCCGCTGGACCTGCTCGATCGTGAACGCCATCGTGGCCGTCTTGCCCGAGCCGGTGACGCCGAGCAGCGTCTGAAAGCGATCACCGTCCGAAATGCCCCGAGCCAGCCCTGCCATGGCGACGGGCTGGTCCGCGACCGGCTTGTAGGCCGAGTTGATCTCGAACTTGGGCACGACCTCTAGACGTTAGCGGTGGTGTCCGACAGGCGGCGCTTCTCGGCAGGCGGGAGGCGCTTGATCCGGGCCTCCTCGCGCATCGCCTCCGAGCGCGTCGCGAACTCGCGCCTGTAGACGAGCTCCACCGGACGGCGCGGGCGCGTATAGCGGCTGGCCGTGCCGGCCTGGTGCTGGCGCAGGCGCCGTTCCGGGTCGGTCGACCAACCGCAGTAGAGGGTGCCGTCGGCGCAGCGCAGCAGGTAGACGAACGCCGCCACGCAGGGAGGGATAACCGCACCCTCGGACGCCTGCTGGCTCCAGCGAAAGGCAGCCGCTCCGGTGGGACGGTTCACATATCGCAGATCCCACCGACAAAGGAGAACCGAAAATGAACAACGCAGGCCGCATCGCACTCATCGTCACCGGCGCGCTGACCGCGCTGCTCGCAACCGTGCTCCTCTTCGGGGGTGGCGCTGCTCTATACGGCGAGATAAAGAAGGACGACGACGGATATCTCACGAGCGAGGCGCACCGCTTTGACACCGGCACGCGGGCCCTCGCGACCGACAACCTCGACATCGACCTCGGCGCTGCCGACTCGCTGGCCGACGACCTCGGCCGCGTCAAGATCGAGGCGCAGTCGGCCGATGGCAAGCCGCTGTTCGTAGGCATCGCGCGCACGAGCGACGTGGAGCGCTACCTGAACGACGTGCCCCACGCCACCGTGCATGACGTGGAGGACGGCCCGTTCGACTCGTTCCACGCCGAGACCACGCGGCACGCGGGCAACCGCCACCCGGTTGCGCCCGAGCACGCCGGCATCTGGGCCGTTTCGAGCCAGGGCACAGGCAAGCAGACCGCCGACATGAAGGTCCGCGAGGGCGACTGGTCCGTCGTGGTGATGAATGCCGACGGCTCCCTCGGGGTCGACGCTGACATCAGCGCCGGCGCCAACGTCCCGTTCCTCAACGAGCTCGGGTGGATCGCTCTCGGCAGCGGCGGCTTCGCGCTGGTCGTGGGCATCGCCCTGATCGTCGCGGGCGCCCGGCGCCCGGAGGACCCGACCGGCACCGCGCCGGCCGGTGCGGCGGCGACTGCTGCTGCGGCGTAGGGACGACGCATGGAAGCAACGCGGGCGGCCGCCCCCTCCTCGGGGGCGGCCGCTCGTTTTCACCTAGCGGGCTTTGCTCGGAATGTCCCCTCACCGAGGCAGCTGTAGATCACGAAGGTCCCGATCGGATACTTCGGGACCAGGAACTCGTACACGTTCCGGAGCTTGCCGGTGATGGTTCCGTTGCGGTGCTTCTTGTTCGAGATCGAGTAGTGGTTCGTGACGTCGTTCCAGTAGAACGCCGGCGTCCTCATCAGCTCGAACTCGGCCTTGCGGTTGAGAAGGACCCAGGTGTCCGGCCACGGGTCGACGCCGAGCATCGGCGAACCGCCGCCCTGGATCGGGAGGCACTGGGTGCGGAGACCGGTCACGAAGTGGACGATCTTCTTGTTGCCCTTGAGCTGGAAGGTCACCTTGTGGCCGGCGTCGGTCTTGCCTACGTACTTGACGGGCTTGGCGGCCATGGCGCCTGCTGGAACGGCGAGGGCACAGATGGCCGCGACGGCTGCGAGCGTTGCGCTGAGCTTGTTCATGGGCCGCAGCATGAATGGTTGTGCACGCAAACACATTGGGGATTTCCCTTATACGGGCCCTGATCTTTGACCCCGACCCTTAGCCTTGACCCGCATACATGGCGGTCGTTATCGCAAGCTCTCTCGACAAGGACATGGCGGGCTCCCCGCTGTTCCGCGGCGTCTCGTTCAAGCTCGAGCGCGGCGACCGCATGACGCTCGCGGGCCGCAACGGAGCGGGCAAGACGACGCTGCTCAGGATGGTCTCGGGCGAGACCGGGATCGACGGCGGCGAGCTCGTCTTCGAGAAGGGCACGAGGACGGCTCTGCACGACCAGCGCCCGCCGCGCGAGCGCGACCTGACGCTGCGCGACTACGTCCTGTCGGGGTGCCGCTACCTCGTCTCGCTGGAGGACGACCTGCGCCGGCTCGAGGGTGAGATGGCGGCTCGTCCCGACGACACCGCACTGCTCGACCGCTACTCGCGCGCCCAGGGCCGCCTCGAGCACGCGGGCGGCTGGGACTGGCGCAACCGGGCCCTCGGGCCCCTGCACGGCCTCGGCTTCGCGGACGAGCAGCTCGACCGAATTCTCTCCACCTTCTCGGGTGGCGAGCTCACGCGCGCCTCGCTCGCTCGCGCGCTGGCGGGCGACCCCGACCTGCTGCTTCTCGACGAGCCCACGAACCACCTCGACATCGCGTCGCTCGAGTGGCTCGAGGACTACCTGACGGGCCTCGACGCGGCGGTCATCCTGGTGGCGCACGACCGCTGGTTTCTGGAGGCTGTGGGCACTTCGGTGCTCGAGCTGGAGGCCGGCCGCGCCCGCTTCTTCCCCGGCACGTGGCACGCGTGGCGGCGCGAGGCGGCGGCGCGCGATATCCAGCTCGGGAAGCAGATCGAGAAGCAGCAGGCCGAGATCGCTCGGATGGAGCGCTTCATCGAGCGCTTCAGGTACAAGGCGACGAAGGCGCGCCAGGCCCAGGACCGCGCCAAGAAGCTCGCGAAGATGGAGCGGGTCGAGCGCGACCCGGCCGACAACCGCTCGCTCGGGTTCACGTTCGCGGGCGCCGAACGCGCGGGCCGCGTGGTGCTCGACATGACCGGCGGCCGGCTCGAGGTGCCGGGCAGGACGCTGATCGAGGACGGCGACCTGTGGCTCGAGCGCGGCGAGCACGTGTCGCTCGTCGGGCCGAACGGGACCGGGAAGACGACGCTGATCGACGCGCTCGCCGGGCGCCGCGAGCTCGACGGCGGGAAGCTCCGCACCGGCCACAACGTCCAGATCGGCTACCTCTCGCAGCACGCCGAGGAGCTGGGCACCACCGGGACCGCGCTGGACGCGGCCCAGCGCGCCACGAAGCTGACTCCGAACAAGGCCCGCGCCCTGCTCGGCCGCTTCCTGTTCAGCGGCGAGGAGGCCGAGAAGCCGATGGACGGGCTCTCGGGCGGGGAGCGACGACGCCTGTCGCTCGCGATCCTGGTGGCCTCCGGGGCCAACTTCCTGATTCTCGACGAGCCCACGAACCACCTCGATATCGACGCGCGCGAGGCGCTCGAGGACGCGCTGCGAGCGTTCGACGGCACGGTCCTGCTGGTCTCGCACGACCGCGCTCTGCTCGACGCGGTGGGCACTCGCACATTCGCCATCGAGGACGGCACGCTGCGCAGCTACCTGGGCGGGTGGGCTGAGTATTCGCGCGTGCGCCAGGAACGCCGGGAGGCCGAGGCGAGCGCGAAGCGGGCGCGGCCCTCGAAGCCGAAGCTCGGCAAGTCCGGGAAGGCCAACGGGAGTCCCAAGCCCGCTGGGCCGTCGAAGAACGCACTCAGGCGCGCCGCCGAGCTGGAGCGCGAGGTGGAGAAGGCGGAGGCCGCGCTGCGCGCGCTCGAGGACGAGCTGGCGGACCCGTCCGCCTGGGCCAGCCCCACCAGCAGCGAGCGCGCCACGGAGCGACACGAGGCCGCCAAGAGGGCCGTCGAGGAGGCGTACGCGCGCTGGGAGGCCGCCACCACCTGACCCCCCAGCCTGACCCGGTTCCGGATCGTGCGCTAGTCGACCGGACCGCCGGCAGCGAGCAGCTCGTCGAGTCGCTCGTAGGACTCGCTGAGGCCGATCTCCATGCCCGAGGCAAGCATGCCGTCGCGCTCCTCCGTCGTGTGGAACAGGGAGCGGGTGCTCACCTTGGTGCGACCGTCGCCGAGATCCTCGAAGGTCGCGGTCTCGACCACGATGTGGCCCGGCATGCCCTCCCACTCGAAGGTCTGCTCGAGACGCTCGGGGGGCTGCACCGCTCGATAGACGCCCCTGAACGCGGTGTTGCCGTCGGGCCCGTCGGTCACGAAGCGCCACTCGCCGCCCTCGCGTACGTCCATCTTGTCGACTGTCGTCGTGTCCGCCCGCCGACCCCACCATTGGGGAATCAACTCGGGGTCGACGAAGGCCTGGAAGACCCTCTCCCGCGGCGCGTCGAAGACGCGCTCGGTGACGATCTCGCGGTCGCCCTCCGTG
>Ga0070668_100001646_pt1 | contig 16204 bp, 10 predicted proteins | sample KBSS43metaG_FD_64661 | JGI IMG/M metagenome (GOLD analysis project Ga0070668, IMG submission 64661) | Switchgrass rhizosphere microbial communities from Kellogg Biological Station, Michigan, USA - KBS S4-3 metaG | ecosystem: Host-associated > Plants > Roots > Rhizosphere > Soil ... | reverse complement strand
CCCTGGGTCACCCACGGGCTCAGGTCCTGCGCGTAGACACGGTGTTTCCGCTTCAGCGCGGAGAGCGGAATCACCCCGCCGCCCGCGAATGGATCCGCGACCAAGAGGCGATCAGCGCCGGCACACTCTTTAGCGACAGCATCTAGCAGGGCGCCGTTGACGGCTTCCGTCCTGCGCGCCCACCAGCGGTAGACACTGATCGGCGGGAGGTGGTGCTCCCTAGACCGCGTCTCCGCCATCGCCGCGGTGCTGACTCTCGCGGCGTCGAAGTGTCGAAGGGCGCTGTAAAGAGGCTTCGAAGTCATGGTCGCGGCGCGGGTCGCAGTTCCGCGTCCTCGCCTCGCAGGTGCGCGAAGAGCGCCGGCAAGTCTTCTTCCGCGATAGCTTCCTTGTAGTCGACGTCGTCGGGTAGGGCCATCGTGCGAATGTCGTCGTCACTGAGTATTGCGCCAAGGCTCATCGCTTTGGCCTCGACCCGATTGTCGACGGTCACATCGACCGTACCGAGCGTGGCCAGGATGGTGATGCGGGTCTCCTCGTTCGGATCCATACCGAGGCGGTGGATTCGATCGATGCTCTGCAGATAGTGGCCGGCGTTGAAGGTGCGATCCAGGTAGATGGCGTCGTGACAGGTCTTGTGGAGACTGATGCCCTCGCTTGTCGCTGCGGGGTTGGCCAAGAGGACCGAACAAGCGTCCTCAGTCCGAAAGCGATGGAGTTCCTGCTCTCGCGTTCGCTGCCGCCGCGAAGCCGAGCCTTCCCAGGGGACACCGCCGTGGATGATTGCCGGCTTCATGCCCGCGAGCATAACCTCGAGCGTCTCGATGTTTTTGATGAAGTTCGTCCAGACGAGGGTCTTGCGTCCCTGCTCAGCATTGGCTCGAACCATGGACGCCAACGTCGCGAACTTCGGCGGCACTTCGTGCTTGTGGTAGCGCTCGATAAGCTGGGCGAGGTCACCTTCTTTAGGGACTTCAAGCAGGGGGAAGCGGGGCGCGTTGGCGCGCGGGTCGAAGGGGCCGCCGACCGGCAACAGCCCAGGATTGGTCGCGGCCTCCAGTAGGTACATGGTGACTTGGCCCATACGGGCCAGCCGGTTGCGGTCAGAGCGCGCCAAGGCGAGCTGCCCCGCGTACTGGTTTCGAAGGGCGGTGTAGATTTCGCTCTGGAGGCCCTGGAGCTGGTGCTCGACGACTGAAATCTCGGGCCTTCTAAGGCCGAGGTCCGACTTCGTCGTCCTTACGAACAGAGGACGGATTCTCGCTCCGGTCTGTGAGGCCAGCCCTTGCGGTGGTGACCGTTGAAAGACGGAGGCTGACAGAATGCGCCGCGCCTGGGTCGGCCACGCGAAGTCCAGGATCGCGTCAAGGTCCTTCAGCGCTTGGGGTGCCGGCGTCCCGGTGAGGACATCGCGCCGCGCGGCGAAATAGGCGAGGTTCAGACTCGCTCTGCCCCACTGCCCGGACCAGCCCTTCTTCATCCGGTGTGCCTCGTCCAGGACGACATGGCAGCGGCCGCCCTGAGCCCACTCGACGAGCTTGCGATAGGCCCTATGGAGCCGCTGGTAGTTCACCAGCAAGACTTCGGCGGAAGCTGGGATGAGGCCGACGGTGGTGAGACGGTGGATCGCAGGCACCGTGTGGAAACAGACCTCCGCCTCGTCTGTCCAGGCCTCGAAGGCCGACAAGGGAGCGACCACCACCAGCCGATCGACCTTCTGCGCCTGACGTTCGGCCTCGTAGAGCGCGTAGGTCACGGTCGTCTTGCCGGCGCCTGGGACCGAGAAGTTGGCGCCGTTGCGGAGGGCCAAGAGCTTGCCGAGGTCGCGGAGCTGAAAAGGGTGCAGATCGCGCTTGAACCGACCTTGGCTCAGCCGCGACGCCACTTCGGCTTCCGGCACGGCGGTGATCCCGTTGTCGAGCGTCGCCTGGAGCGCGCCGCGTTCCTCGACCGCCCGCCCCACAAGCACTCTCGCGCCGTCGCTCCACTCCACGCCTGTGTTGAAGCGGCGACAATATTCCGGCAGCCACTCGATGTTGGAGAGGAAGCGATCGGCCGGAACCCGGAGCGTTGAGCTCGCCGTTCCATCCCCCCATTCGGTAGTCACCTTGCTCCAGAGCACCTCAGGGACGGCCGCGTTTCGCCGGACCGTGACCTCGAACGCCCCGTCTGCCGAAATGCTTAGGGTCGGCGTCACTTTGGCCCTTACTCCGAGAGCCGTTCAAGCAGATCGGTCTGGGCATTGCCCAGCTCAAGGGCGGCGGCCTGAACGCGCTCAGCCTCGAAGAGTTCGTTGTCCTTGACGTCTGCCAAGGCCTCGATGGCAGCGCGAGTCTGTTTGATGGCCTTGCGCACGAAGTCCAGCGGGCGATTGAGCTGATTGCCGGCTTCCCGCTCGAGGCGTACGTCCTCGGCCGCCCCCACGATGGCCTGCCGCAGCTCGGCGCAAAAGAGGCCTCGGTTGACCTCCGTGGTGCCCTCACCGTCCAACTCGAGCGTCTCGTCGCCGTAGGTGCCGACGAGAAGGTCGAGCATCGGCGCGGCCGTTCGCGCTGTGGCAGGCCCCTTTGGCTGCAGTTGATCGAGCAGGTCCAACCCCGCGGGGGCTTCGGACGGCGTGTCGGACGGCCTTGTAAGGGTTTCGATGAAGGGTCGAAGCGTTGGCCGGTCCTCCATGGCTGGGACCAGGTGGTCGTTGAGAAAGTGCTGGTCGATCTCCCGAAGCTCACGGTAGCCGGCCCCTGCAAGCAGTCCCACCAGGCGGGCGTCGCGAAGCTCTCGCGCAGCGGGATAGTCCGACTGCTTCAGGCGTTCGAACTCTTCGTCAAGTTCGGCCAGCGCCTGGGAGTTGCTGTCGAAGGTGATGATCGGCAATCGGTCGCCGCTCATCGCCTGGAGTTCGCGGATGAGTGTGAGTAGCCGAGTGTAGCTGCTGGCCTTTTCCGCCATTCGCAACATGGCCTTGCTGTCTGAAACCGACGCCCAGCCCATCTCCACCGCGATCTCCTCGGGCCGCAGACGGTAAGCCTTCACCAGGTCTTCGATGAACAGCAGCTCGTTAGTAAAGGAGTACTGACTCTTGAAGTCGTGGCGCATCTGGAGGCGGAGCTCCAGACGGTCAATCTCTTCCTGCGTGGAGTCTGCCGGCAGAACCGCGGCGCGAACATAGTCCTTACGGATGTCGCGCAGGGCTACGCACCTGGTGTTGGCGTTCACAAGCACGCCGTCCGCCGTGACCACGCCCGGTTCGAGTTGACCCACGTCCCGAAGGTTGGACTTAAGGTCGTTAAACTCGGCGGCCTCTCGCAAAAGGCCCGCGATGACGCGCTGCCCCGCGTCCCCATACGGGTCCTGTTCGACAACCTCCCGGTCGGGGGAGGACTCAAGTTGGGCGCGGATCCGATGGCTATGCGGGTTGAGCACCACTTTGGTCACGGGCAACTCGACGACCGTGGCGTAGACCTGACTGCTCCGCCAGGGAATGCGAATCCGCTCAGCGGTGGGATTTTCGTTCGCGGCAGCGAGGGCCTGAGCCACGAGCGCGCGCCGCCGATCGGTGTCCGACTGAACCATCTGCCCCCCGAATCTGCGACCGCACCTACGCGACGGTGCGGAGAGAGGAATCCACAATCCTAACCTAGCGCGACTCGCGCCAGAGTATCGCCCGCGAAGGACCGCGGGGGCGCGAGGTGATCCGGGCGGGCGGCTATGTGCTGATAGTTCCCCCCGAGCGGGTCGAGACCCTGCTCGCCCACGCGTCGATCGATCGGTCGATCGGCGAGCCCGTCCCGGTGTTTCCGGGCAGTCGGCGGGCTGCGCTTCTCGTGATCGCATCGTTCTCAGCCGGCCACATCACGCACATCGCGGACGGGCGTAAGGGGGTGGCGTCCGGCACACGGCTCGTGAGGCTGAACCTCTCCGATCTCGAGCAGCTCACGGCGCCGGTCCCAATCTGGCGTCTGCTCGAAATGCTGCCGCCGCGGTCACGGACGCCGGTTCTTCGACGCTTCGAGCGCGGTGGTCCGTTGTCACCCGTCGCCTTCCGGGCCCTCGTCGCGGCGCTTGGGCAGCTCGCGCCGGATATCGCGCCGAGATTGGGCCGGTTTACCGGTGAGCGCGATCAGGTCGTTGCGAAGCTCAGCGACACAGCCCGGAACGCCCTGGCGGAGCAGAAGGAGGGTGTCGCGCTCGCCATGCGGATTTCGGGTCTCGATACCCGCGAACTCCTGGATTGGACGCCGCCGGCCGAGGGGACGCCCTCCTCGTTCTTGGCCGGACTGCCGGGAGCAGTCGTGCGCGAGGACGCCATGGTCGTCCACGACCTGGGCACAGTGCCGGGATTTGCCGCCGTTCAGGACCTGCCGTTCGCAGCAAAGCTGTTCGAGAAAGACGGAACTCGCCTGACCGTTGTGCTGGCGAACAAGCTGCCCCTCGAGGAGCAGTTCGGGGCCGACCTCATCTACTACAACGAGACCTACCGATCCTTCGTGATGGTCCAGTACAAGGCGATGGAACGGGGGGGTGACGGCAAGGCTCACTTCCGTTTGCCTAACGCCCAGCTCGAGTTGGAGATCGGCCGGATGGACGCGACGTCGGCGGCGTTGTCGGCGATCAGCGACGACCCAAGCCGAGAGTCCTTTCGGCTACACGCCAGCCCTTTCATCCTCAAGCTTTGCGCCCGACACACCTTCAATCCCGACGATGCTGGCCTCTTCCCGGGCATGTACCTGCCCCTCGACTACTGGCGTCGGCTGATTGTGGATCCTGCCACCGTCGGCCCGCGTGGCGGCCGCCTGGTGACTTATGAAAACGTCGGCCGCAAGCTGGCGGAGAGCGAATTCGTCGCGCTTGTTGCAGGCGGATGGATAGGCACGGGCGCCGCTCAGAGTGCGGTCCTTGAGGACGTGATCCGGGACATCGTGCAGAACGGGAAGGCAGTGGTCCTCGCCGTGCGGAGCCAGGGGTCGCCAGCCAGTTATTGATCTGGACATCTTGTATACACTGGGCCGATCGAACCGAAGCTGACGCTCCCAAAGTCCGCAAGGAGTCAGTTTGAGACCCTATGCGTCTGATACGGGCGCACCGCCACCGAACCGGCATGGCCATGCCCCCTACAACCGCACCCCCCGCAACCGCAGCGCATTCGCCACCACGCTGACGCTCGACAGCGCCATCGCCCCAGCCGCGATCACCGGCGACAGCAGCCACCCTGTGATCGGATAGAGCACGCCGGCTGCGATCGGCACGCCGGCGGCGTTGTAGACGAAGGCGAAGAACAGGTTCTGGCGGATGTTGCGCATCACCGCGCGCGACAGCCGGCGGGCCTTCACCAGGCCTTGCAGGTCGCCCTTCAGCAGGGTGACGCCGGCGCTTTCGATGGCGACGTCGGCGCCCATGCCCATGGCGACGCCGACCTCGGCGGCGGCGAGCGCCGGGGCGTCGTTCACCCCGTCGCCGGCCATCGCCACCTTGCGCCCTTCGCCGCGCAGCTTCTGCACCAGGGCGGCCTTGTCCTGGGGCAGGACCTCGGCGACCACCTCGTCGATGCCGAGCCTGCGGGCCACGGCCTCTGCGGTGGTGCGGTTGTCGCCGGTCATCATCACCAGGCGCACGCCCTCGGCCTTCAGCTGGGCGACGGCGGCGGGCGTGGTGGCCTTGACCGGGTCGGCGATGGCGAAGACCGCCTGGGCCTGGCCGTCGACCCCCATGAAGATGGCGCTCGCGCCGTCCGCGCGCAGGCTTTCGGCCTGGGCCTCCAGCGCGCGGGTGTCGACGCCCTGCTCGGCCATGAACTTGTCGGAGCCCAGCGCCAGGCGGCGGCCCTCGACCACGCCCAGCACGCCCTTGCCGACGGGGGAGTCGAAGCCCTGGGGCTCGGCCAGCACGAGCTTGCGCTCGGCGGCGGCGCGGACGATGGCGTCGGCCAGCGGGTGCTCGCTGCCGCGCTCCAGGCTGGCGGCGAGGCGCAGCGCCTCGTCCTCCGCCAAGCCCCCGGCCAGCCGGATCGCCGCCACCGCGGGGCGCCCCTCGGTCAGGGTGCCGGTCTTGTCGACGACCAGGGTGTCGATGGCCTCGAAACGCTCCAGCGCCTCGGCGTTCTTGATCAGCACGCCGGCGTGGGCGCCGCGGCCGACGCCGACCATGATCGAGAGCGGCGTGGCCAGGCCCAGCGCGCAGGGGCAGGCGATGATCAGCACCGAGACGGCGGCCACCAGGCCGAAGGCGAAGCGCGGCTCCGGCCCCGCCATCGCCCAGGCCGCGAACGCCAGGACGGCGACGGCGATCACCGCCGGCACGAACCAGCCTGAGACCTGGTCGGCCATGCGCTGGATGGGGGCTCGGCTGCGCTGCGCCTGAGCCACCATCTGCACGATCTGGGCGAGCAGGGTGTCGGCGCCGACCCGGTCGGCGCGCATGACGAAAGAGCCGGTCCTGTTGATGGCCCCGCCCACCACCTTGTCGCCGGGCGCCTTGGTCGCCGGCATGGACTCGCCCGTGACCAGGGACTCGTCGATGGAGACGCGGCCCTCCAGCAGTTCGCCGTCGGTGGGGACCTTCTCGCCGGGCCGCACCCGCAGCCGGTCGCCGACCTGGATCAGGTCCAGCGCCACCTCCTCGTCGGCGCCGTCGGCCCGCACCCGCCGCGCCGTCTTGGGCGCGAGGTCGAGCAGGGCGCGGATGGCGCCCGAGGTCTGTTCGCGGGCCCTAAGCTCCAGCACCTGGCCCAGCAGCACCAGCACGGTGATGACCGCCGCGGCCTCGAAATAGATCGGGACCGAGCCGTCCATCCGCCGGAACGCCGGGGGGAACACCTGCGGGACGAGGGTGGCGACGACGCTGTAGGCCCAGGCCACGCCCACCCCCATGGCGATGAGGGTGAACATGTTGAGGCTGCGGTTCCTCAGCGAGGCCAGGCCGCGGGCGAAGAACGGCTGGCCGCACCATAGCGCCACGGGCGTGGCGAGGACGAGCTGGACCCAGTTGGACGCCTGGGGCGCGATCCACCTGTGGAGGCCCGCGAGGTGACCGCCCATCTCCAGGGCGAAGACCGGCGCCGCCAGCGCAAGGCCGATCCAGAACCGCCGCGTCATTTCGGCCAGCTCGGGGTTGGGGCCGCTGTCGGCCGAGGCCAGCTCCGGCTCCAGCGCCATGCCGCAGATCGGGCAGCTTCCCGGGCCGACCTGCCGGACCTGCGGATGCATCGGGCAGGTGTAGATGGCGCCGGCTGGAGCCGGAGCGGCCGGGCGTTCCTTGGCCAGGTATTTCGCCGGCTCGGCGACGAACTTGGCGCGGCAGCCGGCGGAGCAGAAGTGGAAGGTCTGGCCCTCGTGCACGGCGTGGTGCGGCGTGGCGGCCGGATCGACCTTCATCCCGCACACCGGGTCGGTCGCCGTCTTGGCGCCGGCGGGGGGTGCGCCATGGTCATGGGCGCAGCCGGCGGGGTGGTGGTGGGAATGCTCGGGCATGGCGATCTCCGAGCCCAGTTCATATACCCCCGATGGGCATATTGCAATTACCCCCTCGGGGGTATATCCAGCCGACATGGAACGCCAACGAAAGCCAGCGCTGCTGAACCGCCTGAACCGCATCGAGGGCCAGGTGCGCGGCATCGCCCGCATGGTCGAGGACGACCGCTACTGCATCGACGTGCTCACCCAGCTCCAGGCGGTGCGCGCCGCGCTCGCCAAGGTGGAGATCGAGATGCTGCGGGATCACCTGGGCCATTGCATCGAGGGCGCGATCGTCTCGGGCGACCAGGCCGAGCAGCGCCGCAAGGCGGCCGAGCTGATCGAGCTGCTCGAGCGAACGACGCGCTGACCATGTCCCGCCTGGCCGACCTTCCCCGCCGCCGCTTCCTGACCGGCGCGGCTGCGCTCTCCGTCGCCGGCCTGCTGCCGGGATGGGCGCGCAGCGCCGCGGGCGAGGCCAGCCCGCAGGCGCTGTCGGGCGAGCGGATCGACCTCACCATCGGCCACGCTCCGCTCCGCATCGACGGGCGCAAAGGCCACGCCATCGCCATCAACGGCGCGGTTCCCGGCCCGCTGATCCGGCTGAAGGAAGGCCGGAACGTCCGGATCGCGGTCACCAATACTCTGTACGAAGACACCTCGATCCACTGGCACGGCGTGCTCACGCCCTCGCACATGGACGGGGTGCCGGGCCTCAGCTTTCCGGGGATCAAGCCCGGCCAGACCTTCGTCTACGAGTTCCCGGTGATCCAGGCGGGGACCTACTGGTACCATAGCCATTCGGGCGTGCAGGAGCAGATGGGCCATTACGCGCCCATGATCATCGACCCGGCGGGACCGGAGCCCGCGCCCTACGACCGCGAGCACGTGATCGTGCTGTCCGACCATAGCTTCCTGCATCCGCACGAGATCATCGCACGGCTGAAGCGGCAGGCCGGCTACTTCAACCGGCGCCGCCAGACCCTGGCGGGCCTGTCGGCGGGCAAGGATCAGCCGCTGGGCGAGCGCCTCGAATGGTCGCGGATGCGGATGGACCCGACCGACATCCTCGACGTCACGGGCTCGACCTATACCTACCTCGTCAACGGCCACGGGCCGCAGTCGAACTGGACCGGCCTGTTCAGCCCGGGCGAACGGGTGCGCCTGCGGTTCGTCAACGCCGCGGCCATGACTATCTTCAACCTGCGCATCCCGGGACTGCCGATGACCGTGGTGCAGGCGGACGGTCAGGACATCCGGCCCGTCGAGACCGACGAGTTGCAGATCTCGAACGCCGAGACCTTCGACGTCATCGTCCATCCCACGGCGGACCGCGCCTACACCATCGTCGCCGAGGCGGCGGACTCCTCGGGCATGGCGCGGGCGACGCTCGCGCCCCGTCCCGGCATGACCGCGCAGGTCCCGCCGCTCCGGCGTCGGCCGCTGCTGACGATGCGGGACATGGGCATGGACATGTCGGGCCACGGCGGCCACGCCATGGACATGTCCATGCGCAATCCGAAGAACGCGCCCGGCGTGAAGCTTGGACCGGGCGTCCAGGCGATCGCCCCCATGCCCGTCGACCGCACCGGCGACCGCGGAACGGGCCTCGCGGATGCGCCGCACCGGGTGCTGGTCTACGCCGACCTGGAGGCGCTGAAGCCCAACCCGGACGCCCAGCCGCCCACACGCACGATCGACCTGCACCTGACCGGCAACATGGAGCGCTTCATGTGGTCGTTCGACGGCGTCGCCTATTCGGAAGGCGCCCAGCCCATTGCGCTTCGCCGTGACGAGCGGGTGCGGGTCAACCTGATCAACGACACCATGATGAACCATCCGATCCACCTGCACGGCCACTTCGTGGAGCTGGTGAACGGCAAACCCGCCGACCGCCAGCCGCGCAAGCACACGGTCAACGTCATGCCCGGCGCCAGGCTCGCCTTCGACCTCACCGCCAATGCGCCGGGCGACTGGGCCTTCCACTGCCACATGCTGCTGCACATGCACGCCGGCATGTTTCGGGTGGTGACGGTGCGTCCCCTGGACGGCGAGGCGGCATGAAGGCGGCCGTGGCCGCCCTGGCGACGCTCGCGCTGGCGTCGGCCGCCGACGCCCAGGACATGCACGCCGGGCATGGGGCGCACGCGGGTCACGAAGCCCATGAGGCGGCCGCGCCGCAGGGTCCTGCGCCAGCGCCCACCGACTTCGACGCCGACCGCTATTTCCCCAAGGCCGAGATGGACGCGGCCCGCGCGCGCCTGCGCCACGAACACGGCCGGATGAGCTGGTCGAAGGTGACGGTCGACCGGCTGGAGTTGCGGCCGGGCGCAGGTCCCGACATCTACGCCTGGGACGGCTTCGCCAGCTATGGCGGCGACATCGACCGCTTCGTCCTCAAGTCGCGCGGAGAAGGCGACCGCAAGCTGCAGCGCGCCGAGGTCGAAGCGTTGTGGGCGCACGCGATCGGGCCATGGTTCAATCTCCAGATGGGTGGCCGACAGGACCTGCAACACGACGGCCGGACCTACGGGGTGGTCGCCGTCGAGGGCTTGGCGCCCTACGAATTGCACCTCGACGCGGCGCTGTACCTCTCCCCCCACGGCGATCTTTCGGCGCGCTTCGAGGCTTCGCACGACTACCGCGTGACGCAGCGGCTAATCCTCCAGCCCCGGGCCGAGGCTCACCTGTCAGCCGAAAACGTCCCCTCTCAGGGGGTCGGCGCCGGCCTGTCCCATCTCGAGCTCGGCCTGCGCCTGCGCTACGCCTTCACCCCCGACTGGGCGCCCTATCTCGGCGTCGAGCACGAGCGCGCGCTCGGCCGTACGGCCCGCCTCGCCCGCGCGGCCGGCGACGACCCGCGCGACACCCGTCTGGTGATCGGCCTGCGGGCCGGGTTCTGAGGCAGCCGTCCGGCCCTCCTCCCGAGGAGGAGGGCAATGACCGGGTTAGCCGCCGGCTCAGAACGCCGCGGTTGCGGGGTCGGGCCCGATGCGGCCCTGCGCGTCATCGAGGTTCGCCAGCTTCGCCAGGTCGTCGGCGTCCAATCGGAAGTCGAAGACTGCGATGTTGTCGCGGATCCGCGAGGGCGTGACCGACTTCGGGATGACGACCAGCCCATTGTCCAGGTGCCAGCGGATGATCACCTGGGCGGCGGACTTCCCGTGCTTGGCCGCCACGTCCGTGATGGCGGGATGGCTGAGCAACTGCCCCTGGCCCAGCGGGCTCCAGGATTCGGTCGCGATGCCGTGACGGGCGTGGAACTCCCTGAGCGTCCGCTGCTGGAAACGGGGATGCAGCTCCACCTGGTTCACCGCCGGCGTCACGCCCGTCTCGCCGATGATCCGCTCCAGATGCTCGGGCAGGAAGTTCGAGACCCCGATCGAGCCCACACGCCCCTCGGCCTTCAGCCTGGCCAGCGCCCGCCAGCTGTCGACGTAGCGGCCGCGCCGCGGCGACGGCCAATGGATCAGGTAGAGGTCGATGCGCTCGCGGCCCAACTGGCCAAGGCTCTCGTCGAAAGCCTCGAGCGCCTCGTCGTAGCCCTGGTTGTCGTTCCACAGCTTCGTCGTCACGAACACGCCCGCGCCAGCTTCGCCGGACGCGCGCAATCCGTCGCCGACGCCGCTTTCGTTGCGGTAGATCGCGGCCGTGTCGACCAGCCGGTAGCCGGCCGCGACCGCGGCCTGGACAGCGTTGGCGGTTTCGTCCGGCGGCGTCTGCCAGACCCCAAGGCCCAGCTGCGGCATCACCGCGCCGTCGTTCAGCGTCACCGTCGGCTGACCGGTCATGGGCAGGCCTTTGCTGTTGGAGGGGCGTCCGCGGTCGCGGGACGTCCGCCACATATAGGATACGGCCGCGACGCGCGCCAAGCCGGCCGGGAGGATGCCGTTTGCGACGAACGGATGCAATCGACCGCCAGCCGGAACAATGCGCCCGAGTTGACCGTGGCCTTCGGCGACCGGCGGCGGCGCCAGCTCCATAACGGACGGGTGGTGCGGGCGGCCGGGGTCGAACCGGCACGGGCCTTTCGGCCCTACGGATTTTAAGTCCGTTGCGTCTACCAGTTTCGCCACGCCCGCATGACGCTTCGTCGTGCCACAGCCGCGCGGCGGGGGGCTAGCCGAATTCGACCAGCACCTCGTCGGCGGCGACGCTGTCGCCGGCCTTGGCGTTGACGGCCTTCACCACCCCGTCGCGCTCGGCGCGGATGATGTTCTGCATCTTCATGGCCTCGATGATCGCCACCTGCTCGCCGGAGCGGACCTCCTGGCCCAGCGCCACGTCCAGGCTGACCACCAGGCCTGGCATGGGCGAAAGCACCATCTTGGAGGTGTCGGCCGCCTGCTTGGGCGGCAGCTTCTCGTGCAGCTCGGCCGAGCGCGGGGTGAGCACCAGGACGTGCGCCGTCGCCGCCCTGTGGCGGATGTTGAAGCCCTCGGCCGCAGGCCGGACCTGGGCCGCGAAGGCCTTGCCGTCCAGCTCGCCCGACAGCATCGCCTGGCCGGGGCACCAGTTCACCTTGGTCAGGCTAAGGGTGCGGCCCTCGCCCAGGAACTCGACGTTGAAGGCGTCGCCGCCGTTCGTCGCCCGCGCGGTGCGGCGCTCGCCGTTCTCCACCACCACCCATTCCTCGCGCATCAGCTGGGGCGCGGCGCGGCGGGTGATCACGCGGTGCATGAAGAGCGCGGCCGCAGCCATGACGTCGCGCTGGAAGTCGGTGGGGGCGGTCCCTTTGAAGCCCTCGGGGAACTCGTCCTTGATGTAGTTGGTGGAGAGCTTGCCGGAGCGGAAACGCTCCTGGTCCATCACCGCCGCCAGGAACGGCACGTTCTGGCCCAGCCCCTCGATGTGGAAGCGCTCCAGCGCCTCCGCCATCGCCTCGATCGCCGCCTCGCGCGTCTTGCCCCAGGTGGAGAGCTTGGAGATCATCGGGTCGTAGAACATCGAGATCTCGTCGCCCTCGCGGACGCCGGCGTCGTTGCGCACCACGCCCTCGCCCAGCGGCCCCTCGGCCGGCGGGTTGTAGCGCACCAGCCGGCCGATGGAGGGCAGGAAGCCGCGGTAGGGGTCCTCGGCGTAGATCCGGCTCTCGATCGCCCAGCCGTTGATCTTCAGGTCCTTCTGGCCGAACGCCATCTTCTCGCCGGCGGCCGAGCGGATCATCTGCTCCACCAGGTCCAGGCCGGTGATCAGCTCGGTGACCGGGTGCTCCACCTGCAGGCGGGTGTTCATCTCCAGGAAGAAGAAGCTGCGGTCCTGGCCGGCCACGAACTCCACCGTGCCGGCGCTGTCGTAGCCGACGGCCTGGGCGAGGGCGACGGCCTGCTCGCCCATGGCCTTGCGGGTCGCCTCGTCAAGCAGGGGGCTCGGCGCCTCCTCGATGACCTTCTGGTTGCGCCGCTGGATCGAGCACTCGCGCTCGAACAGCGAGACCACGTTGCCGTGCTTGTCGCCCAGCACCTGGATCTCGATGTGGCGCGGGCTCTCGATGAACTTCTCGATGAAGATGCGGTCGTCGCCGAAGCTGGCCTTGGCCTCGGCTCGCACCGCCGGGAAGCCCTCCTCCACGTCCTTACGCGACCAGGCGACCCGGATGCCCTTGCCGCCGCCGCCGGCCGAGGCCTTGATCATCACCGGATAGCCGATCTCCTCGGAGATCTTGATGGCGTGGGCGGTGTCGGCGATCTCGCCCACGTGGCCGGGCACGGTGGAGACGCCGGCCTTGGCCGCCGCCTTCTTGGACTCGATCTTGTCGCCCATGGCCTCGATCGCGCCCGGGTTGGGGCCGATGAAGACGATGCCTTCCTTGGCCAGCCGCTTGGCGAAGCCGGCGTTCTCGGACAGGAAGCCGAAACCCGGGTGGACCGCCTCGGCGCCCGTCTCGCGGCAGGCGGCGACGATCTTGTCGGCGACGAGGTAGCTTTCCGCCGCGGGCGCGCCGCCGATGAAGACGCTCTCGTCGGCCATCTCCACGGCCATGGAGTCGGCGTCCGCCTCCGAATAGACGACGACCGTCTTTATGCCGAGCTTGCGGCAGGTCTTGATGATGCGGACGGCGATCTCGCCGCGGTTGGCGATCAGGATCTTCGAGAACATGCTTTAGGCCTGGGGTCCTTCCCTAGGGATCTTTGCTTGCCGCTCTAGAGCGGGATGTTGTCGTGCTTTTTCCAGGGGTTGGCGAGCTGCTTCCCCTTGAGGTTCTTCAGCGCGCGCACCAGCCGGCGGCGCGTGCCGTGCGGCATGATCACATCGTCGATGTAGCCGCGCTGGGCGGCGACGAAGGGGTTGGCGAAGCGCGTCTTGTACTCCGCCTCGCGCTTGGCGATGGCGTCGGGATCGCCGATCTCGGAGCGGAAGATGATCTCCACCGCGCCCTTGGCGCCCATCACTGCGATCTCGGCGGTCGGCCAGGCGTAGTTCACGTCGCCCCGCAGGTGCTTGGAGCTCATCACGTCGTAGGCGCCGCCATAGGCCTTGCGGGTGATCACCGTCAGCTTCGGCACGGTGGCCTCGGCGTAGGCGAAGAGCAGCTTGGCGCCGTGGCGGATCAGGCCGCCCAGCTCCTGCTTGGTGCCCGGCATGAAGCCCGGCACGTCGACGAAGGTGACGAGCGGGATTTCGAAGGCGTCGCAAAAGCGCACGAAGCGCGCGGCCTTGCGGCTGGAATCGATGTCGAGCACGCCGGCCAGGACCTGCGGCTGGTTGGCCACCACGCCTACCGGCTGGCCGTCGAGGCGGGCGAAGCCGACGACGATGTTCTTGGCGTAGTCAGGGCTGATCTCGAAGAAGTCGGCCTCGTCCACGACCTTCAGGATCAGCTCCTTCATGTCGTAGGGCTTGTTGGGGTTGGCCGGAACCAGAGTGTCGAGCGAAGGCTCGTCGCGCGCCGGGTCGTCGAAGCTCCGCCGCTCGGGCGGCTTCTCGCGGTTCGACAGCGGCAGGAAGTCCACCAGCCGGCGCACCTGGGTCAAGGCCTCCAGGTCGTTCTCGAAGGCGCCGTCCACCACGCCGGACTTCATGGCGTGCACCCGATAGCCGCCCAGGTCCTCGTGGGTGACGTCCTCGTGGGTGACGGTCTTCACCACGTCGGGGCCCGTCACGTACATGTAGCTCGTGTCCTTCACCATGAAGATGAAGTCGGTGATCGCCGGCGAATAGACGTCGCCGCCGGCGCACGGGCCCATGATGACGCTGATCTGCGGGATGACCCCCGAGGCCAGGGTGTTCTCGAGGAAGATGTCGGCATAGCCCGCCAGGCTGTCGACGCCTTCCTGGATGCGCGCGCCGCCGGCGTCGAACAGGCCGATGATCGGCGCGCCGACCTTCATGGCCTGCCGCTGGATCTTGACGATCTTCTGGGCGTGGGTGGCCGACAGCGAGCCGCCGAACACGGTGAAGTCCTTCGAGAAGACGAACACCACCCGGCCGTTGATCTGGCCCCAGCCGGTGATCACGCCGTCGCCGGGGATCTTGCCCTCGCCGCGATCGAAGTCGTTGGGACGCGGCTCGACGAACATGTCGAACTCTTCGAACGAGCCCTCGTCGAGCAGCAGGTCGATCCGCTCGCGCGCCGTCAGCTTGCCCTTGGCGTGCTGGCTGGCGATGCGGCGCTCGCCGCCGCCCAGGCGCGCGTTCTGCCGCCGAACCTCGAGCTCTTCGAGAATGTGCTTCACGCGGAACCCCCTGTTGCGCTGCGGGAACAGCGAATATTGACCGCTTGGCCGAGCCGCAAGGCGATAATCGGCGCGGCCACGTCTGCCAATCCCCAGCGGCGGCGCGTTTTGCCCCCTCCGTCTCGGCGCTGAGGCGCCGATCCACCTCCCCCGCAAGCGGTGGAGGATCCGAAGTCCAAGATGCTCCACCGCTTGCGGGGGAGCTGTCGGCGAAGCCGACTGAGGGGGCGCGCCACGGACCAGATCACCCAGGCGGCGCGTTTCGGCGATTGTGCGACGGCGGCGCTTTGTGCAGAAGCGGCGGGAATGATCCTGACGCTCTCCTGCCCCGACCAGCCGGGAATCGTCGCCCGGACCGCCGCCGTGCTCTTCGAGCGCGGGGCCAACATCCTCGACGCCCAGCAGTACGACGACGCCGAAACCGGCCGATTCTTCATGCGCGTGGTGTTCGACCCGGGGGAAGGCGACGCCCAGGCCTTGCGCCAGGCCATCGCCCGGCTCGCCGACGAGCTTTCCATGGAGTGGCGGCTGCGCGACGCCAAGGAGAAGCGCCGGGTGATGATCCTGGCCTCGCAGCAGGACCACTGCCTGGCCGACCTTATCTGGCGCTGGCGGCGGGGCGAGCTGCCGATGGAGCTGACGGCGGTGGTCTCGAACCACCCGGCTGCGACCTTTCCCCACACGGACCTGCACGGGATCGCCTTCCACCACCTGCCGGTCACGGCCGAGACGAAGTCCGAGCAGGAGGCGCAGCTGCTGGGCCTGATCGGGCAGACGCGGACCGATCTGGTGATCCTAGCCCGCTACATGCAGGTGTTGTCGAACGAGCTTTCCGCGCGGCTCGCGGGCCGCTGCGTCAACATCCACCACTCGTTCCTTCCGGGGTTCAAGGGCGCCAAGCCCTATCACCAGGCCCATGCGCGCGGCGTGAAGCTGATCGGCGCCACCGCCCACTTCGTCACCGCCGACCTCGACGAGGGGCCGATCATCGAACAGGACGTGGAGCGGATCAGCCATCGCGACGCGCCCCGCGACCTCGTCCGCAAGGGCCGCGACATCGAGCGCCGGGTGCTGGCGCGG
>Ga0070668_100001641_pt1 | contig 16221 bp, 13 predicted proteins | sample KBSS43metaG_FD_64661 | JGI IMG/M metagenome (GOLD analysis project Ga0070668, IMG submission 64661) | Switchgrass rhizosphere microbial communities from Kellogg Biological Station, Michigan, USA - KBS S4-3 metaG | ecosystem: Host-associated > Plants > Roots > Rhizosphere > Soil ... | reverse complement strand
GCCAGCAACTGCTGGCCGTCTAGAGTCGTGGGCGCTGGCGCCGCTGCGCCGGTCAGTTGGCCTTCTTCAGCTCGATCGGCCCGTTCACCGTTGAGAGCTCGAGCCGCGGGCCCCCGTTTCCGATGGTCCCCCGCATGCTCCGTGGCGACATCTTGCCCTGGATGGTCATGGGGAAGTCGCTGCTGATGTCGCCGTTGAGCGTGTTGGCCCTGACGTCGAGGTTGGCGGGAGTCGGCATCTCGACGGTCACCGACCCGTTGATCGTCTTGGCCTCGAGGTCGCCGGTCCAGGTGGAGGTGCCAAGCGTCAGGCGGACGTCGCCGTTGACGGTTTCGGCGCTGCCGGTGCCGCGCGTGGCGAGCGAGACGTCGCCGTTGACCGAGGTCACCTCGGCGTCGGCGATGAGGCTGCCAGCAGCCACCGAGCCGTTCACCGTCCGTCCCTCGAACTTGACGCCGGCCGGCACGCTGACCGTGAACTCGACATCGACATCGTTGTGGCTGCCGTGATCGTTGTCGTTGTGCGACCGCTCACTGCAGCCGTCGGCGTCCTGCTGGTTGGGCCACACGGCGCAGATGACGGTGACGTCACCGTCCTGCTCCACCCGGATCTCGACACTCTTCGGGTCGCTCTTCTTCGACCGGCGCACCGCGGAGACGGACGCTTCGCGGGAGGATGTCCCGGTTGCCTTGATGCTCCCGTTCACGTCCTGGATGCGGAGCGTCTTCCCGGCGGCGATGGTGCCGGTCCAGTGAAAGGAGTCGTCGCTCTTCTGCTGGGCCGCGGCGCCGGCCGTCACGAGGGCGGTCAGGGCAGTGAGTGCGGCAAGGACCTGCGAATGGCGTGGCATGTCAGTCGTCGTCTCCGGTGCCCTTGCTCTTCATGGTGCGAGATCCCGGCCGGGCCAGCCGGATGTCGCCGCCAAAGGATTCCAGGTCCACGCGCGCACTGCCGTTCCCGATCGTGAACGAGAACTTCCGGCGCTGGTTCTTCCCGCTCAGCGTGACCGGGTAGTCCGACTCGAAGCTCCCGTTGAAGGTGTTGACGCTCACGGTGGCATTCGCATTCTCCGGCATCGTGACGGACATGTCGCCCTGGTGGGTCGACAGTTCGTATCGGCCGCCGTTCTGGATCGTGCCATCGTAGGTGATGTCACCGTTCACCGTGCTGGCCTCGACGCTCGCCGAGTTGATGGACACCATGGTCACGTCGCCGTTGACCGTCTGCACCGCGAGGTCGCCGGTGACCCGCTCGACGGTGACCGATTCGTTGACCGACTGGGCCTCTACCCGGCCGTTGACGTCAGTAACGGTCACCGATCCCTCGACCGACTGGACCGAAACGTTCCCCTCGCCACCCTTCACGGTCACGTCACCGCGCACCGTCTCCCCGTGCACCGTGCACTTGCAGCCCTCGACCGAGAGGTCAGTCTCGACGCCGGACAGTTCGATCGGCATCCAGGCCGGCATGGTGATCTCGATGTCGGCGTTGCCGGCAGGACCCCACTTGCCACTCGTCTCGATCGAGATCGTCGAGCCATCGGCGCTGACGTCGAGATGGTCCTTCCGCCGGGTATCGGCCTGGATCCGGATGGCGTCGCGGCTCCAGGTCTTCACGGTGATGGAACCGGCGTACACCGACGTCTCCAGCCGCTGGCCCTTCCGGACCGTCAGCGTCGTGTCGGCGCCCTGCTGGAGCATGGTGAGGGCGAGCAGCAATGACGTGATCAGCACATGCAACTCCTCAGCTGCGGGACTGGGTGAGACCGGCCACGAGGTGGAGCAGCTCCACCTTCCGCCTGGCCGTGCTGGCCAGGTGGCGGCTCACGTAGGCATTCGATGGATCGGCTGCGAGCGCCCGCTCGGCATCGGCGATAGCGCTGTCGATACGGGCCAGATTGAGCGTCAGGATGCGCACAGTGGCGCTGTCGAGCTTCTCCGACGCGAGGATCATCTCCAGGTCGGCGACGGCCTTGTCGGTGGACTGCGTCACCTGGGCGCCCACCTGAAGCTCCCTGGGGCCGCTGACCGGCGTGCCGACGGCGGGCGCGACCGGGACCGTGGCGATGACCTCGGGCTGTGACTGGAACCGGGTGACGGTGTAGACCGCGCCACCCGACACGAGGCCAAGCAGCAACCCGGCGGCAGCGAGGCGCGGCCAGGACACGAAGAGGCCGGTGCGTCGCGCCGTCGGCCGGAGGGGAACGATCCCCGACTCGTGGATACGCGATTCGATGCCTCGCCAGAGGTCCGAGGTAGGCGGCACGACGGGCAGCGCGCGGGCCCGCGCCGAGACGGCGCGCAGGTCGTCGGCAATCTTCCGGCAATCGGTGCAGCCTGCCAGGTGCGCCTCGAGCGCCCGTGCCGTGCTCGTGTCGAGCTCGCCATCCACGTACTCGGAGAGGCGGTCGATCCAGGTGTCGTGTGTCATGGTCTCTTCTCTCTCAGCGCAGCAGGAGCTGTCGCAGGGCCATGCGGGCCCGGTGCAGCTGTGACTTCGACGTGCCGGTGGAAATGCCCAGCATCTGCCCGATTTCATCGTGCTGGTAACCCTCGACGTCGTACAGCACGAAGATCTGCCGCATGCCGTCGGGGAGCTGCCGTACCGCGTCGTCCATGTCGAGGCCCTCGTCGATCGTCTGTCGCCGGGCCGGCTGGTCGGTGATGGCCGACTCATCGCTGCTCCAGCGCTTCCGGTCCCGCCCGAGCCCGGCCCGGTGTTCCAGCATCAGGTTCACGGCCAGTCGGTGAAGCCAGGTCCCGAAGGCCGACTCGCCGCGAAAGCTTCCCAGCTTCTGCCAGGCCCGGACAAAGACGTCCTGGGTCAGCTCCTCGGCGTCGGCATCCGGGACCATCCGGCGCACCAGGGAATGCACCCGGTTCACGTGTACCCGGTACAGGCGCTCGAAGGCGTGGCTGTCCCCGCTCTGGGCGAGCGTGACCTCGACCGTCTCCTCATCGCGCTTCCTGGGCTCCTGGCTGCGCTCGGTCAGGGTACTGGCTCCACGCTGTAGGCTCTGCATTTCAAGGGAGTTGGACCGTCCCTCGCCCCAAAGGGTTGCATGGCCTGGTAAGGCTGACCCGGCCGGGTTGGCCCGGGCGTGCGCCGACGACTGGACTGACTATAAGCCCCGGTCAGCTCCTGCGTGCGCTCGCCGGGATCGATTCGACGATGTCACGTTAGCAGCCGGTTCCGCGATATATTTGCGCCGGTGCATCGGGCCCACTCAAGGCCTGGTCCACCGGCGCTCGCACATCCAGGCCGTGGCCCCCGTTGGCCCGGCCCAACGCTCGATGGAGTACCTGGCATGACTTCGCTCGCCTCTGGCCGGATCCTCACGGCACCGCGCGGCACGGAGATCTCCTGTCGCGGTTGGCACCAGGAAGCCGCCCTCAGGATGCTGCACAACAACCTCGATCCGGCGGTGGCCGAGCGGCCTGAGGACCTCGTGGTCTACGGCGGCAGTGGCAAGGCGGCCCGCAACTGGGCCTGCTTCGACAAGATCGTGGAGACGCTGCGGCGGCTGGGAAACGACGAGACGCTGCTCGTGCAGAGCGGCAAGCCGGTGGGCGTGTTCCGCACGCATGACGAGGCGCCGCGGGTGCTCATCGCGAACTCGAACCTGGTGCCACGCTGGGCCACGTGGGACGAGTTTCGCCGGCTCGAAGCGATGGGGCTGACGATGTACGGCCAGATGACCGCCGGCAGCTGGATCTACATCGGGTCACAGGGCATCCTGCAAGGCACTTATGAGACCTTTGCCGAGTGCGCGCGCCAGCACTTCGGCAACACGCTGACCGGTCGCCTGGTCGTCACCGGCGGCCTTGGCGGCATGGGCGGCGCGCAGCCGCTGGCAGCCACGATGAATGGCGCTGCCTTCCTCGGCGTCGACGTCGATGCTGAGCGCATCCGTCGCCGGGTGGAGCAGGGGTACTGTGACCGGATCGAGACGGACCTCGACCGGGCGCTGCAGCTGGTCGTCGAGGCAAAGGCGAAGGGAACCGCGTTGTCGGTCGGCCTCGTGGCGAACATCGCCGCAGTCGTCCCCGAGCTCGTACGCCGCGGCATCACGCCCGACGTGATCACCGACCAGACGTCAGCGCACGACCTGCGGGTGGGTTATGTCCCCCTCGGGTACTCGCTCGAGTCCGCGGCGGTGGCCCGGGAGCAGGATCCGAAGGGGTACGAGTCGGCGGTGCTGGATTCGATGTGTGCCCATGTTGAAGCCATGCTCGCGCTCAAGCGGCGCGGGGCGATCGCGTTCGACTACGGCAACAACCTGCGCGGCCAGGTGGCCGACCTGCGTGGCATGAGCGAAGCCTTCCAGATTCCCGGCTTCGTGCCCGAGTTCATCCGGCCGCTCTTCTGTCGCGGCTCGGGACCGTTCCGCTGGGCGGCACTCTCGGGCGACCCGAGGGACATCGCGGTAACGGATGATGCCGTGCTCGAGACCTTCCCCGAGAAGGCCGACCTGGCGCGCTGGATCGCGAAGGCTCGTGAGAAGGTGCATTTCCAGGGCTTGCCGGCGCGTATCTGCTGGCTCGAGTACGGCGAGCGCGCGGAGATGGGGCAGCGCTTCAACTGGCTGGTCCGCAAGGGAAAGGTGCAGGCCCCGCTCGTCATCGGACGCGACCACCTCGACACCGGGTCGGTGGCGTCGCCCAATCGCGAGACGGAGGCGATGAAGGACGGCTCGGATGCGATTGCCGACTGGCCCCTCCTCAATGCCATGCTCAATACGGCCTGTGGTGCCAGCTGGGTCTCCCTGCATCATGGCGGCGGCGTCGGTATCGGCTACTCGTTGCATTCGGGCATGGTGATCGTGGCCGATGGCACCGACAAGGGCGGCGAGCGGCTCATGCGCGTGCTGACTGCCGACCCCGGCACCGGGGTCATGCGTCACGCGGATGCGGGGTATGAGGAGGCGATCACCACTGCCGCGGAGCGCGGGATCGACCTTCCCATGCTCAACCGGGGGGAATAGAGACCTGCCGCTCCTCATCAACATCGGGTTCCTCGCCACCTGCCGCGCCAGCGGCGGCCAGGCTGACATTCACGTCATCCGCGATGCAGCGCTGGCCTGGGATGATGACCGCATCACCTGGGCTGGCCCGGCCGTTGAGGCACCCGGCACGCTCGCCGGCCTCCCGGTCGAGGACGCCCGGGGCATGGCCGTTTTTCCCGGACTCGTCGATTGTCACACCCATCTCGCCTTCGGCGGGTGGCGGGCCGACGAATTCGAGCAGCGCATCCAGGGCGCGACCTACCTCGACATCGCGGCACGCGGCGGCGGTATCGCTTCCACCGTGCGGCAGACGCGTGCGGCGTCCGAGGCTGACCTCGAGGCGCGCGCGGGGCGATGGCTCGCCGCCATGCGCGAACTCGGCATCACCACAGTCGAGTGCAAGAGCGGCTACGGGCTCGATCGCGACACCGAGCTTCGCCTCCTCCGCGTGTACCGCCGCCTGGCCGCGTCGCAATCGACACGACTGGTGCCGACCTTCCTCGGTGCGCATGTGGTGCCGGCGGAGTATCGGGAGCGCCGGGGCGACTACGTGCAGCTGCTCATCGACGAAATGATCCCGGCGGTGGCGCAGGGGGACCTGGCCCAGTGCTGCGACGTGTTCGTCGAGCGCTCGGCATTCTCCATCGAGGAGGCGCGGGCCATCCTCACGGCCGGACTCCGGGCGGGACTTCGGCCGAAGCTCCACGCCGACCAGCTGTCCGATAGCGGTGGTGCACTGCTGGCGGCGGAGGTAGGCGCGCTTTCGGCAGATCACCTCGAGCACGTTTCGGACGCGGGGATCGCGGCCATGTCTGCCGCGGGCGTCGTGGCCGTGAGCCTGCCGCTCGCGACCATGTACCTCAACCAGCCACCCATGCCGGCCCGGCGCTTCATCGAAGCCGGGGTGCCCGTGGCGGTGGCCACCGACTTCAACCCGGGCTCGGCGCCAAGCTTCCACCTGCCCTTCGCCATGACACTGGCCTGCACGTTGCAGCGGATGACCCCAGCCGAGGCGCTCAAGGGCGCCACTATTTATGCGGCGCGGGCGCTGGGGCGGGAAGCGGAAGTCGGCTCACTCGAGGCAGGGAAGTACGCCGATTTCGGGATCTTCGATGTGCCCGACGCCACACAGTGGCTCTATCACCTGCAGGCGAATGCCTGTGTGCGGACCGTCATTGGCGGGGAGACCGTGTGGCGCTCGTAGGACCCTGGGATCGCACCGATCCGCGCGTGGAGCACATCATGGGACGCGCGGTCGCGGCCGGCGAGGCGCCGCACGCCGTGCTGCTCGGTTTCCCCACGGACGAGGGCGTCCTGCGGAACGGGGGGCGACCGGGAGCGGCGAGGGGACCGGCCGAGATCCGGCGCTGGCTGGCCCGCCTTGCGCCCGATGCCCGCGACGCCACCCGGTTCACCACGCTCCTCGAGCATACCGCCGATCTCGGCGACATCGCGCTCACGGGCAACCTCGACGCCGACCAGGCGGCGCTGGGCGAGGTGGTCGGCGGGCAGCTTCGTCTGGGCCGGTTTGTCATCATCCTGGGTGGCGGCCACGAAACGTCGTTCGGCCACTTCCTCGGCTACGTCAACGCGCGCCTCCCGGTGGACGCCCTGAGCTGGGACGCCTACGCGGACGTGCGTCCCCTTCGCGACCGCCTCGCGCACTCGGGCTCACCCTTCCGGCAGGCACTTGAACACTCCTCCGGTGCGCTGAGGCGCTATTCCGTCGCGGGGCTTCAGCCCCATGCCGTGGCCGCCGCGCACCTCGAGCTGGTCCGGAGGCGCGGACGCGCGGTCTTCCGCGACGAGGTCACGCCGACGGTCATGCGCGAGCTGTACGCACAACTGGGCAACCCCGCCTTTGTGTCCTTCGATATGGATGCTGTGGACCAGGCGTACGCCCCCGGTGTGAGCGCACCATGCACCGGCGGCTTTACCCCGGCTGAATGGCTCGCCTTTGCCCACGGAAGCGGCCGGCACCGGACCGTGCGCTCGGTCGATGTTGCCGAATTCAATCCGGTCTATGACCGCGACGGACAGACCGGCCGCCTCGCAGCACTGACGATCTGGCACGTGCTCAGGGGCTTCGCTGCACGTCCCTGATGCTGTTCCGCATTGTGCTCTAGCGCGAACCGGTCCTCCCTCTCATTCTTATGGCGCCTTCACACCTCACCATTGAGGCGGCTTGGCTGCTGCGGTAAGTCCTGCCATCGAAGTCTCCGGGTCCCCGGCCAGTGTTCGCCTGGTGGCCGGCCGGGTCATCTCCGTGGACATCCTGCGTGGGGTCGTCATGGTCATCATGGCGCTCGATCACGTGCGTGACTTCTTCACAAACATCAGGTTCAGCCCGGAAGACGTTACCCAGACCTCGCTCCCGCTCTTCTTCACGCGCTGGATCACCCACTTCTGTGCACCGACGTTCGTGTTCCTCGCCGGGGTGGGCGCAGGACTGAGTGCCGCGCGCGGGAAGCCTCGTCCGGCGCTGGCGCGCTTCCTCCTCACCCGCGGTGCCTGGCTCATCATTGCCGAGCTCACGGTGGTGCGGTTCGGATGGAGCTTCAATCTCCAGTACGCCACCCAGGTCTGGGTGCAGGTCATCTGGGCCATCGGCTGGTCGATGATCGTGCTCGCCGGGCTGATCTACCTGCCGGCCTGGTTCATCCTGGCGTTCGGCCTGGTCATGATCGGCACGCACAACCTCCTCGATGGCATCGGGCTCGACTGGACGGGCCCGTCCCTCGCCGGCGCGGGCCTTCGCGACTGGCTCTGGTCCATCCTTCACGTCCCGCGGCTGCCGGTGCTCTATCCGCTGATTCCATGGATCGGCGTGATGGCGGTGGGCTATGTCTTCGCCCCGCTGCTGCTCCGCCCCGATCCGCCACGACGTCGTGCGCTCTTCCTCATGGGTGGTGCGATTACGCTCGGCTTCATCCTGCTCAGGGCGAGCAACTTCTACGGTGACCCGCAGCCGTGGCAGGTCGAGCCGCGCCCCGGCATGACGCTGGTCTCCTTCCTCAACACCCAGAAGTACCCGCCGTCACTCCTGTATCTCATGATGACGCTCGGCCCTGCAATCATGCTGCTTCCGGTGTTTGAGCGGGCGCGCAGATGGTTCGCCACATTTTTCGATACCATCGGCCGCGTGCCCTTCTTCTATTACGTAGTGCACATCTACCTCATCCATGTCCTCGCTGGTATCGTGAGCCTGGCGCAGGGGTATTCTTTCACCATGTTCGCGAATCCGTTCTTCTTCTATCCGGATACCTGGGGCTTCGGATTGCCGGTGATTTACGGCATCTGGATCCTGACGGTGCTGCTGCTGTACCCCGCTTGTCGTTGGTTCGCTGGCGTCAAGGAGCGCCGGCGTGATCTGTGGTGGCTGGGTTACCTCTAGCATGGGAGAACGTATGGTGCGCGCATCCGGTTGGTTCGCTGGGGTCGTGCTGGTTGGTCTGGCCGTGGCAGGCTGTGCGGGCGGGGGAGCCAGCGCGATCGCCGGCAAGTGGACGAAAGGCATGGCGGGAGAGGGCGATGTCGTGCTGACGATCGAAAAGAATGGCAACGCGTCGCTCGCGCTTCCCGACGGACGGTGGCCGGCGGCGATCGACATGACCGGCAAGGTCGCGATTGTCGGCGACAGCCTCAGCATCACCGCTGATGGCGGGCCATCAGCCTGCCCGCAGGCGGCACCGAAGTACGCGTACGCGGTGAGCGGGAACACCCTCACGATCGGCGCGGGCAGCACCGATCCGTGCGGTGCCCGTCACGCCGCGCTGGTGGGGACCTGGACCAAGTCCTAAATCAGGGCGCCGGCCACTGCTGGCTCACACAGTGGAAGGCGCCGAGGCCCCAGACGAGGTCCGTGCAGTCGATCCCGACGACGCGACGGGTCGGAAAGAGGCGCTGCAGCGTCTCGATGGCCTCGCCGTCCCGGCGCACGTCGTAGGTCGGCAGCAGTACCACCGAGTTGCCGATGTAGAAGTTCGCGTAGCTCGCCGGTAGCCGCTGGCCCTCGTATTCGAGGCGACTCGGCATCGGCAAGGTGACTACACGCAGGGGCTGCCCGTCCTGGTCCTTCATGGACCCGAGCCGCTTCAGGTTCTCCTGGAGCGGCTCGAAGTTCGTGTCGGCCGGATCCTCCTCCACCACGGTCACCACGGTCGTCGGGTCCACGAAGCGCGTCAGGTCGTCCACATGACCGTCGGTGTCGTCGCCCTCGATGCCGTCGCCCAGCCACAAGGTGTGCCGCACGCCGAGATAGTCCTCGAGATACTGCTCGATCTGACCCTTCGAGAGGTGCGGGTTCCGGTTCGGGTTGAGGAGACACGCCTCGGTGGTGAGCAGCGTGCCGGCGCCGTTCACGTCGATCGACCCACCTTCCATGACGATGCCCGGATGAAACACCGGAAGGCCGAACTCGGTCCCCACCCGGCTCGGGATGACGTCGTCGAGGTCGTACGGCGGGTACTTGTCACCCCAGGCGTTGTAGCCCCAGTCCACGATGGCCTGCTCTACGCCGCGCGGCGTGTGACGCTGCACGAAGACCGGGCCGTGGTCGCGGCACCAGGCGTCGTTGGTGGGGAAGTGATGGAAGTGGACGTTGGCCAGGCGAGTGCCCGGCAGGAGCGTGCGGCGCGCCTGCGCCTCCATCTCCGGGCCACTCACGTTGATGTGCACCTCCTCGGCCTCGCTGAGGAGCTGCACCATGCGCGCAAAGATGCCCGGCACCGGCTCGAACTTGCCGGGCCAGGAGGCTTCCTTGTGCGGCCAGCTGAGCCAGGTGCCGCGATGCGGCGCCCACTCGGCAGGCATGGAGTAGCCGAGCTGTGCGGGAGTGGCCGGCATCAATCGTCGATGAAGCGCTTCGTGATGTCCCCGTAGGCCTCGATGCGCCGGTCGCGCAGGAAAGGCCAGTGCGTGCGCTGCACGTCCACCCGCGCAAGGTCGCAAGGCACGACGATCACCTCTTCACCTTCGCCCGCCTTGGCGAGGATGCGGCCGCCGGGATCGGCCACGAAGCTGCGGCCCCAGAACTCGATGCCGCCTGCCGGTCCGTCCTCGAGCCCGACGCGATTCACGGCGCAGACGTAGACGCCGTTCGCGATGGCGTGGCTCCGCTGGATCGTCTCCCACGCATCGGCCTGCTGCGCCCCGAACTCGGCCTTCTCGGGCACCAGCCAGCCGATGGCCGTCGGATAGAACAGGATCTGGGCGCCGCGAAGCGCCGTGAGTCGCGCGCCCTCGGGATACCACTGGTCCCAGCACACCAGCACGCCGATGCGGCCGAAACGCGTGTCCCATGCGCGGAAGCCGAGGTCGCCGGGCGTGAAGTAGAACTTCTCCAGGTACTGGGGATCGTCCGGGATGTGCATCTTCCGGTACTTGCCCAGGTAGCGGCCATCGGCGTCGATGATCGCCGCGGTGTTGTGATAGAGTCCCTCGGCGCGCTTCTCGAAGAGGCTGGCGACGATCACGACGCCAAGCTCCGCCGCCACCTTGCCGAGCGCCTCGGTGGAGGGACCGGGAATCGCCTCGGCGAGGTCGAAGAACGCGTGATCCTCGATCTGGCAGAAGTACGGCCCCTGGAACAATTCCTGGAGGCAGACGATCTGCGCGCCCTTCGACGCGGCGGCGCGGACGCCCTCGATGGCGCGCGCGAGGCCGGTTGCAGCATTCGCTGACGCGTGCTGCTGCACCAGGCCGATATGGACGATGCGTTCGGTGTGTGCCATGCGGAAAAGATACTAGGCGCCGCTTGTGCCCGCACCCGCAACCGTTCCGCTCGGGCGACCGTAGGGTTACTCTCTTGATCCGCCTCCCCGGCGGCCAGGTCCCAATTCCGCGGAGTCATCGATCCATGCTGCTCGCCTTGCTCGCCCTGTTCCAGCAACCCGTGACGCCACCTCCGCCCGCTGCGCCGGCGGCCCCACCCAAGCTGATTGAACGCGTCGAAGTAATCCCCGCGTCCGCTGAAGTGGGCGTGGGTCAGACGCTGCAGCTTGCCGCGAAGGCGTACGACGCCAACGGCAACGTGCTGCCGAATGCGTCGTTCCGCTGGTTCACCGGCGGCGAAGAAGGCACGGTCACCGAAACGGGCCTTGTGAAGGCGGGATACCGCGGCAAGGTGAAGGTGACCGTGGCGGCATCCATGCCAGGCAGCAAGCCGGCATTCGGCGAGGCTGACGTGAAGGTCATCCCGTCGGCGCCGGCTCGCATCGTGGTCGAGCCCTCGGTGGCCCGCATGGTGGTGGGGACACGCCTGTCGATCAGCGGGACGCCGTACAGCCATGAGAACGACCGTCGCTATGACCCGGTGTCGTTCACCTCGAGCAACCCGAAGGTGGCGCAGGTGTCGCCCGACGGCCGCGTGGTGGCGGTGGCACCGGGGTCGGCGACGCTGACGGCGAAGGCGGCCGGCGCCACGCAGGCCATCGCGGTGCAGGTGCTCGCCGGGCCGGTGTCGAAGGTGACGCTGACACCCGACCGGGGATCGGTGCTCACGGGCGACGTGGTCCGCTTCGAGGCCGATGTGCGGGGCCCGGGCGGCAAGGCGCTGGGTGACGTCGCGGTGCGCTGGACCGTCGAGGCCGGTGGCCCAGAGGCATCGGCGTCGGTCGATGGCGACGGCGCGTTCGTCGCCGAGTCGCCGGGCAAGTACACCATCACGGCGAGCGTGGGGGGTGCCACGGCCGATGCCGTGGTCGAGGTGACGAAGCGCAAGGTTGGACGCGGGTTCCAGGTCGTGGGTCGCGTGCCGGTGAAGTTTTCCACCGCCGAGGCGTGGGTCCACCCGTCGAATACCTGCGTCTACCTGAGCACCATTGCCGACCGGGTCTATGCCATCGACATCACCACGCCGTCCGCGCCGAAGATCGTCGACTCGATGATGACGAACGCGCGCATCGTGAATGACGTGATGACCACCGAGGATGGCCGGTTCGGCGCGTTCTCGCGCGAGGGTGCGTCCGACCGGAAGAACGGCATTGTCATCTTCGAGGCGGCCGATCCCTGCCACCCGAAGCCGATCGCCGAGTACACCGAGACGGTGCAGGGTGGCGTGCACTCGTCGTATGTCTACCAGAACCACGTGTATCTCACCGATGACGCCACCGGCTCGATGCGGGTGATCGACATCACCGATCCGTACAAGCCGCACGAAGTGGCACGCTTCCAGATGGAGCAGACGGAAGAGGGACGCTACCTGCACGACATCATGGTCGTCGATGGCCTGGCGTACCTCTCCTACTGGAACGACGGGCTCGTGATCGTCGACGTGGGCAGCGGCATCAAGGGCGGCTCACCGGAGAAGCCGGTACTGGTGTCCCAGGCCAAGTACGACCTGCAGGAACTCTACTCGAGGGTGGAGCAGCTCTGGGGCCTGGGCGCACGCGGTACGCATACCGCCTGGCGGCACAAGAACTACGTCTTCGTGGGTGACGAGGTCTATGCCTCGAAGGCGGCGACCGGGCTCAAGGACGGCAACAACCTCACCTTCGGCCGCATGACGGTGTTCGACGTGTCGAACATCGAGCAGCCGAAGATCGTGGCGTGGTATGAGCCGACCGATGGCGGGGTGCACAACATCTGGGTCGCCGGGGACACGCTGTACCTCGGCAATTACCAGGGCGGGGCTCGCGCGGTCGACATTTCCGGCGAACTGAAGGGTGACCTGCTCAAGCAGGGCCGCGAGATCAGCTGGATCCTCACCGCCGATGCGGAAGGAAACCGTCCACGCGCGACGTTTGCCTGGGGCGCCGTGGTGAAGAACGGCTTCATCTACGTGCCCGACATCAACTCGGGCCTGTGGATCCTCAAGCTCGAGCCGAAGTCGGGGACCGCGACGCCCTGACCGAAACTGCGTAGGAGGACCGCAACGGTGTAGGGGGAACAGAACCGCGTGAGGAGGAAAAGCGACTGCGTGAGGAGGAACTGAAACAGCGGTCCGCTGTTGCGGTTCCCCCTCACGTTTTTCTGTTCCCCCTTACGCGGTTCCGTTCCCTTACGCGGTCAGTTCCGCCTGCTTCAGCTTCCGGTGCACCGACGTCCTCGCGTCGTATTTCACGAAGTCGGGCAGGAACCAGCAGAGCGCCGCCGTGCCCACCACGCAGAGAATCCCGCCCGACACCACCGATCCCCGTATGCCCGCCACGCTGGCCACGAGCCCGGCCTCGACGTTGCCGAGGAGCGGGCCGCTCATGTAGCTGATCTGCTCGATGCCGGCGAGGCGTCCTCGCAAACCATCGGGAATGGTCTGGTTCCAGATCGTCATCCGGTACACGGCGCTCACCATGTCGGCCGCACCCGCGAGTGCGAGACACGTAAAGGCCGGCCAGAGCGTGGTGGTGAACCCGAAGGCGATGATCGCCACACCCCAGAACGCCGCCGCGATCGCGATGGCGCGCCCATGGCGATGGACGCGGCTGGTCCATCCGCTGGTGGCGCTGGCGAGGAACGCACCGAATGCCGGCGCGGCATAGAGAAGGCCAAGCACCTTGCCCCCGCCCAGTCGCTCCGCAATGGCGGGGAAGAGTGCGTACGGCATGCCGAAGAACATGGCGTTCATGTCGATGAGGTATGTCCCCAGCAGGTCCTTCCGGCTCATGGCGTAGCGGAAGCCCTCGATGATACGGCCCAGGCTCGGGCGCTCCGCATCGGCCGGCGGTGCGACGCTCCGGATCGCCGCCACCACGAAGATCGAAATGCCGAAGCTCAGCGCGTCGAGCGCATAGGTGGCCGCGAGGCCCACCGTCGAGATCAGGATGCCCCCGATTGCCGGGCCGCCGATGGCGGCGAAGGTGCTGCCGAATGACTCCAGCGCGGCGGCGGCCGGCATGAGTTGCGCCGGAAGCAGGCGCGGCGCCAGCGACTGCAGTGCGGGGCGCTGGAACCCGCTCAGGCCCGCACTGATCGCCGCGAGCACGAACAGTGCCCAGACCGGTGGCGCCGTCATGAGCGCGAGGGCCACCAGCACCAGGCTGCAGAGGGCGAGTCCTACCTCGCTCAGGATGAGCAGGCGGCGGCGATCGTGCGCGTCGGCGTAGGCGCCGCCGGCGAGTGCCATGAACAGGAGTGGCACGAGCTCGACCGCGCCGAGCAGGCCGACCGCCAGGGTGGAATGCGTGCGCTGGTAGACCTGGTAGGGAAAGGCCACCGTGGTGAGCATCGAGCCGGCGTAGGACACGGTGCGGCCGATGTACAGCAGGCGGTAGTCACGGCTCACGCGGAGCGGTGTCAGGTCGAGCGCCACCGCTTTGCGGAGGCGCTGCAGGCGATCAGCGGTCATGCCGTGCGGTCAGTGAGCGGGCGAGATGATGAGTTGCGCGGAACCCTGGGATGCGGGCCAGAGGAACGTGAGTGACTCGCCCTGGCGGGTGCGGTCGAAGCCCTTCTCCGACTTCGCGACCGTCTCGATGGGATAGGTCACGAGCTCCGCCACCGGCTCCGCCACGGCCTGCAGCGGCCCGGCGAGCGACAGCTCGGTGGCGAACCACCGTGCGGCGGAGGGCGCCCAGCGCCAGCTGATCGCGATACTGCCGTCCGGCGTGATGCGCAATTCCTTCACCAATGACGTGTCCGCCGCGGCCAGCAGCATGCGCACCTCGCGATCGACGGTGCGCACGGTGCAGCTCATCCGCTCCCGTGCCCAGCTCCGCGCCGCCTTCACCGTGCCGGACTCCAGCCCCTCCGCCGTCGTGTCGGCGGGCAGGAGCCGGTCGACGCCGATGGCGCGGTCATGCGGATCCACGGCTGGCCGGGCTTCGAGACGCAGCGATGACTCGAGGTCGTGGATGCTCGCCGTGCCACCATCCTCCTGCGTCTTCTCCTGGCCGCGGGTGAGCGCCTCGTCGTGGTAGGCCTCACGGCGCCGCGTCAGTACGTCGGCGTAGTTGACCCCGGCCGCGAAATGGGAGAGCACCTCGATCGCCCCCCCGCGCGCGGGTGACACCACGACGGAGCAGTGCGCGCCATGGACCCAGATCTCCGCCGCCCCGTCGCTGTCGAGGTCGACTTCCTCCCATGACAGGTCCTCGCCCCGGCGGAGGAGCGCTTCGGCGCGCACCAGTTCATTCCACACTGCGTTCCGCAAGTGCGGCAGGTACAGCCCCCCGAAGACGCCATGCCAATAGGCGTCGTTGCACTGGGCCCGCGCGACGGCCCGGCGCACATCTGGCGGGTCGCCACGCTCGCGACAGAGCGTGGAGAGCGCCACCATCATCTTCTGCATCCGGTTGGACTCGGGATACTTCACCAGGAAGTGGCGCCAGTGGGAACCGCGCACGAGCGATCCCTCGGGACCCTCGATCCGTTCGGAGCCCAGTTCCTTCTCGAGGGCTGTCAGGCGCAACTGCGGGTCGGGAGGAAGTGCCCAGCCCTCCATTTCGCGATAGGACGCGGTCGGCAGGTACGCGAGACCACCGCACGGCACCTCACGCAGCACGTCCGCGAGGGTGCTGAGCACGATCGTGCCGTCATCGACGAGCTCGCGGATGGCGACGCCGAACCGGTCGAACCATCCCTTCTCGTACACCCACTCCTTCGTGCCCGGCCAGCCGCCGAACTTCTCGCCGTCGTCGGCGAGGAGTGCCATGGCGTGCCCGGTGCGTTGGAGCTCACGCAGGTACTCGGCGGTTTCCTCCGGCGGACGGAAGGGGATCAGGTAGCGGAGCCGCTCGTCGATGGGGAACACGCCGACCCGCTTGCCGTCGCTCTCGGTGAGGTACCACGTGTGCAGCTGCTCGCGGCTGAATCCGGCCACCAGGAAGTGCCGGTCGTCCACCAGCACCGCCTCGACGCCGGCGTCGGACAGGTCGGCGGCGAGCTCCGGCTCCCAGACCCGCTCCGTGAGCCAGAGGGTCGTGGCTTCGACCCCGAATCGCCTCCCGATCGCGTCGCGCATCCAGCGCACCTGCTCCACGCGATCCACGCGCGGCAGCGAGGCGAGGATCGGCTCGTGAAAGCCCGACAGCAGCAGCTCGAGCCGGCCCGAGCGCGCGAGCAGCGCGAGACGGTCGAGGTACGCCGGCTCGTTCGTCTCCAGCCATTCGAGCAGCGGACCCGAGAGGTGCAGGACGGCCGGGAACAGGTTCGACTTTTCCAGCTGGTCGATCAGCGGGCGATAGACGTCGTCCAGGTGCTGGCGGAAGACATGATCGAAATTGCCCACGGGCTGGTGCAGGTGCAGCCCGATCACGAAGCGGAGTGGTGGCATCAAGCTC
>Ga0070668_100001638_pt1 | contig 16225 bp, 16 predicted proteins | sample KBSS43metaG_FD_64661 | JGI IMG/M metagenome (GOLD analysis project Ga0070668, IMG submission 64661) | Switchgrass rhizosphere microbial communities from Kellogg Biological Station, Michigan, USA - KBS S4-3 metaG | ecosystem: Host-associated > Plants > Roots > Rhizosphere > Soil ... | reverse complement strand
TCGAGCGGCTGCGCGCGACCATGGGCAGCATCGCCGTCAGCGTCGAAGGGGTCCATGCCGGGGCTGGGGAAATCTCCGGCTCGGCCAAGGACCTGGCCCAGCGCGCCGCCAGCCAGGCCGCCAATCTCGAAGAGACCGCCGCCGCCCTGGACGAAGTCACCGAGGCGGGTCGCCGCACGGCGCTGAACGCCGCCGAGGGCCACACCGTGGTTCGCGACGCCCGGGAGCAGGCCGAATCCACCCGCGGCATGGTCGACCAGGCCGTGGCCGCCATGGACGCCATCGGCCGCTCCGCCGACGAGATCTCGCAGATCACCAACCTCGTCGACGAGATCGCCTTCCAGACCAACCTTTTGGCCCTCAACGCCGGCATCGAGGCCGCCCGCGCCGGCGACGCCGGCCGAGGCTTCGCCGTGGTCGCCACCGAGGTTCGCGCCCTGGCCCAGCGGGCCACCAACGCGGCCAAGGACATCAAGGGGCTGATCGCCACCTCGTCGGTGCAGGTCAAGGATGGGGTGCGGATGGTCGGCGAGACGGGACAGGCCCTCAGCCAAATCCTCGACAAGGTCGCCGAGATCAGCACCCTCACTTCCGACATCGCCCAGTCGGCCGACAAACAGGCGCTCGGCCTGCGCCACATCAACGCGGCGATCACCGAGATGGACCACACCGTCCAGCAGAACGCCGCCATGGCGCAGGAGAACACCGCAGCCAGCCTGGCGTTGGCCGCCGAGGCCGAGCGCCTCGCCGGTCTCGTCGGAACCTTCGCCATCAAGGCCATCGACGCCTCCGGCCGGCCCCATCCGCCTTTACGCCGGGTCGGCTGATGCGACGTAAAGGCACAGGCAAAAGGCGAAGTGGGGAAATATTAATCCTAAACGCGGATTTTGCGGAAAACCGCGTTCAGGGGAGTGCGCTAAGTGGCTCGTTTTCGACTCTTTGACGCCCTCGCTTCCATAACGCCGCGCTTACAGTCCGCCAAGGCGGCTACGCGCGCCGTCACACCAGAGCTTCAGGCCGCCTTCGACCTCTTGCCTGACTCCATCTGCTACTGGGATAGCGACGACCGCCTGCGGTTCTGGAACGCCAGTTACGCGCTCGGGATCACCACGGCCGGCGGGACGTTGCGCGTGGGGATGACCTTTCGGGAAATGATGGAAGAAATCGTCGCGGCCAAAACGGTGCCCGGCATCGAAGGCCACGAAGAGGAATGGGTGGAAGGCTTTGTCGCGTCTCGGCGTCCAGAAGGGCGGGTGTTCGAGCAAGCCACCGCGGACGACCGCGTCCTCTGTGTCCAGGATCGGGTGACCGCCGACGGCGGTATCCTCTCGACCATCGTCGACATCACGGCGCAAAAGAACAATGAGCGCGACTTGGCGCGGCAGGAAGAAGAGACCCAGGCCGCCAACGCTCGGCTCGCCGACGAGGTCGCGGGCCAGGCGGTGGTCGTGGAGTCCCTGGCCGCCGGTCTTGAGCGCCTGGCCAGCGGCGATCTTCTGCAACGGATCGACGCGCACTTCCCGCCGGCCTACGAGAAGGTCCGCAACGACTTCAACGTCGCCATCGAGCGGTTGCGGGCGACCATGGGCAGCATCGCCGTCAGCGTCGAGGGGGTCCATGCCGGGGCCGGCGAGATCTCGGGCTCGGCCAAGGACCTGGCCCAGCGCGCCGCCAGCCAGGCGGCCAATCTCGAAGAGACCGCCGCCGCCCTCGACGAAGTCACCGAGGCCGGCCGCCGCACCGCCCTGAACGCCGCCGAGGGCCACACCGTGGTGCGTGACGCCCGCGCCCACGCCGAATCCACCCGCGGCATGGTCGAGCAGGCCGTGGCCGCCATGGACGCCATCGGCCGCTCCGCCGACCAGATCTCGCAGATCACCAACCTCGTCGACGAGATCGCCTTCCAGACCAATCTTTTGGCCCTCAACGCCGGCATCGAGGCCGCCCGCGCCGGCGACGCCGGCCGAGGCTTCGCCGTGGTCGCCACCGAGGTCCGCGCCCTGGCCCAGCGGGCCACCAACGCAGCCAAGGACATCAAGGGGCTGATCGCCACCTCGTCAGGCCAGGTCAAGGATGGGGTGCGGATGGTCGGCGAGACCGGTCAGGCGCTGAGCCAGATCCTCGACAAGGTCGCCGAGATCAGCACCCTCACTTCCGACATCGCCCAGTCGGCGGACAAGCAGGCCTTAGGGCTTCGCCACATCAACGCGGCGATCACCGAGATGGACCACACCGTCCAGCAGAACGCCGCCATGGCGCAGGAGAACACCGCAGCCAGCCTGGCCCTAGCCACCGAGGCCGAGAGCCTCGCCGGCCTTGTCGGAACCTTCGCCATCAAGGCCGTCGATGCGTCCGGCCGACCCCACCCGCCTTTACGCCGGGTCGGCTAGCTAGTCTTCGTCCTCGAGTTCGTCTTCCGCGACGACCTGGAACTCTTCGATGCTGTCGGCTTCGGCGACGTCGAACACCGGGGCGCTGTTGTCGTCCGCGCCGTCCTCGACCGCCGTGGTCTGGGCGGCGGGCTTCAAGGTCTCGCCTTCGACAAGACCCTTTTTCTTGTCGTCCTTGGCCTTCTTCTCCGCGGCCTTCTTGATCAGGGCGTCAAGTTCGAGCTGGTGGCCGAGGCCCAGAGTCACCGGATCGACGGGCTTGATCGCCGTCTTGTTCCAGTGGGTGCCGTCACGGACGGTCTCGATCGTCGCCTTGGTGGTGCCGAGGAACTTGGCGATCTGGGCGTCGGTGACTTCAGGGTGGTGCTTGATGAACCAGGCGATCGCGTCGGGGCGGTCCTGGCGGCGCGACACGGGGGTATAGCGCGGCGGCTTCTTGTCCGACTTCAGGAGATCCTGGTGGCGGCCCTTCAGCGTCTTCATCCGGTACTTCGGGTCGAGTTGAGCCTTGTCCAGCTCGTCGCGGGCCAGTTGGCCATTGCTGATCGGATCGGCGCCGCGGATATCGCGCGCCACTTCGCCGTCGGCGATGCCTTTGACCTCAAGATGGTGCAGGCCGCAGTACTCGGCGATCTGTTCGAAGGTCAGGGTGGTGTTGTCGACCAGCCAGACGGCGGTCGCCTTGGGGTAAAGGACGTCGGACATGTTTTTCTCTTTAGTCCAGAAATGACGGCGCCCGGCCTTGCGGCCGGGCGGTGATGGAAAACCTATAGGGGTTTTCGGCGCTTATGGGAACGATGATTAGCGGATCACGGCTCTAGGGGATCAGCACGATCTTGCCGACATGGGCGCCCGCTTCGAGGAAGGCGTGAGCCGCCGCCGCATCCCCCAACGGAAAGGTCCGGTCGATCACGGCGGCGATCTTGCCGGCGGCGATCCACGGCCAGACGACGCGCTCGACCTCGGCGGCGATGCGCGCCTTCTCGTCGGCGCCGCGCGGACGCAAGGTCGAGCCGGTGAGAACCGCCTGCTTGGCCATGAGCTTGAAGACCGGGACCTCAAGCGTCCCACCGCCCTGGCCGGCGATGTAGACGATGCGGCCGCGAGGGTTGAGCGCCAAAAGGTTGCCGTCGAAATAGGGCCCGCCGACCATGTCGAGGACGACGTCGACGCCGCCGAAGGCCCTGGCCGCCTCCGCGAAATCCTCCGCCGTCGTGTCGATGGAAAGGTCCGCGCCCAGATCACGGGCCGCCTTCGCCTTGGCCGCGCCCCGGGCGGTGGCGATCACCTTGGCGCCCGCCGCCTTGGCCATCTGGATGGCGGCGACGCCGATGCCGGAGGTCGCGCCGTGAACCATGACGGTCTCACCGGGCTTTAATCCACCGTGCTCGAACAGATTGATGAAAACTGTGAATATCGTCTCGGGCAGGGCCGCCGCCGCGACGAAGTCGAGACCCGCCGGGACCGGCAGGGCGTGACGCGCGTCGACCACGGCATACTGCGCATAGCCACCTCCGCCCAGGAGAGCGCAAACCCTGTCGCCGATCCGCCAACGGCCGGCGGAAACGACAACTTCTCCAGCAACTTCAAGCCCTAAGGTATCGGGCGCGCCGGGCGGCGGCGGATAGGCGCCCTGCCTTTGGAGCACATCGGGACGGTTTACGCCCGCCGCGCGAACCGCGATCAGCAAATCGCCCGCGCCAGGGGAAGGTGTCGCAATCTCGACCGGGCGCAAGGCGGTCGCCGGACCCTTGCCGCCCTCGACAGAGATCGCAGTCATGGTAGGCGATGTCATGGAAGCTCCACACTCTTGCGCGGCTGGCCCGATGGGGGTCAGATAGACCCGCTTTCCGCCTTAACCAAGGGAGGGGCGAAACATGACCGAAGAGCCCGCCGAACCAAGGGCTGCAAGGGGCGCGGCGCTGCGTGAGCTGTCGCGGGAGGACCTTGATTTCTATGGCGTGGTCGAGCTGACCGAACGGATCGAAAGCCTCAAGGCAGAGATCGCCCGCACAGAGGCGAAACTGCAGAAAAAGCAGTCGGGGCGGTCCGCCGCGGACGCCCTTTTCAAGTTTTAGGCGCCTTGGCATAGGCGTTGCAAACCTTGGCGGACGGCCCGGCATTCGTCGGTTTAGCGTACGAGTTCTTAGAGTTCGTGGGGACGAGAAGATTTTTATGAATGACCTGAGCCCCCATCCGGCGGCGCCTTGGCGAGCGAGCATCGTGACCGACTTTTGCAAGTCGGAGCTGTTCGAGCGCACCTTCGACGAGGGCATGACCCTGGTCGAGGAGACCGCCGCCTATCTCGACGGCGCCGGCCGGCAGGAATCCAAGATGCTGTCGCGCGCCGGGGCCCTCGCCTATGCCGCCGAAAGCATGAAGCTGACCACGCGCCTGATGCAGGTGGCGTCATGGCTGCTCGTCCAGCGCGCCGTCAAGGAAGGCTCCATGCCCGCCGCCGACGCCTGCGAAGACCGCTATCGCCTGCGCGAAGGCCCGCTCGACGAGGATCTCGACGGCGTAGGCGAACTGCCGCCGGCGCTTCTCCAGCTCACCGACCGCTCACGGCGCCTCTACGACCGCATCCTGCACCTTGACCGGCGGATGTACATCGAACAGGCCGACGTCGACACGCCGCACCCGGTGCTGTCGCAGCACGAGAAACTGCTGGCGGCGTTCGGGAAGTAGAACACACCCTTCGTGGTTTGTGGGCGGGGCAGCCTTGCCCTCGCCATCGCTGCGGCGCTACGGCTAGGCCATGACCGGCTTCGAAGACCTGACCAGCACCCTGACCCTCGATCCGATCGAGGTGAACCTGTTTCGCGGCTATTCGCCTCCGGGCGCCAGCGGCCGCATCTATGGCGGCCAGGTGGTCGCCCAGGCGCTGGTCGCCGCCTACCAGACCGTGGCCGACCTGCGCTGCCATTCGCTCCACTGCTATTTCATCCGCCCGGGCGATCCCAAGGCGCCGGTGCTCTATCAGGTCGAACGCGCCCGCGACGGCAAGAGCTTCGCCACGCGGCGGGTCGCGGCGATCCAGCATGGCGAGCAGATCTTCAACCTCGCCGCCTCCTTCCAGCGCGTCGAAGACGGCTTCGAGCACCAGTTCTCGCCGCCCGACGTTCCCTCGCCGGACAGCATCTTGGCCGACGAGGAAAAGACCTGGATCCTGCACAGCGCCATTGATATCCGCCCCGTCGGCCCGTTCACGCCGCCGGGCGGACCGCCCAACGCAGGGAAGAGCAGCTGGATGCGGGCCAAGGCGCCGATGGGCGAGGACGAGGGCTTCAACCAGGCGGTGCTCGCCTATGCGTCGGACGCCGGCATCCTCGAGAGCGCCATGTGGCCCCACGATCTGACGTTCGAAACCCCAGGCCTGCAGTACGCCAGCCTCGACCACGCCATATGGTTTCACCGCCCGGTGCGCATGAGCGACTGGCATCTCTATGTGCAGGACAGCCCCTCGGCCTCCGGCGCGCGCGGTTTCGCCCGCGGCCTGATCTATGCCCAGGACGGCGCCCTCGTGGCCTCCGTCGCCCAGGAAGGCCTGCTGCGTCTGCGGAAGCCCGCCTAAGCGTCCTTCTCGGACGTCTCCTCGGGCCGCACGACGACGATCTCGCCGGCCGCCAGCCTGATTTCCGGAGCGGTCTCGCGGGTGAAGGCGATCCACCAGCTTGGGCCCGCGGCCGGCTGAATTTCCAGCACGTCTCCGGCGCCGAAATCGCGCACGGTCTTGACCTTGCCCAGGGCCTCGCCTTGCGGCGTCACGGCGGCAAGGCCGATCAGGTCGGTGAGATAAAACTCGTCCTCGTCGGGCGCGGGCAGGCGCTCGCGCGGCACATAGAGGACGAGGCCGCGTAGGGCGTCGGCCTCTTCCTTGGTGGCGATCTGCGCCGCCCTGCCGATCACCGCGTCCTTGTGCGCGCGGCCCGACAGCAAGGTCAGCCCCGGCGAGCCGTCCTCACGCAAAAAGTCGCGGAAGGCGAGAAGGGTCTTGGGCGCCTCGGTATAGGCCGTGACCTTGACCTCGCCCCGAACGCCAAACGCGCCGGCCACTCGGCCGACGCGAATGAGGTTGGTCTTTGTTTGATCAGCCATAAATAACTCCGACCATCCCCGCGAAAGCGGGGACCCAGGCGTTTTTGTGTCTCTGGCCGATCCGCCTCCAGGTTCCCGAAAAAACCTGGATCCCCGCTTTGGCTGCTTCGCGCCTCTGCTCCCAGTCGCGGGGACGGTCGGAAGGAGGGGGTTAGCCTTCCGCCTTTTCTTCTTCAGCAGGCGCAGCTTCAGCGGCCGGGGCTTCTTCAGCAGCAGCCTCAACAGCGGGGGCGGCTTCTTCGGCGGCCGGAGCGGCCTCTTCAGCGGCGGGGGCTTCTTCAGCGGCGGCTTCGGCCGGCGCTTCTTCGACCACTTCAGGTTCCGGCTCGGGGGCCGGCGCCGCGGCGGCGGCGGCTTCGGCTTCAGCGCGGTCGGCGTCGCGCTGGGCGCGCTCGGCGACACGTTCCTCGGCCTTCTTGCCCGGCTTGCCCTTGTTCGGGTTGTTGCCGTGGGCCCACTCGACCATGCCCTGTTGCGACAGGAAGCGCGCGACGCGGTCGGACGGCTGGGCGCCCTTCTTCAGCCACTCCTGGATCGACTCGATCTTCAGGGTGACGCGCGTGGGGTCGTCCTTTTTCAGGAGCGGGTTGTAGGTGCCCACCTTTTCGATGAAGCGGCCATCGCGGGGCGAGTGGCTGTCGGCGACGACGATCGAATAGTAGGGGCGCTTCTTGGCGCCGCCACGGGCGAGACGGATTTTCAACATGGGTCGTGTCCTTGGTTTCTAGCTTTTCTTGAAAGGATTGAAGCCGGGTGGGAAGCCGGGAAGCCCCCCTGGCCGGCCGGCGAGTTTCGAAAGTTCCGAAAGGTCAGGCATCTTGCCGCCGCCGAGCGCCTTCAGCGCCTCGAGGTCCGGCATTCCGCCGCCTGGGCCGCCGCCTGGGCCGCCGCCAGCGCCGCCGCCCATGCCGGGCAGGTTCGGCATTCCGCCGCCGCCCATGCCGCCGGGCATTCCCGGCATGCCGCCGCCCATCATGGCGGCCATCTTGGCGAGACTCTTGCCGCCGTCGCGCGACATCGCCTTGAAGGTGTCGGCCATCTGGCGGTGCTGTTTCAAAAGCCGGTTCAGTTCAGCAACGTCGACGCCGGCGCCGGCGGCGATGCGGCGCTTGCGGCTGGCGGCCAGGATCTCCGGCTTGCGCCGCTCTTCCTTGGTCATCGAGTTGATGATCGCCTTTTGCCGGTTGAGCATCGAGTCGCCGACGCCGCTGTCGGCCATCTGGCTCTTCAGCTTGGCGACGCCGGGCAACAGGCCCATGATCCCAGCGAGCCCGCCCATCTTCTGCATCTGCTCGATCTGGCTGCGCAGGTCGTCGAGGTCGAACTTGCCCTTGGCCAGGCGCTTGGCCATCCGTTCGGCCTTGGCCTGGTCGATGTCCTGGGCGGCCTTCTCGACCAGGGAGACGACGTCGCCCATGCCCAGGATACGACCGGCGACGCGGCGGGCGTCAAAGACGTCGAGAGCGTCGATCTTCTCGCCCGCGCCGAGGAACTTGATCGGCAGGCCGGTGACGTGGCGCATCGACAGGGCCGCGCCGCCACGGCCATCGCCGTCGGCCCGCGTCAGGATCAGGCCGGTGAGCGGCAGGCGCTCGTGGAAGGCTTTGGCGGTGCGCACCGCGTCCTGGCCGGTCAGGCTGTCGGCGACCAGCAAGGTTTCGGTCGGCTTGGCGATGGCGGCGATCTCGGCCGCCTCGGCCATCATCGCCTCATCGAGGGTGGTGCGGCCGGCGGTGTCGAGAATAAGAACGTCGAAACCGCCGAGTTTGGCGGCGGACAGGGCGCGCCGGGCGATGTCGGGCGCCGACTGGCCGGCGACGATCGGCAGGGTCTCGACCTCGGCCAGCTTGCCGAGCTGTTCCAGCTGCTCCATCGCCGCCGGACGGCGCGTGTCGAGCGACGCCATCAGGACCTTCTTGCGGTCCATCCGGGTCAGGCGCAACGCCAGCTTGGCCGAGGTGGTGGTCTTGCCCGAACCCTGCAGGCCGGCCATCAGCAAGACGACGGGAGCGGCGGCGGCGAGGTTCAGGCCGACCGGCTCGCCTTCGCCGCCGAGCATCTCGACCAGGCCGTCATGGACGATCTTGACCACCTGATCGGCCGGGCGGACCGAGCGGACCACGTCCTCGCCGACCGCGCGCTCCTTGGCCGAGGCGATGAACTCGCGCACCACCGGCAGGGCGACGTCGGCGTCGAGCAGGGCCTCGCGCACCGAGGCCATGGCTTCGTCGACGTCCTTAGCCGACAGCACGCCGCGCCCGCTCAGGCGGTCGAAGACGTCGGAAAGTTTGTCCGTCAGATTGTCGAACATCGGGGCCTCGAATGCAGCGAAACCTACCGTTCGGAAGCCCTCACGTGAAAACGCCCCAGTGGACGATCACGTCGACTGGGGGCCTCGCCGCGCTCATCCATCCTTGAAGGATGGGGCCGTCGCGGTGGAGGGCGCGAACAGAGGTTGCGCCGGAAGGGCGGCTATATGCGCTCGCGGGCCTGGAAGGTCAAGGAATGGCGGTCAGTCGGGCGGCGCAACCCGGTCGAACAGGTGCTCATAGCTCAGCACCAGGCCGGCCTCGTCCACCACCAGGTCCGCCTCGAACCCTCGCGAGAGGCCCAAGTCGACGTAGCGGAGACGGGTCGGTCCCTGGCGGTCATAGCGCTGGCGCGACCTTGCGACCGTCAGCGCGGGCCCGTCGATGAAGGCCGTATCCAGCGTCAAGCTTTCGCCTGCGCCCTTGGGCGTCCTGCGGATCGGAAAGCTGTTGCAAAACGGGGTGACCGACAGATCCGGTTCCTCGGCGCCGTCGAGGTCCGGCCGAAGCGCGCCGTCCACCCGCCAGCCGGCCCCGTCGCGCTCCAGGCGCAACACGCCATGGCTTTGCGCATTCCAGCGCTCGACCGTGACGGATAGCGCTCGCCAGTCGGCGTCAAGCCGCCAGTGATGATCGATGCGCGATCCGCCGGCTTCGAGGGATAGAACGGTCGAGGCGGCCGTCACACCCTCGGCCCGAACGGAGAGCTCGAGGCGCTCAAGCCCCTCGAGGTCTTTTCGGCGCCAGAAAAGGACGGTTGCGCTCATGCTCAATTCCTTGGGTCACGCTAGCTAACGAGATGCCGACAATCTGGCCGAAATCGGACCTCATCATCGGTCCAAGACGTCGGCGACCCCTAGCGCCCGGAAGCGGAGCGATTAGGCTGGCGACGTCCCGGCTTAACGAGGGCCGTCCAGAAACATCAGGGAGGATCGTCCATGGCGTCCGATACCGGTAAGACCAAGCTTTCTCGCCGAGGCGTTCTGAGCGCCACGGGCGTCCTGCTGGGCGCCGCCGCGAGCGCCGCTGAAGCGGCCCCTCCGGCGAAAGGGTCCGGGCGGTATCAGGGCCGCGTGGCGGTCATCACCGGCGGCGCCCGCGGCATGGGCCGCAGCCATGCCGTCGCCCTGGCGCGGGAAGGCGCGACCGTCGTCGCCTGTGACATCCTCGAGCAGATATCGACGATCTCCTATCCCCTGGCGACGCAGGCCGACATGGACGAGACTGGCAGGCTGGTGACGGCGGCCGGCGGCCAGTTCGTCGGCATCAAGGCCGACGTGCGCGATCCCAAGGCCGCCGACGCGGTGGTGGCGCGGGCCCTCGACCAGTTCGGCAAGATCGATTTTCTGTTGCCGAACGCCGGCGTCTATCAGACCAGCCCGGCGGCCAAGATGTCCGATCAGCTGTTCGACGACATGGTCCGGACCAACCTTTACGGCGTCTTCCACATCATCCGCGCCGCCCTGCCCGCGATGACGCAGCGCAAGGCCGGGCGTATCGTCGCCACGGCCTCTCAAGCCGCGCGGATGGGTTTGGCGGACACCGCCGGCTACGCCGCCTCCAAGTGGGGCGTGATCGGCCTGATCAAATCGGTGGCCCTCGACGTCGCCAAGCAGGGCGTCACGGTCAATTGCGTCTGCCCGACGGCGGTCAACACCCCCTTGCTGAACAATCCCGTCGCCTGGGCCGCCGCGCTGCCGGGCGATCCCGCGCCGACGCGCGAGAAGTTCGAGGCCAAGATGCGCCTTTCCCCCTACGCGCCGCAGGGCGTGCCGTGGGTCGAGCCGGAAGACGTCACGGCGGCGGTGCTTTTCCTGCTGTCCGACGAGGCGCGATACATGACCGGCATGGCCGTGGACGTCACCGCGGGCGGCTCGGCCGGCTACATGGCTTGAACCCGACGCTTGACCGCAACCCCTACTCCGGCGACCCCTCCATGATGAACAAGGCTCTCCAGGCAGACCCGACAGGCCCAGCGCCGGCTCGCCCCGACGGCCGCGCCGTCTTTCAAGCGCGTAAACGGCTGGGCACCCGGGCGAACATCCTGGCCGCCGCCAGCGCGGTGTTCGCCGCCACCCCCTATGTGCGGGCGACGATCGACGACATCATCGGCGCGGCGAAGGTCAGCCGCGCGACCTTCTACCTGCACTTCGATTCCAAGCTGGCGCTGGCGCTGGCGATCTATGACGGCGTCCGGCCAAGCGTCCGCGCCCTCTTCGATCGCATCGCGACCCTGGATCCGGCGAGCCTGCCGTCCCTAAAGGGGTGGGCGCAGGCCTATGCGCGCCACTTTGTCGAGCACGCCTATGTCACGCCGCTTCTGTCGCAGCTTGAACTCTTCGAGCCGAGCTTTCGCGATCGGCTGCGCTGCGATCGCGACGCCTATATCCGGCGGCTCGGGACCCTCGGCGTCCCAGCGTTCGCCGCCGTACTGGGAGACGACGACGCGGCCTTGGCGCAAATGACGCGCGCACGGCTTCTTTTCCAGCGCCTGACGTTCGTCAGCGCCGAGGTGTCGCAGCCGAACCTTGTCACGCCCCGCGATGCGGAGGCCTATTTCGACGCCGTGGCCCTCGACATGCGCGCCTTCTTCCTGGCGAGGGACTGACGCGCCTGGACGATAGACTGGACGGTGAGTACGGTCAGCGAGTGGCAGCTAAGGCTTTACGACATGGCGCAACCCTATCCGAGCGACCTGCGTGTTGGCCTGGTGGGCGCCAATCCGGAGTTCGGCTGGGGCTCAGGCGCGCATCGTCGGGTGATCGAGCGCCTGGCTGGGTTCACCTTGCACGGCGTCTGCACCACCCGCCGAGAAAGCGCCGAGAGGGCGATGCGGGAGTTCGGAGCGGCCCACGCCTTCACTGACGCCGCCGAGTTGGCCCGTCATCCAGAGATCGACCTCGTATCCATTTGCGTGAAGGCGCCGCACCACTACGCCATCGCCCGCGCGGCGCTCAACGCCGGCAAGCACGTCTATTGCGAGTGGCCGCTGGCCCTCACCGTCGCCCAGGCCGAAGAGCTGGCCGCCCTTGCCGCGACGCGTGGCGTCAAGGCGATGATCGGCCTGCATCTGCGCGGCGCCCCCGCCTTGCGTCATGCGGCGCGGCTGATCGCCGAGGGCTTTGTCGGCAAGGTGTTCAGCGTGAACCTGCACGTCCGCGTGTTTGGCCCGATCATGGGCGCAATGGCTGTCCGCGCGGGCGGAACGACCTTGCTGTCGATCTATGGCGGCCACCTGCTGGACGCCGTGGACCACTATTTCGGCGGCGTGGCCGACATCGCAGTGCGGTCCGCGATCCACCTGCCGCCCGTCGACGAGACGGGCGCTGCGATAGATCGTGACGCCGCCGATCACCTGCTGTTCGACGGCAGCCTGAACGGCGGCGCCCTCTTCAGTGTCGACCTTGCCGGGGCCTCCCTGGCGGGGCTCGGCTCGACATGGCGGATCGAGGGCAGCGAGGGCGTGCTGGTCCTGGAAACCCGCGATCCAGGCCTGCCCGCGATCGAAAGTCTCATCATGCGGGGCGGACGCGTCGGCGGGCCCCTTCATCCCCTGCCGACCCCGGCCGACCTGGAGTGCGCCGCCATTCCAGCGGAACCGGATCGCTACTTCGCCTATCCCGGCAGCGACGCCTCGCGTGAGGCCCTGAGCGCCATCGGCAACCTTTATTCGGACTTGGCCGAAGCGATCCGCGGCGGCGGAGGCGTAAGCCCCGATTTCACGCGCGCGGTCGAAATCCAGCGGTTGCTGGCCTCGTTCGACACGCCGCTCGCGGTAAAGCCCGTCGTTCGCGACGCAGTTGGAGCAGACGCATGACCCTCGAGCCGATGACCCCCAATCCCATGAATGATGACGAGGTCACATCAGGCGACCCTGTCTTCTACCGCAACGCCCGCCGCAAGATCGCGACGCCGAGCAGCGCCCTGATCAGTTCCTCGCCCTGGCTGAACGACGCCCGCATCCGCGAATGGATCGCGGCTGAGTCGCTGCGTCGCAACGGCGCCGACTACCCGCTGCTCTACGGTCTGCCGACCCTCATTGAAGCGATAGACCAGGTGCGTGATTTCGATCGCGTCGAGGCGTTGATCGCGCAGGAGCGCCGCATCAACCCGGCCCTCGACAGATGGTTCGAGGCGCGGTTCGTCTCGACCTACAGCCGCGAGGATCTCGCGCAGTATCCGACCGGATCGATCGGCCGCCAGCTCTACGACTATATGACCGACTACGATTTATCGCCGCAGCTCGATCCACGCATCCTCGCCAACCCCGATTGGAAGCCGGTGCGGGACATCGAGTATTTCACCCTGCGGAGCGGCCAGACCCACGATTTCTACCACATCCTCGGCGAGGTCGGCTTTGGCACGGTGGCCGAGTATTTCATCACCGGCGTGACCACCGGCGACGCCTTCGCCCATGTCAGCCCTGAACTGGCCGGCGAGCTGCAGACGATCAACAGCCTGATCATGTTCCCCTGGATGCTGCGCACCATGCTGCATTACCCGGCCGCGTGGCCCCAGCTTTGGAAGAACCTGACCTACGGCTACGAGGTCGGCGAGCAGTCGGACATGCTGTTTACCGCCAAGTACGAAGACATCCTCCACCTTGATCCCGCAGGGGCGCGCGAAGCGCTCGGCTGGCGGGGTTTCAGGGGACCCACCGACAACAAGCCCGCCTCACTGATATTCGGCGAAGGCCGCGAGATCCTCTAGGCCCGTCAGCGCGTTGCGGCGACGAGGTCGAGACGGTCCTTCCACGGGTCCGGCGTCGCCTTCGGACCATCGTTAGTGAAGTCGAGGATCAAGTCGGTCTTGGCGTCGTAGCGTGGCCAGTCCGGCGCCCCCGGCGCGCGCGGTTCCGCGGATTTGGCGAAGGCGGCCCAATAGGCGTTGGCGGCCTGCGCGGCGGCCTTGTCGGCGGCGGTCAGTTTCGCGCCATAGCGCGCCTCGGCGGTGTCGAACACGAAGGGAAGCTCGGTGGCGTGCGGCGCGCCCGGCAGGGCCTTGCGCAAGGACTCCGCGACATAGGAGAAGCGGTAGGCATAGACCGGCAAGCCTTGGCTTGAGACGAGGCCGGCGACATAGCGCGCCGGCTCGACCATCGTCTGATCCGCGCCGACCTTTGTTTTCAGCGCGCCGAGACTGACCTCGCCTCCGGGATCGTAGGCCGCCCGCGCCCGCTCGGCATTGGCGCCAAAACCCTGAAACAAGGCATCCTTGCTGGCGGCGGTGGAAAAGCCGAGGTCAGCGCTGGTCGCTCCGATCATCAGCGGAACCTTGGCCTGGCCGCCCGTGCGAATGACGGCGTCGGGCGCGGCGACGATGATCTTGCCATCCAGAAGCGGGCCGCCGACGTAGGTCGTCGTGCGCATCGCGGCCATGTTCAGGCCCGCGACCACCGCTTCGGCCGGCAGGGCGCGCAGGGCGGCGAGCGCCGCGGCATCTGCGCCCTCGACACCGACGGACTGGGCGAAGGCGACACCGACCGATTCCGCCGACGGCAGTCCCGGCTGGTCTTCGCTGATCTTGCGCATCGGCATCAGGCCGCCGCGACCGCCGCCCGACTGGACGATGGCCTTATGGAACAGGCCGCGCGCGGCGGGCGACGTCATCAGGGTCAGGACAGAGCCGCCACCAGCCGACTCGCCGAAGACGGTCACATTGTTCGGATCGCCGCCGAACCCCGCAATATTGGCCTTGACCCACTTCAGGGCGGCGATCTGGTCCATCGTGCCGTAGTTGCCAATCGGCTCGGCGCCGGCTTCCCGTGTGAGGGCGGGGTGGGCGAAGAAGCCGAAGCGGCCGAGCCGGTAGTTGAAGCTGACCAGGACGACGCCCTGCTTGGCGAACTGCGAGCCGTCATAGACCGCAGGCGAGGCCCCGCCGTTGACGAAACCGCCGCCGTAGATCCAGACCATGACCGGAAGCTTGGCCGACGACGCCTGGGCCGGCCGCCAGACATTGAGGTACAGGCAGTCCTCCGCCGGGGTCACGCCCAAGGGCGCGGCGTCTCCAGGAAACGGTTTTTGCATGCAGTCGGCCCCGTAGGTGCTGGCTTGCCGCACCCCCTTCCATGCCGGGGCGCTCCGTGGCGCGCGCCAGCGCAGGGCTCCGGTCGGCGAGGCCGCAAACGGCAAGCCCTTGAACGACAGGACATCGCCTTGCACGACGCCCTGCGCCGTTCCCTGGGCGACCTTCACCCGAACCGCGGCGGGCGCGGCCTGGGCGGCCGCCCCGCCGATCAGGAGCCCGCCCATCAGGGCCGAGACTGCCAGCCATTTCCCGAAATTGCCCATGTCACCCTCCCGTGCGGTCATCGCCGGCCGCATCCTTTATGTTGCAGGCGTCATAGCTTGCGAGCGTTACGCCAAGATTGCAGGGATAGGCCCGGTCAATAGGGACGGATGCGGACGTCCTTGAACTCGACGGGTTGGCCTTCCGCCTGCAACGCGATGTAGCCTTCGGCCAGGGCCAAGGTTCCGTCCGCCGGGACCAGCCGCCGTGCGGCGACGTCCTTGGGGTCCAGCTGGACCTTGTCGTAAACCAAGGCCGTCTCGCCGTTGATTTTCTGGGTGACGACGCCCGTTGGCGAGACGTCGATCTCCAGTTCGACCCACACGCCGTTGGGGCTGGCCGGAATTTTCGAATTCGTGCAGTGAGCCTTGACCAGGGCGCCGTCCATCGAGATGTCGACGCCCGGGGTGCAGACGTTCCCCGTGGTCCATTTCTGATCGCCGTATTGGGCCAATATCTGAGCCTCGGCGGAGGCCGGGAAGGCCTGTTGCAGTGACATGCTCTGCGGCGACTGGGCGAAGATCATCACCCCGCTGTTGTAGAAGGCGTACTTCGGCGTTCCCTGGGCGGGCTCGCCGACGAACCGGTACTTCGTGCTGAAGCGGAAGCTCTTGAACGGCGTCTTGTAAAAGAGGTGGCCGAAGCGGCCTTTGAAGCCGTCCTGATAGCTTTCGTAGCCGACGACGATGACGCCGTCCCGAACGCGGAAGGTGTTCAGCGGATCTTCGCCCGCCGGATAGCCGGCGATCTTTGGCGTCCAACCGTCCAGGGTGCGTCCGTCGAACAGAGGGCGCCAGCCGGTTTGGGCGTCTGGGCGGACGCCGGCGCAACCGCCAAGGAAGGCCAAGCCTATCACAGCCGCGGCGCCTATGATCGTGCCCCTGAACATGCCGCCCCTCGCCTTGGTGAACCGACGCTTCGTATCGGCGCCTCGCGCCAGAGTAACGTCGTCGCCGTCAGGTGGCGAGCGTTCCATTGTCGATGACGAAACGGTATTTCACGTCGCTGCGCTGCATCCGGTCGTAGGCGTCGTCAATGTCCTGAATCCGGATCATCTCGACGTCCGAGACGATGCCGCGCTCGGCGCAGAAATCGAGCATCTCCTGGGTTTCGCGAATGCCGCCGATCGCCGAGCCG
>Ga0070668_100001635_pt1 | contig 16234 bp, 13 predicted proteins | sample KBSS43metaG_FD_64661 | JGI IMG/M metagenome (GOLD analysis project Ga0070668, IMG submission 64661) | Switchgrass rhizosphere microbial communities from Kellogg Biological Station, Michigan, USA - KBS S4-3 metaG | ecosystem: Host-associated > Plants > Roots > Rhizosphere > Soil ... | reverse complement strand
GACCGTGGCGAGCGCCGACGGCGGGGCGAGCCCCATGAGCCCGGCCTGACCCGCGAGCAGGACACTGACGATGGACAAAGTTCTTCGCACTGGCACCTCCGTGTGATGGTTGATCACCACTACCGACGAGCCAGACGCCCCGGTCGTTGAGCCGGGTTCTCGATCTTCCGGTAATTACCTCGATCGGGTCAACGACGCACAGTCACAACAGTCATGCGCGGGCCGCCGTCACCGGCCGCGCGACGCCGAAACCGCCGTACGGACCGGCTTTCGTGCGCTTGCGGACCTCGTCGAAGTGCCGGTGCACCGCTTCGGCGGCGGCGTCGGCGTCGTGCAGCCGGAGCGCGTCCACGATGGCCTGGTGGCGTTTCGCGATGGCCGTCGGCGACGGCGCCGGCCCGCCGAGCTCGCCCTCGGCGATCCGGTAGACGTCCCAGAACAGCCCGGTGAGCTCGCGGGCGAGGTCGAAGCCGGCCTCGGCGCAGATGAGGTCGTGGAACTCGCGATCGGCCTCGGCGGCGTCGGGGCCCTTGCGGCGCATCCGCGCGACGCGGGCCTGCAGCTCCTCGAGCAGCCCCGGCCGGTGCTCGGCGGCGACGCGGCGGGTCAGCTCCGTCTCGAGCATTTCCCGCACCTCCAGGAGGTCGCGCAGCCGTCCGACGTCCGTCGCGCCGCGGGCGCGGGTGCGGAACAGCAGCCACGTCTGCAGCGACTCCGAGCCGGCGGAGCCGACGAACGTGCCGTAGCCGTGGCGGATCTCGACGATGCCGAGTGCCTGCAGGGCCTTGATCGCCTCGCGGATCGAGTTGCGGCTGACACCGATGTCCTCCATCAGGCTCAGCTCGGTCGGCATGGGCGCGCCCGGCGGGAGCTCCCGCTCGACGATCAGGTCGATGATGCGCTTGGTGATCTCTTCGCTGCGCTGCGGACGGGCCACTGCTGTCCTCCCCGGATCGTCGTGAACAGACATCCTACGTCATACGTCCAGGCCTCTTGACCGGCACGCGAACGCATCCTAGGCTCACGCCGGTCATAGGACGTCCCATGTCCTGTCGTTCGAGGCCCCCGGGAGACAGCGATGTCCCAGAGCCCGTCGCTCAGCCGTCGCCAGTTGCTGCGCTACACCACCTTCGCCGGGGCGGCCTTGGCGTTCCCGACCGTGCTCGCCGCGTGCGGCGGGCCCGCGTCCACCAACAAGACCGGCAGCTCGGCGGGCTCGCTGACCGCCGTCATCGGCTACGGCAACAACCAGACGTGGGACCCGCTGCAGACCGCGTCGGCGTTCTCGATGGCCGCGATCCTGCACTGCTACGAGTCCCTTGTGGAGGGTGACCCGATCACCCGGGCGCCGTTCCCCGGCCTGGCCAAGGCGCTGCCCGCCGACGTGAGCGGCACCAGCCTGAAGTTCGAGCTCAGAGACGGCGCCCAGTGGCACGACGGGCAGCCGGTGACCGCCGACGACGTCGTCTTCACCTACGCGCGGGCGCTCAGCGAGAGCGAGAACGTGCTGATCCACAGCTTCTTCTCGCACTGGCTCCAAGAGGTCCGCAAGACCGGCGACCGGTCGGTCGAATTCGTCCTCAAGTTCCCCTTCCCGTACGCGCTGCAGCGGATCCAGTGCTGCAAGATCGTCCCGAAGCACGTCTACGAAGGCAAGTGGGACGACGCCAAGGGCGGCAAGGTCGTCGGCTCCGGGCCGTACAAGGTCGTCGAGCAGGCGCCGCTGTCCCACACCGGCTTCGAGAAGTTCGCCGGCTACAACGGCCCGCGTCCGGCCGCGTACGACAAGATGCTGTGGAAGTCCATCGTGGACTCCGCCCCGCGCGTCGCCGCGATCTCCGGGGCGACGCCGGACGCGCAGATCGCCGAGAACATCCCGGCCGCCAACGCCGACCAGCTCCGCAAGGCCGGCCGCACGGTCGAGTTCGCCGACGGCGGCAACAACCTCTTCCTGCTCTTCAACACCGCGCACGCGCCGTTCGACGACAAGCTCGTGCGGCAGGCGCTGCACTACGCGATCGACAAGACGAAGATGGTCGAGATCGGGCTGAAGGGCGCCGGTTCACCGGCGACGTCGTTCATCAACCCGAAGCTCCCGTCGTCGCAGCCCGCGTCGCAGGACTTCGCCTACAACCCGGACAAAGCGAGGCAGCTGCTGCAGCAGGCCGGCGCCACCGGGCTGAAGATCACGCTGTCCACGACGAACACCTCCCTGGTCGCCGACTGCGTCAAGGTGATCAAGGAGGGCTGGGACGCGATCGGCGTCCAGACCACTTTGGACTCCCAGGACACCAAGGCCCTGTTCTCCAAGCTCGACGCGGGCACCGACTTCCAGGTCGTCGCGACGACCAACAACCCGATGCAGTTCGGCAACGACCCGGACCTGCTCATCCGCTACTACTACGACGCCAAGTCCATCCTGGCCACCAAGTACGCCCGCTGGACCGGCCAGGACTTCCAGGCGCTGCTGGCCCTGCGCGACCAGGCCGCGACCGAACCGGACGAGGCCAAGCGGACGGCGTTGACCAAGCAGCTGCTCGACCGGATCTCGGAGCAGGCCGTGATCTACCCGGTGGTGTTCACGCAGCTCGGCACCGCGTGGGACCCGAAGGCGATCACCGGCGTGCACGCACAGGGCTACCCCGGCATCTACCTGAACCAGGCCAAGCCGGTCTGACGGAGGAGAACACCCGTGGCCGTCGTCGTCCGGATGCTGCTGAGCCGCGTCCTCGCCCTGATCCCGTTGCTCCTCGGCGTGATCCTGTTCGTCTTCGTCGTGATGCGGTTCGCGCCCACCGACCCGGCGCTCGCCGCGTTCGACGGCGCGAACGCCACCGCCGAGCAGCTGCAGCAGTTCCGGCTGGAGAACGGGCTGCTCGACCCGCTGCCGTTGCAGTACGTGCACTTCGTCTGGCACCTGCTCCAGGGCGACTTCGGCACCAGCGTGATCACCAAGCAGCCGGTCGGCGAGACCATCGCGACCGCGTTGCCGCTGACCGTGCAGCTGACCCTGCTCGGGCTGGTCATCGCGCTGGTGGTTTCGCTGCTGCTCGGCGTCACCTCGGCGCTGTTCCGCGACCGGCGGCCCGACCGGCTGATCCGGGTGGTCACGCTGGCCGGGGTCGCGGCGCCGGCGTTCTGGGTGGCGCTGCTGCTGGTGCAGTGGCTGGCCGTCGGCGAGGGCCTGTTCCCGACCAGCGGCTACGTCAGCCCGGCCGACTCCTTCGGCGGCTGGCTGAACTCCCTGACGCTGCCCGCGGTCGCGCTGGCCCTGCCGGTGGCCGCGCAGCTGACCCGGGTGATCCGGACGTCGATGGTCGAGGAGCTGGACAAGGACTACGTCCGCACCGCGCGCGGTGGCGGCCTGCCGCCGGTGGTCGTGGTCGGGCGCAACGTGCTGCGCAACGCGCTCGTCACCCCGCTGACCGTGCTCGGCCTGCGGGTCGGCTACCTGCTGGGCGGCGCGGTCGTCATCGAGACGATGTTCGCGCTGCCGGGGATGGGGCAGAACATGATCCAGGCCGTCAAGGACGGCGACACCGCCAAGGTCCAGGGCTTCGTCATCACCATCGCGATCGGGTTCGTCCTGGTGAACCTGATCGTCGACGTCCTGTACCTGATCGCGAACCCGCGGCTGCGGAGCCACTCGTGAAGCGCCTGCGCGGGTCCTGGCCCGCTCTCGTGATCCTCGGCCTCCTGCTCTTGGTCGCCGTCCTGGGCACGCTCGTGGCGACCCACAGCCCGGACGCGCTCAGCACCGACACCGGTGGGCCCAGCGGCGCGCACTGGTTCGGCACCGACACCTCCGGCCGCGACATCTTCTCCCGGCTCGTCGCCGGCACGCGCTGGTCGCTCGCCATCGGCCTGGGTGCGGTGGCGCTCGCGCTCGTGGCGGGGGCGGTGATCGGCGCGTTCGCCGCGACCTCGCACCGCCGGGTGGACGCCGTGGTCATGCGCGTCCTCGACGTCATCATGGCGTTCCCGGGCATCGCGCTGGCCGCGGTCCTGGTCGCGGTCTTCGGCCACGGGATCCTCGTGCTGATCCTCGCCATCGGGTTCCTCAACATGCCCCCGGTGGCCCGGGTCATCCGGGCGAACGTGCTGGCGCAGTACAGCGAGGACTACGTCGCCGCGGAACGCGTCATCGGGGCCCGGCGGTTCTTCGTGCTGACCCGGCACGTCGCGATCAACTGCGCCGCCCCGGTGCTGGTGTACTGCACGGTCACGGTGGCCGACGCGATCGTGTTCGAGGCGTCGCTGTCGTTCATCGGCGCCGGTATCCAGCCGCCTGACCCGTCGTGGGGTTCGGTGCTCGCCGACGGCAAGGACCTGGTGCTGACCGGTGGCTGGTGGGCGACGCTGTTCCCCGGCCTGCTGATCCTGGTCACGGTGCTCGCGCTGAACATCCTGTCCGAGCGGATCTCCGACGCGTGGGCCGCGCCCTCGGCCCGCGCGGTCAAGGCGGCCGAGGTCGCGAAGGCCGTCGCCGCGCGGGAGGACGCCGACACCGCGCCCGTCCTGCCGATCGCCGGGCTGCGGGAAGCGGGGGAGCGGCTCAGCCGGACCGCCCGGTCCCTCGACCACCGCGAGACCGTCCTGGAGGTCGACCGGCTCACGATCGCGTTCCCCGGCCGGCACGAGGGCGTCGACGTCGTCGACGGCGTGTCGTTCAGCGTGCGCGCCGGCGAGGTGCTCGGCCTGATCGGGGAGTCGGGCTGCGGCAAGACACTCACCGCGCTGTCGATCCTCGGCCTCCAGCCGGCCGGCGCGAACGTGTCCGGGCAGATCCGGTTCGCGCAGCGGGACCTCTTCGCGTTGCGCCCCGGTGAGCGCCGCCGGCACCTCGGCCACGACATCGCGATGATCTACCAGGACGCGCTGAGTTCGCTCAACCCGGCGATGACCATCCGCGCGCAGCTCAAGCAGTTCACCCGCCGCGGCGGCACCCGCACCCCGGCGGAGCTGCTGGAGCTGGTCAACCTCGACCCGGAACGCACTCTGCGCGCCTACCCGCACGAACTGTCCGGCGGGCAGCGCCAGCGCGTCCTCATCGCGATGGCCCTGTCCCGCGGCCCCAAGCTGATCGTCGCCGACGAGCCGACCACCGCGCTCGACGTCACGGTCCAGGCCCAGATCATGGCGCTGCTGCTGCGGCTCCAGGAAGAACTGGGCTTCGCGCTCGTCCTCGTCTCGCACGATCTGGCGCTGGTGTCGGAGATCGCCGACCGCGTCGTCGTCATGTACGGCGGGCAGGTCGCCGAGCTGGGCGGCACCGCCGAGGTCATCGGCTCGCCCCGGCACCACTACACGCGCGGCCTGCTCAGCGCGGTGCTGTCGCTGGAGGAGAACGAGGCCCGGCTCACCCAGATCAAGGGCGTCGTCCCGGCCCCGGCCGAGTTCCCGGCGGGCTGCCGGTTCGCCGGCCGCTGCCCGGCCGCCCGCGCGAAGTGCCACGTCGAGACACCGGTCCGGTTCGGCGAACCGGTCGACCACCTGGTCGCCTGCCACTTCCCGGCGGTCGACCTTTCCCGCGAGAAGGAGGTGACCGCGTGAGCCTCCTCGAACTGGACGGCGTGCACGTCGTGCACAAGATCCGCGGCCGCGGCCTGTTCGGGCACGACCACGTGTACGCCCTGACCGACGCCGACCTGGTGCTGAACGCCGGCGAAACCGTCGGCGTCGTCGGCGAGTCCGGCTGCGGCAAATCCACCCTCGCGAAGGTGATCGTCGGGCTGCAGCGCCCGACCGCCGGCACGGTGCGGTTCCGCGGGAAGCCCCTCGAACGCGGGACCGGGCGCGAGGTCGGGATGGTCTTCCAGGACCCGTCGACCGCGCTGAACCGCCGGCTCGCCGTCGCCAAGATCATCCGCGACCCCCTGGACGTGCACCGCGTGGGCACGGCGGCCGAGCGCGACGAGCGCGTCCGCGAGCTGATGGGCCTGGTCGGTCTCCCGGACAGCGCCGCCGACGCCGTGCCAGGACAGCTCTCCGGCGGCCAGCGCCAGCGCGTCGCGATCGCGCGCGCCCTGGCCCTGCGGCCCGCGCTGCTGGTCGCCGACGAGCCGACGTCCGCGCTGGACGTCTCGGTCCGCGCCCAGATCCTCAACCTGCTGCTCGACCTGCGCGAACAGCTCGAGCTGGCGATGGTGTTCGTCTCCCACGACATCCAGACCGTGTCGAAGATGAGCGACCGGATCGTCACGATGTACCTGGGCCGGATCGTCGAGGAAGCGCCGGTGGGGGCCGCGGCCCGCCACCCCTACACGCGGGCGCTGTTTTCGGCGACGCCCAGCCTGCTCCGCCCGGTCGAGCCGATCGTGCTCACCGGCCCGGTGCCGTCGGCGACGAACCCGCCGAGCGGCTGCCCGTTCCGCACCCGCTGTCCCAAGGCCACCGACGAGTGCGCGGCCGAGCTGCCGCCGCTCGTCGCGGCCGGCGGACACACCTACCGCTGTATCCATCCCGAGATCCCCACCGGAGTGACCGCCTGATGCCGAAGTTCACCGGAATCGTCCCGCCGCTGTGCACGCCGTTGAACGACGACTTCAGCGTGGACACCGCCTCGCTGCGGCGGCACGTCGAAATCCAGCTCGACGCCGGCGTGCACGGCGTCTTCGTCCTCGGCTCGTCCAGCGAGGTCGCGTTCCTGCCGGACGCCCAGCGCCGCGTCGTCGTCGAGACGACGGTCGACCAGGTCGCCGGCCGCGTCCCGGTACTGGCCGGCTGTATCGACATGACGACATTGCGGGTCGCCCAGCACATCGAGGCGGCCGAAGCGGCGGGCGCCGACGCGGTCGTCGTCACCGCGCCGTACTACACGCGGACCCACGTCGCCGAGGTCGACCGGCACTTCCGCCTGCTGCACGAGCGCACCGCGCTGCCGATCGTCGCCTACGACATCCCGGTCGCGGTCCACACGAAGCTCGACGGCGGGCTGGTGCTCGACCTCGCCGCCGACGGCGTCCTCGCCGGGCTGAAGGACTCCAGCGGCGACGAAGCGGCGTTCCGCGCCGTGCTGCTCGGCAAACGCGACCGCGGCCTCGACTCCTTCGCCGTGTTCACCGGGTCCGAACTGGTCGTGGACGCGGCGCTGGCGATGGGCGCCGACGGTGCCGTCCCGGGCCTCGGCAACGTCGACCCGGCCGGGTACGTCCGCATCCACGACCACGTCCGGTCCGGCGACCCGGCCGCGGCGCGCCGCGAGCAGGAGCGCCTGCTGAAGCTGTTCTCGATCACCGCCGTGGCGCCCCCGAGCCGGATGGGCCGCGGCTCGGCCGGGCTCGGCGCGTTCAAGGCCGCGATGAAGATGCGCGGCTTCATCGACAACGCCGTCATGGCACCGCCGCAAATCCCCCTGGACGACGAGGAACTGTTGCAGATCAAGGAAAAGCTCGCCGAAGCGGGTCTGCTCTGACCGATGCTCAGAGCGTCCGGCAGGTGAGTGCCGGGCGGTCGGCGGCGTTGCCGTTGCCGGTCACGGCGTTGAAGCCGAACGTCGTCGACCCGTTGGCGTTCAGCTTCGCGTTCCAGTCCGCGTTGTCGACCGTCACCGTCGAGCCGTCCACCTTGAAGGTGCCGTTCCACAAGCCGCTGATGCGGTGACCGGCGGGCAACGTCCAGTGGACGCTCCAGCCGGACAGGTCGCCGCCGTGGTCGTTGCGGACCGTCACCTGCACCTGGTAGCCGCCGGGCCAGGCGTTCGTCACGTCGTAGCGGGCGGCGCAGCCCAGGTCGGCCGCGGTCGTCGGGGCCGGCGGCGAAGTGGACAGGGGCGCGGACGACGCCGGCCCGGCGACGGTGGCGCCGCCGTCCGGCACGAGCGCCGTCCCGATCACCACTCCCAGTGCCAGCAGCACCGCGCCGGCCGCGCAGGCGAGCACGAGCCGCTTCCGCGAACGGCGGACGCGCAGCAGGCGGGTCCCGGTCCGGGGCGGCCGTGGCCGGGGTGCGGGCAGCGGACGGTGCTCGGTGACCGCTTCGAGCAGCTCCTGGACCTCGGCCATGGCCGGGCGATCCTCGGGGTCCCGCTGCAGCAGCCGTCCGAGGACCTCGGCGAGCGGCCCCTCGTGCCGCGGCGGGATGATCTCCTCCTTGGCCACCCGCAGGAGCAGGGCGATCGCGTTGTCGTCCATGCCGAACGGGGGCGTGCCTTCCAGCGCTCGGTAGAGCGTCGCGCCGAGCGAGAAGACGTCGGCCGGGAAGCCGGCTTCGTGGCCGCCGGCGACTTCGGGGGCCAGGAACGCGGGAGTACCGGCGATGAAGCCGCCGCCGGTCACGGACCCTTCGCCGGTGGCGCGGGAGATGCCGAAGTCGGCGATCTTGACGATGCCGGATTCCCCGATGAGGACGTTGGCGGGCGTGACGTCGCGGTGCACGATGCCTTCGGCGTGCGCGGCGGCGAGTGCCGAAGCGACCTGCGTGCCGAGCCGCGCGACCTCCTCGGCCGGCAGGGTCTCCCGGTCGAGGAGGATGTCCGCCAGGCTGCGCGACGGCAGGTATTCCATGACCAGGTACGGCTCGCCGGCGTGCTCGACGACGTCGTGCACCGTGACCGCGTGCGGGTGCCGCAGGCGCGCGGTGAGCCGGGCCTCGCGCAGGGCGCGCAGGGCCGCCTGCTCACCGGCGGCCTGCCCGATGGCCGGGTCGTAGTCCAGCTGTTTGACCGCGACCACCCGGTCGAGCCGCTCGTCGCGGGCCCGCCAGACGACGCTCATCGCGCCTTGGCCGATTCGTTCGGCCAGCCGGTAGCGCCCGGCGATCAGCTGTTCTGCATCGGTCACACGACCTCCCGGCCTTCCCAGGAGACACACGGATGCGGGGGACGATCGGTTCGAGTTTAACGGCCTGCCCGCCGGAGTGCCGACGAACAGGCCGTGCTCACGCGCCCAGCCGGTGCAGCTGGTCCCACGCCGGGACGTACGGGGTGAAGCGGAGCTTCATCCCGGCCTCACCCGGCAGCTTGTCCGCCTTGCGGGCGTTGCAGCTGCGGGAGGTGCCCCCGCACGCGGCGACCGTGTTGAGCCAGTCGGTCCGGGCGCCGCCGCGGCTCAGCGGCGTCACGTGGTCGATCGTGGTGGCGCGCTGCCCGCAGTAGGCGCAGCGGTGCCCGTCCCTGGCCAGCACGCCGCGCCGGGACCAGCGCGGCGGCTGCGTATATCGCCACTTCATGACGACGTAACGCAGCAACCGCACGATCTTCGGGCGCGGGAACAGCCCGTAGGCGAGGCCGTCTTCGGCCTCGTGGATCTCGGCGACGTGCCGCACGAGCATGCGGATCGCGTGCGGGACGGAAACGGTCTGCAGCGGCTCGTAGCCGGCGTTGAGGACGAGCACCTTCACAGCACACCTCTTTCGACGATGGGGACGCGGAAAGCCCTTCTTTCCGCTTGGTGCGAATCATCGTCGCCGAGTGGCTTGACCTGCGTCAATCGTGTTTCACCGCAGGGGATGCGTCCGGAAGAACCGCCAGATGACCGGCGTCGCGTCGATCGCCGCCGGAGTCGCCGAGTCGTTGTTCGGCCGGGTGCTGGGCCAGACGTGCCCGGCGCCTTCGACGCGGTAGTGCTCGAGGGCACCGCGCCGGTCGCAGCCGAGCCACTTCCGGGCGACGACGCCCGGCACCGGCGTCCACGACACCGGTTCGGGACGGCAACCGTCCCTTGTGGACCACGAGGCCAGCCAGGCGGGAATCGACGGCAGGCCCTTGTCCGGGTTGCCGGTGTAGGGGATGGTCGTGTCGGCGGTGCCGTGGAAGTCGAGGATCGGGACGTCCCGGCTCGGGTGGCAGGCGCCGCCCTGCGGGTAGAAGGCGCCGGAAACCGGGGCGAACGCCGCGATCCGGCCGGCCAGGCGGCACGCCAGCACGCCGACGAACCCGCCGCCGTTCGACTTCCCGGCGGCGAAGATCCGGCCGTTGTCGACGCACAAGGTGCGCTGCAGCGCGTTCAGCAGGTCGCTGGTGAACAGGACGTCGTCCGCGGCGGCGGAATAGGGCGCGCCGGTCCAGGCCGACTCACCGTCGGTGCCGATCAGGCCCTGCGGGTAGACCGAGATCGCGTCCAGTGCCGAGAAGCCGGACAGCTCCTCCTGGTACTGGGAGGTGCGCTTGTGCCCGTGGAACGACAGGACCAGCGGGTACGCCCGGCGCGGGTCGTAGTGCGCGGGCAGGTGCACGGTGTACTCGCGGTCGAGGCCGCCGGAGACGACGTGCCGCGTGGTCGTCACCCCGGCCGGAACTCCGGGCGCGTGCCCGCAGCCGGCGGTGCGGACGGGGTGGTCGACGACGGCCGACGCGGCGGCGGGCGCGGCGAAGGCGGTGGTCAGGGCACCGGCCGCGGCGAACACGGCCGCCCACCGGGGAAAGCGTCCGGGCATTCGATCCTCCTTGATCGGCAGCGGGTGTGGCCAGCATCACCCCCGGCGCCGAGCCCGCCCAGATTGCGTTCATAAAGTGCGCGACCGGGTGACGACCCGGAGTGTCGGACCCGCTCGGTAGGATCGACCCAAGTCGGCTTCGACATGCGGAAAGGACCGGAAGTGACCACCCCGATCGAGACGCTGGAGTTCCAGTCGGAAGCTCGTCAGCTCCTGCAGCTGATGATCCATTCGATCTACTCGAACAAGGACACCTTCCTGCGGGAACTCGTGTCCAACGCCTCCGACGCCCTCGACAAGCTGCGGCTGGAGTCGTACCGCGACAAGGACCTCGACGCGGACACGGCCGACCTGCACGTCGCGATCGAGTCGGACCCGGCCGCGCGGACCCTGACGGTGCGGGACAACGGCATCGGCATGACGCGCGACGAGGTGGTCGCCCTGATCGGCACGATCGCCAAGTCGGGCACCGCCGACTTCCTGACCAAGCTGAAGGAGGCGAAGGACGCGGCGGCGTCGCAGGACCTCATCGGGCAGTTCGGCGTCGGGTTCTACGCGAGCTTCATGGTCGCGGACAAGGTCACGCTCGTGACGCGCCACGCCGGCACCACCGAGGGTGTCCGCTGGGAGTCGACCGGCGAAGGCACCTACACCATCCAGCCGGTGGAGGACGCGCCCCAGGGCACCGCGGTGACCCTGCACCTCAAGCCGGAAGACGCCGACGACCACCTCTACGACTACACGTCCCCGGCGAAGATCCGGGAGATCGTGAAGAAGTACTCGGACTTCATCACCTGGCCGATCCGGATGACGGCCGAGGCGAGCGGTGAAGATGAAACAGCGCCCACGGAGACCGTCAACTCGATGAAGGCGCTGTGGGCGCGGTCGTCGAGCGAGGTCACCGACGACGAGTACCACGAGTTCTACAAGCACGTCAGCCACGACTGGCAGGACCCGCTGGAAACGATCCGGCTGCAGGCCGAGGGCACCTTCGAGTACCAGGCCCTGCTGTTCCTGCCGTCCCACGCGCCGATGGACCTGTTCATGCGGGAGCGCAAGCGCGGCGTGCAGCTCTACGTCAAGCGCGTGTTCATCATGGACGACTGCGAGTCGCTCGTCCCCGAGTACCTGCGCTTCGTGAAGGGCGTCGTCGACGCGCAGGACCTCTCGCTCAACGTGTCGCGGGAGATCCTGCAGCAGGACCGGCAGATCCAGCTGATCCGCCGTCGCCTGGTGAAGAAGGTCCTCTCGACGGTCAAGACGATGATGACCGCCGACGCGGAGAAGTACGCGACGTTCTGGCGGGAGTTCGGCCGGGCGGTCAAGGAGGGCCTGCTCGACGACTTCGAGAACCGGGAAGCCATCCTCGAGATCTCGTCGTTCGCGTCGACGAACGACGCGGAAAAGCCGACTTCGCTGCGCGACTACGTCGAGCGGATGAAGGACGGCCAGGAGCACATCTACTTCATGACCGGCGAGTCCCGGTCGGCGATCGAGAACTCGCCGCACATGGAGGCGTTCCGGGCCAAGGGGTACGAGGTGCTCGTGCTGACCGACCCGATCGACGAGATGTGGGTCGACGCGATGCCGGGCTTCGACGGGAAGCAGTTCCAGTCGATCGCCAAGGGCCAGGTCGACCTCGAGTCGGACGAGGACAAGAAGGCCACCGAGGTCGCGCGCGAACAGCAGAACAAGGACTTCGAGGGCCTGCTGTCGTGGATGGGCACGGCGCTGGGCGACGACGTCAAGGAGGTCCGCCTGTCGTCGCGGCTCACGACGTCGCCCGCCTGCATCGTCGGGGACACCCACGACCTGACGCCGACGCTCGAGAAGATGTACCGCGCGATGGGGCAGGAGCTGCCGCCGATCAAGCGCATCCTGGAGCTGAACCCGGAGCACGCCCTGGTGACGGGCCTGCGGGAGGCGCACACGGCCCGGCCGGACGACGCGGGCCTGGCCGAGACGGCCGAGCTGCTGTACGGGATGGCGCTGCTGGCCGAAGGCGGCGAGCTGGGCGACCCGGCCCGGTTCATCAAACTGCTGGCGAGCCGGCTGGAGAAGACGCTCTGAGAGCGCGGCCCGGGCGGGGCTGCCCGCCCGGGCTCACGGAGCGGCGTTCAGCAGGTCCAGCGCGCTCTGCTGCCGGGCCGCGTCGGCCTTGTCGAACGGCCCGGCCCACAGCAGGCCGTACGCGTCCGCGCCGGTGCGGTCGTTCGCGTACGCCGAGGCCGCCTGGCGCTGCAGGTAACTCGTGTACGGGTGATCGGGCAGGGCCGAGTTCAGCGCCGCGAGCCCCCGGACGTACGCGCCCTTGAAACTCGGGCCGTCGGGGCCGCCACCACCCGCCGTGTCGCCGGGGTCGCGGAGGATGCCGCCGGGGTTGAGGGACGCGTTCGTCGTGGACGCGTTCGCCATCGCGCGGGCCTTCGTGAGCAGGGCCGCGTCGCCGGTCGCGCGGTACAGCTCCGTCAACGCCGCCAGCGGCACGCCCTGGTTGTACGTCCAGACCGGGGCGCCGTTGTTGGCGCAGGTCGTCATGTCCAGGCCGTCGTTCACCAGGCCGGCGCCGTTGATCACGCCGCTGCCGGAGAACCACGTCCAGCCCGCCCGGGCCCGGGCGAGGTAGGTGGTGTCGCCCGGGACGCGGTTGTGCAGCGCGGCGTTCAGCTCGATGTACAGCGAGTTCGGGATGGCGTTCTTCGTCGTGCGGGTCGTGTTCCACCAGACCCCGCCGCCGCAGACGCCGTCCCAGTACGCGGCCATGTGGTCGGCGTCGACGCGGGCGGTGCCCAGGTAGCGGCTGTCGCCGGTGAGGTCGTAGGCGTTCACCCAGGCCAGCCCCCACCAGGCGGTGTCGTCGAGGTAGGTGTTGGTGAAGTTGCCGCCTTGGGCCGAGAGGTTCTTCGTGTAGGTGTTCGCGATCGCGTACGTGTAGCTGCCCATACCGCTGACCTGGACGTTGTCGACGAGTGCGGTCAGCGCGTTGGCCGAGTTCCACCAGCCGGTCGTGGCGAACAGGCCGGTGCCGAGGTCGTAGTTCTCCATCAGCGCGGTGGCGGCCGCGGTGCGCCGGTCGTAGGCGTTCCAGGTGGTGCGGCGCCAGCCCGTGCAGGTGACGGCCGCCGAACCCGCGGGCTGCCCGCACGCGCGCAGCAGGCCGACGCCCCGGTTCGCCCAGTCGTCCACGTTGTACATCAGGGTCCGCCGGCCGGTCGCGCCCGGCGGCGTCGCGGTGGCACCGAGCTTGCTGCCCGACGCCCACGTGCGCCCGGCGTCGAACGAGCGGTCCAGCCAGACCTGGTCGCCGGCCGCGCCGCCGGTGACCGCCGCCCACCCCATGTCGTCGCCGTCGTCGAGGTGCAGGGAGAACCGGCGCGACCCGGCGGCCGCCGAAGCCCCTTCGCGGTCACCCGCGGCCAGCGCGGGATCCCTTGCGTCGCAGTACTTGTCGCAGATCACGGCGAACGGGGCGGCCGACGGCGCCGGTTTCGGCGCCGGCGTCGGCGTCGGTGTGGCCGCCACGACCAGGGTCAGCAAGGGGATCAAGAAGTGCATCGGCCACCTTCCGCGCTGAAGGAGGAGTCGTTTTCGTTGTAGCAGGCCGGTGATCGGCCATCAAGATTGGTTCAGTCCTTTGCGCGAGACAGGTTCCGGACAGGAATTCACGCCCGCCGCGAGCCGAGCAGGAGCAGGCACAGCACGGCGATCCCGGTGACGACCCCGGCGACCAGGAGCATCGGGTCCAAGGTCGACGGCGTCGCCGCGGTCGCCTGCTGGACCGCCTGCTGCCCGGTCGCGGGAGCGGTGGCGCCCGGCGCGGCGGTGGCCGGGGGAGTGGTGGTCGGGGAAGCGGACGTGGTCGCCGGGAGCGCCGCCGCCGAGGACGGGGCGGTCGTGGTCCGGCCCGGGGCGGGTTTGGTCGCCACCGGTGTGCTCGCCGGCTTCGGCGGCGCCGTCGTCGCGGCGGGCAGGACCGTCACCGAAGCCCGCATGTCGGGGTGGACCGAGCAGTAGTACTGGTAGGTGCCGGGCTGCCGGAAGGTGTAGCTCCAGCTCTGGCCGGACGAAAGCTGCGGACTGCGGAACGCGACCGGCGCGCTGGTCGTGACGGCGTCGTGCGGCGCCTCGTCGTGCTGCATCCACGTCACGGTGTCGCCGACTCGCACCGTCAGCGCGGCCGGGGAGAAGGTGTAGTTCTGCATCATGACCGTCTGCGTCGCGGCGGCGGCCTGCCCGGACATGAAGGGCAGGTTGAGGAACACCAGCAGGCCGGCGACGACCAGGGCGGCGCGCCTCATCGGACGAACTCGATCGCGATCTCGACGTGCAGGCGGCGGCCGGCGAGCAACCGCGCGAGCCGCCCGAGGCTCCGTGGTTTCCGCCGTGGCGGGGGAATGACGCCGGCGGCCCAGAGCACGACGCACTCCTCGTCCTGGTAACGGATGTCGCCGCGGAGCCGGGCTTCGCGGGTGGCGTCCGGCAGGTGGACCCGGCCGTCGAGCACCAGCTCTTCGGCGGCTTCGACCTCCTCGGCGACGAAGGTCAGTCCGGCGCCGTCGAGGCCGCGCGGGCCCGTCAGCGTGCGGTGCAGGAGCGGGACGCCGGTCCGCAGCGACGCGGAGTCCAGGACGACCGTGAGCGCGGAACCGGGGGTCCAGTGCCCGCCGGTCGCGGCGAGCCGGCCGCGCAGCACCGGCAGGCGCAGCAGGCGCACCGACAGCTCGACGACGCAGCGGTCGCGGCGCAGGGTGTAGCCGCCGGCCGTGGGCGGAGCGGGCAGCGGCAGGACGGCGGTGTCGGGCATCGCGGGGTGGCCTCCGGGCAGCGGGGTGGGATGATGGGCGGGTGGCCCGGCCGACGCCTTTTCGGCCGGGCCACCCTGCGGTCGGGCGAGTGTCAGCAGCTCGCCTGGTTCAGCAGCGGCGTGAGCACGGATTCGAGCCACACCGTGTGCGTCTTGATGTACTGGTCGAGGTTCAGCAGGTCGGTCACCTGCTGGCCCAGCGACGTCTCCAGGTGCGCGCTCTTGATGTGCGCGACGATCGGCGCCAGCGTGTCCGTGAGGACCTTGCTGCCCGAGCCGTCGAACGCCGGGGCGAGCACCGTTTCCAGCCAGACCGTGTGGGTCTTGATGTACTGGTCCAGGTTGAGGATGTCCTGCACCTGCTGACCCGGTGAGGTCTCCAGGTGCGCGCTCTTGATGTGGTCGATGATCGGCTGCAGGACCGACTTCGGCACGCAGGAGCCACCGTCGGCCGGGGTGGTCGGCATCGGCATCGAGTGGGTCGGCGTGGACGTCGGAGCCGAGGTCGGCGGGGCCGAGGTCGTCGGCGCCGTCGTCGGCGCCGAGCCGGTGACGGTGAGGGTCGCCTTCATGTCCGGGTGGATCGAGCAGTAGTAGGAGTAGTTCCCGGCCTTGGTGAAGGTGTGGCTGAACGTCTGCCCGGTCTGCAGGGTCGGGGACGTGAACTTCTCCGGCCCGTCGGTGACCACGATGTTGTGCGGCGCGGTGTCGTGGTTGGTCCACGTCACCGTGTCACCGACGTTGATGCTCAGGCTCGCCGGGGTGAACTTGTAGCCCATCGCTTCGACGGACTTGGTCGACGGTGCCGCGGCCGCCGCGGCGCCACCGGCCTGTTCCTGGGCGAGCCCCTGGTACAGCGGCACCGCCAGGGGACCCTGCTGGGCCAGTGCGGCGAGATCGACGTTCGCGGACTGGTTCGGCGCGGCCTGTTCGGTCTGCCCGCCGCGAAGCGTGGCGAGGCTGAACAGGGCCACGGCGAGGGCGACGATCGCCACGGCGATCGGCCAGTTCCGTCGTCGCCGCACCGCCTCCGGTGCTTCGGGGGCGGGGTGGGGC